>JGI12269J14319_10005215_pt1 | contig 11607 bp, 6 predicted proteins | sample PeaSoiSIISIP2007_FD_14319 | JGI IMG/M metagenome (IMG submission 14319) | reverse complement strand
CCTTCGGGTACCCGGGCAGCGAGCAGCCGGTGCTGCACGACCTGTCGTTCACCCTCCTGCCCGGTGAGACCAGCGCGATCATCGGCGGGACCGGAAGCGGCAAGACGACCCTGCTCAACCTCATCCCGCGGTTCGCCGACACCACCCACGGCAGCGTGCTGGTCAACGGCGTGGACGTCCGGGACCAGGAGCGCGAAGAGCTGTGGGCCCAGATCGGGCTGGTCCCGCAGGCGGCTTTCCTGTTCAGCGGCACCGTCGCCAGCAACCTGCGGTTCGGCAGACCAGAGGCGACCGAGGCCGAACTCTGGCATGCCCTTGAGATCGCCCAGGCCCGCGATTTCGTCGCGGCCATGCCCGGCCAGCTCGACGCCCCGATCGACCAGGGCGGCACCAACGTCTCCGGCGGCCAGCGGCAGCGGCTCTCGATCGCAAGGGCGCTGGTGAAACGGCCCCGGCTGTACCTGTTCGACGACTGCTTCTCGGCCCTGGACGCCGCGACCGACGCCCGGCTGCGGATGGCCCTCAAGACAGGCACCCGCGGCGCCACGGTCGTGATCGTCGCCCAGCGGGTGAGCACGATCATGCACGCCGACCAGATCATCGTGCTCGATGAGGGCCGCGTCGCCGGGATGGGCACCCACCGGGAGCTGATGGACAGCTGCGACCCCTACCGGGAGATCGTCGTGTCCCAGCTCGGTGAGGAGGCGGCGGCATGATGGGGCGGCCGGTGGGCGGCATGATCCGGGGTGCCGGAATGGGCCGGCCAGGCCTGGGGCAGCCGCCGGAGCGGAGCAAGGACCTGCGCGGAACGGTACGGCGGCTGCTCGCCCGGCTGCGTCCCGAGCGGGTCCGGCTGGTGATCGTGCTGGTCTTCGGCGTGACCTCGGTCGCATTCCTGGTGACCGGCCCGAAGATCCTCGGCGCCGCGACCAATGTTCTGTTCGACGGTGTCGTGGGCAAGCAGCTCCCGGCTGGTGTCACCAAGGCGCAGGCCATCGCGCTTCTGCGCGCGCACGGCCAGGGCCAAATCGCCGACATGATCTCCGGCATGAACGTCATCCCCGGCGCAGGAGTCGACATCACGCAGCTCGGCCGGATCCTGGGCCTGGCGGCCCTGGTGTACCTGCTCGGGGCGGCCTTCGGCTGGGGCCAGGGATTCATCATGGCCGGCGTCACCCAGCGCACCATGTACGGGCTGCGACGCGAGGTCGAGGAAAAGCTGGCCCGGCTGCCGCTGCGGTACTTCGACAGCCACCCGCACGGCGACATCCTCAGCCGCGTTACCAACGACATCGACAACCTCACGACCACGCTGCAGCAGGGACTCAACCAGCTGCTCACCTCGGTGCTCACGATCATCGGGGTCATGGCCCTGATGTTCTGGATCTCACCGCTGCTCGCAGCGGTATCGGTGGTCACGATCCCGCTGGCGCTCGTCGTCACCTTCCTCATCGCGCGGCACTCCCAGGTCCAGTTCGCGGACCAGTGGGACCGCACCGGCACCCTGAACGGGCTAGTCGAGGAGACCCACACGGGCCACGCGCTCGTGCAGGTCTTCGGCCGGCGCAGGCCCACCATCGATGAGTTCGGCCGCCAGAACCAGCAGCTCTATCAGGCGAGCTTCCGCGCCCAGTTCCTGTCCGGGGTCATCCAGCCGTCGATGCAGTTCCTCGCCAACCTCAACTACGTGGTAATCGCCGTGCTCGGCGGATACTGGGTCGCCTCAGGCCGGATGTCCCTCGGCGACATCACCGCGTTCATCCAGTACTCCCGCCAGTTCACCATGCCGATCACCCAGATCGCCAGCCAGATGAACATGCTGCAGTCAGGCCTGGCGTCGGCGGAGCGGGTGTTCGAATTCCTGGACGCGCCGGAGGAAGCTCCCGAGCGCGCTCCCGCTGCCGGGAGCCCCAGCACGGCCCCGTCTCAGGTTACGGGGCGGGTAACGCTGGACCACGTGTCCTTCCGCTACGAGCCGGACAAGCCCCTGATCGAGGACTTCACCCTTGAGGCGGCGCCCGGCCAGACGATCGCGATCGTCGGGCAGACTGGCGCCGGCAAGACCACCGTGGTCAACCTGCTCATGCGCTTCTACGAGATCGACGCCGGGACCATCACCCTCGACGGCACCGACTACCGCGACCTCACCCGCGACCAGGTGCGCCGGTGCTTCGGCATGGTGCTGCAGGACACCTGGCTGTTCGCGGGCACGATCCGGGACAACATCGGATACGGGAAGCAGGACGCGACCAGCGAGGAGATCGTCGCCGCCGCCAGGGCCGCGTACGCCGATCATTTCATCCGGACCCTGCCCGACGGCTACGACACGCTGCTGGACGAGGACGCCTCCAACCTGTCCTCCGGGCAGAAGCAGCTGCTGACGATCGCGCGGGCGTTCCTGGGCAGCCCGGGCATCCTCATCCTCGACGAGGCGACCAGCAACGTCGACACCCGCACCGAGATCCTCATCCAGGAGGCAATGTCCCGGCTGCGGCAGGGAAGGACCAGCTTTGTCATCGCCCACCGGCTGTCTACCATCCGCAACGCGGACACGATCATCGTGATGGACGCCGGGCGCATCGTCGAGCAGGGCAACCACGCCGACCTGCTCCGCCGCCGCGGCGTCTACTACGCCCTCTACAACAGTCAGTTCACCGAGGACCTCGCCGAGGCAAGCTGATGGCTGTTCGGCGTGGAGGGCTTGCAGGTTACCGATGCGGAGGCCGGGTAGCCGCCGAGCTAAACTGGAAAGCGGCCCGTGCCATTGCCCGCCAATTCCTTGGCGCTAATAAGAAACGTTCATTATGAGCACGCAGCGTGTCATCGCCATCCGCGTGCTGGTCATCGCCTGGCTGGCCGCGCTGACCGTCATCCTGCTGGTCAGCGGGCACTGGGGCTGGGCGATACTGACCGGCGCGGGCGCGGTCGCCAACGCCGTGTTCATGGCTACCGCATCCGGGGGAAAGGATCATCATGACCAACATCAGCCCGTCGGAGAGGACATCTAACCTGCCGGTCTAATGTGTGCTTAGAGGAAGCGTCCGCCGAGCAGGGCAATGAACCACGATGACGTGACCACCCCGTGGCGCAAGTCGAGCTACAGCAACAGCGGCGCGAACTGCGTGGAGGTCACCAGGACCCGCAGCGGCAAGGTCGCGGTGCGAGACTCCAGGAACCCCGGGGGCGGGGCGCTGAGGTTCAGCCCGGACGAGTGGCAGGCCTTCGCTGCAAAGGTTCCTGCACCATGCTGGCGGCATCCCGTAAGCGGGAGGTGGCCAACGGCGGATACACCCTCTGGTGAGGCAGGCACGAGGTCCGTTCGGCAGAAGGATTTTAATTACCCCGAACGGACCTGGTGTTACCGCCTGTCCGAGCCAGGGAGCCCTGACGGCCGAGGGCGCGTCCCATGCCCGCTCGGCGGACTTCGCTATCCGGCGCCAACGCGCCATGCCACCCCCAGCCGGCTTCCCCGCCGTCCCGGATGAATTACTGGCTGCTGGCCATGGCCAGTTCGGTCAGCAGGTCCTTCACCCGGGCCCGGTAGCGCGCGACGTTGGCGAGCTTGATGTTCTCGTAGCCGCGAACGAGGTCGGGCAGCCGGGCGATCTCGACGGCACGCTGGTAGGTCTCGGCGCTCAGTTGACCCAGGAGATCGTCGATGGCGGCGGTGTACTCCTCGATCAGCTCTCGTTCGGTCCGGCGCACCCGGGCATAGCCGAACGGGTCGAGCCTCGTGCCGCGCAGGATCTTGCCCGCCCGCAAGAGCTGGAACGCCGGGCGGAACCATGGCCCGAGCTTCAGCTTGCGCCTCATGCCCAGGGCCCGCAGTACCGGCGGGTGGAGCTGGTAGGACACGCGGGCGCCCTCGCCGAACTCGGCGCGGACGACCGCCTCCGCCTGCGGATCGGTGAGCAGGCGCGCGACCTCGTACTCGTCCTTGTACGCCATCAGCTTGTAGCCGAACTCCGCGACCGCTTCGGACAGCGCGCTCTCTCCCGGGACCGAACGGTCCTCGGCTTCCCGCACCCGGGCGACGGCATCGGCATACCGGCGGGCGTAGCCGAGGTTCTGGTACTGGATCAGGTCGGGTATCCGGACCGCAACGATCCGGTGCAGTTCCGATCCTGGCGCTGCGCCGACCGACTGGATGAGCCGCTGCTCCGCTTCGGTCGGCCTGCGCGCTGGCGCCGCGGCGCTCAAGGTCGCGGCCGCCTGCGCGAACGCAGCCGGGTCGGCCACGCTCTGCCGACCGCGCCGGAACGCCTGCACGTTCGGCTCGACCTGAACGCCGTTCAGCTCGATCGCCTGCTCGATCGCCGTCGCGGGCAGCGGCAGCGCTCCGGCCTGGAACGCGACCCCGGCCAGCAGCATGTTCGCGAACTGGTCGGTGCCGAACAGGGTGACCGACAACCCCCGGGCATCGATGAAGACAGAATCCGCGCCCCGGGTGGCGCGCCGGATCCGGTCCGCGGTCGCATCGACATCAGGGAACGGCACCGTAGTGTCCGTCACCATCTTGCCCGTCGGCACCTTCGTGGTCGACACCACCGCGATCGTGGTCTCCGGGTCAGCCACGGCCAGGTTCATGGCGTCCGCGGCCACCAGCAGATCACAGCCGAGGTAGAGGTCACACTCCCCGGCCGTGGCCTTGTTGCTCTGCTCGATCTCGCCGACGCTGATCTTGATGTCGGAGATGACCGCGCCCCCCTTCTGGGCGAGTCCGGTCTGATCGAGGGAACGAACACCGCGGCCCGCGATCCGGCCCGCCACGCTCAAGACCTGCGACAAGGTCACGACGCCGGTACCGCCCACGCCGGTGATGCGGGTGGTGTGCGGCGCTGCGGAGAGGTCGAACCTGAGCGGTGGATCGGGGATGGCATCCGGCGCCAAGGCGGGCATCGTCGCCCGGCCGGCTCGTGGCCTGGCCCCCGGAATCACGGTCAGGAACGACGGGCAGTCGCCTTTCAGGCACGAATAATCCTTGTTGCAGGACGACTGGTCGATGGCCGTCTTGCGGCCGAATTCGGTGTCGATGGGCTGAACGGACAGGCAGTTTGACTTCTCGCCGCAGTCGCCGCAGCCCTCGCAGACCCGCTGATTGATCATGACCCGTTCGGCTGGATCGGCGGCCAGCCGGCGCTTCCGCTTGCGGCGTAGCTCGGTCGCGCACTCCTGGTCGTGAATGAGAACGGTGACACCCTCGACCTGGCTGAGCACTTCCTGGGCCTCCACCACCCGGTCGCGATGCCAGACCTCGACCCGCGGCGCGAGGTCAGCGCGCCGGTAGCGCCGGGGCTCGGCGGTGGTGATGACGATGCGCCGGACCCCTTCGGCGGTCAGCATCTTGGTCAGGGCGGGGATCGGCATCGCCCCCACCGCCTGCTGGCCGCCGGTCATGGCCACCGCCGAGTTGTACAACAGCTTGTAGGTGACGTTGACGCCGCTGGCGACCGCCGCGCGGACCGCGAGGCTGCCGGAATGATGGAAGGTGCCGTCGCCGATGTTCTGCAGCAGGTGCCGCCGGGTGCGCATGAAGGGGGCCATGCCGATCCACTGGGCTCCCTCGCCGCCCATCTGGCTCAGCCCGACGACGTCGCCGACCGCGCCGGGCTCCATCAGCAGGACCAGGGCGTGGCAGCCGATCCCGCCGCCCACCAGCGAGCCCTCGGGAACTTTCGTCGAGCTGTTGTGAGGGCACCCCGAACAGAAGTACGGCGTGCGCGCGACCAGGGGCAGCGGCGCGGCCGGCCGATGCCGAGCCTGCCTGCGCTGCCAGGCCGTGACCGTGGTGAACTCGCNGAACGTGCNGAGTCTGGCGGCCAGTCCGGCCGCGATCAGGTCGGCATCCAGCTCCCCGTCGACCGGGAACAGCGTCGTTCCCTCCGGATCGGTCTTGCCCGAGATCGCGGGAGGGTTCTNCNCCCCGTACAGGATCGCCTTGAGGGCGGACTCGATGAAGGGCCGCTTCTCCTCCACGACGATGATCTCGGCCAGGCCGTCCGCGAACTCCTCGATCTCCGAGGCGATCAGCGGGTGGATCATCGCGAGCCGCAGGAGCCGGATCCCGCGGGCGCGCAGTTCGGCCTCATCGAGGCCGAGGATGCGCAAGGCCTGGCGCATGTCGAGGTACGTCCTCCCGGCCGCGACGATGCCGATGCGGGCCGTGCCGCCGAAGGTCTGGATGCGGTTGAGCCGGTTGGCCAGCGCGTAGGCGCGCGCCGTGGCTAGCCGGACACCTTCCCGGCTCCGCTCCATCTCGGACAGGGCCGGCTGGAGCATCCGGGCCGTCGGGCGGTGCTCCCACTCCTCGCCCGCCACCATCACGAGGGGCCGCTGCGGATCGACGGGGCCGATCTCCACGGTCCCTGAGCCGTCAGCGACGGCCGTGGCGATCTTCAGTGCGACCCAGAGGCCGGACCGGCGCGACATCATCACGGCATGGAACCCCAGGTCGAGCACGTCCTGGGGATCAGCGGGGTACAGCACGGGCATCCCGAGGTCGGCGAGCAGGAACTCCGATGCGCCGGGCACCGTCGACGATTTCGCTCCGGGATCGTCCCCGACGAACGCGACCGCGCCCCCCTTGGGGTGCGTCCCCATGAGGTTGGCGTGCCTGAGCGCATCGGTCGCGCGATCCAGCCCAGGTGATTTGCCATACCAGAACCCGGTGACGCCCTCCACCCGGGCGTCAGCCAGGCCGGCCGCCAGTTGCGTGCCCTGGACCGCGGTCGCGGCGAGTTCCTCGTTGACCGCCGGCTGGAAGACAAGGTCGTAGGTGGCGAGCAGCTTGGCGTGACGGGCCAGCTCGAGATCATAGCCGCCGAGCGGTGATCCCTCGTAGCCGGAAATGAAGACCGCCGTCTTCAGGCCCCGCGTGCGGTCCGAGCGCAGGACGTTCATCGGCAGCCGCGCCAGGGCCTGCACCCCGGTCATCTGCACGCGACCGGACTCCGCGGTGTAGCGATCCTCGAGTCGGATCTTCACATCGTGCTCCGCCAACGCCTTCTCCCGCCTCGCCTGTCTGTCAACTTTCACCAGGGTGGCACCATCAGGCCGTTCGCTCCAGGGTCTTCGGCGTCGAACGTCCCCCGTCACGGGGACTTCGACTTCGACCGAGGCCTGAACACATATGGCGCCTGCGCATACGGGAATGAAGGCCTCAGCGTCAGTCGGTGCCGGATTCCATCGCGGCGTGATCGAGCAGCTCGTCGCCGGGGATCTCGCCGCGGGAGGCGATCGCCTCGGCCCCGCCCTCGGGCAGCGCGCCGATCAACGCGGCCGGGGCCGCCTGGGCGGTGCCGGCTAGCGCCGGGTGAGGGCTGCCGAGGATGCCGAGCCCGGCGTACTGCTCGAGCTTGGCGCGAGAGTCGGCGATGTCGAGGTTGCGCATGGTCAGCTGGCCGATGCGGTCGGCCGGGCCGAACGCCGAGTCCTCGGTCCGTTCCATGGACAGCTTGTCCGGGTGGTAGCTGAAGGCCGGCCCGGTGGTGTCCAGGATGGAGTAGTCCTCGCCGCGGCGCAGCCGCAGGGTCACCTCGCCGCTGACCGCTGTCCCGACCCAGCGCTGGAGCGACTCGCGCAGCATCAGCGCCTGCGGGTCCAGCCAGCGGCCCTCGTAGAGCAGCCGGCCGAGCCGCCGCCCCTCGTTGTGGTAGCTGGCCACGGTGTCCTCGTTGTGGATCGCGTTGAGCAACCGTTCGTACGCCGCGTGCAGCAGGGCCATGCCCGGGGCCTCATAGATGCCCCGGCTCTTGGCTTCGATGACCCGGTTCTCGATCTGGTCGGACATGCCCAGGCCGTGCCGGCCGCCGATGGCGTTGGCCTCCAGCACCAGGTCGACGGCGGAGGTGAACTCCTTGCCGTTGATGGTCACCGGCCGTCCCTGCGCGAAGCCGATGGTGACGTCCTCGGGGGGTATCTCCAGGGCGGTGTCCCAGAACGGCACGCCCATGATCGGGTCGACGATCTCGATGCCGGCGTCGAGGTGCTCGAGCACCTTGGCCTCGTGGGTCGCGCCCCAGATGTTGGCGTCGGTGGAGTAGGCCTTCTCCGTGCTGTCCCGGTAGGGCAGGCCGCGGGCGGCCAGCCACTCGGACATCTCCTTGCGGCCGCCGAGCTCGCTGACGAAGCAGGCGTCCAGCCACGGCTTGTAGATCCGCAAGGAGGGGTTGGCCAGCAGGCCGTACCGGTAGAACCGCTCGATGTCGTTGCCCTTGTAGGTGGAGCCGTCCCCCCAGATCCGCACATCGTCCTCGAGCATCGCGCGCACCAGCAGGGTGCCCGTGACGGCCCGCCCAAGCGGGGTGGTGTTGAAGTACGCGCGGCCACCGGACCGGATATGGAACGCCCCGCAGGCCAGGGCGGCCAGCCCCTCCTCCACCAGGGCCGCCCGGCAGTCGACCAGCCGGGCGGCCTCCGCGCCGTACGCTGCGGCGCGCCCGGGCACCGAGGCGATGTCAGGCTCGTCGTACTGGCCGATGTCGGCGGTGTAGGTGCACGGCACNGCGCCCTTCTCGCGCATCCACGCAACCGCTACCGAGGTATCGAGGCCGCCGGAAAAGGCGATACCGACACGTTCACCGACGGGGAGGGAGGTGAGTACCTTGGACACGAGTGCAATTATATGCATACAAGTGCATGATCATGCAAAGTCGCCGGCCGGTAGCTAACCTAGCTTGCCTGGCCGACTGGGCGATATTCTGAAGGGCGCCTGCCTCAGTGATCGGCTGCGCTGCGCCGGGCCATGGCGCTTGGCGAGCGCAGCCGCCTAGCTGTTCTGGTCATTTTGGGGGCGATAGTGGTGGCGCCTACCCCGCGGCAGCGGGCTGGCACATGACCGTCGTGAGGGGACTTCAGATGTGCAACCTGAACGAGTGGATCGTCCGCGAGGCATTCCTGGCCTACGACAGAGGCGATGTCGCGGCGATGATGGACTTTGTGGATCCGGGCCTGGAATGGACCTACCTCGATCCGGGCCCGGGGAATCCGCAGCCGCAGATTTGCCATGGCCGCGGGGAACTGGAGAAAGCAGTGCGCCGGCAGGCGGATCTAGGACTGCGGGCCGAGCTTGAGGAGGTCATCGCCTCCGGTGATCAGGTAATAGTGGTGATGCGAACGCCAGGGGTCGATGAGTACCGGCAACGGCGGGGCGACGACCGGACATATGACGTTGTCACGCTCCGGGATGGACTGATTGTCGGGCTGTACGCCTGCCGCGACCGCAGCGAGGCGCGGTCGCTCGCCGGAATCGGTTAGACGACCGGGCCGGGCCAGCCGCGCACCTAGGTCCTGCCCGGACTGATGAGAGACGACACGGCGATGGAGTGGCCGGGCGCAGGTGACCTGCTCCAGCCGGGCTCACCGTGTTTCTGCGCGTGCAGGCCGGCTGCGGAGGTGGTGCGTGCTGGCGTCGGTGGCCAGGCAGCGTCCGGTCGGCAGGTCGAACTGCCAGCCGTGCATGGTGCAGGTAAGCGTGGTGCCGTCGGTCTGGCCGAACCGGCTGAGATCTCCCCTCAAGTGGGGGCAGCGGCGCTGGATCATCCAGTCTCCGAGCTGGATGTCTTCTTCGTCGTGGTTCTGCTCGGCGTACCAGCCTTCGGCGTACATCAGCCGGTCGGCCGCCAGGCACTTGAAGAAGGTGTACAGGTACTCGTTGTACGGGCCGATCCTGCGGGCGCGGAAGCGCATGCTCAGGAACAGGCTGTTGACCCAGTCGGTCTGATGGTCGGCGATCAGGGACTCGATCAGCGGGCGGGCGACGGTGAACTGGTAGCGGCATGACTCCCCGGCGTAGCGGCGAACCTGGCCGGCCGGGAAGTCGATGACGACCGGCGAGTCGTCGCCGACCCGCAGCAGCACCGGGCCGCCGACGCCCGCGCGGATGTGACCGGCCAGTTCCAGCAGCGGTTCGAACCAGGCCTTCAGCTCGGCGGCCACATCGGTACGCCGGGCGGGCCAGCCGCTCCTGGCAGTCGCGATGCGATCCTGCGCCCGGGCTGCGTAGCAGCGAAGATAGCGCGCCTTGTCGGTGAATGGCTCCATCGCCTGCTGTTCGCCAGCGGGCCAGCGGACCTGGCCGTGGTCGTGATCCACCGTCAGCACCGCGCCGGGGGTCAGCAACTGGCCTCCCTCGACGCCGTGCTCGCGGAGGTAGTCCAGGAAGACCATCTGGTCGGGGAAGGTGTTCGCGGGGTCCCCGGTCAGGTCATTGAGGGCGAACAGGTCCTCATCCAGGAAACACGGCGGCCCTGCGAAGGGCACCACATGCCGGGCTCCGACGGCCGTGACGTAGCGCAGCGCACGGTCCAGGCCGTTTGCTCGTTTCGCCGCGCCGAAGCTGCGCTGGGCGGCCGCGGACAGCTCATAGGTCCACGGCCACCAGATAGCCCCGGAGTACTGCAGCAGGTGCACATCGTAGGGCCCGAATGACCGCAGCACGTCCAGGTCGGCCGGCCGGGCGTCGTTCTGGTTCAAGATGGCGGCGGTCCCGTCATCGACCGCCAGCGCCGAATCCCCCAGCGGCCCGTCGGCCGGGGACACCAGCGCCTGCGCCATCAGCCGCAGCCCGCCGTGCTGGATCACCTCGCCGCTCGGCATCACGATGAATCGGGTAAACCCCAGCCCTTCCAGCTCATCACGCAGATCATCCACCGGGAAATCGGGCAGCAGCACGGTTGCCTGCCGGGATACATGCTCGCTGAGCAAAGCCGGATCAAAGTGGTCCCGATGCAGGTGCGACACGTACAGGAAGTCGACCTGGCCGTACCGGTCCCAATCCAGGCCGCTGTTGTCGGGGAAGGCGAACCACGAGCCGAAGTACGCCGGGTTCTTCCACGGGTCACACAAGATCGTCCCGCCGGAAGTCTGGATATGCAGGCCTGCATGGCCCAGACACGTAATCTGCATCTCACCGCCTACTGCCTCGGCGCCGTGTGCCACGGCCGCGCGGGCCAGCGATCATCTCCGCATCTGGTCACGGTCGCCACACCCCCGGCCGAGAGAAATCAACCCATAAGACGCGATTCCAGCGCATCGGGTTGGCTTTTCCAAAGCGCCACGCGGGGACAACTGCCGTCCGCACGCCACGATCAGGGAACTGTGAGCACTTGCGAGCATCAGCGGGACAGAATGGCACACCTGATGCAGATAAGCGATCCGCGCTGTCCCACGCCTGTCAGCGCGAGCGCGAGAGAAGGGGTGCGGAGTCGCGCGACCGGGCCGGGCGCCCCGGAACCTGGCAGGGAATGCGGCACGGTGCACGGCGGCCCCGCAGGGTAAGCACGCATGTTCCGCGATCTGCGGAGCGCGCTCATGCGGGATGCTTATCCGTCGCTGGCCAATACGTCAATCTCATCTGCGAGACTGTTGCCGCGCCGGGTTGAGATTTCGTCCTTCTAGCCACTATCCAGTGCCGCGTCCGGTCACGTTCGCCTCGTTGACCTGTTCGGTCACGATGGTCCCGCTGGCAGGCCGAGGCGGGCCTGGCCGCCGGGGCAGGACCGGATCGTTGCCCCGGTAAGCCGGCTGCATCCGGCCCGGCGGCGCGTCAATCCGGCTGATGGACCGTGCCTGGCCCTGGTGCCTGGCGCCAGGCCGTTACGGGTGTCC
>JGI12269J14319_10005209_pt1 | contig 11615 bp, 10 predicted proteins | sample PeaSoiSIISIP2007_FD_14319 | JGI IMG/M metagenome (IMG submission 14319) | reverse complement strand
CTCGTACGGTCCGCACGGGTAGTCGGAGGAGCCCGCGACGAGCACGCCGGCGTCGAGAAACCAGCGATGCGCGAACATCCGGTTCACGCGCTCCGATCCATACCATTCGACGAGGTTGCCGCCGTGGTAGCCGGCATAGCCCGCGAACGGCGCGGCGATCGCGCCCAGCGCGCGCATCCGCGCGAGGATCGACTCGTTCACCAACGAGCAGTGCTCGATGCGGTGCCGTGTCGGCAGCGGCTTCTCATTGTAGGCGCGTTCGAACCCGTCGAGGAGCAACGCGATCGCGCGATCGCCGTTGGCATGGACGCACAGCCGGTTGCCGTCGCCGTGCACCCTGCGCACGATCTCGTGCAACTCGTCGGTCGGCGTCGTCTGCATGCCGAAATCGTCGGGCCGCCCTTCGAAGGCGTGCTCGAGCAAGCACGTGCGTCCACCGATCGCGCCGTCGACGAACGCTTTTACCCCGCCGATCCGCAGGCGCGTGTCACCGAAAGCGGTATCCAGAACGAGGCGCTGCATTTCGTCGTAGTGGTCGACGGTCATCAAGGCGTTGACGCGCAGCGTCAGCAACCCGCGCTCGCGCGCCGCCTGGAAGAGCGCGAGCTCGGACGGGCCCACCATCGCGTCGCCGATCGAGGTGATCCCGGCCGCGTGGAACATCTGCTGCGCGCGAGCGAGACCGCGCAGCCGGTCGTCGAACGAGCTTTCCGGAGCGTAGGTGCGGCCGCCGCGCGCGACCGCGGGGTTCGCGAAGTCGAAGATCGCCTGTTCGAACATGATGCCGTTGAGACGTCCGGCGGCGTCGCGTCCGAACCGGCCGCCCGGCGGCTCGGGCGTCGATTCGTCGATCCCGGCTAGCGCGAGCGCGCGCGAGTTGACCACGCCCCAGTGGGCGGCGACGTGCAGCACCAGCACCGGATGATCCGGCGCGACGGCGTCGAGATCGGCGCGCGTGAGGACGCGGCGTTCGCTCATCTTGCCGTCGTCGTAACGGCTCCCGCGAATCCAGGCGCCGGCCGGAACCGCCGCCGTCTCCGCGCGGATCCGCTCCAGCAGCACGGCCAGCGAGCGCACGTGCGCGGTCGAGAGGTCGAGGTGGAGCACGTCCTCGGCGGCCATCGCCAGGTGCATGTGCGCGTCGTTGAACCCCGGGACGATCGTCGAACGGCCGAAATCGACGCGCTGCCCTTCGGGAAACCGGGCGCACAACTCCGCGTACCCGCCGGTCGCGATGATGAAGCCATCCCCGACGGCGAACGCTTCGGTGACCTCTGATGATGAAACGTAAACGCGATCGGCCCGAAAGACGGTCGGCCTGCCCTGAGCCAGTCGAAGGGTCAACGCAGCGTCAGACCGGGATGTTGAAGAGGGCGTTGAACTCCTTGATGTCGGCGCCTAGCGCATCGAGGTCGCTGGTATCACTGATCAGGTAGCGGACGTGGGGATTCATCACCCGCGGATCGTTCTTGACGTCCTTGCGCGAGGGAGCCTGGCCGAGCGTCGCGAGCGCCCATGTTTCCGTCTCGCGCGAGAGCAGCCAGCGCTGGAACAGACGCGCGGCGTTCGGGTGCGGCGCCGCCTTGAGGACGCCGCCCGTCCCAACCTCGATCACGGTCGGATTCGGATTCACGAGCTCGGTCGCGCCGCCTTGATCCTTCACCTGCAAGCACGAGTAGCCGTAGACGTTCGCTGCTGCCAACACGTCGCCGGAGGCGACCAGCGTGATCCCGAGCTGGTGGCTCGTGGTGATGCGCGGTTGGTTCGCATTGTACGACCGCATCAGCGCAACCGCGCGCTCCGGTCCGTAGAAACGCTTCATCGCGGCGAACCATTCCCAGGATCCGTTGAACAGCGAGAATTTGCCGCGCCATTCCGGCGCGGCGAGATCGTCCCAGGTGCGCGGCGGCCGCATCCCGGCGGCGCGTACCTTGTCGGGGTTGTAGCAGATCGTCTCCGTGTAGAGCTTGTAGGCGATCCAGGCGCCTTGCGGATCGTAGGTTCCGGCCAGCAGTTCGCGCACCTCGGGCGGCCGGAAGTCGGCGTAGAATCCGGCGCGTTTGAGCTGCTCCGTCTCGAGCCCCGACTCGCCGATGACCATGTCGGCCTCGCTGTGCCCGGCTCGCTGCTCGGTCATGAGGCGCGGAGCGATCGCGTAGCCCTGCATCTGCACCCACGCGACCTTGATCCCGTAGGTCGCGCCGAAGCGCTTGGCGGCCGCGTCGAGCGCCGAGGACTGGCCGGCACCGTACACCAGCAGCGACCCTTCCTGCTGCGCGCGCGCAACCAGCCCGGCATCGGGGACAGGCCCCTCGACACGGCTCGGGACAGGTCCGACCGCTGCGAAGCCGCTCGTCGTAAGCAGCGCGCCCATAACGATGCAGCAACCGAGGATGCGGATCACCGGAGTACCTCTTCTTTCACGTCGTTCCAGGCGACGAGCTCGCGATCGATGCGTTCGGGATCGGCGCCGTAGACGTCGATCGCGGCCTGACGGGTGACGTATCCGTCGAGCACGTCGTCGAGCACCTGCGCGAACGGACGCGCGGTGGGGACGCCAAGCCCGCCGCCGCCGGATTTTTCGATGCGCAGCACGTCGCCGCAGCGCAAGGCGACGCCGCTGAAACGGCTGGGCAGCGCGCGTTCGTCGTCGCGGCCGGGGTTGATGATGCAGTTGCCGCGCCGCGCCGGAAGACCGCCGGCGAGTCCCTCGGCGAACACGACGTGCTTGCCGCCGCGCAACGTCAGCTGCGCCTCCTTCGCCAGGAGGTCGTACTCGCGGACCGGACCGAGCCCGCCGCGGAACGCCCCCGGGCCGCCGGAATCGCGGATCAACTCCCAGCGGCGAAAGCGAATCGGGAACTCGTTCTCCATGATCTCGATCGGCGCGGTGTTGCAGGTCGAGATCAGCACGCTGATCCCCGAGACGCCGTCCTTCCCGGTCCGCGCGCCGTACGCCGACCCGATCAGCTCGTAGGTCGAGAAGTAGCCGCCGTCGGGCCGTTCGCCGGCGATGACCAACCCGCCGCCGACCCCGCCCACGTCGGCAACCTGACGTTCCGGCGACAACCGGCTCAGCGCCGCAATGGAAAGCTCGGTCAACGCCATTGCCGTGTTCATGTAGGCGTTGGTCGGCGCCGGAAACACCGGGTCGAGGATCGAGCCGGGGCGCACGCGGATCTCGATCGCGCGACCGAGGCCGCCGTTGTTTTCGACCGTCGGGTCGAGCAGACCGATCGCAGCGGTGTGCACGGCGCCGCGCACGATCGACGGCCGGACGTTGATCGGCATGGTCACCTGATCGCTCGATTGCGAGAAGTCGAACACGATGCGGTCGCCGGTCTTGACGAGCCGCAGGTGAAAGCGCACGCTTTCCGCGGGACCGCCGCCGCCGTCGATGCGCTTTTCCGCCTCGACGACACCGTCGGGCAAGCGCCGCAACGCCTCGCGGACGCGTGCCTCGGCGTTGTCTTGCTTCTCGCCGAACACGGCCAGCAGCGTTTCGAGGCCGTAGCGTTCGATCGACTCGCGCAGGCGGCGCTCGCCGAGCCGCGCGACGCCGACTTGCCCGCGAATGTCGCCGATGACCGTCTGCGGCGTGCGGGTGTTCGCCCGGATGATCGCATCGATGTCGCGCTCGAGCACACCCCGCGACACGTAGCGGATCGGCGGGTACAGCGTGCCTTCCTGGAAGATCTCGCGGGCGGAGCCGTTCCCGGTCCCGCGCACCATCCCGCCCAAATCGCTCTTGTGCGCGATGCTGCCGCAGAACGCGACCAGCCGATCGTCGACGATCAGCGGTGTAACGACCGAGGTGTCGACCGAGTGCGTTACCTCGGCGATGTACGGGTGGTTGGTGATGAAGGCGTCGCCGGAATGGATGTCGTCACCGAAGCGCTCCAGCACCGCGCGCACCGTCCCCGGCAGCGAGGTGATGTGCAGCGGGATCACCGAGTGCTCGCCGACGACGTTGCCGGTTGCATCGAGCAGGACGCAGCCCGCGTCCTGCGACTCGCGGACGATCGTCGAGTAGCCGGTGCGAAAGATGTTGTCCTGCATCTCCTGGACGATCCCGGAGAGCCGGCTGCAGATCACCTGATAGGTGATCGGGTCAACGCGCCAGCGGCTCGGCATCGATCCACTTCAGGTAGCGTTCGGCCGAGCGCCGGACGTTCGCCTTCGCATCGGTCTTCATCACCCGCGGCCAGTGGGATCCGTAGAGGCGGTCGTACGCGAACGGCTCGAGTGCCCCGACCATGCGGTACACCTCGCGCGCCGGCAGCGGGATCCCGTTGGGGCCGCTGCGCAGGAACGTCACCCACGACATGTCCTCGACCATCGTGATGATGTCGGCGACGAACAGCGCGCCTTTTCCACCGGCACCGTCCGCCCAATGCAGGACGGTTGCGCCGTCGAAATGGCCGGCGAGGTGAATCGCGGTGATCCCGGGCGCGAGCTCGAGCGTCTCACCGGACCAGAACTTCACCAGCGGGCTGGGGCGGCCGACCCACTCGCGGTCGCCCTCGTGGACGTACACGGGGACGCCGCCGAGGCGTTCGCCCCAGGCGACCATCGCGCCGTAGAAGTGCGGGTGCGAGACGACGATCGCCCGCAGCCCACCCTGCTCGCGCACCTTCGCCGCCGTCGCGTCGTCGATGAGCGGGGTGCAGTCGAAGAGTACGCCCCCGTCGGGACGCGTGACGAACAGCGCGCGCTGCGTGATCGCGAAGCGCGGGTCGACGGAGATCCCGATCAGCCCGGGCTCGAGCTCGCGCCAATCAACGGCGTAGCGCTGCCAGAGCAGCTTCTCCATCGTCGTCCAGTGCTGTCCTTGCGGGCCCAAGAACTGCCGCTCGTCGCGACAGATCGGACAAAACGCGGGCGGTTCGGGACTCGCGGTGTATTCGTTGCCGCAGGCGGTGCAGAGCCAAGGTTCCACGTCATCCTCCAAGCGAAGCATCCGGGATGAGAATTCATTCGGCGATCGTCGCTGCGCTTACCGGCACGCTGCTCCTGACGGGTGCCGGCCCGAGCCCCGACCAGCTCGTCGCCGACCTCGCGCGTGACGCCAACCGCGAAGGCAAGCTCGTCGTCACCGTTTCGGCGAGCTGGAATCAGGCGCTGCTCCCGCGGCTCGCGGACGCGTTCAAACGCCGTTTCGGACTGACCGTCGATCTCCAGGTCGCGCCGGTAGCGGCGACGACCCAAGTGCCGCTGGAAATCGCCGCCACCAAAGCCGGCGCTCCACCGACCTACGACGTGCTCCAAGGCGACGACGCCGAGACGATGGCGGTGGTGCGGGTCGGCGGCGCGGTCCCGATTCCGCATTGGGAAGAGCTGCTGGCCGGGATCAACCCCGACGTCCGCGCCGGCCGCGTTACGCCGCGTCAGGTGAGCCGCGATCCGTTCACCGGGACGACGTTCCTGACGCAGGCCAACATCAAGGAGCTCGTCTACAACCCGAAGCTGATCGCGGCCGCCGATCTGCCGCGCACCCACGCCGAACTCGCCGACCCGAAGTTCGCGGGAAAGTTCGCGCAGCCGCCGTGGACCGCGCACTGGGAAACCGCACCGGCCGTCGTGCAAGATCGCGGACGCGAAGCGTTCGTCGACGTCGTGCGCCGCGCCGGGAAGAACGGCGGCGCGGTGCTCCCCGAGAACACCGCCGTCGGCCGCGTGGTGCTCGGTCAGTACGCGTTCGCGCTCGCGCAGGACACGCTGGTCCGCGTTACGCTCGGGAAGGATCCGCAGGCACCGGTCGCCGGCGCGCTCTTCCGCGACTACAACCTCGAGAGCGGGATCTACTACTTCGTCCGCACGCGCACGCCGCATCCGGCCGGTGCGACGCTGTGGGTGCTCTGGATGACGACCCCCGAGGCCGAAGCGATCTGGCAGCCGGAGGTCAAAGGCGTCGTGCCCTACGGGTCGAGTGCGATCGACGTCGCCTGGCGCGAGGGGATCAAGAGCAGTCGCGCACCGATCGCCGGCTACCTCGACTCGCCGCAACTCGTCAACCTCCTCAAGTGGGAACAGACCGCTGCGGGCGCGGCGTACTTTCAGGAAGTGGCGAAGGCGATCCGCGGCGAGTGACGCGATAGAAGATCGCGTCGCCGCGCTCCTCGCGCGCGAGGGCACCGGCGAGCTGGAGATGGACGAGGTTCGCGATCGTCTCGGACATCGCAAACTCCTGGTGCCACGCGCCGAGCTCCTCGAACGTGCGATCGCGGCGCGTCCACGGCAAGCGGCGCGCAACGTCGGCGGCGCTCACCGCACCGTCGGCGGCGATCGCCAAGACGAGCGCTTCGCGCCGCTCGGTGTGCGCGACGATCTCGGCGACGCGCTTGCGCACGTCGGCGAACGGCTCCCCGTGTCCGGGCAGCGCGCCCGCGGTCTCCGGGACCGCGACCTTCGCCAGCGAGGCGAGGTAATCGCCGAGCGGATCGCCGGGCCGCTCGCGCCAGAAGCCGACGTGCGGCGTGATCGGATCGAGGACGTGGTCGCCGGTCAGCATCCGGCCGCTGCGAGCATCCAAGAAACACAGGTGACCCGGTGCGTGGCCCGGCGTCCAGTACACGGTCAGCCGTCCGATGCGGTCGCCGTCGTTCAGGGTTCGCGTCGGCTCGCACAGCTCCGCGCGGCCCCCGGGCCCCGCGTCGCTTTCGGTCACGACGAAGCCGTTGCGCGCGAGGTACGCATCGGTGACGCGGTCCTCGCGGACGCGGTTGCCGACGACCTCTTGGACGCGCTCCCAGTCGAGCGCGTGCATCATGACCTCGCCGACGCCAGCGCGCCGCAGCGTCCCGGCGAGCCCGTAGTGATCGAAGTGCTGGTGGCTGACCAGCACGCGCCGCAGATCGTCGAGCGTGAACCCGAACGCGGCCAGCCCGGCGTGCAGCGCGGCGAGGACCTCGTCGGCTTTCCACCCGCAGTCGACGAGCGTCAAGCCGTCGGTTTCCTCGACGACGTAGCCGTTGACGTAGCGCAGCGGGTTGCCGCGCATCGGCAACCGGATCTGGAACAGGCCGTCGCCGAGCGCCGTCGGCGGCGCGAGCTCAGCGGACTGCATCGGCGCGCTCCAGGGTAAAGCGTGGCAACGCGGCGGTGCCGACGTCCTCGTAGACCAGGCGCACCCGGTCGCCGATCCGCACGTCATCGGCACGGGCGCCGACGACGTTGCTCCACATCCGCACGCCTTCGTCGAGCTCCACCATCGTGAGACCGAGCGGCTCGGGCGGCGCGTCCTTACCGCGCGGGTAGACGCCGAGCTGCACGTACACGGTCCCCGTCCCGGCGACCGGCAACCACGCCGTCCGATCCGACAGGCAGTGCGGACAGACCGGCCGCGGCGGATAGCGGAAGCGCAAGCACTCCGTGCAGCGTTGCAGTTCCATCGCGTGACGCGCGCACGATTCCCAGAACGGCTTCGAGTCGGCGTCGCCGGCCGGCACCGCGGTCTGCTCGCTCATGCCGGCGACTCGTTGGTGAGCAGCAGCGTCGCGTGCGCGCTCAGCGTCGCGCCGTGACCGCTCACGATCCCAATCCGGGGATCGGGGACCTGCCGTTCGGGTTCGACCTCGCCGCCGCGCAACTGTTTCACCGCCTCGGTGAGGTGGAGCATCCCTTCGACGTGTCCCTGCGAGAGCAAGCCGCCATGCGTATTGACCGGCAACGCCCCGCCGAGCTCGATCCGGCCGTCCGAGACGAACGCCCCGCCCTCACCCTTCGCGCAGAAGCCGTAGTCCTCGAGCGTGACCAGCGGGATGATCGTGAAACAGTCGTAGAGCTCGGCGAAGTCGACGTCGGCCGGCCGCAGCCCGCTCATCGCGTACGCGACCGCCGACGACTGCGCGCTCCCGAGCGTGGTGAGCGCCGGCATCTCGAGCGGGCCCTGCGTGTAGCCGAGGCCGAACCCCGCGACGTAGATCGGCGGCTTGCGCAGGTTCCGCGCGCGTTCGCTCGACGTCACCACGACCGCGCCCGCACCGTCCGAGACGAGACAGCAGTCGAGCAGGTGCAAGGGTTTGGTGACCCAGCGCGAGGCGAGCACGTCGGCGACGGTGATCGGCGTGCGCATCGTCGCGGCCGGGTTGAGCGCGGCATGCTTGCGAAACGCGACCGCGACCGCCGCGAGCTGTTCGCTCGTCGTCCCGAAGTCGTGCATGTGCCGCGCCGCAACGGTCGCGTGCTGCGAGACGGCGCTGGTGAGCCCGAACGGTTCTTCGTAGTCCTCGAGCCCGTCGTAGAGGTGACCGCGGCGCGCCTCGGCGCGGCCCGTCGCTTGCTTCTGCGTGTGGACGCAGACGACGGTGTGGCACAGTCCCGCCGCGATCGCCATGATCGCGTGGGCGACGCAGCCGATCGGCGACGCGCCGCCCAGCGCGATGTCGGTCGCATACCCCGGCCGGAGTCCGAGGTTGCGCGCGAGCGCGAGCGCATAGGCGCGGTACGGCACGTTGTTGGGCTGATCGGCGACGATCCCGTCGACGTCGCCGAGCGCGAGGCCGGCGTCGCGGATCGCCGCGCGGATCGCCAGCAGCGCGAGCCCGGTCGTCGTGTATTCGGGCAGCTTGCCGACCGGCGTTTCGCCGATGCCGGCGATCGCGTACGCACCCGAGAGGCGGCGGTCGATCACGACAGCGCGTCCTCCGCGCGCGGCCGGCTCGCGGCAACGCCGTGCGCGTCGCTGAAGATCGTGCACAGATCCGCCGGCAGCTCGACGTGCACCGCGTCGCCCGGGCGCAAGGCGGTCGCCGGATGCTGACGCGTCACGATGACGGCAGCACCGATCGCCAGCTCGCACTGCACGACGTCGCCGAGGAACACGATGCGCCCGACGGTGCCGGCGAGGACGTTCGGCCGCCCGGGCGATGCCCGATGGATGCGGATGTCTTCGGGGCGCACCGCCAGCGTCACCAGCTCGCCCGCGCGCACTTGCGGCGGGCAGACGGCCTCGAGGCGCCCGGCCGGCGTCTCGAGCAGCATCCGCCCGTCCGCAGCGGCGCCGACGACCGTCGCCGCGAGCGCGTTCGACGTGCCGACGAAGTCGGCGACGAAGGTCGTCGCCGGTGCGTGGTAGATCTCGCGCGGTCGTCCTTCTTGCACGATCCGCCCGTCGGCGAGGACCGCGATGCGATCCGACATGCTGAGCGCTTCGGCCTGATCGTGCGTGACGTAGACCGTGGTGATTCCCAGGCGCCGCTGCAACTCGCGGATCTCGCCGCGCATGGTTTCGCGGAGCTTCGCATCGAGGTTCGAGAGCGGCTCGTCCAGGAGCAAGACCTTCGGCTCGCGGATCAGCGCGCGCGCCAGCGCCAGACGCTGCTGCTGGCCGCCGGAAAGATTGGTCGCCGGCCGGCTCTCGTAGCCGGCGAGGTGCACGAGCGCCAACGCCTCCTCGACGCGACGCCTCAGCTCCGTCGCCGCGACCTTGACGGGCGCGACGCGCAGCGGGAAGGCGACGTTTTCGAAGACGGTCAGGTGCGGCCAGATCGCGTAGCTCTGGAAGACCATGCCCATGCTGCGCCGCTCCGACGGAACGAAACGCCCGCCGGCCGCATCGGAGAGGACCTCACCGTCGGCCAAGATCGAGCCGCCGTCGGCGATCTCGAGCCCGGCGATGCAGCGCAGCGTGCTCGTCTTCCCGCAACCCGACGGGCCGAGCAGCGTGTAGAAGTCGCCGGCCTTCACCGCAAAGCTCACGCCGTTGACCGCCGCCACGCGCCCGTCCCGGCGATCGGGATAGACTTTCACCAGATCGACCACGTCGAGCGCGTGACCGCCCTCGCGCTTGGTCATCGGCTGTCCGCGGGCAGCGTCACGACAGCGTGCGCTGCGACGATCGTCACGTCGTCTTGATTTTTGCCTTCGACGTCGCAGGCGATCCAGGGATCGCTCGCGTCGGCCGACTTCTCGACCGCGGTCGCGGAGAAGCGCATCACGTCGCCTTCGAGCGTCGGCGCCGTGTGACGCACGCGCAGCTTGCGCAGCACGCCGCGGGGTCCGAGCCAGTCGGTGAGCATCCGCGCCAAGAGCGCCTGCCGGTATGCACCGCTGGCGATGAACGTACGCTGGCCGCTGTGCTCGCGCGCGAACTCGCGATCGAAGTGCAAGCGTTCCCAGATCTCCTGACTCCCGGCCCAGCGCACGGTGTCGTCGATCGTCAGCGGCCCGAACTCGGCGGAACACACGATCGCCCCGACCGTCACCGCGTCGAACGTCGGCTGTGCGCTCACGTGAGGCCGAGCTCGCGCCGGATGGCGGCGGTGTGCTCGCCGATGCCCGGCGCCGGTCGCAGCGGCGTGTCTTTGCGCGACGCGATCGCACCGACCGGAAAGCGCATCGTCCCGAACGCCGGATGCTCGATCTCGCGCAGAAAGCCGCGCGCGATCAGCTGCGGATCGCGCGCGAGGTCGAGCGCGGTCGCAACCGGCGAGGCGGGGATGTGCCGATCCTGCGCCTGCTGCACGAGCTCGTTCTTGGGATGTTGCTTCGACCACTCGGTGAGCCGGTCGAGGATGAAGTCACGTTTTTGCAGCCGCGCGCCCTCGTCGGCGAGCGACGTGTCGGCGGCCAGTACGGGATCGCGCACCCAGTCCATCAAGCGCGCCCAGCCGGCGGCGCTGTGCGGGAGCGAGACCATCCAGTAGCCGTCGGCGCACGGGAACGCACCCGAGACGGCGGTGATCGCACCGCGAAAGCCGCGCCGCTCGGGTGTCTTCCCGGTGGTGTGGTAGGTGAGTGCGGCTTGCTCCGCGAGCGACTCCATGCACTGCGCCGCCGACACCTCGACGTGAGCGCCGCCGTTGCCGAGCTGCACGCCCAGCAGTGCGGCCGCGGCCGCGACCGCCACGTAGAGGCCGATCGCCGAAAACACCGCGTGCCCGCCGAGGACGACGGGCGGCGCATCGGGATGACCGGTCAACGCGAGCAACCCCGACTGCGCGTACGCGATCAGCTCGTTCGGCACGTCGTCGACCTCGACGAGGACCAGCCGTGGGTTGAGCGCGAGAAACTCCTCCGCCGGGACCGCGAACGGGCGCGAGACGATCGCGCAATCGGCAACGCGGACGAGCGCCGGCAGAACCGCGCGCGCTTCCGGCGCCGGATCGATCGTGAGGCTCTCCTTGCCCGCGTTGAGGAACTGATGGTAGGCGCCGTGCTCGAGGTCGGCGCTGCCGCGCAAGAACGGTTCCGCGTGACGGACGTCGTCACCGGCGGCGGGCTCGATGCGGATCACGCGATGACCCGCTTCCGCCAACAAGCGCGGCCCATACGCGGCTGCGAGGCGGGTGAGGTCGAGGATCGTCGCCACGCTAGCGTACGTCCTTCGCGCGCGGGAGACGGACCGTCGTTTGCCGCACGCGCACGACCGGCCGGTCGTCGGCGACGCGCCGGTACTCGGTCTCGCGCGTGATGTAAACGCCGAGCCCGCGCCGTCCGGAGCGCGCGACGATGTCGGTGAGCCGGTGCTGCAACGCCAGCCGGTCGCCGACGTACACGGCCTCCAACCACTCGATCTCGAGCCCGGCGTTGCGCGTGTCGCTGTAGATCTCGGGCAGCGGGACGTGGTGCTGCAACCGTCCGGTATCGCCCAAGCGCCAGCTCAAGCCGACGAC
>JGI12269J14319_10005205_pt1 | contig 11617 bp, 14 predicted proteins | sample PeaSoiSIISIP2007_FD_14319 | JGI IMG/M metagenome (IMG submission 14319) | reverse complement strand
ATTTGGCGAGCGGCGCTCGCCGGGGCTTTGGCGACGGCCTCGATCCTCTGCGCCGGGCTGACGTCCGACGCAGCCTCGGCGGCCACGAAGTCCAGCCTGATCGTCGCGGTGGGGGCGGAGAACGAGTACGCCAACGTGCTGAGCCAGATCGGCGGAAAGTACGTGTCGGTGTCCTCGATCCTGAACAACCCAAACACCGACCCGCACACCTTCGAGGCCAGCGTCAGCGTGGCCGAGGTCGTGAGTAAGGCCGAGCTGATCGTCCAGAACGGCGTCGGCTACGACGGCTTCATGAACACCGTCGAGGCCGCATCGCCCAATCCCAAGCGCAAGGTGATTGTCGTCCAGGACGTGCTCGGGCTGGCTGACGACACGCCGAACCCTCACCTTTGGTACAGCCCCACGACCATGCCGGCGGTCGCCAAGGTAATGGCGAAGGACCTTGGCGAGCTCGAGCCCAGTCACAAGTCGTACTTCGGGGCCAATCTCGAGACTTTTGACGCCTCGCTGCAGCCCTGGTTCAGCGCCATCGCGGCCTTCAAGGCCAAGTACGGCGGCACGCCGGTTGCCGTGACCGAGCCCGTGGCTGACTATTTACTTAAGGCGATGGGCGCGAAGATCCTCACGCCCTTCGTGTTCCAAGCGGACATCATGAATGGCGTCGACCCGGCGCCCGAAGACATCACGCTCGAGGATGGCTTCTTCACCAAGCACCTGGTCAAGGTCTTCTGCTACAACCAGCAGGTTGTCGACGCCCTGACGACCTCAATTCGCGAGACCGCCCTAAGCGCCAAGGTGCCCGTCGTCGGGGTGTACGAGACGATGCCCACTCCGGGCTACGACTACCAGACGTGGATGGAGGCCGAAGTCGCGGCGATCCGGGCAGCGGTCGCTAAGGGCACGTCCACGGAGAAGCTGTGAGCACGCCGGTTCTCGAGGTCGACGGAGTCAGCGTCTCCTTCGCCGCACGCAAGATCCTCGACGACGTCTCATTTAGTGTCAACCGGGGCGAGTTCACCGGCCTCATTGGTTCGAACGGTGTGGGCAAGACGACGCTGCTTCGCGCAATCCTCGGCCTGCAGCGCCTCGACGACGGCGAGATCCGCGTGAACGGCGCACCACAGTCTCAGCGCAGCGGCTCGCTCGGCTACGTGCCCCAAAAAGTCATCCTCGACCCCGACGTGCCCATGAGGGTGAGGGACTTCGTGGCGCTCGGGCTCGACGCGCAGCGCTACGGATTCTCCAGGCGCACGAAGCAGCAGCACGCTCTCGTCGAGGATCTGCTGAACGACGTTGACGCGGCGCACTTCGCCGACAATCGCGTCGGCAGCCTCTCGGGGGGCGAGCAGCAGCGAGTCCTGATCGCCCACGCGCTCATCAGTCAGCCGTCCCTGCTGTTGCTCGACGAGCCACTCGCCAACCTCGACCCGAAGAGCGTTCAAGAGGTCGTGGCTCTGCTGCACCACGTCGTGGTCGAGCATCACGTCGCCGTGCTGCTTTCCGCTCACGAGATGAACGCCCTACTGCCGGTGATGGACCGGATCGTCTACCTGACTAACGGGCGCGCCGCGAGCGGCCCGACTGACGAAGTCATTCGCTCCGACGTGCTGAGCGCCCTCTACGGTCAGCACGTCGACGTCTTGAAGCTCCACGGACGGGTGCTAGTTGTCGCCGAACCGGGTCAGGACAACAAGGACATCCCCGAGCACTCGACGCTGACCGTCACGTAGATCGTGCACGCCATCTTCGAGCCGGGATTCTTCTCGAGCGGCCCCGTTCACGTGGCGCTTGTCATTGGTGCCGTCGCCGCTCTCGTGTCGGCGGTCGTTGGTGTCTTCGCCGTTGTGCGTGGCCAGTCCTTCGCTGGTCACGCCCTGACCGACGTGGCGACGACCGGCGGATCGGGAGCGTTCGTCCTTGGTATCAGCCCGCTCGTCGGGTTTCTCGGAGCGGCCATCTTCGGGGCCGGCGCGATGGACCTCGTAGGCGTGCAGCGCGTGCGAGGGCGCGATCTCGCCACCGGCGTCGTGCTCGGCGCGGCGACCGGGCTCGCCGCGCTCTTCCTGTTCCTCGACACGACAAGCGGCGCGACGACGGGAGCCACTCAAACGATCCTCTTTGGATCGATCTTCACGGTCGCGTCGTCGACGATTCCCACCGTCGCGGCCTTGAGCGTCGTCACGATCTTCGTGATCGCCTTCATCTACCGACCGCTGCTGCTCAGTTCGTTCAGCGCCGATCTCGCCGCCGCGCGCGGCATCAGCCTGCGCGTCGTGGGCCTGCTCTTCATGCTGGCCCTCGCGGTTTCGGTCGGGCTCTCCTCGATCGCGATCGGATCGGTGCTCTCGACGGCGCTCTTGATCGGCCCGGCCGCGGCGGCGTTGCGACTCGCGACGAGTCTTCGCGGAGCGCTCGTGCTCGCCTGCGTGCTGGGGGTAGTCGCGACCTGGCTCGGCGTGCTCTTCGCCTACGACAGCTTCTACTGGTTCTCGAAGAGCCAAGGCCTGCCGGTGAGCTCGTTCATCGTCGCGCTGATCTTTGTTGCGTACCTCGCCTCGGGGATGCCGGTCCTGCGCCGGCGTGGCGAACGCAGCGGCGTCGCCGGCCGCGGGGGGCCTCGAGGGGCGCGAGTCGCGGAGAGCGCCTGATGTTCTCGAGCTTCATGGTCAACGCCTGGCAGGCGGGCACAATCGTGGCCGTCGTGGCGGGAGTCGTGGGATTCTTTGTCGTACTGCGTGGCTCGGCCTTCCCGGCCCACGCAATCCCGAACGGCGCTTTCGCCGGCGCGGCCGGCGCGAATCTGATCGGCGTCAACCCTCTCGTTGGCCTCGGCGTCTTCGCGCTGGGTGCCGCCCTCGGCATCGGCCGGCTCTCGCGGCGCGGACGCGCCGACGCCGTCACCGCCCTCGCGCTGGTCATGATGCTCGCCCTCGGAGCGGCCTTTCTCAGCCAAAGCGTTGAGTACGAGCCCCAGATCTTCTCGCTGCTCTTTGGCGAGATCCTGGGCGTCAGCTCGAGCCAGATCCTCCCGGTCTTTGTGCTCGCGGTCGTGTGCGTGCTGTCGGTCGCCGTGCTCTACCGGCGATTGCTTCTTACCTCGATCGCCCCCGAGATCGCCGCCGCCAGGGGGTTGCGCCCCGAGCGCGTCGAGACCATCTTCTTGGTCATCATCGCCGGTGCTACAACCATGACCGTTCCCGTCGTCGGCGCGCTGCTCATCTTCACCTTGATGATCGGACCGCCGGCCGCGGCGCGCTTGCTTCACGAATCGCACCGGGCTGGCCCTGTTCGTATCGGTCGCGTTTGCGCTCGCGACCATGTGGGGCTCGCTTGCGGCAGCCTTCCTGACGAACTGGCCAGTCGGCTTCTTCGTTGGGGCCTTCAGCTTTGGATGGTTCGTCCTTGGTCGCCTGTACGCGACCTGGCACCGGGCTCACGGCTCTCCGAAGGTTCGAGTGGTGCTAGCCCAGTAAGCGACCTCGATCGCTTGCCTAACCTGATGTTGTGGATCCCAGCGCCGAGCAACTCCTTCGTTCCTGTGCGTTCCCACATGCCGGCACGCGCGTCGACATTGCGGTCTCGGGCGGAGCGGATTCGCTCGGACTGCTCCTGCTCACCCTCGCGGCCGAGCTCGCGATCTGCGTGCACCACGTCGACCACCACGCTCGTCCGACGAGCGGCGACGACGCCCGTTACGTCGTTGCGGTCTGCGAGGGTCTCGGCGTCGCCTGCGAAGTCCACGACGTGACGGTAGAGCCCGGACCCAACTTCGAGGCGCGCGCCCGCGCCGCGCGCCGGGCCGTGCTGCCAGCGGGCACGTTCACCGGCCACACGATGGACGACGTCGCCGAGACCGTGCTGCTCAACATGTTGCGCGGGGCGGGCGTCGACGGATTATCGCCAATGGCGCAAGATGCGACGAAGCCCCTTCGAGCGCTGCGCCGCGCCGCGGTGCGCGAGTTTGTGGTCGCAGCGGGCCTCAGCCCGCGCGAAGACGAGTCGAACGACGACCCGTCCTTTCGGCGCAATCGCGTGCGCCATCAGCTCATCCCGCTGATGTGCGAGGTGGCCGAGCGCGACGTGGTGCCTCTGCTCGCACGCCAGGCCGACGTGCTCTACGAGGAGCGCTCGTGGCTCGACCTGCTCGCCGCCAGCGACGCGGCCCTCGAGCTCGAGGACGCGGACTGCCGGGAACTACGACGCTGGCCGCGAGCCCGGTTGCGCCGGTGGCTGCGGGCCCGGCTCTTCGTCGTCGACGGAGTGGGCGAGCGTCATCCGCCGAGCGCTGCAGAGATCGAGCGCGCGATCGCCGTCGTCGTGGGCGACGCTGTGGCGACCGAACTGAGCGGTCGACGGCGCCTGGCGCGTCGAGCCCAGCACCTCGAGCTCGAAGACCACTCCACTACGCTTCCCATCCATGGATAGGCGGTCTTCGGGCGAGTTCACGGCGAAGTGGGCCGAGGGCGACCTCGGCGAGGTCGTCGTCTCGGCCAAGGAGGTCCACGATCGCGTCTTAGAGCTGGGCCGGGAGATCACCCGGGACTACGCGGCCAGGCCGCCGCTCCTGGTCGGCGTCTTGAAGGGCGCCATCAACTTCATGGCCGACCTGATGCGCGCCATCGAGCTGCCCGTCCAGGTGGACTTCATGGCGGTCTCTTCCTACGGCGCCGCGACCAAGACGAGCGGGGTCGTGCGCATCGTGAAGGACCTCGACATGGACCTCTTGGGACGCGACGTCTTGATCGTCGAGGATGTCGTGGATTCGGGTCTCACGCTCAACTACCTGCGCCAGTACCTGGGTGCGCGCAGCCCGTCCAGCCTCGAGGTCTGCGCGCTGCTCCTAAAGTCCGGTGAGCAGCGCGTTGAGCAGTCGCTCAAGTACGTGGGCTTTACCATCCCGGCCAACTTCGTCGTGGGCTATGGACTTGACGTCAACGAGCGCTTTCGCAACCTCGACGGGATCTACACCTACGTCGGCGAGGTCTAAGCGTGGTCGATCAGCCGCGGGTGCAGCGGCTCGTGCGCGAGCTGCTCGAAGCCATCGGTGAGGACCCNTCGCGCGAGGGACTGCTCGAGACGCCCCGGCGCGTCGCCGACATGTACGTCGAGCTCTTCGAGGGCGTGGAAGGGGACCCCGGCGAGCACCTGCGCGTCACCTTCGAGGTCGGTCATGACGAGATGGTCATGGTGCGCGACATCCCCTTCACGTCGCTCTGCGAGCATCACCTGCTGCCCTTCGTCGGTCACGCCCACGTCGCCTACCTGCCCGCGACCGACGGGCGCATCACCGGACTGTCGAAACTGGCGCGCCTCGTCGAGGGCTACGCGCGCCGCCTCCAGGTCCAAGAGCGCATGACCACCCAGATCGTGGAGGCGATGGAGCGCGAGCTCAGCCCGCGCGGCTCGATCGTCGTGGTCGAGGCCGAGCACTTCTGCATGTCGATGCGCGGGGTGAAGAAGGATGGAATGACGACGGTCACCTCGGCCGTGCGGGGCGTCTTTCGCGACGACGTGGCCTACCGGGCCGAGGCGCTGCAGTACCTGCACCAACGACGGTCGACGTGGCCCTGAACCCGTCGGTGATGGGCGTGGTGAACGTCACGCCCGACTCGTTCTTTCCGGCGTCGCGCACGCTCGCGACCGACGAGGCCATCGCGCGCGGACGCTCGTACTTCGCCCTGGGCGCGGATGTGGTGGACATCGGAGGCGAGTCCACCCGTCCCGGCGCGACGCCGGTCGACGAGGATGACGAGCTCGCTCGCGTGCTGGCGGTCGTACGAGCGCTCGCTACCCACGGTCCCGTCTCGATCGACACGCAGAAGGAGGCGGTGGCCCGGGCGGCCATCGCGGCGGGGGCGACCGTCTTGAACGACGTGTCGGGTCAGCTCTACGGCGTCGCCGGCGAGCTCGGCGTGGGTTACGTTGCGATGCACCGCCAGGGCGACTCGAGCGTCATGCAGGAGAACCCGACCTACGACGACGTCGTCGAGGAGATCGCGACATTCCTCGCCGGTCTCGCCGACTCGGCGCGACGCGCGGGGGTTTCGGTGCTCTGGATCGATCCGGGCATCGGCTTTGGCAAGACGGTCGAGCACAACCTGACCTTGCTCGCGCACCTCGATCGCTTCGTTGCGCTGGCTCGCGAATACCAAGCGGGCGTGCTCGTCGGCACGAGCCGCAAGCGCTTCCTCGGCCAACTCGGGCCCGCTTCGCTCGAGGTCGACGAGCGGCTCGAGGGATCGCTCGCCAGCGCAGCCTGGGCCATGGTCCAAGGTGCCAGCATGGTGCGCGTGCACGACGTGCGAGAGACCGTCTGGTTGCGCGAGCTGCTCAGCGCACCGCTGGGGCTGGTCTCGTGAGGGGCAAGTGGGCGGCCGGCATCGAGCCGCGCGGCTTCACCTGGGTCTACACCGGGATCCTCGCGGTCTCGGAGCGGCCCGGCGGCTCGACGACCGTGCACCGCCAGGTGCGCCGGGACGAAGAGCTTCTCTGGCTGAAGCACCAGGGCTTCGGCCGGGTGATCTCGATACTGCCGATCATGCAGAACATGAGCGCTTACTTCGAGCACGGCCTGACGGCCGGGCACTATCCGCTGCGCGGCGGGCCACAGCAGCGCGAAGTGCTGAACGCCTGCTACGTCGACATCGCGCACTCGATGTCGAACAACACGACTGTGCTCTTGCACAGCGACGAGGTCTCGGACCGGCTGCTCGGTGTGGTGGCGGGCTACCTCGTCTGGTCGCAGAAGGTCGCGACGGTCCCGGCGTCGGTTGCCCTCGTCGAGCGGCTCTTCAAGCGCTCGATCGGCCCCGACGGACGGTCCGTCCTCTTCGACTTGCCCGAGGATCTTCGTGAGTGACGCCATCGAGCTGCGTGAGCTGCGCCTCAGCGCCTCTCGGGGTTTCGTCGGAAGAGCGCCACCACGCCCAGCCCATCTCGATCGACATCGAGATCGAGCGGCCCTTCGAGGCGGCCGCCTTCAGCGACGACCTCGCCGAGACGACGAACTACGCCGAGGTTCTTACGCTCGCCTCGCGCGTGGCGACCCAGGGCAACTTCTTGCTGCTCGAGACCCTCGCGTACCGCGTCGCGAACGAGGTGCTCGCCTTCGACGAGGCGATCACGTCCGTCACCGTGTCCGTGCGCAAGCTCCATCCGCCGGTGCCCGAGGACGTCGCCACGGTCGGGGTGCGCTGCACGCTGCGCCGCGGCTAGTGCGCCGCGCGTACCTCTCGCTCGGCTCGAATGTCGGTGATCGAGCCGAACATCTACGACGTGCCATCCCGACGGTCGTTGACGGCGATCGCTTTCGCCTCTCCAAGGTTTACGAGACTGAGCCGGTCGGCGGGGTCGCCCAGGAGAACTTCTGGAACATGATCGTCGAGGTCGAGACCGACGCCTCATCGAGAGAGCTGCTCGAGCGGGCCCGTCGCGCTGAAGCGGGCGCGCAGCGCACGCGTGAGGTGAGATGGGGCCCGCGCACCCTCGACGTCGACGTGCTGCTCGTCGGCGATGAGACCTCCGATGATCCCGAGATCCTCCTGCCACACCCCGGCCTCCACGAGCGAGCCTTCGTCCTGGTGCCGCTGCGTGAACTGGCTCCTGGGCTGGTCACTGAGGAGCAGGTGCGAGGAAGCGTCGGACGGGTCGTGGAACTCGGTACACTCGAGTCGTTGCACTAACCGAACGGCACCTACGGGACCGGAACGGGACGGGAGCCACCATGATCATCACCATCGTCGGCGCCGGGCGGGCCGGGTCGTCCTTTGCCGTCGCCCTTCGAAACGTCGGCCACCACGTGCGGCTCATCCACCACGACCAGCTGGACCAGATCGGCGCGCCCGATGTCGTGCTGCTCGCGGTGCCCGACGACGCCATCAACGAGATTGCCCGGTCGCTGCCCGAACGCGCCCCTTACGTCGTGGCCCACGTCGCGGGATCCCGGGGGCTCGGCGAACTGGCGAACCACGCTCGGGTGGGCTACCTGCACCCGTTGGCGGTGCTGCCGAACGCGGAAGTCGGCTCAACGCGCCTGCTCGGTGCGCTCTACAGCGTGGGCGGCGACCCGTTGGTCGAGCAAATCGTCGCGACCCTCGGCGGGCGATCGATCCACCTGAGCGACGACCAGCGCGTCCTCTACCACGCCACGGCGAGCGTTACGGCGAACCACCTCGTCGCGCTGCTCGGCCACGTGGCGACTCTCGCCGACGCGGCCGGACTTTCGCTCGAGGACTTTCTGCCGCTCGCCGTGCAGTCGCTGTCCGATGTCGCCACCTTGGGCGTGCAAACCGCACTCACCGGCCCGGCGTCGCGCGCCGACATGGCGACCATTGACGCGCATCTCGCGGCCCTGCCCGAGTCCGAGCGCGCCACCTACGTCGCCCTCGCCAACGCCGCCTTCGAACTGGCGGAGCGACGACGCGTCGCGTCACGCGTCTAGGGTGCTCGAACTCAACGAGATCTCGGCGTGGCGATCATTCGCCGTCGACGAGCGCGCCCGGGGAAAGCGCGTCGGCCTCGTGCCGACGATGGGCGCCCTGCACGAAGGGCACGAGTCGCTCTTTAGAGCGGCCAAGGCGGCGAGCGACGTGGTGGTCGCGACGATCTTCGTCAACCCCCGTCAGTTCCAGGACCCGGGCGACCTCGAGCGCTATCCGCGCACGCCCGAGCACGACCGCCAACTTGCCCTCGACTGCGGCGTCGACTGCCTCGTCACGCCGACGCTCGAAGCGATGTGGCCGGACTACCCCAACGCGACGCCGACCAGCGTCACGGTGAGCCGCCTCGGCGAGGTCTACGAGGGCGCTGACCGGCCGGGCCATTTCGACGGCGTGGCGAGCGTGGTGGCGAAGATCCTCGCCATCACCGGACCGTGCACGGCCTTCTTTGGCGGCAAGGACTTCCAGCAGCTGGCCGTCGTTCGCCAGATAGTGCGCGACCTCACCTTCGACGTGCAGGTCGTGGGCTGCGCCATCGTGCGCGACCAAGACGGGCTCGCGCTGTCGAGCCGCAACGCGCTGCTCTCACCCGAGGGGCGCCAACAGGCCCTTGGCTTCTCGCGGGCGCTCAGACGCGTCGCCGAGACCGCGCGGTCCGCGGGCGCCCAGCGCGCCACAATGCTCGCGGTCCTCGAAGAGGCCGGCGTGCGCGTCGCCTACGCCGACGTCGTCGACCCGGTAACGCTCGTACCGTCGCGCGACGACGAGACGGGCGAGCGGCGCGCGCTGCTCGCCGGTGTCGTCGAGGGCGTGCGACTTATCGACAACGGCCCAGTCCCGATCGAAGGGAGGTAGACGTGCTGCTCGCAATCGACGTCGGCAACACCGAGACGCTGATCGGCCTTTTCGGCGACGAGGTACCCGACGCGCCCGACGCGATGGGCTTTGCGCGCGCCAGCGGCGAGCACGGGCTCAACTACCACTGGCGCACTTCGACGGTCGCCGAGCGCACGCCGGACGAGCACGCGATGGTCCTCACCCAGCTGCTCGACCTCGAGGGACTGGACCTTCGCACGGCCGTGACCGCCATCGCTATCTGCTCCTCTGCGCCGGCCGTCACGAGCCAGCTGCGGCGCATGGCCGGTCGCTGGTTCTCTGACCTCGACCTCACGGTGATCGGACCGGGCACCAAGACGGGCATGGCCATCCTTTACGAGAACCCCCGCGAGGTCGGGGCCGACCGCATCGCCGACGCCATCGGCGCCTACGACCTCTACCCCGGCGCGCTGGTCATCGTCGACATGGGCACGGCGACCGTCTTTGACGTCATCACCGAGGAGGGCGAGTACCTCGGCGGGGCCATCGCGCCCGGCGTGGCCATTTCGCTCGAGGCCCTCTACACCCACGCGGCCGCCCTGCGCTCGGTCGAGCTCGTGCGACCGCGCTCGGTGATCGGGCGCTCGACGGTCGAGTCGATCCAGAGCGGCGTGCTCTACGGCTTCGCTGGCCAGGTCGACGGGATCGTCGAGCGGATACTCGACGAGATCGGCGAGGCCACGGTCATCGCCACCGGCGGCCTCGCGAGCTTGATCGTCCCTCACACGCGCCGCGTGCGGATCATCGAACCGTGGTTGGCTCTTCACGGATTGCGTATCGTGCATGAAAGGAATCATCCGAAAGAGACCACGTGACCTCGCCCTATCAGTTCGCGCACGACGCGTTCGCCGCCGCCCTCCAGGACGGCTACTCGTACCTGGCCGACGGCGAGGACTCGGGTCAGGTCGTCCACGTGGCGGGGCGGATCATGCTGCTGCGCCGCCAGGGCAAGCTGGCCTTTGCGACGATGCGCGACTCGAGCGGCGAGATCCAGCTCTTCGCCCTGGCCGGAGTGACCGAGGACTTTGACGAGTTCGCCCGGCTGCACCTCGGGGACTGGGTGGGGGTCGCCGGCGAGGTCGTGCGCACGCGCCGCGGCGAGCTGTCGGTGAAGGTCGCCACCTTCGAGCGCCTGGCCGAGGCGCTGCAGAACTTTGGCGACAAGTGGGCCGGCATCGCCGACTTCGACCTGCGCTATCGCCACCGCGAGGCCGACCTGTGGGCGAACGAGACGACCCGGCGCTCGCTGCGACGGCGCAGCGACATCGTTCGCGCGCTGCGCGAGCGATGCTGGGCGGCCGGCTTCGTGGAGGTGGAGACGCCGATCCTGAACGCCATCCCGTCGGGCTCGACGGCCCGGCCCTTCGTCACGCACTACAACGCGCTCGGCAGCGACTTCTACTTGCGCGTCGCGCCCGAGCTCTGGCTGAAGCGACTGGTCGTCGGGGGCTTCGAGCGGGTCTTCGAACTCGGCCGCGTGTTTCGCAACGAGGGGCTGAGCCAGCGCCACAACCCCGAGTTCACGATGCTCGAGCTCTACGCCGCCTACTGGAACTACGAGGACATGATGGCCTTCACCGAAGAGCTCATCGCCGGCGCGGTCGCCGACGTGCTGGGCACGACCGAGATCGAGTACCAGGGACGCCAGCTCTCGCTCACCACGCCCTGGCCCCGTCGCACGATGGCCGAGCTGACGAGCGAGGCGCTCGGCGAGGACCTCTCGGTGCACACGCCCCGCGCGCGGCTCGTCGAGCGACTCGGTGAAGCCGGGGTCGCGGCGCACGAGTCGTGGGGACCGGGCCGGAGTCTCGCCGAGCTCTTCGAGGCGACCTGCGAGGACACGCTCTGGGACGCCATCTTCGTGACCGAGTACCCGGTCGAGGTCTCGCCGCTTTCGCGGCGCCACCCGCGCGACCCTGACGTCACCGAGCGTTTCGAGTCCTACGCGGCGACGCGCGAGATGTCCAACGGCTTCAGCGAGCTGAACGACCCCGTCGAGCAGCGCGAGCGGTTCCTCGACCAGGCCCGCCTCGCGGCGGCCGGCGAGCCCGAGACGATGCGCATCGACGAGGACTACATACGCGCCCTCGAGTGGGGACTGCCACCGACGGGCGGCCTCGGCGTTGGGGTCGACCGCCTGGCCATGCTGATCGCCGACGAGCCGAACATCCGCGAGGTGATCGCCTTTCCGACGTTGAAGCCGCTGAAGGACTAGGAGACTGTTGACTTAATCGCTTCGGGAGAATGCGCCCAGAATCGGAGCAGCGAGGGACGCGCTGTAGCGCCCTCAGACGGCTTCAAAA
>JGI12269J14319_10005200_pt1 | contig 11622 bp, 10 predicted proteins | sample PeaSoiSIISIP2007_FD_14319 | JGI IMG/M metagenome (IMG submission 14319) | reverse complement strand
CTGAGCGAACCCGAGAACTTTGCCGAAGCACAGCGGCGAGCTGCTTAAGCAGCTCCGCCGTGTGCCCGCACGGCGGCAAAGCATTTCATCCCCCGACAGGGGAACGAGAATCCCTCCCAAAAGAAAATCCACGTAGGTAAATATGACCATCGCAGAATTGAAAGAAAAAAACATTACCGAGCTGACCAAGATCGCCCGATCCTTGGAGCTGCCCGGCGCCAGCGGACTCCGCAAACAGGATCTCATCTTCAAGATCCTGCAGGCGCAAAGTGAAAAAGAAGGACACATCTTCGCCGAAGGTGTGCTGGAGATCCTCCCTGACGGCTACGGCTTCCTGCGCTCGCCCGACTACAACTATCTGCCCGGGCCGGACGACATATACGTGTCGCCCTCGCAAATCCGCAAGTTTGACTTGAAAACCGGCGACACCATCAGCGGCCAGGTGCGTCCGCCGCATGAGGGCGAAAAATATTTCGCGCTGGTCAAGATCGAGGCGGTCAATTTCGAGTCGCCCGACGAGGCGCGTAACAAGATTCTGTTCGACAACCTGACGCCGCTGTATCCGCAAGAGCGGTTGAAGCTGGAAACCGTGCGCGAAAATATCAGCGCGCGCGTCATGGACCTGCTCACGCCGCTGGGCAAGGGACAACGTGGCCTGATCGTTTCTCCGCCGCGCGCCGGCAAGACCATGCTGCTGCAGAACGTGGCGAATTCGATTACCACGAATCACCCTGAAGTCGTGCTGATGGTGCTGCTGATCGACGAGCGCCCGGAAGAAGTCACCGACATGCAGCGCTCGGTCAAGGGCGAGGTCATCTCCTCGACCTTCGACGAACCGGCTGCCCGCCACGTGCAAGTTGCGGAAATGGTGATCGAAAAGGCCAAGAGACTGGTCGAGCACAAACGCGACGTGGTCATCCTGCTCGATTCGATTACGCGCCTGGCGCGCGCCTATAACACGATCGTCCCGCCCTCGGGCAAGGTACTGTCGGGCGGCGTCGATTCGAATGCGTTGCAGCGCCCGAAGCGGTTTTTTGGATCGGCACGCAACATCGAAGAAGGCGGCTCGCTCACCATTATCGCTACCGCGCTCATCGACACCGGTTCGCGCATGGATGACGTGATCTTCGAAGAATTCAAAGGCACGGGCAATTCGGAAATCATCCTGGATCGCAAGCTGGTGGATAAGCGGACCTTCCCGGCGATTGATATCCAGCGCTCGGGCACGCGTAAGGAAGAGCTGCTCATTCCGAAAGAAGATTTGCAGCGCATCTGGGTGCTGCGCAAGGTGCTGAACCCGCTGTCGCCGGTCGAAGCCATGGAGTTGCTGATCGAGCGGCTGGCTAAGGCTACGACGAACGGCGAGTTCTTGGCCAAGATGAGCCAGTTGTAACTGGTGGGAGACGGGCATCCTCAACCGGCGCATCTGATATTGGAAGATTGCGGTATCGTTGAAGCGATACCCTGGTATGAAGCTCGACTTTGGGAAAGCCTAAGGCGGGGACCACGGGTCCCCGCCTTAAGTTGTTTTTGTGCGTGGCACTTCACATCACCATAATTTCCTGTGGAAAAAGGCACGCAGGTCTGGTTACTTTCGTCTCGAAGTGCGTCCATCAGCCCGTCTGCACTCCAAGGGAACCGCGCTAAATAGTGCTTAGCTTCGGCGAAATGCCGATGGTTGCAGGAGCACGGACATGTCGAAGTACATTGCAGTCCTGATTTTTTCGGTCACACTGTTCACCAAACCGGCGCAGTCGCAGAATACAGTTCTTGCGAATGGGCCTGACGTTCAAAGGAAGCTCACTCTCCCGCCTGACTCGTGGAACCACGACTTGTCCAGCGGCCCGCAACAACAGATGCAACGAGCGATGATCGCACGCGGTATCGCAGAGCGGCAGGCTCAGCTGCGGAGTGACACCGAGAAACTGGTGGCTCTCTCCGCCGAACTCAAGCAGCACGTGGATAAGGCGGGTGCCAACATCCTCTCCATGGATGTGATCAAGAAGGCGCAGGAAATTCAGAAGCTGGCCAAGAGCGTTCAGGACAAGATGCGCAACGCCTACTGAGGGGGTACTCGGCAATCAAATAACGCCATCCAGTTGCGCTGGATGGCGTCTTTTCTTTCGAAGCTTACTCCGAACTGATCCGCATCCCGTAGAACGACCGGTACACGAAGAATACCGAGACCGCGAAGAAGCAGATCGCCAGAATGTGGGTGAACCCCGCGCCCTGGTCGCGGGTGAGCGAGACGGCCAGTTCGACTGCCAGCAATCCGAACAGGGTGGTGAATTTGATGACCGGATTCATGGCCACCGAAGACGTGTCCTTGAAAGGATCTCCCACCGTATCGCCGATAACCGTGGCGTCGTGCAGCGGCGTGCCTTTCTGCTTGAGTTTCGTCTCGACGATCTTCTTGGCGTTATCCCAGGCGGCGCCGGCGTTGGCCATGAAGATGGCCTGGTAGAGACCGAAGATCGCAATCGAGATCAGGTAGCCGATAAAGAAGAACGGTTCCACGAAGGCGAACGTCAGCGTCCCGAAGAAGACGGCGAGGAAGATGTTGAACATGCCTTTCTGCGCGTAGCGGGTACAGATCTCGACCACCTTCTTGCTGTCGGCGACTGATGCCTTCTCGGCGCTATCGAGTTTGATGTTGGCCTTGATGAACTCCACGGCGCGATAGGCGCCGGTAGTCACGGCCTGCGTAGAAGCGCCAGTAAACCAATAGATCATCGCGCCACCGGTAATCAGGCCAAGGAAAAATGGAGCGTGCAACAGCGAAAGCTTTTCTACATTCGTCGTCAGGCCATTGGTGAGCGCCATGATGATGGAGAAAATCATTGTCGTAGCGCCGACTACGGCGGTTCCGATTAGCACGGGTTTGGCGGTCGCCTTGAAGGTATTGCCGGCGCCGTCGTTTTCTTCCAGCAGGTCCTTGGCGCGTTCAAAATTCACGTCGATGTTGAAGTCTTTCTTGATCTCCGCCTTGACGTTGGGTACTGCTTCGATCATCGACAGTTCGTAGACGGACTGCGCGTTGTCGGTAACCGGGCCGTAGGAATCCACCGCGATCGTTACCGGACCCATGCCGAGGAAGCCGAAGGCAACCAGGCCGAAGGCAAAGACGGGTGCGGCGATCATGGTGGCCGCCACGCCCAAGCCCATACCGCTGAAGAAGTAAGCAATCGACATCAGCGAGACCATCGCCAGCCCCAGCCAATACGCGGAAAAATTTCCCGCAACGAAACCGGAAAGGATTCCGAGCGACGCGCCGCCTTCTTTTGCCGAAGTCACCACTTCGTTGACATGGCGTGAGTCCACCGAGGTGAAGACCTTGACCAGTTCAGGAATCAGCGCTCCCGCCAGCGTTCCGCAGGAGATGATCGAAGCCAGCTTCCACCACTGCGAAGTGTCGCCACCCAGGTTGGGGATGATGATCGACGAAACAATGTAGGTGGCAATGATTGAAACAATCGAAGTGAGCCAGACCAGCGAAGTGAGCGGCGTTTCAAAATTCATTTTATCGGCGTTCGCGTAGCGGGCTTTCGCGATGGCGCCGTTGATGAAATAGGCGAGCGCGCTGGAGACCAGCATCATGATGCGCATCACGAAAATCCAAACCAGCAATTGCACCTGAATGGAGGGATCTTTGACGCCCAGCAAGATGAAGGTAATCAGCGCAACGCCGGTGACACCATAGGTTTCGAAACCATCGGCCGACGGTCCCACCGAGTCTCCGGCATTGTCGCCGGTGCAATCGGCAATCACGCCGGGGTTGCGGGCATCGTCTTCTTTAATCTTGAAGACGATCTTCATCAAATCGGACCCAATATCGGCAATCTTGGTGAAGATGCCGCCGGCGATACGCAGCGCCGCAGCGCCCAGCGATTCGCCGATCGCGAATCCGATAAAGCACGGGCCGGCGTAGTCGCCCGGTATGAAGAGCAGGATGAAGAGCATGATCAGCAGTTCGACCGAGATCAACATCATGCCGATCGACATTCCGGCTTCCAGCGGGATCTGATAAACCGGGTACGGTTTGCCGGGGAGAGAAGCGAAGGCGGTCCGCGAATTGGCGAAGGTGTTGACGCGAATGCCGAACCAGGCGACCCCGTAGCTGCCCGCGATTCCTACCAGGCTGAACAGCAGGATGATGGGCAACGTCAGCGCAACCGATTTGCCGGGCACCGGCTTCAGCCAGCCGAAATACACAGAGATAATGACGGCAATAAAGACCCATAGCAGCATCAGGAACTTGCCTTGGGTGATCAGGTACGTCTTGCAGGTTTCGTAAATCAGTTCCGAGATTTCGCGCATGGAACGGTGCACAGGCAGGTTCTTCAGGCGCATGAAGATGGCCATCCCGAAGCCGAGACCGAAGACGCAGAAGAGCAAGCCGATCAGGAGCAGGCGATGGCCGTCGACGCCGAGGAAAGAAACCGAGGAAAGGTCGGGCAGTTTCAAGGCCGCCTCGCCGCCTGCTTCGGCGTTTTCCCCGGCGGGTTGCGCCAGCGCGCAGCCGGCAGTCAGAAGCAGCAGAGTTGCAAGGGGTGCGAAAATTCTCGTGAACCGGCGTCCGACGGACGCAAAATTGGCGTTCCAAGTGCGCATCACAATCCTCCTAAAGTATTCAGGGGTCACAACGTGTGATTCTTGTCCGGCAGGTTAACCGCCCGCTTGAAGATTCCATCCGCCACGGGAACGGCCGCCGCCAGAGTTCCAAACACGCTCCGAACACGCTTCCACCGCCAGGCATAACGATAAGAAAGAGGAGTGCCGATTTGGCCGCGTCGGAAAACTCGTGCGTCGGCATGGAGCCCAGCATCGGACTACACACCCCGGCACAAAGCACTTGTTTATAGCACCTTGCCGGAAGTCGGGTCAATGACGGCCATCACATGATAGGCACGACGGCAGACATCACCGGCGGACATCAGCGACAATGTCGACCCACCCGAATCGGGCCGCTTCCGTATAATTGAGCCTCTGCCATGCCAGCCTCTCTCGACTCCATTGTCGCCGCCACCCGTCAGCGTCTATCTCGGCATCGACGAGACTACGACCTGCGCGCGCTGGAGCACGCGGCCGCCGGGCATACTCCGCGTGGCTTTCGGGAGCAGCTGCGCCAGACCGCGAAGAACGGAATCGCGATCGCCGTTATTGCCGAACTGAAAAAAGCGTCGCCGTCGAAGGACTTGATTCGAGCCGATTTCAGACCCTCTGAACTTGCGCGCGATCTTGAGCAGTCAGGCGCCGCAGCATTGTCGGTGTTGACCGACGAGCAATTTTTCCAAGGATCGCTGGACTATCTTCGCGCGGCCTCGTCGAGCAGTTCTCTTCCCTGCCTGCGCAAGGATTTCATCGTCGATGAAGTGCAAATCGTCGAAGCCAGGGCAAACCGCGCCGACGCCATTCTGCTGATTGTCGCCGCACTGGATCAAAAAAAGCTGGTATCTCTGGCCGCAGCCGCAAGGTCTCACGGTCTCGACGTTTTGTGCGAAGCTCATGACGAAGCGGAACTGCAACGCGCGCTCGATGCCGGCTGTGACCTGATCGGTATCAACAGCCGCAATCTGCGCACCTTCGAAGTGGATCTCGAAACCGCATTCCGGCTGGCGGAAAAAATGCCCGCGTCGTGCGTGCGCGTAGCCGAGAGCGGAATTCAATCCGGGGCGGACATAGCCCGGCTGCGATCGGCAGGCTACGAAGCGTTCCTGATCGGCGAATCGCTGATGAAAGCGAAAAGCCCAGGCCAAGCGCTGGCAAAATTGATTGAAGAAGCAAGAATGACGGTTAGCAGGTAGTTGATTTCACTGAGAACTGATAACTGAGAGCTGACGGCTGCTCTTATGACTTGGATCAAGATCTGCGGGATGACGAATCTCGACGACGCGCTCGCCGCCGCCGATGCGGGCGCGAACGCGCTGGGTTTTATCTTCTATCCGAAGAGCCCGCGTTACGTCACTTTGGAAACCGCGTGCTCGATCGTCGCCAAGGTGCCGCAGCACATGGAAAAAGTCGGCGTTTTCGTCAACGAGAGCGTGGACCATGTGCGTGTAGCGGCGAAGGAATTAGGTCTTACCGCCGTGCAGTTGCATGGCGAAGAGAGCACGGAATTCAGCCGCGAACTCTTCCATGGACTTGCCAACCAGGAGTTCGGCAACGGATCCAACCGCCCCATGATATTTCGCACTTGGCCGGCGAAGATTTTCGATGCGCCCGCTGAACAATCGGTCGGGTGGGATCCGGTCGCGGCGGGACTGGTCGAACCCGACGAGGCTTACAAGGGGAAACGGGTCCACAAAATCCACGTTGCCAAGAACGGCGATCTCTTTCTTGAAACGCATGGCTTCCGTCCTGGCGTGGTGTCGGGAGTTCTACTAGATTCCTCGACGCCGCAGGAGCGGGGCGGCACCGGGCAGCCGTTCGACTGGGAACGCGTGCAGCCCTGGGCGGGAATCATCAACAGCATCAGCAAGCTGATCGTCGCTGGCGGCTTGCGTCCCGGCAATGTGCAGGAGGCGATCCACCTGCTCCATCCCTGGGGCGTGGACGTTTCTTCCGGCGTCGAAAGCGAGCCCGGCAAAAAGGACTCCCGAAAAATCCGCGCCTTTGTCCAAGCCGTGCGCGCCATGGAAGAGGCAAATTGACGATGGCGACCGCAAGCACTTTAGTGGAGCGACGGGCGTCTCGCCCGTCCAGAAAGGCAACCAAGGCGATCGCTCGGAAAAATTCGACGAACGGCGACGTCCCCGGCCGCTTCGGCGCCTACGGCGGGCGCTACGTTCCAGAAACGCTGATGGCCGCACTCGACGAACTGGAGCGCGAATACGAAAAAGCAAAACGCGATCGCAAGTTTCAGCAGCGCCTCGACCTGTTGCTGAAGACCTATGCCGGACGCCCGACGCCGCTGTTCTTCGCCCGACGCCTGACCGCAAAGCTCGGCGGCGCGAGAATTTATCTCAAGCGCGAAGACCTGCTCCACACCGGCGCACACAAAATTAATAATTGTCTCGGGCAAGGCTTGCTGGTCGAACGCATGGGCAAGCATCGAGTCATCGCAGAAACCGGAGCCGGTCAGCACGGCGTAGCCACAGCCACAGTCTGCGCGCTGCTAGGCTTCGAGTGCGTGGTCTACATGGGCACCGAGGACATGCGCCGCCAGGAACTCAACGTCTTCCGCATGCGTCTGCTCGGAGCCGAAGTCCGCGGCGTAGATTCCGGTTCACGTACCCTCAAAGACGCGATCAACGAAGCCATGCGCGACTGGGTCGCCAACGTCCGCACCACGCATTACCTGCTGGGCAGCGTGCTGGGAGCGCATCCCTATCCGACCATGGTGCGCGACTTCCATCGCGTCATAGGACGCGAAGCCCGCGCCCAGATCCGCAAAGCCGAAGGCAAACTTCCGAACGCCATCATCGCCTGCGTAGGCGGAGGATCGAACTCCATCGGCATCTTCTACGATTTTCTCGAAGACAAAAAAGTCGAACTAATCGGAGTAGAAGCCGGCGGACGCGGCGAAGCCCTCGGCGATCACGCAGCCCGTTTTCGCGGAGGCTCGCCCGGCGTTCTGCAGGGAACTTACTCCTACGTGCTGCAGGATAAGTCCGGCCAGATCGCAACCACGCACTCAGTGTCCGCCGGGCTGGACTACCCGTCGATCGGGCCCGAGCACGCCATGCTAAGAGACACGGGACGAGCCCAATACGTCCCCGCCTCCGACGCTGAAGCGCTGGAGGCCACCGTGCTCTTGGCGCGCACCGAAGGCATTATTCCAGCGCTCGAATCGGCGCACGCCGTCGCCGAGGTTATCAAGCGGGCTCCGAAGATGAAGAAGGCGGAAATTGCGATCGTCAATATTTCAGGGCGCGGGGATAAAGATATCGGAATCTTGCGGGAGAATTTGAAGCTGGATTGATCCCCAGCCCACATTCAAGTATGCCCTTCCACTTCGATAATAAGCCCGCGCTCATCGCCTACGTAACCTGCGGCGACCCCGATCTCGCCACCACGCGGGAAGTCATCCTAGCCTCCATCGACGCAGGTGCGAGCGTGATCGAACTGGGGGTCCCCTTCAGCGACCCGCTCGCTGATGGCCCGGTCATCCAGCGCGCCAGCGAGCGGGCGCTGAAGCACGGCACGTCGCTGCAGCACGTGCTCACACTCGCCGCGGAAATCCGCGAACACTCTCAATCCGTCGGTCTGGTGATCTTTTCCTACCTCAACCCCATCTTGCGCATGGGGCTCTCGAAATTTTGCCAGGTGGCGCGACTGGCCGGGATTGATGGGACGCTGATCACCGATCTCCCCGTCGAAGAATCGGACGAGTATCAGCGCGAGGCGCGCAAGCATGACCTGGCAACTATTTTTCTGGCTGCGCCCACCTCGACCGACCAGCGCCTGAGGTTGATTGCTCAGGTTTCGACTGGTTTCATTTATGCAATCTCCCGCACGGGCGTGACCGGCGCGCGCCAGCAGATGACGGGAGACGCGCAGGCTCTGGTAAAACGCATTCGCCGATTTACCAAACTTCCTATCGCCGTCGGTTTCGGAATCTCAACCCCGGCGCAATTCGCAGCGGTCGGTAAGTTCGCCGAGGGCGCCGTCGTCGGCAGCGCCATCGTGCACGCCATCGAACAAAATCCCGGACGCGAAGCCGTGACTGTGGCAGAATTTGTAGGGTCGCTCGTAGCTCGTGGCTTGTAGCTCGCAGCTCAATATGGACATTTCCGACTGGCGCAAGAAAGTCGACGAACTGGACCGCAAACTAGCGGCGCTGCTCAATGAGCGCGCGGCCGCAGTGGTGGAGATTGGACGATTGAAACGCAACACCGGAATGCCCATTTACGAGCCCGACCGCGAACGCGAGGTGATCGCCAATGTGCACCAGAGCAGCACTGGTCCCTTAGCCGAACGCGATCTGGCGCAGATTTACGAAAGAATCATCGACGTGATGCGCAGCATACAAAAGCACGAAATCGTTCCTGATGTCGGACCGGCGGGCCACGACACCGAAATTGATTCGCAATACGAGGACTAGAACCTTCAGCCACGCCGCGGTGCAGTTTTCAGCGTGCTCCGGCGGAGCAAAACGAGTGCACTCATGATCGTTGCAATGCAAGATTCGGCCAGTGAAGATCAGATCCAGCGGGTAATCGATCAACTGGTTAACTTCGGCTTTGAAGTTCACCGCTCCACCGGGGCGCGGCAGACGGTTCTCGGCGGCGTCGGAGTTCCGCATGATTTCGACACCCGCGAAGTGGAAATGATGGCGGGCGTGCAGGAAGTTCACCGTATCACTTCACCTTACAAGCTGGCGGGGCGCAACTTCCGTCCCGAAGGCACCATCGTCAAATTCGCGAATGGGATTGAAATTGGCGGCAAGAAGATTGTCGTCATGGCGGGGCCCTGCTCGGTCGAATCGCGTGAGCAACTGTTCACCGTGGCCGACTTGATCGCCAAAGCGGGAGCACGCGTGCTTCGCGGTGGCGCCTTCAAACCTCGCTCTTCCCCTTATTCGTTTCAGGGGCTCGGCGCTGACGGCCTGAAATTGCTGCGTCAAGCGGGCGACCATTTCAAACTGCTGGTGATCAGCGAAGTCATGGAGATTTCGCAGATCGAGCTGATGTTGCCTTATGTGGACATCTTCCAGGTGGGCGCGCGCAACATGCAGAATTTTAATCTGCTGCGCGAACTGGGCAAGGTCCGCAAACCGGTGCTGCTCAAACGCGGGATCGCCGCCACTATCGAAGAATTGCTGTGCTCGGCGGAATACCTGCTCGCCGGCGGCAACTACGAAATCATTTTGTGCGAGCGCGGCATCCGTACGTTTGAAACCTATACTCGCAACACGATGGATATTTCCGCGATCCCGATCATTCACAAACTTTCGCATCTACCGATGACCGCCGATCCCTCGCACGGCACCGGGCGGCGCGATAAAGTGGCTCCCATGGCGCTTGCATCCGCTGCAGCTGGCGCCGACGCCATGCTCATCGAAGTTCATCACCAGCCGGACAAAGCGCTTTCCGATGGTGCGCAGTCGCTCTACCCGGAACAGTTTGCCGCGTTGATGGACCAGCTCCGCATGATCGCGCCAGCGGTGGGACGCGAGATCGCGTAAAGCCCAGATTTCTCATGGCCTTCAAGCAAGTTACCATCATCGGAACCGGACTGATCGGAGGTTCGCTCGGCCTCGCGCTGAAGAAACGTCGGCTTGCCGGACGAATCATCGGGTGCGATCGCGTTCCGGTGTTGGAGAAGGCTGAGCAATGCGGCGCCATTGATTCGGGAACGGCCAATCCCGCGGATGCGGTGAGAGGCAGCGACTTGGTGGTGCTGGCGACACCGGTGATCCCGATTCTCGACCTGATCGGGTGGCTCGGCCCGGCGCTGCCGCCGAAGACACTGGTAACCGATGTCGGCAGCACCAAGGCAGAAGTTGTCGCGCGCGCGGCGAAATCGTTTGGACGAAGCGCCGGGAACAGATTCCTTGCCGGGCATCCCATGGCGGGCAAAGAGCACGCCGGGGTGGAGTTTGCCGATGCCGATCTTTTCGCAGGCTCGGCCTGGCTCTTCACGCCGCTGCCTGGCCAGAATGTTCACGCTGGACTGTGCGGGGAATTTATTCATTGCGCGGACAAAATGGGCGCCAAGATCGCGGTCGTCGACGCCGCCGATCATGATCGCTTCTGCGCCTGGATCAGCCATCTGCCGCAGATGATTTCGACCGCACTGGCCGCGGCGCTGGTCGACGAATTTGGGCCCGACGCGCCCGTGCTCGACATCGGCGGACGGGCTCTGCGCGAGATGACCCGCATCTCCGGCAGTCCGTATTCGATGTGGCGCGACGTCGCCATTACCAACAAGAAGAACCTTGCCGATGTGCTGCAGAAGCTGGAGCAGCGGCTGGCGCACATCCGCGAGAATCTGGACTCGCGAGAACTGGCGGCGGAGTTTGAGCGCGCGCACCAGTTGCGCAAGACTAAGCCATCCCTTCCGCCGAAACCGCCGAGATCGCGGCGATAGAACACCCACCACAGAGGCACAGAGGCACGGAGAAAAACAAGAAATGAATTCCTCCGTGACTCCGTGGTGGATGTTGTTCTCCCGCGAGCCGAATTTCCTATAGAATTCTCCTGCTATGCACAAAGTTGTCGCCAGCGCTGAAGAGGCGATCCGGGACGTGTTCGACGGAGCCACCATCATGATTGGTGGATTCGGTTTGTGTGGGAATCCGGAGAACCTGATCCGCGCTCTTGCCCACAAGGGCGTCAAGAACCTGACCACCATCAGCAACAACGCCGGTGTCGACGGCTTCGGCGTCGGACTGCTTCTGGCCAATGGGCAGATCCGCAAGCACATCGGAACCTACGTCGGCGAAAACAAACTGCTCGAACAGATGGTGCTGAACGGGACGGTGCAACTCGACCTGGTTCCGCAAGGGACTTTTTCCGAGCGAATTCGCGCGGCGGGCGCCGGCATTCCTGCGTTCTTTACGCCGACCGGGGTTGGAACGGTAGTCGCCGAGGGCAAAGAAGCACGGGAGTTCGACGGCCGCACTTACATCATGGAACGTGCGCTGCGAGCCGATTTCGCCTTCGTCAAGGCGTGGAAGGG
>JGI12269J14319_10005198_pt1 | contig 11625 bp, 10 predicted proteins | sample PeaSoiSIISIP2007_FD_14319 | JGI IMG/M metagenome (IMG submission 14319) | reverse complement strand
GCGATCTCGTGAGGCGAGAGGCGCTGGATTTCCTCGCCGCGAAAGAGAATCCGCCCGGCCGTGCTCTGCGCGTTGCCGGTGACGACGTTGAAGAGCGTCGTCTTGCCAGCACCATTGGGGCCGATCACCGCGCAGACCTCGCCGGCCTGCACGCCGAGCGACACGTTGTCGACCGCGTTCAAGCCGCCGTACCGCACCGTGACTTCCGCGAGCTCGAGGAGGGAAGCCATCTCAGGCGCTCTCGTAGTAGCGGTCGCGGAAGACGGGATGGAGACGCGCCAAGAGGCTCGCGAGGCCGCGCGGGAGGACCAGGATGACGAGCACGATGAGGAGGCCGAAGATGAGCTCCTCGAAGCCGGGGAAGTCGCTGAAGATCTCGGGCGTCGTGGTGATGACGACGGCACCCACGACGGAGCCCACGAGGCTGCCGAGCCCGCCGACCATGATGATGGCGAACTCGAGGATGAGCTCGATCAGATTGAAGGAGTCGGGCGAGAGGTGCCCCACGAGGAGCGCGTACATCGAGCCGCCGATGCCGACCACGAAGCCGCTCCAGGCAAGCCCGAGCACATAATAGCGGCCCGTAGGCACCCCCATGGCGGCGGCGGCCACTTCATTGTCCTTGATGGCCATGAAGGCGCGCCCCACGCGCGAGCGCAGCAGCCGGTCCGTGGCGATGACGACGGCGACCGCGAGGACGAGGAAGACATAGAACTTGTGGGATTCGAGATCGAGCCTCCAGCCGAAAAGGTCGCTCGCCGGCACGGCCATGCCCATCGAGCCGCCGGTGAGCCACTCCGAGCGGATGTAGGTCCAGCGCATCAGCTCGCCGAAGGCGAGCGTCATGATGGCGAGCGAGAAGGAGCGCACGCCGCGGAGTGCGGGCACGCTCGCAGCACAACCGGCCACAGCCCCCGTGATGCCGGCCGGCAGCACGGTCGCCCACCACGGCAGCCCGAGCTTCGCCATCAGGATGCCCGCGGTATAGGCGCCAAGGCCGAAGAAGGCGACGTTGGAGAAGGCGAGCTGGCCGAGATTGCCCACCACCACGTTGAAGCCGACGCCGACCGGCACGTACATGAGGATCAGATTGAGGACGTACTGCTGGTACTGGTTGAGGAAGAGCGGGAGGGGCAGGAGTGCCAAGGGGGCGAGCCAGAATATGACACGGCCGGAGCGGCGACGCGCGGCCGGCGCGCTGCGGCGGCTCTCGGCTCTGCCGTCGCGGGACACGCGGGCGCCGTTCAGACGCTTCGCCCGGCCGCCCGGCCGAACAGGCCCTGCGGCCGCACGAGCAGCACGACGATGGTCACGACATAGGCGGTGATGTCGATGAAGGCCGTCGAGACGTAGAAGCCGAGGAGCTTCTCCATGATGCCGAGGAGGAGGCCGCCGACGACGGCGCCATAGAGCGAGCCGAAGCCCCCGAGCGTCATGGCGGCGAAGCCGCGCACGAGGGTCCAGGCTCCCATGTCGGGTGTTAGCGCCGTGTTGAGCGCCAATAGCGCACCCCCCGCCGCACCGAGGGCAGCACCCGTGCCCCACATGGTGCCGTGGAAGGCCCGCACGTTGATGCCGACGAGTGCCGCACCCCGTTGCGTCTGGAACACCGCCTGCACGACCTTGCCGAGCGGCGAGAGGTGGAAGACGACGAAGAGGGCCAGGAGGAGCAAGAGGACGACGGCCGAGATGACGATATCGTCCATGGTGAGAACGATCGGGCCGAGGAGAAAGCTCGTCTGCGGGTAGGGCCGTGCGAGCATGAGGGTCTCGTTTCCCCATTCGACGCGTGCGGCACCCCGCAAGACATTGCCGACGGCGAGCGCCATCATGGCGAGCGAGAGGTGGGGTCCGGCGAGGATGGGCTCGATCAGCGCACGCTGCATGAGCTGGCCGAAGAGAAACAGCGCGCCCAAGGCCAGCACGAGCGCCGGCACGAAGGGCAGACCGATGCCGGCGGTGAAGACAAAGGCGGCGTAGGCGCCGGCCATGACGAGATCGCCGTGGCCGAAATTCACCACGGTGGTGGCCTTGTAGACGACGGTCATGGAGAGCGCCACGACGGCGTAAAGCATGCCCGTCGAGACGCCGCTCACCACCAGCTGCGGCATCATCATCAACACGGGTGCTGCCTCCCGGGCGCGGGGTCCGCGGACGCGTTCGCGCGAGCTCGAATGGGGTTGAACGACATTGTGAACGGCGTTAGGCTTTTGTTTGCGGCGCGCTTCCGAGCGCAACAGTAAAGCGCCTCCCAAGCTCCGATATTACTGCAAAATTCGCGACGCGTTAGCGGTTTCGTCGTTTGTCTCGCCACCAGGGGGAATGACGCCATGGGTACTTGTACGAAGAATGCCCGCTACCTGCTAGCGGTTGCAGCCGGCATCGTCTCACTCTCGCTCTCGCTTCCGGCTCGCGCCGACAATACGCAGGGTATCACCGACACCACCATCAAGATCGGCAACCTCGGGCCGTTCACGGGCGACGCCTCGGTTTTCGCTCCGCTGAATTACGGGCCCGATGCCTACCTCCGCTACACGAACGCCCAGGGCGGCGTCGAGGGACGCAAGTTCGAGACCGTGTTCGCCGACGACGCCTGCAACGAGGCCAAGGGCATCGCCGCGGCGAAGAAGCTCATTTACGAGGACAAGGTGTTCATGATCATGAGCAGCCCGTGCAGCGGCGTTGCCATGGCCATCAAGCCCATGCTCGACAAGGAGGGCATCCCCTGGATCGGCATCGCGGCGAATCCGAAGCTCACGCGGCCGACCGTGCCGAGCATGTTCCATGTCACCTACACGGGCATCGAGTCCGGCCAGAACATGGCCCGCATCGCGCTCAGCAAGCCCGGTGTCAAGAAGATCGCCATCGTCGAGCACAGCAATGACTGGGCGCACGGCTACTGCGATCCGGGGACGGAGTATCTCAAGGCGAACGGCGGCGAGGTCGCGGTGGTGACCGCCATGGAGCGCGGCTCGACCGACGCGACGGCGCAGGTGCTGCAGATCAAGGCCTCGGGTGCCCAGGCCGTGCTCGGCTGCCTCTATCAGCCCGAGCTCGTCATCCTGCTGCGCGAGATGCACAAGTACGGCCTGAACATTCCCGTCGTCGGCGCGCTGGGCGCCGATTTCGAGAAGACAGTCCTCCAGGTTAACGACATCGGCGCGGTCGAGGGCATCTTCTTCCAGCCCTACCAGTTCAAGGCCAAGCTCGGCGAGGGCCCCCTCAAGCCATTCCGCGACATCTTCGTGAAGTACCTCAAGCCGGACGAGCTGCCCAAGGACGGCGTGCCGACGAACTTCTATTACTTCGGCGTCCCGGCAGGCATCGTCACGGTCGAGGCCTTCCGCCGCGCCGGCCCGCATCCGACGCGCGAGAAATGGATCGCCGCCATGGAGACGCTCCGCCAGTTCGATACCGGCGTGCTCGCCGACACGGTCACCATCACGCATGAGAGCCACGTCGGCGTGAAGTTGATGCATGCGGTCGGCCTCAATGCGAAGGGCGAGGAGACGGTCTACAAGAGCTGGGGCGTGCCGCTCGAGGGGCAGGCCAATTGACCCGCAACCGCGTCGCGCTGCCCTGGTACTCGGAATCATGGATACGTGAATCACCCCCCTCCCTACCCTCCCCCTCAAGGGGGGAGGGGAAATACGACTGCCATCAAGAACTTCCCCCTCCCCCTTGAAGGGGGAGGGTGGGGAGGGGGTGACGCCCGAAATTTTGAGAGTCGCCCGTCTCGCCGTCTTCGGCTGACCATCTCGGGAGGTGCAGTATGAAGGCCTTCGAGGGCAAGGTTGTGTGGATGACGGGCGCGGGCAGCGGAATCGGCAGGGCGGGTGCCGCCATGTTCGCGCGCGAAGGGGCGCAAGTGGCGCTCATCGGCCGGCGGCGCGACAAGCTCGAGGAGGTGGCAGCCGAGATTCGCGGAGCGGGCGGCACGGCGCTCGTCGAGCCGCTCGACGTCTCCCTGCGGGAGAAGGTCGACGCGAGTGCTAAGCACCTCTTGGACCGCCTGAAGCGCGTCGATATCCTGGTGAACAACGCCGGCACCAATGTCGTCACCCGCCGCCTCGACGAGGTCTCCCCTGCTGACTGGGACCACGTGCTCGCGGTGAACCTGACCGGCGCCTTCAACATGTTCCAGGCCGTCTTCCCGACCATGCGCGCGCAAAAAGACGGGCTCGTCATCAACGTGGCGTCGACCGCGGCGCGGCGGGTCAGCGGGGCCGCCGGCATCGCCTATTCCGCCTCCAAGTTCGGCATGCTCGGCATGAGCCTGTCCTTGACACAGGAGGCCTGGAAGTTCGGGATCAGGGCGTGCTGCATCTGCCCCGACGACGTGAACACCCCGATCATGGCGCGCCGCAAGATCAAGTATCCGCCCGAGGTGCTCGCCCAGTTCATCCAGCCGGAGGATCTGGCCGAGACCATGCGTTACGTGGCGCTCATGGCGAAGCGCACCTCGATCCCCGAGATCGTCGTCTGCCCGACCAACATCAGGCCCTATACGCCGGCCGAGAGCGGCATTCCGGGCGCATAAGCGCGTCTCTCGACGCCGGCAGTACCGCCATAGTAGTCTGAGTGCCGCGATGGCAACGAAACCAAGGAGCTTGTCCCCAGGGCAAGGTCTCCAGAACGCGATCAGGGAGGTACTTCGATGTTCAAGAGCAAGAGAGAAACCGGGATTGCCGCCGCTTCGCTCAGCCGCCGCGAGCTTCTGATCGGCGCCGGCGCTGCTACGCTTGCGTTGACGCAGTTTCCTCAGCACGCCGCCTTCGCCAAGGAGACCTTCACGGTCGCCGATCCGGGCGGTCCCTTCGGGCCCGCCTTCGATGCCGCCTTCATCAAGCCCTACGAGCAGGAGACGGGCGACGAAATCTCGCATGTCGCGCGCATTCACTATCCGACCGTCGAGATCAAGGCGATGGTCGACACCAAAAGCTACAACTGGGACGTGGTCACCGCGACGGACGCGGACCGCTACGAGCTGACCAGACAGGGACTGCTCGAGCCGCTCGATTGGAGCGGCGACGACATGGCCCAGATCATGGCGTCGGCGCACAAGCCCGACTGGATGGGCACCGACGTCTATGCGGCCGTCTTATGCTATCGCACCGACAAGTACGGCAAGGGCGGTCCCAAGTCGTGGACCGATTTCTGGAACGTCGAGAAGTTCCCCGGCCGGCGCGCCTTCCACAAGCATCCGATCGATACGCTCGAGCAGGCGCTGCTGGCGGACGGCGTGGCAGCGGACAAGGTCTACCCCATCGACATGGACCGCGCCTTTGCCAGCCTCGACAAGATCAAGCCCCACATCGACGTGTGGTGGACGGGCGGGGCGCAGACGACCCAGCTGCTCGAGAGCGGCGAATGCGACATCGTGCCGACCTGGAACGGGCGGGCCCAGGTGCTGATCGACGCCGGCAAGCCGGTCGAGATCGAGTGGAACCAGGGCATCTATTCCTCGGAAGGCTGGGTCATCGCCAAGGGCAACCCGAAGGCGGCGGTCTGCAAGAAATTCATCAAGTTCTGCGCGAATGCCAAGCGGCAGGCCGAATACACCAAGACGCTCGCCTACGGGCCGACCAACCCCAAGGCCTACGATTTTATTCCGCCGGAGCGCGCCAAATACCTCCCCACCGCCCCCGACAACATCAAGCGGCTGGTCCTCTCCTCGACCGAATGGTGGGGCAGCAACAAGGACAAGGCGATCGAGCGCTTCGACGCCTGGCTCCTCAAATAGGGCTGGCGCGCGGGCAAGCGGCGGCGTCCGCCGCTAATCCGCGGGTGCCACGGCCTTAAGGACCGCGCCGATCTCCTCGTGGAGGACGACGTCGGCGAAGGCGTCCTGCTCGGTCGGCTCGCGGTTGACGATGGCGAGCATCGCACCCTTCTCCTTGGCGAGCAGGGGGAAGCCCGCCGCGGGATACACCACGAGCGAGGAGCCGAGCACGATGAAGAGGTCGCAGGCGAGCGTCTCCCTCTCCGCGCGCGCCATGGCGTCCTGCGGCATGGCTTGACCGAAGGAGATGGTCGCCGTCTTGACCAAACCGCCGCATTCGCGGCAGCTCGGGATCTCGCCGCGGCCGAGGAAGCTCTGCTTCAGCACCTCGAGCTCGTGGCGGAGCGCGCAGCGCAAGCACGTCGCGTATGTTGCATTTCCGTGGAGCTCGACGACGCGCTCCGCCGGCACGCCCGAGTCCTGATGGAGATTGTCGACGTTCTGGGTGATGACCGCGGAGACCTTGCCCCGTGCCACGAGGCGCGCGACCGCCGTGTGCCCCGCATTCGGCTTGGCGCCGACCCATCCCGCCACACCCGAGAAGACGCGCGTCCATGCCTCGCGGCGCATCTCCTCGCTCGTCACGAACTCGTCGAAATAGATGGGCCGCATGCGGCTCCACACGCCGCCGGGGCTCCTGAAGTCGGGGATGCCCGACTCCGTCGACATCCCGGCACCGGTGAAGACGACCGCGCGTCGGGCCTCCGCAACGAGATGGGCCAAGCGCTCTCGCGACATGCGCGCATGATAACCCTAGAGTATTTCCTGGATAAGTGGACAAAATGTCTCCCCTCACCGTGCCCTCTCCCCCTGAAGGGGGACAGGGTTGCGAAGGGTTGGCGAGGCGAAGCCGAGCCTTACCTGGAGCTGGGTGAGGGGGTGGCGATTCCACTCAGAGTAAGACTGCTCCAGAGGTCCGCCGCAGCGCAAGGGTGTGCGCGGCCCGCTCCAGCGCGGAAGCAAGGGCTTGCTCCGCAGCACTTGTTTCTGGACAATCGCCTGGTCTCGCGGACGATGAAAAACAGGGCTGGAGCGGGGAGTACGCGTGGCCGAGTCCAAGATCAAGCTGTCGGTGCGCAAGGCGACCAAGCACTATGGCGCGGTGACAGCACTCGCGGAAGCGAGCTTCGACATGCGCGAGGGCGAGTTCCTGACCCTCCTCGGTCCCTCGGGCTCGGGCAAGACGACGCTGCTCATGATCGTGAGCGGCCTCACCCAGCCCGACGGCGGCGAGGTATGGATCGACGGCAGGCTCGCGACCTATGCGCCGCCGCATAAGCGCGACATCGGCATCGTCTTCCAGAACTACGCGCTTTTCCCGCATTTGACCGTCTACGAGAACATCGCCTTTCCCTTGCGCATGCGGCAGATGGCGGAGCGCAAGATCGCGGAAGAGGTCATGCGCGCACTCGACACGGTCCAGCTCGCGCACACGGCCAAGCGCATGCCGCGCGAGCTTTCCGGCGGACAGCAGCAGCGCATAGCCCTTGCGCGCTGCACGGTCTACCGTCCCTCGATCGTGCTCATGGACGAGCCGCTCGGCGCGCTCGACCGCAAGCTGCGCGATCAGATGCAGCTCGAGATCAAGCATCTCCATCAGCACCTCGGCATTACCGTGCTCTACGTCACGCACGACCAGGACGAGGCGATGACCATGTCCGACCGCATCTGCCTCATGAACAACGGCCGCATCGAGCAACTCGGAGCACCCCAGGAGCTCTATTTCCGCCCGCGCTCGGTCTTCGTCGCCGACTTTTTGGGCGAGTCCAACCTCTTGCCGGGCACCGTCATCGAAAGTGGCGCCTCGCTCGTCGTCGAGGGCCCCGGCGGGCTCAAAGTGCGCGCCATGCCGAGTCCCGATCTCGGCGTCGGCGCGCGGGTGCGGCTCATGGCGCGGCCCGAGAGCCTGCGCCTCATCGGGCCCGGCGAGGAGGCCGACAACGTGGCGGAGGGGACGCTCGCGGAGATCGTCTTCGTGGGCGGCGTGCGGCGCTATTACGTGGCACTCGCCGGCGAGGCGATGCTCACGGTGAAGGAGCTTACGGATGCGGGTGCCGCGGCCCGCAGTCCCGGCGAGCCGGTGCGCGTGGGATGGGAAGCCGGGCGCACGATAGCACTGCCGGAGAGCGCGGGGTCCTCGCCGTGAGCGTCGCCTCCGCTTCCGCCTTGCCCGGTGCCGCGCGGCCGCAGAGCAGATGGCTTGCTGCCTGGCCGCTCTATCCGCTCATCGTCTTTCTCGTCGTCTTTCTCATCTACCCCGTGGTGCAGCTCCTCTGGCTCAGCTTCACCGATCCATCGGGGCACCTCTCGCTGGTAAACTACACGCGAATCGCCACCACGCCCGTCTATCTCCAGGTGCTCGCCATCACCTTCAAGATCGCGGGATGGACCACCGTCTTCACCATCCTCGCCGGCTATCCCGTCGCCTATCTGCTCGCGACCCTCCCCGAGCGCCGCCGCGACGCGCTCATGCTGCTCGTGCTGATGCCTTTCTGGACGAGCTTCCTCGTGCGCACCTTCGCCTGGATGGTGCTCCTCGGCCGCAATGGTGCCGTGAACCGCCTGCTCGTCGCCTTGGGCATCGTCGATGCGCCGGTAAGCCTGATCTACAACTTCTCCGGCGTCATGATCGGCATGGTGCAGGGCATGATGCCGCTTGCGATTCTCACCATGGTCGCGGTGATGCAGAACATCGACGCGACCCTCGCGAAGGCGGCGCACACGCTCGGCGCGCGCGGCGGCCAGGCGTTCTGGCGCATCTACTTCCCGCTCTCCCTCCCCGGCGTGGCGGCGGCGGGCCTGCTCGTCTTCATCACCTCCCTCGGCTTCTTCATCATCCCGGCCCTTCTTGGGGGTGCCCACGAGACCATGATCTCGCAGGTGATCATTTCCGTCATCCAGGAGCTCATGAACTGGCGCTTCGCAGGCGCGCTCTCGCTCGTGCTTCTCGGGTCGGCGGCGCTGGTCTTCTACCTCTACGACCGCGTGCTCGGCATGTCGACGCTCTCGGGAGGGGCCGCAGGATCCGACCGGCTCGCCGAGCGCGGCCGCGCGAATATTCTGAGCACGGGCGGGGCCTGGCTCGGCGGGCGTGCGATAGCGCTTTTCGGCTGGCTTTGCGACCGCGCCGCTCTCTTGTGGGAGCTCGTAGTGCCAGGCAGCCCCCGGCGGCCGCAGCGGCGGCTCGCACGCGGCGTGCTGTGGGTAGCGGGGCTTCTCGTCATCGCCTTCCTCGTCGTGCCCTCCTTCTTCGTGATTCCGGTCTCGTTCACCGCCGACAGGTTCGTTGAATTTCCCCCGAAGGGCTTCTCGTTGCGCTGGTACGCGACCTATCTCGGCTCGCCGGCATGGATCGACGCCACCATCCGCTCCATCACCGTCGCCTTCATGACCGGGATCGCCGCCACGCTCCTCGGCGCCGCGGCCGCCTTCGTGCTCGTGCGCCAGCGCATCGTCGGGCGCATGGCGGTGCTGACGCTCGTGCTCATGCCGCTCATCCTGCCGCGCATGATCATCGCCGTGGCGCTCTTCTATCTTTTCGCGCGCCTCGGCCTTGTGGGTACGCAGGCGGGCCTCGTGATCGGACACACGGTCCTCGCCGTGCCCTATGTCGTGATCACGGTGATGGCGGTGCTCAAGACCTACGACGAGCGCTACGATCAGGCCGCGTGGAGCCTGGGTGCCACGAAGTGGAAGGCGCTCTGGCACATCACGCTGCCGCAGATCCGCGCGGGGCTCATCGCCGGGTTCCTCTTCGCCTTCGTCACCTCGTTCGACGACCTGACGGTGGCGCTCTTCATCACCGCGGGCGCCACGGCGACGCTGCCGCGCCAGATGTGGAACGACCTGCTCCTGCAGGTCAATCCCACGCTCGCCGCGGTGTCGACCGTGATCCTTCTCCTCATCACCGTGTTCATCGTGGCGGCGGAGCTCTTGCGCCGCCGCGCCGTGCGTCATTGAAAACCGGGAGGTCAATCGTGGCGAAAGCGATCTATCCGCGAGCCGAACGCAAGGGAAACCGCGAGCCCGAGATCGCCTTGCGCAGCGATCTCGCGGCCGCTTGCCGCTGGGCGGCGCGGCTCAATCTGCACGAGGGGATTTGCAACCACTTCACCGTCCTCCTTAGGCACTCGCCGGCCCGCGTGCTCATCAATCCCAAGGGGCGCCACTTCGCCAAGATGACGGCGAGCTCGCTCATCGCCATCGACGAGGAGGGCGGTACGGTCGGGGGCGAGGGGCAAGCGCCGGTGAGCGGGGTTGCCATCCACGTGCCCATCCATCTCCGGCATCCGAGTGCGAAGGTGGTGCTGCACTGCCACATGCCCTACGCGACNGCGCTCACGGCGATCAAGGGCGGCCGGCTCGAGATGGTGCACCAGAACTCGGCCCGCTTCTTCGGCAAGCTCGCCTACGACGACCATTTCAACGGCATAGCGCTTGCCCAGGACGAGGGGCGGCGCATGGCGGCGGTGATGGGCGAGAAGCGCATCCTCTTCCTCGCCAATCACGGCGTCATCGTCGCCGCCCAGACGGTCGCCCAAGCCTTCGACGACCTCTATTACCTCGAGCGCGCCTGCCAGGTGCAGCTTCTCGCCATGCAGACGGGGCAGCCCTTGAACGTCATGACGGACGAGATGGTGCGCCGCACGGCGGCGGAGTTCGGCGACTTCGCGGTGAACGCGGAGCTTCACTTCGATGCGCTGCGCGCAGCCCTCGACGAGGAGGAGCCGGCCTACGCGTCGTAACCCTTGTCCCATGCGCGCGTCACGCGCGGCACTTCTTCCAGTATCGCGCGCGATCTAGCGGTCGGCGGCGAGGCGAAGAAACTGCCGCTTCATTGCATTGACCCGGGCGAGATATGTTGCTGCCTCGAGATCGCCGCAGCGCTCATGGGGGGCCAGATGATAGCCCCGGCGTGCGAAGGCCGCAGCCGGACCCGCGCCGCAAAGATGGATAAGGGCAGCGAGATCCTGCTTCTGCAGCGCACTCACCCTCGCATTGGGCCGGCGTGCAAGAATCGCCTGGACGTTGCGGTCCAAGAATACGGCCGCAAGCTCGACGGCGTCGCCAGGCACGATACGTGAGAAGAAATCGTTAGGCCGACAGCCGTCCTCGACGACAGCGTGGTCGTGCATGCAATATCGCCGCGCCTCGGCGAAGGCCGCGTCGGTCATCTGGTACATGCCGACGGCACTCGAGGCAGGCGCAAAAATCGCCAACGGATGCCAGGTCAGTTGCCAGCGCCAATAGGTGTGCGCCACGGGATTGCCCGCGCCCTCGGCCTGGGCAAGTGCCGCCAGCAGCTCGGGCGTGATGATGGCGGTGGAATAGATGCGGAAGAGCGGTTCATAGTGCCGCCACGTCTCGGCTGGCGACTTGTTGAACGCGCTCCTGAAAGGAAAGAACATTTCGGTCGGTTTGCGCGCGACCTGATAGACGAGGTTTGTCGCGGAAAATACCGCGAGGAGCATCGTCGCGACGACAAAGCCCGTCACCACGAGCGGTGCTGCGTTCACTCGTCGGCGCACCCAGCCCGCGCGCTCAATCCGGCGGCGGTTCCAATGGGGTAAAACGGCCTCGACTCGGTCGACGGGCGATGCCGAAAGGGACATGATGCCGCCATTATGCGCTCTTGCGTGGCAGCACGCCAGCGGGGGTAGTGGTACAGTTTGAAATTTAGGCCCTTTCGCACCCCCTCCCATCGTGACCCAAGCCATGCCATACTTGGAGCATGGCCACCAAACGACTCAAGCGCCCCCGAGACCCGCTCCAACTCGTCAAGCTTATTGGCGATATTGCCACGGGACAAGTCGAAGATCGGTTAGAAGACAGGCGGGATCAGG
>JGI12269J14319_10005191_pt1 | contig 11632 bp, 10 predicted proteins | sample PeaSoiSIISIP2007_FD_14319 | JGI IMG/M metagenome (IMG submission 14319) | reverse complement strand
GGCTTCGGCGAACCGCGCGTAGGCCTTCTCGGCCGCCCGCGTCGCCGCCGCCTCGTCCGTCTGCCGCTCGCCGGCGATCAGGCCGGCGGCGAAACCGAGCTTGGCGGGCGCGTCGGTCGCCGCCGCGGTGGCCAGCTCCGCGGTCAGGCTGTCGGCGGCCACGATGTCGGTCAGCGCGCCCAGGCCGTCCTGCAGCCCTTCCATCGCGGCGATGAATCGCTTCAGCCGCTTGGCCGGCTTGCCGGTGTAGAGGGCGGAGAAGAAGCCGCAGGCATAGCGCAGCTTCTTGGCGTTGATGCGCAACTTGTGCCGCGGCTGGGGCGCCAGCCGGGCCAGCGCCTTGCCCGCCTTGATGACCTTGCGGCGGCGCTCCTTAAGGATCTCGCGGGCGGCAGCCTTGATCGGACGCGCGCGCAGGGCGACGAGCGCCGGGTCCTCGCCGCTCGTCCATGGTCCGGTCTCGATCCAGGCGGCGGTGTCCAGCATCAGCGTACGGAAGCGCTCCGAGCCCAGCGCCGCCTCGGCGCGGTCGTAAGCGCGTGTCTGGGCGGTGATCAGCGCCCGGCCGAGGTTGGAGAGCCCCATCGAGCGGGCGTGGCGCTTGGCCGCCGGGCGGAAGGTCTCGGTGATGAAGACGTCGAGGTTGCGGGCGTCGTCCAGCTCGCGGGTCAGCCACCGGAGGTCGCCCCTGATCGCGTCGACCTGGTCGTCGGCGAGCATCGGTCGGAAGAGCGAGATCGCGCTGCGCAGCCGCCGGGCGCCGACCCTCAGCTGGTGCAGGGCCTCGATACGGCGCAGGTGCCGCAGCACGCGCGCGTTGTCGGCCATCTGCGCCAGGCCTGAGCCGGCGATGGCCTTGAACGCAGCCTGGGCCGTGTCGTCGCGGCCGAGCTTCGGGTCGGCCGCCTTCACCGGCGCCAGCGCGCCGCCGTCGAGCAGCGCATAGCCGCGCTCGGCCTTGCTCAGGAAGCTGAGGTTCATCGGCGCGACGCCGGCGAGACTGCGCGCGAACTTGAACAGGGCCGCGGGCTTGCCGCGCTTGAGCTCCAGCTCGAGCTCCAGGATCGGCGCCTCGGTCTCGCCGTCGCCGACGGTCCCGCGGTCGAGCGCCGCCTCGACGATGCCGCCATCGACCCTCAGCCGCCGCATCGCGCGTTCGATGCGGGTCTCGAACGCGGGCTTGAGCGTCTCGGGCCCACATCCGTTCAACGCCTGCAGCAGAGGGGTGTCGGCCGCGGCGGCCAGGTCGACGGCGGGCCCGGCGACCTCGGCCTCCCACTCGCCTCGTTGCAGGCCAAAGCCCGGTCCGGACGTCTTCACCGTCTGAGTGAAGTGGCCGGCGTCCTCGCGGATGCGCAAGGCGACGCCCTCGGCGTTCAGCCGCGCGTCGGGCGTGTCGAAGTAGATCGAGCGAAGGCTGACGATCTTGCCCTTGTGGGCGAAGCCAAGGCGTTGGCTCAGACGTTCGGCGGCGGCGTCATCCACCTCGAACTTGAGCTCGGTTTCCATAAGAACCGCGCCGTTCCTCGTTTGGGGCTTCCCCGCGAAATCCATGACACGGCGCACGGCGCCGAAGCAACCGCACGCTGTCAGGCGAAACGCGGCAAGCGCGCCTAGCGATCCTCGTCGAAGCGACTTGTGATCAGCTCGCTCAAGGCGTCGACCGCGGCCTGGGCGTCGCGACCGTCTGCGTGGATCTCGATTTCGCACCCAGGCCCCGCGGCCAGCATCATCAGGCCCATGATCGAACGGGCGTCGACGGTCTGGCCTTCGCGGCTGACGGTGACCTCGGCGTCGAACTCGTTCGCCAGCTTGACGAACTTGGCCGAGGCGCGCGCGTGAAGTCCGCGTTCGTTGACGATCTCGACCGTGCGCGCGGCCTTCATTGGCGCTCTGGCGCTATTTCTCGCCGGCCAGCACGTAGGAGGCCACGGAGATATACTTCCGCCCCGCCTCCTGGGCATGGGCGACGCACGCCGCGAGCGGCTCGCGGCTGCGCACGCTGGCGAGCTTGATCAGCATCGGCAGGTTCAGTCCCGCGATCACCTCGGCGTGGGTCTGCTCCATCACCGATATGGCGAGGTTGGAAGGCGTGCCGCCGAACATGTCGGTCAAAAGGATCACGCCCTTGCCTTCGTCGACCGCCGCAGCGGCCTTCAGGATGTCCTTGCGCCGCTCCTCCATGTCGTCTTCGGCGCCGATGCATACGGCCTCGACCTTCTCTTGCGGCCCGACCACATGCTCCATGGCGGAAACGAACTCTGCCGCCAATCGCCCATGGGTGACGATCACCAGCCCGATCATATCGGAAATCTCACGGGACCCCTCCCGCATCCGGCGAACTCTCGGCCGGCGCGCGGCGCTTGATACGCCGATTGTCCCGTGAGTCCAAGGCGCCGAGGGCGCGGTCGAGCTTTGCGGTTGCGGACTCCTCGAGCGGGGCGAGAGCGACGAGCGGCAGGCCGACGCCAAGCGCCGACCAGACGGCCGCATCGGGCGCCCGCTCCACGTCCGCAGCCGGCGCGCAGCGCACGACGAGCGCGATTTCCGAAAACGGGAGCCGATCGGTCGCAACGACTCCCAGTCCACGCGCCTCGATCAGACCGGCGAGCGTGTCCGGCGCGCGGCCCCATAGCCGGCCGCCGTCGCACCAGATCAGGGTGCGGTCGTCCGCGACCAGGCGCCAGCCGCGCTCGAGCGCCTTCAGCGCCAGGTCGCTCTTGCCGGAACCGGAGGCGCCTTCGATCAGGACGCCCCGCCAGTGGCCAAAGGCCCGTCGCGCGATCAGGCCAGCGTGCAGGATCATGCGCCGCTGATCGGCAGGGTGATGACGAAGCGCGCGCCGAGGATGTGACCGTCCGCGTCGGTGCGGTTCTCGGCGTGGATGCGTCCGCCGTGCGCCTCGACGATCTGGCGGGCGATCGACAGTCCGAGTCCGGAATGGACGCCGAACGCCGCGCCCTTCGGCCGCGAGGTGTAGAAGCGCTCGAAGACCGTCTCGAGGTTCTCGGCCGGCAAGCCCGGCCCGTCGTCCTCCACCGTCGCGACCGCCTGCCGGCCAATGCGGCTAAGGCCAAGCCGCACGCCCCGGTCCGGCGCGGTCGACAGCGCGGTGAACGAGCGGGCGTTGTCGATCAGGTTGCGGAAGACCTGGCTCAAGGGGCCCTCGCGGACGCGCGCCATGATCGGCGCCTCGCCCTCGGGCGCCGCGAAGCTGACCGGCGCCTCGCCCGGCTTGGCCGCCTGGTCGTAGAGGACGGCGAGCTTGGCGAGCAGCTGGCCGAGATCGAGCGGCTTGGGCTGCTCGCGCCACAGCTCGGCGTCGAGCCGCGAGGCGTTGGAGATGTCGGTGATCAGCCGGTCCAGCCGGCCGACGTCGTCCTTCAGGATCGTGGTCAGCCGCGCGCGGGCCACCGGATCCTTGACCAGATCGAGCGTCTCGACCGCCGAGCGGATGGAGGTGAGCGGGTTGCGGATCTCGTGCGCGACGTCGGCGGCGAATCCTTCGATGGCGTCCATGCGCTCCGACAAGGTCTGGGTCATGGTCTCCAGCGAGCGGGTGAGGTCGCCGAGCTCGTCGTCGCGGGCGGCGATGTCGGGAAGCGAGATCGCCCGGGCGCGCTGGGCAGTCACCCGGTCCGCGGCGCCGGCCAATCTGAGGATGGGTGCGGCGATCAGCCGCGTGAGCAGGAACGAGGACGCCAGCGTCACCGCGATGGCGATGAGGATGAACGGCAAGAGCGCGCGACGCTGGGCGGCGATGATCTGGTCGACGTCGCCGGACTCCAGCGTCAGCACGCCCAGCACCGCCTGCACCCGCTGGATCGGGATCGAGACCGAGACCACCCGCTGGCCGGTCTCGGTGATGCGCAAGCTCTGCACGGTCTGGCCCTGCAGGGCCTGCTGCACCTCGGCGGTCAACGCGGCCCGTGCGGCTTGCGCGACCTCCGGCTGGTTCGAATTCTTGAAGAAGTCCCAGTGGAACTGCAGCGCGCCCGGCTTGTGCGGCGGCGGCAAGGGCTCGGCGACGATGTGGTCGTTCAGCACATAGCTGTCGGCGATGAGCTGGCCCTGATTGTCGTAGATGCGCGCGCGCTGCGAGCCCTGGATCAGGAGGACCTGCAGCGTGTCGCGTGCGGTGTCGTCGTCGAGCCTGGGCGTGTCGTCCGTGGCCGCCTGCTCGATCACGTGCACGATGCCGCGGCCCTGCGTGGTCAGGCTGTCGATCTCGGCGTTGATCAGGCCGCGGCGCAGCTCGTTCAGCACGAGAGCGCCGACGATCAGGACGGCCAGCCCAAGCAGGTTGAGCGCGACGATCAGCCGGCCCAGGCGCGAGCCGGGCCAACGCCAGCGTCGGTCGGCCTCGCTTCGGGCGCGCTCAGCTTTCGCGGTAACGGTAACCGACGCCATAGAGCGTTTCGATCGCGTCGAACTCCGGGTCGACCTGGCGGAACTTGCGCCGCATGCGTTTGATGTGGCTGTCGATCGTGCGGTCGTCGACATAGACCTGATCGTCGTAGGCGGCGTCCATCAGGTTGTCCCGGCTTTTGACGAAACCAGGGCGCTGGGCCAGCGACTGCAGCAGCAGGAACTCGGTCACCGTCAGCTTCACCGGCCGCCCGTCCCAGAGGCAGTCGTGCCGGGCGGAGTCGAGGGTGAGGCGGCCGCGGCGGATGGCCTTGCCTGGGACGCCGGCCCCTGAGGCGGCCGTCTCGCCGTCAACGCCGTCGGCGCGGCGCAAGACCGCCTTCACCCGCTCGATCAACAGCCGCTGACTGAACGGCTTGTGGATATAGTCGTCGGCGCCGAGGTTGAAGCCGAGGATCTCGTCGATCTCCTCGTCCTTCGACGTCAGGATGATCACCGGCAGCTCCGAGGTCTGCCGCAGGCGCCTTAAGACCTCCATGCCATCCATGCGCGGCATCTTCACGTCGAGGATGGCGAGGTCCGGCGGGTCGCTCTCCAGCGCGGCCAGGCCCGTCGCGCCGTCGTAGTAACCCTTGACCTTGTGACCCAAGCTTTCGAGCGCCAACGACACCGATGTGACGATGTTTTCGTCGTCGTCGACCAGCGTGATCTTGGCCATGCCGTCGTCCTGCACTCGGGTTCCTCGCGCGAAGGCTAGTGATTGCGATGGACTGGAGCAATGCCGAGGCGGCGAAACTGTGGCCCGATCATGTCTCAACCCGCTCTTAAGCCTAATCGTCGAAGGTTCGGAACAGGCCTCATCGGCTTACGTCCGGGGGAAAAGCATGGATCGCGACCAGGTTCACTTCGAGGTCTTCGCGCGCCGCCAGCACGGCTCGTCCTGGTCCCTGGAGCTGGCCACCGAGGATCGGGCGCGCGCGATCGATGCCGCCGAGGAGATGCTGGCCGAGGGCCGCGCCATCTCGGTCAAGGTGACGAAAGAGACGCTCGACGGCGAAACGCGCGAGTTCAAGACCGTCACCATCCTGAACAAGGGCGAGCCGGACCGCGGCAAGCCGAAGGCGCCGCGCGAGGGGGTCGAGCCGCTCTGCGTCACGCCTCAGGACCTCTATACCGGCCATGCGCGCGACCGCATCGGCCGGCTGCTCGAGGGCTGGCTCGGGCGCAACAAGGCGACCCCGTTCGAGCTCCTGCATCGCGCCGACCTGATCGAGAAGCTGGAGGCGACGGGCCTGGAGCTGCAGCACGCCATCCAGAAGGTCTCGATCCCCGAAGCGCAGGCGCGCGGCAAGACCGTGCACAACGTCATCCGCGACTTCCAGAAGCTCACCCAGACGACGATCGACCGGGTGATGAGGGACGCGAGCAAGGGGCGCTTTCCCAACTTCGAGACCGAAGCGTTCGCCGCCGCCACCGAGCGGTTGGTCGGCCACTCCGAGGCTCACTACCGCCTCGGCGGCGGGGTGGCCCGCGCCATGGCGTCCGGCGCGAGCTGGAGCGGCAAGGTCAACCGCCTGCTCGACCTCGCCGACCAGGCGCCGCGCGCGCCCGAGCCGAGGGCGTTGGCGTTCCAGGTGCTCGAGATCCCCCTGGCCGAGATCCTCGGCGCGCGCGCCGGGATCATGGAGCTCCTGGGCGTCAACCTCGATCTCGGCGGTTCGCTGGCGGCGATGACGCGCTTGGCCGCCGCCGAGGCGGTGGACGCTCTGATCTCGATCGAGCCGGCGGTTGCGCAGGTGATGCCGTTGCTGCAGGGACCGGCGGCGCGCCTGGCCAACTGGCTCGACGGGCCGTACTTCGAGAACGTCCGCACGGCCATCGCCCACCGCGTGCTGCACGAGCTGACCGGCCCCAAGCGGCTTCGGCCAAGCGACGCCGAGGGCGAGATCATCATCCTGCGCGCGCTCGCCATGGCGCTGACCACGGCCGCCGGACGGCTGCTCACGATGGAGGAGGTGCAGGAAGCCTTCATCAACCGCTCGCGCACGCTCGTGCGCGGCGACTTCGTCGAGGCCTACCTCGGCCATGACCGCAGCCTTCTGGGCGAGGTCGAGGCGCTGCTGTGGCTCTCGGAGAACGTCACCGGCGCGGCCAACAAGCGCCAGGCCAGCCGCTGGGTGCACGCAAACGTGAGCGCGCTGCGCTTCGAGACCGAGCTGCGCTCGGGCCCGGATTCGGCGGCCACCAAGCTGGCGGCGCTCGCCGAGCTGCAGCGCGCGGTCTTCCGCTGCGGCTTCGTGCCGGAGGAGGCCGAGCCCGTCGCGGTCAAGATCGGCGAGATCGGCGGCCTGGTCGAGGCCGACGCTGGCCTCGCCCAAGCGCTGGCGAAGGCCAACGCGCCGGTGGTCAACCGGCTCACACTGTTGCTTCGCCTCGCCGCCGGCGAGACCGCGCCGCGCGGGGCCGCCGCCGAGCGGGCGAAGACCGAGACCATGCGGCTGATGCGTGCGCCGGAGATCCGCGCCGAGATCGCCAAGACGCCGGATGCGGTCAGCCGCGTGCGCGCGCTGATGCACTCCGCGGGCCTCGCCGCCTAGGGAGCCGTCAGCAGTCAACCCCGGCGAGCGCGGCTGGGCGGGCGCCACGCATTGCGCCGGGCGGGCGCCTCGGCTATCCCGCGCCCAACGGTAATCGGGCCGGCGGAGCAGGCTGACATGCAGGGATTGGTGACCGTCTTCGGCGGCTCCGGGTTCGTTGGAACCCAGGTCGTCAGGGCGCTCGCCAAGCGCGGTCTGCGCGTGCGCGCCGCCATGCGCCGCCCGTGGCGCGGCTATGGCCTGCGCATGCTGGGCGACGTCGGGCAGATCGACATCGTGCAGGCCAACCTGCGCATGCCGGGCTCGGTCGAGCGGGCGCTGGACGGGGCCGAGGGCTGTATCAACCTGGTCGGCGTGATAGCCGAGCGTGGGCGTCAGCGGTTCGCAAGCGTGCATGCCATGGGCGCCCAGACGGTGGCCGAGGCTGCGGTCCGCTCTGGCGTCCGGCGGCTCGTGCAGGTCTCGGCGCTCGGCGCCAGCCCCGATGCAGCCTCCAAATACGCCCGCAGCAAGGCGGAAGGCGAGGCGGCGGCGCGCGCGGCCATGCCCGCTGCGGTCATCGTTCGCCCTGGCATCGTGTTCGGGCCCGACGACGCCTTCTTCAACCGCTTCGCGCGCATGGCGACCATCTCGCCGGTGCTGCCGCTGATCGGCGGCGGAAAGACCCGCTTCCAGCCGGTCTTCGTCGGCGACGTCGCCGCCGCCGTGGTCAACGCGCTCCTGGACGAAGCGACCTCTGGCCAGACGTTCGAGGTCGGCGGCCCCGGCATCTTCACGTTCGAGGCGCTGATGCGCCTGATGCTGAAGGAGATCGGGCGGAACGCGCTGTTGCTGCCGGTTCCGTTCCCACTCGCCCAGCTGATCGGCGCCGTGGGCGACCTGCAGGCGATGGTCATGCCGCCGGTGCTGACCAGCGATCAGGTGGCGCAGCTGCGTGCCGACAACGTGGTGAGCGAGGGCACGCTTGGCCTGGCCGCGCTCGGCATCGCGCCGATGCCGCTCGAGCCCATTCTGCCGACCTACCTCTACCGCTACCGCAAAGGCGGCCAATACGCCGACATGGTCAGCGCAGGCGCCTAGCGCCCGAGCACGGTCAGAAGGATCAGGCCCCCGCCGCCTACGGCGATCCGCCACCAGGCGAAGGGCTGAAAGCCGCGCGTCGACACGAAGTCGAGCAGGACACGCACGACCAGCAGTCCGACGAGGAACGATACGATGAAGCCCACGGCGATGAGCCCGCCGTACTGCAGGTTGATCATCGACCGGTGCTTCCAGGCATCGAGGGTGAAGGCGCCGATCATGGTGGGGATGGCGAGGAAGAAACTGAACTCCGCCGCCGCCCGCCGATCGCTGCGGAAGAGCAAGGCGCCGACGATCGTCGACCCCGATCGCGACACGCCCGGAATGAGCGACAGGCACTGGAAGGCGCCGATGATCGCGGCCAGTCCCAGCGGATAGCGCATCGCGTCCGCGTAGCGCGGCTCCGGCCGCCAGCGGTCGACGATCCAGAGCACGACGCCGCCGACCAGGAGCGAAATGCAGATCAGCTTCGGGTTCTCGAACGCGCCCTCGATCTTCTTCTCGAACAGGAACCCGAGGACGCCCGCTGGCAGGAAGGCAAGGATCACGGAGAGCGCGAACCGCCTGGCGTTAGGGTCGCTCGGCAGCCGAAGCGCAACGGCCCACAGCCGCTGGAAATAGAGCACCACGATGGCCAGGATCGCGCCCAGTTGGATCAGCACGATGAACACGTCCCAGGGGACGTCGGGGAGGCGGAGCAACGTCTTGGCCAGGATCAGGTGGCCGGTGGACGAGACCGGGATGAACTCGGTCAGGCCTTCGATGACGCCAAGCAGGATCGCGGTCAGCCAGTCGAGCATGGCCGAGTCGCTAACATGCTTCGGCGAGTCTCGCCCAGGCTCTAAGCGCGCGGCTCCGGCCCGACGTAGCGTGCTCTTGGACGGATGATCTGGCCGGTCTGCGCCTGTTCCAGCGCGTGCGCCTGCCAGCCCGCCATGCGCGCGATCGCGAACATCAGGAAGGGCGAGCCGGCGGGCAGCTCGAGCCTCGCCGAGAGCGCGGTGAGCGCCAGGTCCACGTTCGCCGCGACGCCGGTCAGCGCCTCGGTCGCCTGGCGGATGGCCTCGTAAGCCGGCGGCGGGGCGAATGCGGCGAACAGCGCCGCCGCGCGCGGGTCGCCGGCCGGGTAGAGCTGGTGGCCGAAGCCGGGGATCGGCAGGCCCTGGGCGATGCGCGCCTCGACCGCCGCTTCGGCGCCGACGCGTTCGGCCTCGGCGATGAAGCGCTCGACGCGCGCCGCCATCCCGCCGTGCAGCGGCCCGGAGAGCGCGGCGAGGCCAGCCAGCCCGGCCGCGGCCAGCGAAGCGCCGGTCGAGGCGGCGACGCGCGCGGCGAAGGTCGAGGCGTTCAGCTCGTGGTCGGCCAGCAGCACCAGCAGCCGGCGGATGAGGTCGGCGCCGTCCGCATCGACGCCCCAGGCCCTGGCCAGCCGGGCGTGGATCGGGCCGTCGCTGACGGACCCGGCGACGGCGTCGGCGGCGGCGTCGAGCAGGCTCGCGCCTTCCGCCGCCAGCACATGCGCGCCGCGGCCGCGGATCGGCGCGTCGCTCGCCGCTCGCGCCGCCAGCACCGCGAACAACCTCGCCCGGGCGTCATCGAGCGCCGGTGGCGGCTCCGGCCGCTGTTTCAGCCGCACCCCGTCGCCGCCGCGCAGCAGGCGGGCGACCGCTTCCAGCGTCTCGGTCTCGGCCAGCACGACCGCATCGCGCCCACGGTAGTAGAGCCTGCCCTCGATCACCGTCGTGATGCTCGAGGCCAGCACCGGCTCGCCCCAGGCGATGGCGTCCTCGGCGACCGTCGCGGCCTTGCGCCCGCGCGCCTTGCGCGCCTCCAGCCGCGCGACATCGGCGGCGCGGTACTGGCTCCGCCGCGGGTCGTCCGGATCGGGCCTCGCCTCCAGCCGGCCGCGGCTCGCGTAGGCGTAAAGAGTCTGGGCGCGGACGTTCAGCCGCGCCTGCGCATCGGTGGCGCTCAGCCAATCAGCCATTCGTGATATATTGATTCAATTGATCAAGATTGACCATAGCGCGAAAGGTCTCAAATGGCCAAGCTGAAAAAGAGAAGAAGGAGTTCCGCCATGTCGGACGGACTTGAAGGGGTTGTCGCCGCCGAAACCGTGCTGTCCGAGGTCGACGGCGAGGCTGGCCGCCTGGTCATCCGCGGCTACCCGGTCAGCGCGCTCTCCGGCCACATCACCGCCGAACAGGCCACCCACCTGCTGCTCGACGGGTTCTTCGACGATCTGCCCGATGCGGCGGGGCTCGCCGCCGCCCTCGGCCGCGCCCGCGCCGAGGTGTTCGCCGAGGTCGCCGCGCTCGACGATCATCTGGGCGCGCTCTCGACGATCGAAGGGGTGCGCGCGCTCATGGCCCGGCTGGCCGACGGCGACGATCTCGCCGTCGCCCTTCGCCTGATCGCCGCGCCCGCCGTCTTCACGCCGGCGGTGTCGCGCCGCAAGAGCGGCCTTCAGCCGCTCGCGCCTGATCCGACGCTCGGCCACGCCGCCGACGTGCTCCGCATGATCAAGGGCCAGCCCGCCGGACCGGCCGAGGTCGACGCGCTCAACGCCTACCTGGTCACCGTCTGCGATCACGGCCTGAACGCCTCCACCTTCGCCGCGCGCGTCGTCGCTTCGACCCTCGCCGGCCTGACCTCGGCGGCGGTGACCGGCATCAGCGCGCTCAAGGGGCCGCTGCACGGCGGCGCGCCAGGGCCGGTGATCGAGATGCTGGACGCGATCGGCAGACCCGAGAACGCCCGCGCCTGGCTCGAAGCCGCCATCGATCGCGGCGACCGGCTGATGGGCTTCGGCCACCGGGTCTATCGGGTGCGCGATCCGAGAGCCGATGCGCTCAAGCGCGCGGTCAAGGTGCTGGGCGAGGGCTCGAACTCGCTGCCCGGCCGGCTCGCCTTCGCCGAGGCGGTCGAACAGGCGGCGCTGGCGGTGCTCAAGGAGCGCAAGCCGAACCGGTCGCTCGACACCAACGTCGAGCTCTACACCGCGCTCCTGCTCGAGGCCCTGGCCTTCCCGCCCGACGCCTTCACCTGCGTGTTCGCCATCGGCCGCGTGGCCGGCTGGATCGCCCACGCCCGCGAACAGGTCCTCGGCGGCCGGCTGATCCGCCCGCAGTCGGTCTATATAGGTCCAGCTCCGCTAGCGGCCGCCTGATCAAGCATCAGGGCGCTTCAGTGTTGGCGTGGCGACCCTTCTCCCCTCGCGGGAGAAGGTGTCTCGCGTTAGCGAGACGGATGAGGGGCCGCGCCGGATCTGGTGACTTGGCTGTTGCTGAGCACACCCGAGAACGCAGAGTGGCCGAACACTCGCGCTAGTCACATCGCTCGGCGCGGCCCCTCATCCGACCGGGCATTCGCCCGGCCACCTTCTCCCGCCAGGGGAGAAGGACGCCAATCAGCCACGGTGCGAACCCCTAGGCCGCTTTCGGCTCCGCCCGGCTGGTCTCGATTCGGTCGACGAGGCCGAGGGCCAGGGCCGGCTCGACGACGTCCCACGACCACCTTTCCCTTGCCCCCAGCTTCACAGCCTAGGCGCAGGAGAACGATGGGCCTCGCGGTCCATCGGGAGAAGG
>JGI12269J14319_10005185_pt1 | contig 11636 bp, 11 predicted proteins | sample PeaSoiSIISIP2007_FD_14319 | JGI IMG/M metagenome (IMG submission 14319) | reverse complement strand
CCGCCGATCCCGACCAGCCGCTCGGTGACGACGCCGTGCCCATCGATCTCTTCCTGCGGGGCACGGCGGGCGCCCTGCCCGAGTGGTACATGGCCTCACCCCGGGCGCGGCTGCGCGGCCGCATGGCGCGCTCCGTGATCCTGGCCATCGTGGCCTCGTTCCTCCTGATCGAGGCGTTCGGGCTGTGCAGCACCTACGGCCAGGCGCCGTTTCACTGACNCACATCGGCGCCCGTTCACCGACGNACGTCGGCGCCGGCCGGGAACTCGAACTCGATGGCGTGCCGGAAGGTGACCGCGCCGTCGGCGCCCGCCCTGGCCANTGACTTGAGCCGTCGCACCTCGTCGACGAAGTCCCGGTGCACGGCGACCATCTCCATCCCCCGGTGGAGGTAGAAGGCGACGGCCCGGACGTTGTCGTCGGTGGTGATCAGCCACAGCCGCCGGCCCTCGCCCCGCGCCGCGTCGTGGGCGGCGGCGAGGAGGGCGGAGCCCACGCCCCGGCCGCCGGACAGGCTGTCGAGGGTCACCACCTCGATGCCGTCGTCGCCCCGGCGATACGTCAGTGCGCCGACCCGCTCGCCCTCCACCTCGGCCACGAAGCCGGGCAGCGTCGTCGGATCGTGGGCGCCCGACACGCTCACCACCGGCACGCCCCAGCTGCGCATCACGACCTCGGCGATCCACCGACGGTCGACGTCGCCGACGGGCCGGACCGTGGGGCTCCCGGGCCGGGACCACAGCGACGTGATGGCCACGCCCAGCTCGGCCAGCATGGAGCGCAACAGCGGCATCGACAGACCGAGGACATTGGTGGGATCCCCGTCGATCCCCTCGACGAACGGTGCCCCCAGCCCGTCGATGCTGAACCCGCCGGCCAGGTGGAGCGGCTCGCCGCTCGCCACGTAGGCGGCGACCTCGTCGTCCGACGGGGTGCCGAAGCGCACGACGGTGGAGGCGACGGCCACCACCCGGCGCCCGGTGCCCGTGTCGATGAGGCAGTGGCCGCTGTGGAGGACCCCCGTGCGTCCCGACAGCACCCGCCACAGGTCGACGGCCTGGCGCCGTCCCGCCGGCTTGCCCAGAGCGCGGCCGTCCGCCTCGAGCATGGAGTCGCACCCGAGCACGAGCGAGTCCGGCCGCCGGCCCGCCACGGCCGCGGCCTTGCGCTCGGCCAGCACCGCCACGGCACGGGCCGGATCGGCGCTGTCGACGTCCTCGTCCACCCCGCTCACCACGACCTCGGGATCGATCCCGCCGTCGCGCAGCACCCGGAGACGGGCCGCCGAGGCCGACGCCAGGACGACACGACGCCTCGGCGATCCTCCGGCCACGGCCGCAGCTTGGCACGATCCGTAGACTGCGGGCGTGCCCGACCGGAAGCCTCCCCGGCTCGAGGGTGACGAGCGCCGGACGCTGCACGCCCTGCTCCAGTACCAACGCGAGTCGCTCGTGCGGAAGGTGACCGGGGTGAGCGAGGAGGACGCCCGGACCCCGGTGGTGGCGAGCGGCACCACCCTGCTGTGGCTGACGCGCCACATGGCGCACGCCGAGTCGCTCTGGGTGCTTCATCGTTTCGCCGGCCGCGACGTGGCGCCGCCCCGCGACGTCGGAGAGCCGGGCGACACCCTGGCGGCCGCCGTCGAGGACTACCGGCGGACGTGGGCCGTGGTCGACGCCGTGGTGTCGGGCGCACCGAGCTTCGAGGCGCGCTGTGGCGACGTCGGCGACGAGGCACCGGTCAACCTGCGCTGGGTCCTGATGCACCTGCTCGAGGAGACCGCCCGACACGCCGGCCACGCCGACATCCTGCGCGAGCTCGTCGACGGTCAGACGGGCCGCTGACCCCACACGCCACAACGAGCCCACGGCCCAGCGGGGCCGGTCAGGACGCCATGCCCGCGATCGGCTGGTCGAGGGGCATCCCGCCCGCCGAGCCGAAGAAGGCCCCGATCCCGAAGGCGAACACGCCGCCGTCCGACGCCACCAGCCAGTAGCCGAGCCCGAGGGGGGCGGCCGCCATGCCCACGATGGGGCGGGCCAGGGGCGTGCCCCCCATCGAGCCGGAGAAGCGGGCGCTGCCGAAGGCGAACACGCCGCCGTCCGACGCCACCAGCCAGTAGCCGGTGCCGAAGGGACTGGCGGCCATGCCCACGACGGGGCGGCCGAGCGCATCGCCCCCCATCGAGCCGTAGAAGCGGGCGCTGCCGAAGGCGAACACGCCGCCGTCGGCGGACACCAGCCAGTAGCCCAGCCCGAAGGGCGCCACCGCCATGCCCACGATGGGGCGGGCCAGGGGCGTGGCCCCCATCGAGCCGTAGAAGCGGGCGCTGCCGAAGGCGAACACGCCGCCGTCGGCGGACACCAGCCAGTAGCCGTTGCCGAAGGGAGCGGCGGCGATGCCCACCACGGGGCTCCGCAGCGCGGACCCGGCCATGGAGCCGTCGAAGGCGGCGTCGCCGAAGGCGAACACGCCGCCGTCGGCAGCGGCGAGCCAGTAGCCCCCCTTGTCCGGCATCGAGGCCATGCCCACGATGGGCCGGGACAGCGCCACGCCGCCCGTCGATCCGCAGAAGGGGTAGTTCCCGAAGTCGAACACACCGCCATCGCCGGCCACCAGCCGGTACCCGAGCGTCCGCCCTGGCGGCACGCACTCGGACGTGACGGGCAGGCCGATGACGGCCTCGGCCTCGGGCCAGGTGAAGACGGCGTCGTCGGGCGCGGGCGCCCCGCAGTAGTCGAAGAAGTCCACCGCCACCGACGGGGACGCCTGGCCTTCCGCCGCTCCCATGAGGAGATGGCAGCTCGGTCCCGACATGGCGAAGTCCTGCAGGATGGCGTGGCGGTGCCCCCACGGTCGGGGCGGTGTCGCCGAACAGTCGATGTTGACGACGGCCTGACCGGCGACCATGTCGCACCCGTCCTCGTACATCCATCCGAAGTCGGCGAGGAGGGGGTTCGACACTCCGGCCTCGATGCCGCCGCTCCGGTAGGACGTTCCCGCGGGGGCGGCCGGGGCGGGATCGCTCAGCGCGTCGGCGCCCGTCTGTGCCAGCGCGTCGAGAGAGCTCGTCATCTCCTCGATGGGCGGAAGGGAGCGGGCGACGCGCTCGAGGTCGATGACCACGAACAGCTCCTGCGCCCGGGTCAGCTGGCCGAACCCGCTGTCGTCCATGGGTGCCAGGCCTTCGGCCGCCCGTGCGGCGTCGATGGCGGCCAGCGGGTCGGTGACGTCGTAGGGGAGGTTGATGGCCGGATCGTCGTGCGCCGCCGCGCCCGTCGTGGCACCGGCGGGAGCGCCCGCGCTCACCCAGGCCAGGCCCCCCGACACCACCAGCGCCACCCCCACCGCTCCCACCACGACCGCCCGGCCCGCGCCCCGCGCACGTCCACGTGGCGCTCGTCGGGCCGCCCCGCCGGCCGTGTCGTGCGGGGGTGCGGCACCGGGGTGGTCACCCTCCATCAGCGCGGTACCCCACCCCGGCGGGGGCCGCGAAGCTGCACTCCGGGCAGCCGTCGCCGTGCACGAGGCCGCAGCGTCTGAACGACGAGTGCAGCGCGAACCACGTACCCCGGGGCAGATTGCTCGGACAGGTGTTCGCGGTGCAGGTCACAGCGTCGTCCCGGTGGATCACCACACGCCCCGGGCACTCGGGTAGTCGCGCTGACGGCATCGGTCGCCCCCCTCCCGACCCACCAACACCGCCGCCGGGTCCGAGCCACCGTCGCGGTCGGTGACGACCGTCGCCCGGATCCGCCTGGCACCACCGGCCGCAGGCGCCGCCACATCGACGCCCCCCGTGAACACCAAACGCCCCCCGTGACCGCAGAGACTGCCAGGGGGCAGCCCCGGGCGCAACGGGTGGGCCATTAGTGCCTTGACAGGCATATAACTGTCGAGACATCCTGGTCCGGTGACGACGTTCGAAGTCCTGGCCGAGCCGTCCCGCCGGCGGATCATGGATCTCCTGCGCCTCGGGGAACGGCCCGTGGCGGCGCTGGTGGCGGGGACGGGCATGAGCCAGCCGGCCGTCTCCAAGCACCTGCGGGTGCTGCGCCTGGCCGGGCTGGTCGAGTTCCGGGTCGACGCCCAGCGCCGCCTGTACCGCATGCGACCGGGACCCCTCAGGGAGATCGACGACTGGCTGGCGCCGTACCGGACGATGTGGGCAGCGAGCCTCGACGCTCTGGAACAGCACCTCGACGCCAGCCGCCGCGGGGCACCGGGCGGGACCGGCCGCCAGGGGTCGGCGACGTGAACGGCGAGCTCGACGACCTCGGTGACGGGCACTGGCGGCTGCGGTTCGTGCGTCACCTGGCGCACCCCGTCGACGAGGTGTGGCGGGCCGTGACCGAGCCCGACCGGTTGCGGTCCTGGTTCCCACAGCGGGTCGTGGGCGACCTGCTCACCCCGGGCGCACCGCTGTCGTTCGAGGGCGAGCGCGCCGGTGCCTTCCCCGGACGCGTGCTGCGGGTCGAGGCGCCGGTGCTGCTCGAGTTCCTGTGGGGCACCGACGTCCTGCGGCTCGAGCTCGTGGCGGACGGGGGCGCCTGCACGCTCACCTTCACCGACACGATCGACGAGCTGGGCAAGGCGGCGCGCGACGGCGCCGGATGGCACACCTGCCTCGACTTCCTCGAGGTGGCGCTGGGCGGGACCACGCCCGACTTCACCTCGCCCGAGCGCTGGCAATCGGTGCACCCCGGCTACGTGCGCGCCTTCGGGCCGGACGCCTCGACCGTCGGACCCCCTGGTTCCGCCTGAGCCGCTACCGTGAGCCCGTGTCCGAGACGTCCGATCGCTACGTACGGGTGGCCGACGGCTTTTCGGCCCGGGTGCAGGGCGTGCCCCCGGGGGCCTGGTCCGATCCCACTCCGTGCCCGGACTGGACCGTGCGCGTCCTCGTCGCCCACGTCATCGGGACGCAGCGGCGCGTGCTCGCCACCCTGCAGGGCACCGAGGCGGCCGACGTCGACGTCGACGTCGATCTCGCCGCTCAGTGGCGGGCGGCCTCCGCGGCGGTGCGCCAGGCCCTCGACGACGAGTCCCTAGCGTCGAAGACGATGAGCGGGATGTTCGGCGAGCAGTCCTTCGAGTCGCTCGTCGGCCGCCTGGTGTGCGCCGACACGCTGATGCACACCTGGGACCTCGCTCGTGCCACCGGCCAGGACGAGCACCTCGATCCCGACGCCGTCTCGAAGGCGCGCGCCTTTCTCGCCCCGCTCGACGAGGCCATCCGGCGGCCGGGGGGCTTCGGCCCGAGGATCGACGCGCCGCCCGACGCCGACGAGCAGACGGCGTTGCTGCGCTTCTGCGGCCGGGCCGGGTAGATGCCCGACGTCGCCATCACCACCGGAGGGGGGACCTTGCCCGGCTACCTCGCCGTCCCCGCCGGCGAGGGTCCGTGGCCCGGGGTGGTGGTGCTCCACGACGCCTTCGGCATGACCAACGACCTGCGCAACCAGGCGGAGTGGTTGGCGGGCGAGGGGTACCTGGCGGTGGCCCCCGACCTGTTCCACCGGGGCGGCCGGAAGCTCAGCTGCATGTGGTCGGTGATGCGTGACGTTCGCAACGGCCGGGGCCGGTCCTTCGACGACGTGGAGGCCACGCGCGTCTGGCTGGCGGCCGACGGGCGCTGCACCGGCACCATCGGGGTCATCGGCTACTGCATGGGCGGCGGTTTCTCCCTGGTGCTCGCTCCGGGCCACGGGTTCGCGGCGTCGAGCGTGAATTACGGCGCGGCGCCGAGGAGCGCCTACAGCGAGACCTTCCTGACCGGGGCCTGCCCCGTGGTGGGCAGCTTCGGCGCCAAGGACCGGTCCCTGCGGGGGGCGGCCCGGCGCCTCGAGCAGGGTCTGCGCGCTGCCGGGGTGGACCACGACGTCAAGGAGTACCCCGAGGCGGGCCACGGTTTCATCAACGACCACGAGGGTGCGCACGACGCTCTGCCGGCGTTGTTCGTGATCACCGGCCGGCTCCTGCCCGCCGCCTACCACGACGCCTCGGCCGCGGACGCCCGCCGGCGCATCGTCGACTTCTTCGACGCCCACCTGCGGCCGTGACCCCCCGCCCCGGGGCGTGACCGGGGCCACCTCCCCGTCGCCACCGGGCCCGGGCCCACTCGAGCGCCCTACCGGGGCGCCTCGCACCGGTGGCACCACGCCGGTCGCGGCCCGGCGGGCGGAGCGGTCACGGCGACGCCGGGACCTCCTCGATGGCGAACTCGGGGCAGTTGGCCACCGCCAGCCGGGCCTTCTCCTCCAGGGCGGCGGGGACCGAGCCGTCCCCCACCACGGTGGACAGTCCGTAGTCGTCGATGTCGAACAGCTCGGGGGCGAGGCCGTAGCACCGGCCGTGGCCCTGGCACTTGTCGGGGTCGACACGGATCCTCACGGGAACACCACCGGCAGCCGCCGGGGGCCGCGCACCTGGCCCCCCGCCCACGTCACCTCATCGTCGCCGTCGAGGTGGAACTCGGGGATGTGCGCCAGCCACTCCTCCAGGGCGACGCGCAGCTCCATGCGCGCCAGGTTGGAACCCGCGCACCGGTGGATCCCCGACCCGAACGCCACGTGCCGGTTGTGGGCCCGGTCGAGCACCACGGTGTCGGCCCGGTCGAACACCTCGGGGTCGCGGTTGGCGGCCGGGAAGTTCATGAGGATCCGGTCGCCGGCCTTCATCGGACAGCCTTCGAACTCCACGTCGGTGGTCACGACGCGGGCCATGGTCACCGGGGAGTACGCCCGGAGGAGCTCCTCCACCGCCAGGTCCATGAGAGCGGGGTCCGCCACCAGGCGGGCCCGGTCGTCGGGGTGGGCCGCCAGGTGCCACAGCGACGAGCCGATGGCGCTCCACGTGGTGTCGACGCCGGCGATGAGCACCAGAGCGGCCGACCCGAGCACGAGGCTCTCTTCCATCGGGGCCCCGTCGACCTCGGTTCGCAACAGCTCGCTCAACAGGTCCTCGCCGGGTTCGTCCCGGCGCAGCGCGACCTCGGCGATGAAGTAATTGAGGAGACCCTGCACGCCCCGGGCCCGGCGCTCGGGGTCGTCGGCGAACTCGAGCACGTCGCGCACCCATCCGGTGAACGTGTCGGCCAGGTCGGGGCTCACCCCCAGGATGTGGGCGATCACGCGGACCGGGATCTGCTGGGCGTAGTCGGCGGCCGCGTCGGCCCGTCCCTGCGCCGCGAAGCCGTCGATGAGCCCGCGGCACAGGGCGCGCGTCATCGCCTCGTAGGTCGCCACGCGCCGGTGCGAGAACCACGGCAGCAGCAGCCGCCTCGTCCAGGTGTGCAGCGGAGGGTCCGACGAAATGGGGGGAAGGCCGTAGGGCAGGAGCGGCTCGTCGGGCGCCTCCCCCTCGAAGGGGATCACCGCCACCTCGAGCGAGCTGAAGTGCTCGACGTCGTGGGCCATGGCCGTGACGTCGGCGTAACGCGTCGGCAGCCAGGTGCTCCCCCGACGGTCGGTGTGGGCCACCGGGCACGCGCTGCGCAGCTCGTCCCAGATGCTGAAGGGGTCCGCCACGTACTCCGGAGCCATGACGTCGAAGTCGCTCGCCCACGAGCTCACCGGTGCCGTGCTTGTCCCCATCGCTGCCCCTCCCCGGCCGCCGTCGTCCCATCATGGCACCACGGGCGGGCGGCCGGCACCGGCCGGTCCGGGTGGACGAGGCGCTACCGGACCACCTGGCCGGGGCTGACGACCCACAGCGGAGGTTCCTGGGTGAGGTGCGTGCGCAGGAAGATGTCGAGCTGCACGGGCGACAGCGGCCGCCCGTAGAGGAACCCCTGACCCGTGTCGCACTGCTCGGCCAGGAGCGGATCGAGCTGTCCCTCCTCCTCGATCCCTTCGGCGATGATCTCCAAGCCGAGCGTCTTGCCGAATTGGACCAGGGTGTGGATCAACATCGAGGAGTCGCGTGTCGTCACCATGGAGCTGATGAACGACCGGTCGATCTTCAAGATGTCGATGGGGAACTGGCGGAGGTAGGCCGGTGTCGAGTAGCCGGTGCCGAAATCGTCGATGGCGATGCGCACGCCGAGCGACTTCAGGGCGATGAGGCGCTCCACCATGAGCGCCGTGTCGCTCATGAGGGTGGTCTCCGTGATCTCGATGACCAGGGCCTGGGGGTCGAACGACGACGCGGCGAGAGCGTCGCGCACGTCGGCGATCAAGGTGTCGGACTGCAGCTGGCCGGCCGACACGTTCACGGACACGGCGATGCGGTACCCGCTGGAGTGCAGCGTCGCACCCTGCTGGCACGCTTCGTGCAGCACCCAGCGGCCGAGGGGGACGATGAGCCCGGTCTCCTCGAGCACCGGCAGGAAGTGGTCGGGGGGGATGACGCGGCGGGTGGGGTGCTGCCAGCGCAGGAGGGCCTCGACACCGGTCGTCGTCCTGGACTCGATGTCGAAGATGGGCTGGTAGCGGAGGAAGAACTGGCCGGTGGCCACGGCGATGCGCAGCTCCGTCTCGAAGACCTGCCGGCCCTCGGTCACGCTCGGCGTGTCGTCGCCGAACAGCGAGTACCGGCCCGGGCCTGCTTTCTTCGCCTCGGCCAGGGCGGCTTCGGCGTCGCCCACCAGGCTCTCGCCGTCGATGCGCGGCCCCAGGACCACGCCGACGCATGCCGAGGTGTTGAAGACGTTCAGGTCCTCCCGGCCCAGCTCGAAGGGTTCCCGCAGGACCTCGGTGACACGCTCGGCCACCAGCTCGGGACCGGCCATCAGCGAGGCACCGTCGGTGAGGACGACGAACTCGTCCTCCCCGGCGCGTCCCACCGTGTCGGCCTCACGCAGGACGGCGACGAGGCGCTCGCCGACCGCCTTCAGCAACAGGTCGCAGTTCTCGCGCCCGTGGACCCGGGTGAACGCCGGGAGGTCGTCGATGCCCACGGCCAGGGCCGCCGTGGGGAGCTGGCTGCGGCGGCTCCGCGCCAGCATCTGCTCGGCGCGGTCCAGGATCAGCGCCCGGGCGGGGAGGCCCGTGATCTCGTCGTGCATCGCCGCGTGCTCGAGCCCGGAACCCGGCCCGGCCGCCAGCTCCCGGGCCCGCCGGCGCCAGGCGAAGAGCCGCTGCAGGACGACCACGAGGAGCAGGGTGCCGAGCATCAGCGCCCCGCCGACGACCAACCCCTGCACCCGGCCGGTGGCCCATCCCGAAGCAGCGGCCCCGGCCACCGTGACGGTCCAGCGGCCGCCCGCCACGACGGGGACGGCCTCGGCCGGGCCGCTGGCGGTGGTCAGCGCGTCGGACGACGCCACCGTCGTCGGTGCCGTGCCGGGGTTCTGCCGGGTCAGCGTGACGTCCACGAGGTGTGCGGTCGGCAGTGCTCCGGACAGGACACGTCCCGTGTCGAACACCGCCCCGACCCATCCCTCGAAGGCGACGCGCCGGGCGGCGACGGTGGTGGGGGTGCCGCTGTACACGGGCGCCCAGAACACGACGGCCTGCCCGAGGGCGGCGTCGATGGACTTGAGGCTCTGGATCTGGGCGCTGCCGGGCACGGTCCCGGTGGACCGGAGCCCCACCTCGGTGCCCTCGTCGGGTGCCACGAGCCTGGAGACCGTCACCGACCCGGTGTCACGGGCGGAGTCGAGCGCCGGTCCGGCCTGTGTGTTGCACCAGTCGAGTCCGGGCGGCATGGCTGCGTCGCCTGCGCTGCGCACCGCACTGTCGAGGGCCAGCAGGCGGGTGATGCAGTAGGGCGACTGGGACCCGGCCGGCAGGAGGGTGAACGAGTCCGCCGCCTGCAGCGACGACGTCGGATCGCTCGCCAGCAGCACGCGGTACAGGCCCAGCTGCGTGGTGGAGACCGGCTCGACGAAGGAGACGCCCAGTGCGTCCGGCAGGTGCGACGCGGTGAGCTCGCCGAAGGACTGGGCCAGCTCGGCGTTGGTGAGCTGGGGGTTCTGCTCCACCGTGGCGGCCGTGACTGCCGTCAGGTCGGCGTCGCGTTGCAGCGTTGTCGTGACGCGGGCGGCCACCGCCTCGGCCTGGCGGTCCGAGGACTGGCGGGCCTGACGGTTCACCGAGTTGCTCCACTGCCATCCGGCCAGGGTTGCGCCGGCCAACCCCGCCGCGGCCACCAGCGACAGCACCACCCGCACCGGTGCGCGTCGCGGCGGCCTGGTCCTGGCCGGCGGTGTGGGCGCCGTCGCCGTGGGCGGTGGCGGCACCTCGTCGGAAGTGGGGTCTGCGGGCGGCGCCACGTCGTCGGCATCGCGTTCGGGACGCACGTCAACCACCAGGGAGCGGCTGTCGACGGCCTTGGGCGCGGACAGGGTCAGTGAATCGCCGATCAGCGGTGGCTCCGGAGCCGGCACCGTGTCGGCCGGCGCGCTGTACGGGATGAACATGGTGTCCGACACCGGGGCGACCTCGGGAGCCGGTGCCGCGTCGGAGACCGGGGCGTCGACGACCGCATCCGTTTCGACGACCGCACCCGTTTCCGAGACCGGCGCATCGACGACGGGCCTATCGACGTCCACTCCGGCGTCGGAGACTGCTCCGGGGTCGTCTGTGGCCCCATCGACGACCGGCGCATCGACGACCGGCGCATCGACGACAGCCTCGCCGACGACCGGGGCCACGAAGACAGGAGCCTCGAAGACCGGGGTGTCGGCGACCATCTCGTCGGCGACCATCTCGTCGGCGACCATCTCGTCGGCGACCATCTCGTCGGCGACCATCTCGTCGGCGACCATCTCGTCGGCGACCATCTCATCCGCGACCATCTCGTCGGCGACCGGGGTGTCGACGACTGGGGCGTCGACGACTTCTCCCACGGCGGAGTCCGCTGCGACTTCGGAGGGCACGGTGTCCCGGCTGTGCAGGAAGAGCTCGGTCGGCAGGGCGTAAGGGACCGGCGGGGGCGGGGGCGCCGCCGCGGACCAGGCCGGGGGCGGGGGCGCGGACAGGGCCGGGGGCGGGGGCGGCGCCGCGGACCAGGCCGGGGGCGGGGGCGGGATCGCCGACAGGGGCGGGGGCGGTGCGTCGAAGACCGGCTTCGCGTCCGACGCCGCAAGCGCGAAAGGCGATGTGGGCGTGTCCGGTGGCGACCCCACGCCGGGCGTCACCGCCACATCAGGTACCACGACTGCATCAGTGGTGACTGCATCGGGCGCGCCGCCCGATGTCGTCGTGACGTCGAAGGGCCGCGGGACCACGGGCGTCGATGCACCATCGGCGCCGCACCACGACTCGGCATCGGGCGACGACAGGTCGACGTCAGTTCCGTCGGCCGCAGCCGAGTCGGGGTCGCGGGGCGCGCCGTCCTTCGCCTCGGGCGAGATGGTGCCTCGTCGACGCCACATGGCCATACCATCGGCACGCCGCGCCTGAGCCATTAGCCCGCAGACGGGCAGGTCACGACGCCACCGGACGGGCGGGCTGCACCGAAACCGGCCCGGGTCCGCTGCCCGCCCCCGCAGCGGCACACCTTCCCGTTTGTGTATCGGCACCCGGCGGCCCGGACTTGAGCCGATGTGGCCGATTTCTTCACCCCGGGCCCGAAATGGCTCCGAACAGGGCGGACGACCCGCCGGCGCACCCCGGGAACCCGGTTCGTCGGCCCTCCCGGGCCCCCCAAAGCACCGCCCGGACCGACTCCCCCCGGAGCGGCACCCCTTC
>JGI12269J14319_10005180_pt1 | contig 11642 bp, 14 predicted proteins | sample PeaSoiSIISIP2007_FD_14319 | JGI IMG/M metagenome (IMG submission 14319) | reverse complement strand
GGTGGTCAGGCTCATTTCTAACTCCCCAGATTAGGCGGCGGCTCGCCGTGTGCTTTCGTAAGGCCGATCATTGGCCGCCCAAGTGGCGATTCCGTTCGCCAACTGGTTGCAGGTCAGGAGCACGCAGCGGGAAAGACCCCCGAACCCCGCACCATCCAGATCGAATCGCACAATCGCCGTTCGGATAAAGAAGTGCCTGCAGGTGTCCCCAGCCGGAAAATGCGCGGTGGATACGCGAGGTGCTCCTGCGGCAGGGGCCGCTGGTTTCCTGGTGCGCTGTCAGCGCGCCCGCGCCGTGCGCGCCATGGCGGGGATCACGGCGGCCCCTATCGTCAGGTGCATCACGACAAGCCCGACGACGGCCGAGGCGGTCGTCGCGACGGTGGTCGCGACGGTCAGCGGCAGCGCCATGGACGCAGCCAGCCCGACCAGCGCCAAGCTGGTCCACAGGGTCCGGACGTGCGCAGTACGTTGCTCCAGCACCGCGAGCAGCAGCCAGCCGAGCAGCAGGGCGGCCAGGCTGGCGCCAATGACCTGGCCGACCGCGACAATCTGGGTATGGCTGGTGCCGTAGCGGAAGTTCAGGTCGATGCCCAGCAGCGGGACTTCCACGGTCCAGGCGAGGGCGGCGGCCAGTGCGCCGCCCGCGACGCACAGCGCCCGGGCGCGGGCCTGCCTGATGTCCGGTACAGCGGGGGCGGTGATCGTCAGCATGTGCGGACTCCTCCGATGATTCGCAGTGCATGGTTGCGCCGCTGATCACCAGGGTGGCCGGGGCCGGGGTAATCGCGCGTCGTCCGGCTGGCGTCCGCTGAACCACTCCATGGGCAGCAGCGGACTACTCCCCACGAAGTACGCCGGTCGCCTCGCGGCGCGGGGGTTGTTACGGACTGTGCCGGGCTGCGGGCCTGTGCCGGCCGGTCGGCAGGGGCGGGTTCGCGGGTCGCCGGGCGCCGACAGGGCGGCGTCCTGGCCATCTCGCGCCCGGCCCGCGAGCTTGCCGGGGCAAGGCCCCGCACTCGTGCGGCTACAAGCGCGGCGCCCACACGGTGGTGCGCTTGACGTCGCGGTCCTCCAGCGCGCCCAGGCCGGGCACATCGTAGGCGGCCAGGGGCCGGAGGCGATCGGTCGGCAGATACGCCCGGCCGAGGTCACCCACCAGGGCAGCGACCCGGCAGGCGCGGGCCCGGTCGAGGAACTGCAGTACCCGGGACGCCAGGTCGCGCTCGTAGAAGGCATCGGCCACCAGGATCAGGTCGGCGCCATCGGGAACCTCGTCCCGGTCCAGGATGTCGGCGCAGACCGCACGGACCGACACCTGGTTGGCGGCCGCGTTCATGGTGATGGCCGCGACCGCCAGTGGGTCGACGTCGTAGGCGGTCACGGCCGCGGCCCCCGCCCTGGCCGCCGCGATGGCCACCAACCCGGAGCCGGACGCCAGGTCGATCACCGGCCGGCCGGCGGCCGTCTCCGGATGGTCCAGGAGGTAGCGGGCCATCGCCTGCCCGCCCGGCCAGGCGAACGCCCAGAACGGCGGGTCCAGGCCGGTCCGCCCGGTGGCCTGCTCCACGCGCTCCCACGCGCTGACCGGCTCCCCAGCCTGGTGCAGCCAGATCTCCGGAACCAGCGGCACGCGGCGCAGTTCGGTGAGCTGTGCGATCATCTCCGCTGCGGCCACGATGCTCCTCCTGCGGGGACCGAGACGTTCCCGCCGCGAAATGCGCCGGCTGGCACCTGCGGAGGGGCCACTCCGGCCAGCCGCTACCGGAGTCTTTACCCCTTGACCTTGGGGCCGACCAGCACCGACCGGCCGGAACTCCCGCGTCAACCGCTCGGCCCCTGAGAGGCTGAGCGCGGCGTACCTACACCAGCATCATTCTGGCCTGCTGGTTGGGTCATAGGCGGAACTGTCGGAGATCCGGACTGCGAGAACGGGACTGGCCAGGGATGTGTCGTGGCCAGTCCCGGTTTCTCCGGCGTAGCGATAACCCGCCCACAGCCCGGCGGCGATCAAATGCTCACTTCTGGATGATGGCGATCAAATGCTCACTTCTGGATGATGATGAACTGGCGCATCGCGTCGATTCCGTAGCTTGAGCGGCACAATCCGCCGAGGCTGGCGTCCGGGCCTTGGGCCTCGGCCTGGTTGGCGACAGGCCCGTAGGTCTGTCCGTCGAAGTGGTAGATAACGTTGATCAGGAGCTGTGCCGCGGCCAGCAGGTTTCCGGCCACGCGGCCGATGAACAGCGCTTTGCCCGAGCTGCTGGCGATGAACGAGTCGGGGTCGGGCTTCTGGAATCGCGGGAATGCAGAGGTCAGCGCGATCGTCGGTTCGGCGTCCGGGCAATAGGCGTTGTTCGAGTCAGGGCTGAAAGTCCGGTAGAACAGCGAGTAGACGCCGCCAGGGATCAGCCCGCTCATCGTGATCAAGAAATCGGTGTGGGTGACGCCGCCTAGGGTGTCGGTCCAGGCATACGACTTAGCCGTAGCCGATGAGAACTGACCCCAGGTGAGGTTGAGCGAGTCTCCTGCGAGGTTGAACAGGGGAGCGGACGGTGCGGTCGAGGTGGCGAATACGGCGATCAAGGTCCCATTTTGAGAGACCGTGTAGACGTCGCCATCGAACGGCACGATCCCGACGTTCGGCGTCGGAGTCGTGAACATGGTCGAGGCGCTGGCGGCCGGCGCCTGTACGGCCAAGACCGCACATACCGCGCCTCCAGCAATGACCGCAGCGATTACACGGCGACGACGGTGGCCCTCGCGTCTTCGGCCGGGTCCGGCCGCGCGCTCCGGACCTCTGGGAGAAAACAGAGTGGTGACGACCCTCATGGCAATTTCCTTCCTGCAAGGCTGCTTCGTAGCGTTGCGCACCGCATTGCAGCGGTATTGCAGTGTCGGCCTGGCCTTACAACCGCGCGCTCGCCAGAGTGCGTACAGACGGCATCCGGCGAACGGCCGGAAGGAGTGTCGCCACCGGCCCTACGTTGCTTTGCTGCTCCGAACGGTTCCGAGAGGTCTTTCCGGGACCAGGCCGGTCGTCGCTAGGGCGGCGACCAGGTCACGAACGGCCGGCCAGCGGGACATCGTCGCGATGAAGGCATCGATGTCGTGGCTCCCGAGGAGCAGCCGACGCGGCATGGGGGTAGCGCGGGGCCGGACTTCTTGCGTGTCGGCGAGTCGCCGCAGCGCGATGTTGAGGGTGGCGTGCAGGCCGACTTCCAGGATCTGGCGGAGCTGGCGCTCCATTTGGGCGACGTCCGGTGCGGGGGCAGGCGGGCGGCTACCGTAGATTCGGGCCTTGCGCTCGGGCCATTCCAGGGCCTGCTCGATGTGCTGGACGGCGTGCCGGCCGATCGTGTTATCCGGCATCAGCCGGGCGAAGTAGGCGACCTGCTCGGCACGGGGCGCCGACCGCAGGACCGGGTCGGCGGCGATAGTCGCCTGGGCCCAGCGGATAAGCGGCCTGACCTTGTCCTTGCCCCGGCGGCTCCAGACCATCTGCCAGATGTCGGACCCATACGTGCCGCGGAGGTCGGGTGTCACGCTGTCCGGCTCAGCGTCCCGGCGGTAGGCAATGACGGCGGCAAGCTCGCGAGAGCGCTGCTGCTTGTGAATCATCCTGCGGTTATCGCGGGCGGTCCTGCGGCCGGTCGAGGGCAGCACCGACCGGCTCATGTCCTTGATCTTCTGGTCGTGATTGCGCACGGCGAGTTCAGCTCCAGTCCGAAGGCGAACTGAGCCACGCGCATCCTGACGGCGTGGCTAAGTAACCAGACGTTCAGCCTTTGGACCTGGAACATGGGCACCCCTATGGGAGCACGGACACCGCAGCAGTCGGCCGACTCTTATCGACAATGCCGACGTGAACCAGTAGACCCCGGGCCACCGGCAACGTACAACTGGTTTTCGCTTGGTTCGCCTCGTCCGAGGATTGCAAAGATATCTTTGCAAAGCTATGTTGGCATCATGAGTTCTGAGGATGTGGGTGACACGCCCGATGCGACGGCGGGCGTGCCTGGGCGTACGGTTACGCAGCTAACGGATCCGCGGGCGCTGCGGGCGTACGCGCACCCCGTACGGATGAAGCTGGTGGGGCTGCTGCGTACGGAGGGACCGCTGACCGCGACCCGGGCGGCTGAGCTGCTCGGCGAGTCATCGGGGACGTGCTCGTTCCATCTCCGCCAGCTGGCCAAGTACGGGCTGGTCGAGGAGGCGGGCGGCGGGTCCGGGCGGCAGAAGCCGTGGCGGGCCACGACCACGTCCACGGCCTGGGACGCGATCGCGGAAACGCCCGAGGCCACCGCGGCGACCGAGTTGCTGAACACCATCATCGCCGAGGAGTACTTCGGGGACCTCATGCGCTGGCTGGAGGCCAGCCCGAACGAGCCGCCGGAGTGGCAGGACGCGGCCCTGCTAGGCGACCGGATCCTCTACGTGACCGCCGATGAGCTGGCCGAGCTGGGACGCCGGGTGATGGAACTGGTGGACGTGTACTTCGAGCGCCAGCTCAAGCCGGAACTGCGGCCGCCGGGAGCCCGCCTGGTCTCGTACCTGCACCTGGCGTTCCCGAACGACGTGGGCCGGAGAGGGAAGGGGCGGCGCTGACACGCCCGAACGGCGGGGGGCCGGAGAGGGAAGGGGCGGCGCTGACACGCCCGAACGGCGGGGGGCCGGAGGGGGAAGGGGCGGCGCTGAGATGCCCGAACGGCGTGGGGGTGGAAAAGGAGGGGCGGGCCCGGAGGGGAAGGGGCGGCGCTGACATGACCGGACGGTCACTGGTACCTGGGCCGGGGACCGGCCGGCCGACGCATGACGGGGCGGGAGCCGTCCGGCACCGGCACGTCCTCGAAGCCGGCCGCGTGGTACAGCTCGCGGGTGCCCATGTACCGATAGGAACGCCCGTTCGGGGAGGGGTAGGCCTCAACCAGCGCGGCTCCGGACTCGGCCGCGTACTGGCAGGCGGCCTCCAGGAGCCTGCCGCGCAGGCCCTGGCGGCGGGCCCGGGCCGCCACGAAGAAGCACACCACCGACCACACCCGCTCCCCCGGCACCTGCGGGATCACCCGCGAGGCCAGCACGGCGGCGTAGCTCTCCCGTGGCGCGATCGAACACCAGCCGACCGCCTCGCCGTCGTCGTAGGCCAGCACCCCGACAGGCTCGGCTCGATCAACCCGATCGGCCAGCGCGGCCACCCGTCCGTCCTTGCCGGCATCATTGAACGGCGTCGAGCGCAGGCGCCAGCGCATGCACGAGCACCACCGGAACGTCCCGTACGCGGCGGAGAATCGCTCCAGGTCGCCGCTGGTGGCGGGGGTGACCGGCGCGAACGCATCGCTGGTCATCTGCTATCCACCGGCACAGCAGGGAGGGGGCGGCGCATGACGATCATCGCTGGTCATCTGCTATCCGCCGTTAGAGCGGGAGGGAGCGGCGCATGACGATCCTGGCCCGGCCGCTGCCCGCGTAGTCAGGGACCTCCGTCATGTCCGTGAAGCCCATGCGGCGGTGGAAGGCTTGGGAGCCAGTGTTCTCGAGGCTAGTCAGGGCCTTCAGCGCGGTGGCGCCGCGCTGCGCCGCGGCGGCGGCGAACGTCTCGTACAGGCGCCGACCCAATCCGAGGGTCCTGGCGTCGTCGCGGACGGCCACAAAGTGGATGTAACCGTCGCCCGTGGGGGCCACGAAGCCGAGCAGGTAGCCGGCTATCTCGCCATCTCTCCGGGCGACGAAGGCGGTGTCGCCGAACTCGCAGAAGAACATCGGATGATGCAGCGGGCGTGGAAAGTCCCAGTCGCCCCAGAAGCGCTCGAAGGTGCGGAGGATCTCGGCCAGGTCGCCGTCGCGAGCGGGTTCGATCGTGACGTCGCTCATGACGAAACGCGCCCGTCGCGCGGGGCCATGATCGCGAGGGCCTCGGCGTCGCTGGCCCGGGCGTGCAGGAAGTAATCGGCCCACTCGGCCACGTCGGGGAAGGACGACTGCTCGGTGACCAGCGCGCAGGCGGCCACCGGGTCGAAGGCCGTGCGGCGCATGCTGACTGCGCCGTCCGCGAGCAGGGCCCAGTGCGCGCCCGGCCGACCGTACGGCATCCCGATGCTGCCCGGATTGATGATCTGGCGCCGGTTGGCCAGCCTGGTGAACGGCATGTGGGTGTGGCCGCAGACCACCGTCATCACCTCGTCGGGCAGGCCGGCGAGGACCTCGGCCCACCGCTCGAGCCGCGAATCGACGACGACCACCTCCGCATCGTCGCGCGGCGTGGCGTGGCAGAAGACGACCGGGCCGAAACCGTCTACCTCGAGCGTGACCGGGTAGGGCAGGCGGGCCAGCCAGTCCACGTGGTCGGCGGAAAGCTGGCGCGCGGCCCACGTCGAAATGGGGTCGCCAACGTCGTCGACCGCGCCGCGGGCCAGGTCCACGAGTTCTCGGTCCGCGTTGCCGCGCACCCAGGTGACCCGGTCGCCCAGGCCGAGCAGCCGGTCGAGCGTCTCGGTCGGCTGGGGTCCGGCGGCGATGTCGCCGGTGAGGACGATGTGGTCGGCGCCGCGGACGTCCGGCTCGGCCAGCACCGCGTCGAGCGCCGGCAGCACAGCGTGGATGTCGGAAAGGACGGCGACGGAAGCGACCATCACGGTCTCCTGGCGTGGGGCGGCCGGATCTCGACAGAGACTGCGGCGGAAGCGAGCATTATGACCTCCGGCCGTAGCGCTGGCGAATCTTGATGTAGCCGAAGACCGGATCCCCGGTCACGATCACGGTCGGCGCCCCGGGGTCGGGCGTGTCCAGGGCCTTGTTGCTGAGGTGGCCGGTGTACGTCTTGAGCGGCCCGACGCGGGCCGCCCAGCCCTCGGGCAGGATCAGCTGGATCCACCCCGTCTTCGTGATCACCTCCACGGTGACCTCCTGGTGATGGCAGTAGGCCTGGGTGAAGTCGATCGTGATCCACCCGGTGGTGGACTCCGCGGTGATCAGCGTGGGTACCACCCAGTGGCCGTCCTGCTTGATGTTGGCCGTCGTGGTGCGCAGGACGAGGGTGTCGGGCTCGGCGTCCGCGCGGGTCAGCGTGCGCGAGGGGCGCGGCTGGGGCAGGTCCGCCACCAGGAGGTCAAGTTCTCCGTACGTCTTCGCGGCGTTGACCAGGCCGAGCCGTTCCTCGAGCTCCGACAGGTCGATCCGGCCCTCCCCCGCGGCGATGCGCAGCATGGCCGCGACGGCGTCCCGGTCCGTATCCCCCGCCCGCAGTGCCATCCTCTGGGCCGCCGGGTCCCTCGGCTCGGGAGCCGCCGGGTCCGCGTCGGTCATGAGACCGACTGTAGGACATACCGCCGTCACTAGGGCACCATCCTTGTTGCGGGTACCGATACGGTGCTCGTTGTTGGGACTCGGCGGGAGCCGGGGTGACGGTCTGTGGCGGTCGCCGGAAGACGGCCATCATGACACCACCGCCCCCGGTTTCTCCGGGGACACGGACTGGCAACAGGGAGACGCGCCGCAGAGCGCCGGTTAGTGACCACCCGGTAGCTGTCCTCCTCGCCGGGTCGTCGCTGCCATCTTGAGGAGTTTCTGTGCCGTTTGCGCTGCCTGACGCGCTGTTTTTCACCGGGATCGACTGGGCCGCCGAGACGCATGCCGTGTGCGTGCTGGACGCCGGGGGCAAGATCGCGGCCGCGTTCACGATCGAGCATTCCGCGGACGGGATCGCCGCGCTGATCCGCCGGCTGGCCCGCTACGGTGAGGCCGGCGGTATGCCGGTCGCGATCGAGCGGCCGGACGGCCGGCTGGTGGACCTGCTGCTGGAGGCCGGGCATCCGGTGGTGCCGGTCAAGCCGAACGCGATCAAGGCCTGGCGGGACGGCGAGGTGCTCTCGGGCGCCAAGTCCGATGCCGGGGACGCCGCGGTGATCGCCGAGTACCTGCGGCTGCGGGCGCACAAGCTGGCCATCGCCGCCCCGTATTCCGATCAGACCAGGGCGCTGCGCGCTGTCGTGCGGGCCCGCGGCGACCTGGTCGAGCTGCGGGTCGCGGCCACCAACCAGCTGTCGGCGCTGCTGGACGCCCACTGGCCCGGCGCCAGGGCGATCTTCGCCGACGTCGAGTCGCCGGTCAGCCTGGAGTTCCTGACCCGCTACCCCACCCCGGCCGCCGCCGCGCACCTGGGCGAGAAGCGGATGGCCGCGTTCTGCATCAAGCACGGCTACTCCGGCCGGCGCAGCCCCGCCGAGCTGCTCGCCCGCCTGCGCGCCGCGCCCGCGGGCACCGGCCTGGAGTCGCTCACCGAGGCACTGCGCGACGCCGTACTCGCCGCAGTCAGCGTCCTGCAGGCCCTGAACGCGGCGGTGAAAAACCTCGACCGCTCCGCAGCCGCCCACCTCAGGGAGCACCCGGACGGGAAGATCTTCACGTCGCTGCCAAGGTCGGGTCAGATCAACGCCGCCCAGGTGCTCGCCGAGTGGGGCGACTGCCGGGAAGCCTACGCCGCCCCGGACTCCGTCGCCGCCCTCGCCGGGGTCACCCCGGTCACCACGCAATCCGGCAAGCACCGCTCGGTCCACTTCCGCTGGGCCTGCAACATGCGGTTCCGCGCCGCGATCACCACCTTCGCCGACAACAGCCGCCACGCCAGCCCCTGGGCCGCCCAGATCTACGCCAGCGCGATCGCCGGCGGCAAGGACCACCCGCACGCCATCCGCATCCTGGCCCGCGCCTGGATCCGCGTCATCTACCGATGCTGGCTCGACGGCATCCCCTACGACCCCGCCCGGCACGCCGCCGCCGCCGCGCTCGCCGAACACCCAGCTAAGCAAATCGCGGCCTGAGGTTGACACAGGGAGTGTCATGAGACCGACTGTAGGACATACCGCCGTCAGTGGTGGACGGCGGCGAGCAGCGCGGCGTAGCTCCGGACCAAGGACGCGCGTTCGAGCTTGAGCAGCGGGCTGTCGGGCTTACAGCCCTCTCTGACCCACCGGTCGGACAGGTCCATCGCCCGGGCCCGGTGGACGGCCGCGGGCCTGATCGCCTCCTCGGGCTCGCGGTACAGGTAGCAGTTCAGGCGGGTCAGCGAGGCCACCAGTTCCTCGGCGGGATCGGTCGGGTCGGCCGCGTGCTGGACCTCGCGATGCACGGCCCACCAGTCGACCTCGAGGGCGGCGGCGTAGGCCGGGTCCGCGGGCTCGCCGTAGCGGGTCTTGACCAGCTCGTAGAACTGCTGCATGCAGGCCCGCGCCCCGTCGGGGTCGTTGTCGGGGAACGGCGCCCACAGCTGGTTGGCGCGCAGCACCAGCCAGGCGCCCTGCAGGGTCTGGTAGGGGTCCATGCCGAAGCCCGCCTGGACCAGCCCGACGCTGGCCGCCAGGACCTGCGGCCAGCGTCGCAGGTAATAACCGACCCAGGCCCGGTATTCCAGGCGGGCGATGCGAACCGGGTCGAACGACCTGAGCCGGTTCGGCGAGCCGGTGCTGACGGTCCGGGATTCCATGAACGTCCCCTCCTCCTGCTTTACAGCAGTGTCCCCTGTCGGATCACGGTCACGCACCTGGCATGATCGTGCCACTCTTGACATGATCGTGTCATAACTGGCACAGTCATGCCATGACCTCTGGGAGCAGCCTCAGGGAACGGCAGGCGGCGGTCATCCGGGAAGCAATCCTTGATGCCCTGGCCAGCCGACTGGACGGCGACGACCCCGACGACGTCGCGATGCCGCAGGTCGCGGCCGACGCGGGGATATCGCTGCGGACCCTGTACCGCTACTTCCCGACCCGGGAGGCCATGTTCGACGCGGTCGGGGATCACGTGGTCGCGCGCATGGGGTTGCCGAGCCAGATCGAGGGCGCGGACGACATCTCCCGGGTGTTCCTGGACTCGGCCACGCGCGGCGCGCAGAGCCCGCAGCTCGTGCGCGCGATGCTCTGGACCAGGCTGGGGCGCCGGGCCCGGTCGCCGCACCGGCGGCGCCGGGTCGAGTCCATCACCTCGGCGCTCACCGAGGTGACCTCACACCTGCCAGCGGACGAGGCACGCCGGCGGGAGGGCGCGATCGTCTACCTGTGCAGCCTGCCGGCCTGGATCACGGTCAGCGAGGAGTGCGGCCTGTCCGCAGAAGATGCGCGCCTGGGCATCGCCTGGGCCATCGACACGCTGGTCGCCGCCCTCAGGGACGAAGACAGTACCCACCACCAGGGGAGGACATCATGACCGACACGCAGCAGGCCGTTGCCACCACGACGGCGCACCACTGTCCGGCCGGAACCGGCGACGCCTACTGGTTCTTCGACGCCCTGATGGTCGTCCGGGCTGCCGAGCCGGGCCAGCCCGTGATCATCGAGGCGACCGTCGCGCCGGGCGGCGGGGCGCCGCTCCACGTGCACGCCGACCTGGACGACAGCTTCTACCTCGTATCGGGACGCCTCGCGTTCCGGTGCGGTGAGCAGTCCTTCGCGGTCGAGCCCGGGGCGTACGTGGCGCTGCCGCACGGAGTTCCGCATACGTTTCGCGTCGTGGGTGACGAGCCCGCGGTCATGCTGCAGGTCCACTCCGACGACTCGTTCCTGCGGTTCATCCAGGCCGTCGGGCGGCCCGCCCCTGGTCGCGGCCTCCCACCCGCCGACCAGCCGATGGACATGGACGCCGCGTTCCGGGCCGCCGCGGAAACCGGTCAGCCGGTCATCGGGCCGCCGATGAGCGACGAAGAAGCGGCCGGGATCGCGGCCGGACGGGCCGCCTGACCGGGTCGCCGGCAGGCTGCAGGGGTCAGACCACCGCCGTTCGGGATAAAAGATCTTCTACTCGTCCAGGGCGCCGGCGTCGGCGGGGACGTCGACGGAGTACGGCCTGAGGACCTCGAGCGGGACGATCTCCAGGGCGCGCTGGTGGGTGGACGCCAGGACCACCGGGGCCGCCGCGCCGTCGTGGTGCGCGCGCAGCCAGTTCGCCGCCGTCACGCACCAGCGGTCCCCCGGGACCAGGCCGGGGAAGCGGAACTGCGGCACCGGCGTGCTCAGGTCGTTGCCGATGCTGCGCTGGTGCGCGAGGAACTCGGCGGTCACCACCGCGCAGATCGTGTGGCTGCCCAGGTCCTCGGGCCCGGTCGTGCAGCATCCGTCCCGGTAGAAGCCGGTCAGCGGATCGGTCCCGCACGGCTCGAGCTCGCCGCCGAGTATGTTTCGGTCGTCCATGCCAGCAGTATCGGCAGCGCGGCGGCGGGTCCGCAAGCTCGGGCAATCCGGGCCGCGGATGCGGAACTCGACAAGAAACGCCGAACGCGGTTACTGAGCGTAGCGCCGCTTACTGGGCACAATAGGTCGCGTGAGGCATTCAAGACTTCTGGCGGCGGTTGGCGGGCTGGGCCTGCTGGTCGCGACGATGGCGGCGACGACCGGGGCTTCTCGGGTTACCGGGGATTCTGGGGCTGTCGGCGCTCCGGCGCTCACGGGCGACCGGGCAACGACACCGGCCGTGCCGATCAAGCACGTCATCGAGATCATGATCGAGAACCACTCGTTCGACAACCTGTTCGGCCAGTTCCACGGCGCGAACGGCATCCCGGCGGGGACGACGCTGCTGAACCCGAACGCGTACTACGTCTCCGCGCCGGACGTGCAGCCGGTCTGGGCGACCCCGAATGAGGGCGATGTCGACGG
>JGI12269J14319_10005175_pt1 | contig 11647 bp, 10 predicted proteins | sample PeaSoiSIISIP2007_FD_14319 | JGI IMG/M metagenome (IMG submission 14319) | reverse complement strand
TCTTTCAAGCGCTCGATCAGCTTGGCATCGCCGCCATCGTGCGCCCACGGCGGAACAAAGGCTGACATCGTATTGAACCACGCAGTGTAAGCGTAGGTGTTTGCGCTCACGTCGATGCCTTCGGCGCGCGCGGCGTTGATCTTCGCGACCACTTCCGGCATGCGTCCCCAATTCTCTTTGCCGGCAACCTTGATGTGCCAGATCTCGACCGGGATGTGCGCTTCCCTACCAATGCGCAGAGCCTCATCGATGGCGGAAAGAACGGCATCGCTCTCATTGCGCATGTGTGTGGCGTAGATGCCGCCGGATTTCGAAGCTTCTCCGGCCAGCGCGATCAGTTCTTCAGTCTTGGCGTAGGGAGCGGGGGCGTACTCGAGAGCGGTCGAAAGCCCAACTGCACCGTCGCGCATGCCCTCCCGCACCAGCGCTTTCATTTGCTCGAGTTGTTCGGGGTTGGGTTGTATGTCGTCGTCTCCCAACACCATCCGCCGGACTCTGGCTGCGCCCACGTAGCTGGCGAGATTAATTCCCATGCCCTGTTTTTCAAGCCGGGCGAAATACTCGCGGAACGTGCGCCAATCGGGAGTGATCTGGTAATGGGCGTAGGTGGAGCGGTCGGCTTGAATAATCGCATCATTGAGCGGCGCCGCCGATTCGCCTTCGCCGGTGATTTCCGTGGTGATGCCCTGATAGATTTTGGAAGGCAGGCGGGGATCGACCAGGATCGTCAATTCCGATTGGCCGAGCATGTCGACGAATCCGGGCGCAACCACTTTGCCGGCGGCGTCAATGGTTCGTGCGCGTGGCGTGTTCGACAGATTGCCGATGGCTGCGATCTTGCCGTCCCGGATACCGATGTCGCCGGAATACCAGGGCGAACCTGTGCCGTCGATGATGTGGCCGTTAGTGATGACGATGTCGAATGTTTGTAATGGTGGGACGGGCCACACGTAAAAGGCGCTGCCGAGAACGACGAGGATTGCCAAGAAGGTTTGGAAAAAAGCGCGTCGCATCACAAGTTTCTCCGTAATTCCAGTCTCGATTCAGAGTCACGTCCGTGCGGATGCAGTTGGGACCGGTGGTCGCCGACTCAGGCTGAATCCGATCAAAATCCAGATCCCCAGTGCCAGCCATTCATACACGCTGAAATGCCCCGGTATGCCGGGAGCAATTTTCATCAAGATCATGAACAGACCGACCATCACACCAACCACTGCGATAAAACGCTCGCGCGGCGCCGGACCCATCTGGTAATAAGCTGCACAGGCCGCCAGCCATCCTACCGCAGAAGCCACCGAGCCAACCTCAGAAATGGGTACGAGCGCGGCATCGCCGAGAAACATGCATGCCGCGGTGGCCGCTCCAACGCAGAGCACGGCGGTCGATGGCGTTTGATTGCGCGGATGCACGTGCCCGAGACGCCGATCGACCAAACCGCGCCGCCCCACTGCGAACAACAACCGGCTCGCGGCGATAAAGTTTCCGTTGAACACCTTGAAAAGTGAAAGCAGGGCGGCAAAGAGTATGACGCTCACAATCCAGCGCGAACCAACGGCGCGCTCGAACGCGACTGCCGTCATGAACTTTTCATGGGTGAGTTGTTTCCATGGGGCAACGTATCCGACGGCCGCTATCACGACGGTGTAGAACAGAATGCCAACCACGATCGCCATCCAGATGGCTTTGAAGAAACCGCTGGCACGAAATTCAGGGATAGCCTCTTCCGCGCCCTTCACGACCGACTCGAATCCAGTCATGAAGTAAGGCACGATCTGCATCACCAAAATCACGGATATGAACGGACTATGCGTAAACAGCGGCGGGAAATTCCGTGGTGAGCCTTTGCTTACTCCGAACGTCACAAATATTACGAACAGTGCCAGCGTTCCGAAAGCCGTCCAGTTCTGAAACGTGGCGCTCAACCGGATGCCGCGATAATTGAGCAGAGTGAGCAGCCCAGTCAGACTCAGCCCGATCAGCAAGCGCGGCAGGTAAACTGGCTGGCCTGCGATGCGGTAGAGTGCTATCGAATCCAGCGCGGGAAAGATGTAACCGGCAATCTTGCCGACCGCAACCGCTTCCCACGGACACACGATGAAGTACGCGAGGATCATCATCCAGCCCGTGGCAAAGCTGATCGATCGCGGAAAAACTTTGGCGGTGTATGCGACCTCGCCCGCCGCATCAGGCATTGCCGCGACTAGTTGGCCGTACACGTATCCGATTGGCAACAGCAGCGCCCCGCCAATCGCGAAGCCAAGGATTGCGCCCAGAACTCCGCCGCGCAGCAGCCAGTCATCCATCACGACCAGCCATCCCACACCGACCATCGTGCCCCAGCCCAGGGCAAAATAATCCACCACGCGGAGTTTGCGGGCGAGTGTGATCACGCGGCGCGAATTATAAAGCATTGTGCCCGCTTTCGCGGCCGTCCAATTCCAATGCCAGGGCCAAATCGCTCGGTGTGCTATGTTTGAATCCTGTTGAATTCTTGAACGAGGCGGCTATGCCCCGATACGAATATCGCGTTCTCAATCCGACGCCAGCGGCTGAAAAGACGTTCCTGGCGTGGATTGAACGGCTGGACCAGGAGTTCATCAACCGCGATCCGCGACACCGCAGTGATGTGGTGCGGGAGGCACTGCACGAGCTTTATCTCGGACGTCCTTACGCGGCGCCGAATGCCGGCGCGCCTCTGGCAGAGCAAGTTCTCGTTCACTCTTTCGACCCGCGCAATGCCACGCTGGAGCCCGAAACCTACGGGGATGTGGACGCGGCAAAGTATGCCGAGCGCAAGCCTCTCATCTGGTTCTGGATGATGTATGACCGTTCACCTGCCGGGCTGAATCATTGGCTGGGTCATCGCGTGCGCGCCATGCTGGCGCGGCATGTGCTCAAGTTTTGCGGCAAGAACGTCAAGATATTTCACGGCGTCGAAGTTTCATACGGCTACAACCTGACCATTGAAGACAACTGCACCATCCACAAATATGTGCTGCTGGACGACCGCGGCGAGATCATCATCCACGAGGGTTCATCGGTTTCCGATTATGCCAATGTTTATTCGCATGCTCACGATCTGAACGATGGCATGATCGTAGACAATCACAGAACGGAGATTGGGCCGAAGGCTCGCGTCACCTACCACGCCACGGTTCTGAGCGGCGTGAAAGTGGGCGAGCACGGTATGGTGGGCTCGATGGGCGTGGCCTCGAAAAACGTCGAACCGTTTCACATCGTTGGTGGGATTCCGGCCAAGCCGATCAAAATCAAACCCATCGCGCCGGAAGAACTTCGCGAGGCGTTTGAAAAGCGGTAGTAGGCATGCGCGTTCTTATCATTGGCGGCACGGCCTTCATGGGACCTTGCGTGGTGCGCGCCCTGGTCTCCGCTGGACAGGAAGTCACGATTTTTCACCGGGGCGAGCACGAACCGGAGCTCCCCAGCAGCGTGCGGCATGTGCACAGCCCATCCGCGGCGTTTCCGGTCCTGAATTTTCCAGCCGAACTGATCTCGCGGGAACCCGATGTCGTGCTGCACATGGTCGCGATGGGCCAGCGCGATACCGAGGCCGTGGTGCGGGCGTTCAAAGGCGTAGCCCGGCGTCTGGTCGTCCCCAGCAGCGGCGACGTGTATGGCGCGTACGGGGTCCTGATCGGGAGTGAATCCGATGCTCCGCACGAAGGATTGCTGTGTGAAGATTCGCGTCTACGGAAAAGCCTTTATCCCTATCGCAAAACGGCCAAAGGTCCCGACGACTGGATCTACCACTATGACAAGATTCTGGTGGAGCGAGTCGTGATGAGCGATCCGGAATTGGCAGGCACCATCTTACGCTTACCAGCGGTGTACGGCCCGGGAGACAGCCGCCACGGCTTTTCTGCTCACCTCAAACGTATGGACGATCGTCGCCCCGCAATTCTGTTGGATGAAAATCATGCGCGCTGGCGATGGTCGCATGGCTACGTCGAGAATGTTTCTGCTGCCATCTCGCTCGCAGTTATGGATGATCGCGCCAGCGGACGAATCTACAACGTCGGAGAAGAATCTGTTCCTACGACTGCTGAAAGGGTGCGACATCTGGCGAACCTGGTGAGATGGGAGGGCGAAGTTGTAACCGTTCCCCGGGCATCTCTGCCGCCCCACTTACAAGATGGCTACAACTACTCCGTGGATCTGGCCTACGACACTAGCCGCATCCGCCGCGAACTCGGCTACAAGGAAATGGTTTCAGTGGACGAGGGGCTGCGACGCACGATTGCGTGGGTTCGAGAACATCATCCCTCAACTGATGCTGCACGCCACGACTATGCCGCCGAGGACGCGGCCTTGATAACGGCTAAGACCGCCTGATCTAGCCGGATTCCGGGCGTCGCATGTTAGTATCAAATCCAACGCCTGATGACCCTGCAACACGTTGACATCCTGTTTCAGCTGATCGTTTTTCTGTTCGCGATCAGCGTGCACGAGTCGGCGCACGCCTGGATGGCGAGCCGCCGCGGTGACCCGACCGCACGCATGCTGGGCCGGGTAACGCTGAATCCGATTAAGCACATCGATCCAGTTGGAACCGTGTTGTTGCCAGTTATCGCTGCGCTGACGCACTTCCCGATGATCGGATGGGCGAAGCCAACGCCAGTGGATCCGCGCAATTTCAAGAACCCGGTGGTCGACGATATTCTGACTTCGGTGGTCGGACCAATCAGCAACTTCATTGTCGCGACGGGCGCGGTGCTGGCTTTGATTTTCGTTTCGCTGACCTCGCACCTGGGAGCGGCCATTGTCCACGCCATTCCACTCGTCTATCCAAGCCAACTGGATCTACTGACCAGCCAAACTGACTCGTTTCTGATGCCGGTCAGCCTGCTCTTCTACGAGTTGATGGTGATCAACATCATTCTCGGAGTTTTCAATCTGATTCCAATTCCACCCCTCGATGGCAGCCACGTGTTGCGACATTTTCTGTCCCCTGAGGTGCTGCGGATTTACGATACCGTGGGGATATTTGCGCTCATGGCGCTGGTGTTTCTGGGTGGCGGCCTTTTGGGCAGGCTGATTTTCCCGGTGGTTGGGGCTTTTAACTATCTTCTATTGAGTTTGAGAATCTGATGGCTTCTGGATCGAATCAACGAAAACGCGTGCTCAGCGGGATGCGTCCGACCGGCAAATTGCATCTGGGCAACTATGTCGGCGCGCTGCAGAACTGGGTGGGCATGCAGGATCAGTACGAATGTTTTTTTTGCGTGGTCGACTGGCATGCGCTCACAACCGACTATGCGGACACGTCGCAGGTGAAATCGAACTCCATCGAAGTCCTGCTCGACTGGCTGGCGGCGGGGCTTGATCCGGAGCGCTGCACCATGTTCATGCAGTCGCACGTGCCGCAGCATGCTGAGTTGCATCTGCTGTTTTCCATGATTACGCCGTTGGGATGGCTGGAGCGGGTGCCGACTTACAAGGAGCAGCGGGAAAACATTACGGAGAAAGACCTGAGCACGTACGGCTTTCTCGGATATCCGGTGCTGCAAGCGGCGGACATTCTCATTTACAAGGGCGACTTTGTTCCCGTCGGCGAGGATCAGGTTCCACACGTCGAATTGACTCGCGAGATCGCGCGCCGCTTCAACATGTTTTATAAACGCAACGGTGCGCAGGTCTTGCCGGAGCCACAGCCGCTGCTAACCCGGGCGGCGAAGCTCCCCGGAACCGACGGCCGCAAGATGTCGAAGTCATACGGAAACACCATCATGCTTACCGATCCGGAACCGGTAGTGCGGCAGAAGCTGAAGACGATGGTCACGGATCCAGCGCGGGTTCGCCGTACAGATCCCGGGAACCCCGATGTTTGCCCGGTCGGCGACCTTCACAAGATTTTCAGCAATGCGCCCACGATGACAAAAGTAAACGAAGGCTGCCGCTCGGCCGGGATCGGGTGCATCGAGTGCAAGGGCTGGGCGGCGGATGCTCTGGTTAACATCTTGAATCCCATGCAGGCGCGGAGGAAGAAATATGAAGACAATCCGCGGCTGGCTTGGGATATTCTGGAAGCGGGTTCAGCGCGGGCCGGCAAGGTTGCCAACGCTACGATGAATGAAGTGCGTGATGCCATGGGCATTTCGCTTGAGTACGAAGCGCCGCGTGCGCCTCAGGCAAATTCTTAGCGCACGTGAGTTCAATTAGGATCCGCACGGGAGTGGAAGCCCGCGCTTACATTGGCATGAGCGAAGAAGTAAAAGTCGCGTTCGATGGCACGGCAGCGTTGGACCTTGGTCCCACGCTGGTGAATGGTTCTGCGCCGCGCGGAGAAGAGAAATCCCGGAGCGAAGAAAGCGACTTTCCTTTTTCGGTCAGCGTGGGCGATGTCTACGAAGGACCGCTCGACCTGCTGCTTCATTTGATTCGCAAGCAAGATATCGATATCTACGACATTCCGATTGGGAGAATTACCGCGCAGTATCTGGCATACGTGGAAAAACTGCGCGAACTGGATGTGAACGTGGCGGCCGAGTTCATCTACATGGCCGCGGTTTTGATTCACATCAAGTCGAAAATGCTGCTGCCGCGCGATCCTGCCGCTGCTTCCGACGCTCAAGACGATCCACGGACAGAGTTGGTCAATCGATTGATCGAGCATGAAAAGTTCAAGTCAGCGGCGCAGATGCTGATGCAGAAACAGCAGATCGAAGACGCGGTGTGGTCGAACCCGGCGCTGAAAGAGTTCAAGGACGCTGAAGGCACGGAGCCGGAGATGGCAGCGGACGTCATCGACCTGGTAAAGACCTTCCAGCAAATTCTTGATCGCGCCCGCAATCGTCCGATGATTCAGGTGGACGAAGAAACTGTCACCGTCGCGCAGATGATTGAGTATTTGCGGCGGAGGTTAACGCTGGAAGACCGGCCAATCCGATTGAAGCAAATGTTACGCAACGTCGAATCGCGACAGGCTCTGGTCTGCATGTTTCTGGCGTTGCTCGAACTGGTGCGTCTGCAAGCCATCCAACTGCGACAAGATCGTTTGTTCGGGGAAATTGTGCTCCGCAAGCATGTGGGATTTGTGGCGGTCATGGCAGAACAAGCAGCGGTGCGGGACGACTGGAGATAGGCAAAGCAGCTAGGAGCCCATGAGCCTCAAAGCCAAACTCGAAGCCATCATTTACGCGGCGGAAACGCCGGTGACACTCGATCAACTAATCGAATTGGTCAAGGAGTCGGTCGTCAGCGACGGTGCTGCGGACGGTACCGAGGTCAAGTCGCGGGTTCGACTTGCGCTGGAAGAACTGGTTGTCGATTATTATGCTCCCGACCATGGCATCGAGATCCGCCAGGTCGCCGGCGGGTATCGAATGTCGACAAAGCCTGAACATCACGACATTGTGCGTTCCTTTGCCAAGAGCCTTAAGCCGCCAATTCGCCTGTCGTTGCCCGCGCTCGAAACCCTGGCCGTGATTGCGTACAAGCAGCCGGTGACGGTTCCGGAGATCAGCGAAATTCGCGGCGTGGACTCAAGCGGAGTGATTGCGACTTTGCTCGACCGCAAACTGATCACGACTGCCGGTCGCAAGGCGGTGATCGGACGACCGATCCTCTACAAATCCACAAGAGAGTTTCTGCTCCGCTTTGGATTGAAGGATGTCGGTGAACTTCCGAGCATGGAGGAGTTCGAGAAACTGGTGGCAGAATCATTTCAGAGCGACTTGTTACCGGCGGAGAATGAGCTGACGGATGCGACGATCGAACGTGACTCCGCGGTAGAGGCGGACGGCCACGAAAGCGCATCTCACGGCGAAGATTCTGGAGCTCAAACCAGCGAAGGCTCCACGCTGGCGACGGTCGAAGAGCATCACTCGGACGAGAGCGATCCGGCCGCTTGAGGCTGCAACTTACCCGACAGGTCTCTTATCCCCGACTGTGAATTCTTATGCCCGCTGAGCGACTACAGAAGATTATTGCCGCTGCCGGAATCGCCTCCCGCCGCAAGGCCGAAGAACTGATTACTGGCGGGCTTGTATCGGTGAACGGGCAGACGATCACAGAACTCGGCAGCAAAGCCGATCCAGAGCACGATCACATTCGAGTAAATGGAAAATTGCTGCACGGCCCCGAACGGCATGTTTACCTGCTGATGAACAAGCCCAAGGGATACGTCACTACGCTGCGCGATCCGGAACGGCGTGCCACGGTCATGGATTTGTTACACGGTGTCGGTGCGCGAGTTTATCCGGTCGGACGTCTTGATTATGCTAGCGAAGGCCTGCTGTTGCTCACCAACGACGGCGCGTTTGCAAATCGGCTGATGAAAGCGGCGTCTCACGTGCCCAAGACTTACATGGTAAAAATAGCTGGCACTCCGACCGGAGACGGCCTGGCCCGCTTGCGGGAAGGCATTTACATTCCGTCAGATCGTGGGAAAAGAGTGAAAACCGCTCCTGCTAGGATTCGCGTGATTCGCGAATCGGCAAACCCATGGTACGAGGTCACGCTGATCGAAGGCAAGAATCGCCAGATTCGGCGCATGTTTGAAGAGATTGGACATCACGTGGAGAAGATCAAGCGGGTGCGATACGGCCCGCTTGAGTTGGACGTGCATCCGGGGAAATTCCGCAAGCTCACGATTGAAGAAGTTGATAAGTTGAAGTCCCTTGCCAGGTAGACGCCGCAGGTGACTCTTCCCCAGGAACATGTAAAGATTAGATAGCCGAAAGATGAGCGACTACAGCCGGTTTGTGCCCGAACACGTACGGAACCTGAGCGGGTACACGCCCGGCAAGTCGCCGCGCCAAGCGCGACAGGAGAGCCATGTGAACTGCATCAAAATGGCGTCGAATGAAAATCCGTTCGGACCTTCGCCAAAAGCCGTGCAGGCGATGCAGGCCGCGCTCGCCGAGAGCAATTTCTATCCTGACAACGATGCGATTGAGCTACGCCAGAAACTGGCCGAGCACCACGACGTTCAGCCGGAGCAAATCGTTCCCACTGCAGGTTCAACGGCATTACTCGGGATTGTTGCGCGCACTTTGCTTTCGCCGGGACTCAACGCGATTACCAGCGAGCGTTCTTTCATCGTGTACCCAATTGCCACGCAAGCGGCGGGAGGAAAACTGATTGAGGTTCCTATGCGGAGCGATGGGTTTGATCTGGATGCAATCGCCGCGACGGTCGATCAGCATACTCGCATCATCTATATTTCCAATCCCAACAATCCGACCGGCACGCTGATTCCCGCGCCCGAGCTCGATCGCTTTTTGGATCGAGTTCCCGAGCATGTGATCGTTATCCTCGACGAGGCATACTACGATTTTGCGCAATATTTTGCGGTTCGTCGCAGCGTGGATTACTCGCATGCTCTGGACTACGTGAACCAGGGCCGCAAAGTAGTCGTGCTGCGAACGTTTTCGAAAGCGCACGGCTTGGCTGGAGTGCGGGTTGGCTACGGGATCGGCCCGACTGAGTTGATGTCGTATTTCGCGCGCATGCGAACGACATTCTCTGTTTCTGTTGTGGCCCAGGCATCTGCCTTGGCGGCGCTTGACGACGAAGCTCACACCCAGAAAACCCTCAAGAACAATGCCGAGCAAGCGGAACGGCTCACTGCCGGGATTGCTGAACTGGGCTATCGCCCGGTTCCAACCTGGGCCAACTTTCTGTATTGCGAACTGGGCGATGACGCTGCGGCAGTCGCCAAACGCCTTCAGGCCGAAGGTGTAATTGTGCGACCGTTGGGTCCCTGGGGTGCGCCAACCGCGATGCGAATCACGATTGGCACACCGGATCAGAATGACTTTTTTCTGAATGCGTTTAAGAAGGTGATGGCGCGAGCGACTGCGCGGTAGCGGTTGTCGCGGGCAGTGTCGATGACCGCAACGCCTCGGGATCCCCGCGTCAGCCTTGTGGCGAGAAAGAGACGTAGCTGGCTACGTCTCTACGACCATCGGCAGGCGTGCTGCTCCGTACAGGCCGGCGTCGCTGCCAAGCGAGGCTCGCGTGATGATGGTCTTCGAGGAGCCTCCCGGGCGCACATTCGCTGAAGCGCCCTCGCGGTTGCCATTTGACGAATCTGGAGCCGTGGCCGCATAGACCATCGAACGCTGATGCAGTTCCTCAAAGATGTACGGCGAAAACACTTCCCAGGCGCCGGAGACTCCACCACCAACCACGTAGATGGGAAGATTTAGTGCGTTTACTAGGTCCGATAGCGCGATGCCCAACATCTTTCCTACCGTCTGGAAGATTCGCTTCGCCTGTTCATCACCTTGAGTCGCCAAGTTGTGAATCACCTTGGCGCTGAAGTCGCCATTCTTCTCCGCAGCGCGTGCAAGACCGGGCGCGTTGCCGCCCGCGATTGCCTCGTGCGCCATCCGCACTACGGCGGTCGCGGAGGCATAGGCCTCCAGACAGCCGCGATTCCCGCAGCCACAGCGTGCGCCCGCTGGCTCGACCGTGATGTGGCCAAACTCATTCGCCATGCCGTTCATGCCGCGCCAAATGCGGCCGCCCAGCACCAGTCCGCCGCCCACGCCCGTTCCGAGGGTGAGCATACCCATGTCGTCAAACTCCCGAGCGGCACCCAGCCACTTCTCACCTAAGGCTGCGGCATTGGCATCGTTTTCCAATATTACTCGCGCGCCAAGCCGCTTCTCAATTTCGGGGCGAGCCGGGTAGTCGGCCCAGTCGGGGAGATTCGGCGACTCGCGAACCATGCCCGTTTCCATGTCAATGATCCCAGGCACACCGATGCCGATCCCGAGTAACAAGCCCGCACCACGAATCTTGGCTGACAGTCCCTGGATCGCCGCGCACATGTCATTTACCACGTGATCGCGGCCAAGCGTAACTTTGGTGTCGAGGACAATTTTTTCCAGGAGCTTTCCTTGCTGGTCGACAGCCGCGATGCGAAGATTTGTGCCGCCGAGATCAACGCCGATTGAGTAAGAAGGCATAGATGAGAGTGTCAGATTAACACCGGGGAGACCAATTGCCAATCGCCAAATTACGCAGAAATGCCCAGCAAAATCGTTTTAGTAGCGGCGGACCGGACAACGCTATTTCTGGCACTTGGGACAGTAGTGGCTGCTGCGTCCGGCAATTACGATGCGTTTGATGGGGGTCTTGCAAACCAGGCACGGTTCCCCTTCGCGTCCGTAGACGCGATGCTGCAGTTGGAAGAATCCTTCCTCACCATTTGCATCCACGTAATCGGAAACGGAAGAACCTCCCAGCGCAATGGCTTCTTTGAGCACTTCTTGAATGGAGGCGAAGAGTCGTGGAAGATCCGCACGAGTCAGGGAGGCAGCCCTGCGCCGAGGGCGAATGCCGGCACGAAATAGCGATTCGTCCGCATAAATATTGCCCACGCCTCGCAGCAGCTTTTGGTTCAGCAATGCGCTTTTGATCGGGGTCTTGCGCCCTCGAAATAACTTTATGAACTGCTGCAGCTCGACTTCCAGCGGTTCGGAGCCGGCTGCGTTAAATCCATGGGCCACGCTCAACCGTCCAAAGCGGCGGGGATCCACGAATCGCAATTCCCTGCCCGACGCCAGTCTGGCGACGGCNTGCGTGTGCTTCTCCATCGCTTGATCGGAATTGCAGACGAGCATCCGCCCAGTCATGCCGAGATGCACGATCCACTGCGCCGCCTCCGGCGTGGAGC
>JGI12269J14319_10005170_pt1 | contig 11652 bp, 12 predicted proteins | sample PeaSoiSIISIP2007_FD_14319 | JGI IMG/M metagenome (IMG submission 14319) | reverse complement strand
GTTGGCCGCAGGCGTACCGAACGACGCTCCGCGTGCTCATGGGTGACCGGCCAGCCGCACCGAACGAGCGGCCCCGTAATGGTCACGCAGTCGCGTCTCTGGATCCCCAAAACGCCGGATCTCAGTCACCTTGATGACAGGTGTCGTGCCTGAATCGAAGTGAATGGTCCCTACTTGGCTCCCTGCGCGGCGCGCGTTGGCCGCTAGGTCATGTCAATTGAGCCATCGCTCCTGGTCAGGAAGTGGGCCGTACAGGACTTGAACCTGTGACCCCTTGCGCGTCATGCAAGTGCGCTACCAGACTGCGCTAACGGCCCCGGCGCGACCCTACCACCGGGCTCACTTCGCTCCCCTCGGTGATAGGAGCCGAAGACGCGCCCGAGCAGGGTGCCGCCGGCGGTCGTAGCATTCCTCGCATGACGATGTCGGCCCAGACGATCGCTGACCACGTGGCGCAGGTCGCCGAGTCCGGCTACGCGGTGCTCGAAGGCGTCATCGAGGAAGACCTGGTGGACGCCATCGCCGAGGACCTGCTCCGGCTCGAGCGCGACCTCGGCATCGTGCCGGCCGACAACCTGTTCGAGGGGCTGAAGACCGTCCGGATCTACAACCTCTTGGTCCACGGGGATCTCTACGAGCAGATCCCGGTCCACCCCAACGTGCTGCCGGTCGTCGAGCAGGTGCTCGACNCCGGGCTCCTCATCTCCTCGCTGTCCTCCATCGCCATCGGCCCCGACGAGTCGGCGCAGATGCTCCACGCAGACGACCAGCTGATCCCCCTCCCGCGGCCCCACCCNCCGATCGTCTGCAACACCATGTGGGCCATCACCGACTTCACCGACCAGAACGGCGCGACCCGCCTGGTNCCCGGCACGCACCTATCCACCGATCTGCCCGACCTCGGCACCACCTACGAGTCGATCCCGGCCGAGATGTCCAAGGGCAGCGTGCTCGTGTGGGTGGGCAGCCTCTGGCACGGCGGCGGCGCCAACCACACCAACGAGCGCCGGGTGGGCATCGCCATGAACTACTGCGCCGGCTACATCCGCCAGCAGGAGAACCAGCAGCTCGGGATCCCGATCGCCACCGCCCGGCGGTTCCCGCGCCGGCTGCAGGAGTTGGTCGGCTACTCGGTCTACAACGGGCTGGTCGGCCACATCGACAAGCAGCACCCGGCCTCCGTCGTCTTCGGCAGCGACGACAGCGCCGATCTCGTCTGGGACGCCCTCAAGGCCGAGGCGCCGCAGAGCTAGGGCCGCCCGCGGCGCTATCTGATCAGGCGGCGCCCACCTCGTCGGTGGTGTCCAGCACCTCGGGCGCCACCGGCCAGATCGACTCGCGCGGATCGAGGGGCGACTGGCCGTCCTGACGGCGCCACGCGTCGTAGGAGACGGTCCACTCCCGGTGCCACCCAACCTGGGCCCCGAAGAGGTCACCTGGGTCGGCCCCGAAGAGCTCGGGGAACCGTCGGCTCATGGCGAGCAGCACGCCGATGGANGCCTCGGCGTCGGCCAGGGCGTCGTGGGCCTGGGCCATCTCCACCCCGTAGTGCACGCAGAGGTGGCCGAGAGTGCGGCGGCCGCGGCGGTAGCGGTCGAGCCGGCGGTCGAGGACGAGGGCGTCGAGGACCGGGCCTGTCCAGCCGCGCTCAGCGAGGCCGCGGCCGTCGAGGGCACGGCACTGCATGTCGAGCATCGTGAGGTCGTAGTCCAGCTTGATCCCGGTCACCGGCACGCCGCGGCGGCTGGCGTCGACCAGCCGATCGGCGATGAGCTCGACTGCGTGTCCGAGCGGCCACCCCTCCGCGCGGGCGCGCTCGGTCGTGATGCCGTGGATCGCCGACGCGCCCTCTGGGATCTCGCGTCCGGGGTCGATCAGGTGTGTCGTGGCGCCCAGGGCGATCCCGTCCTGCCAGACGGTGAGCGCGAAGGACACCGGGACGTCGCTGAACCGGTCCACCCCGGTCGTCTCGAGGTCGAAACCGAGCAGCTCGCCCCGGGGCCACGGCAGCCACGCCGTCTCCTCGGGAACGAACAGCGAGAGCTGATTGGCGCCCACCACGCGGCGTCTCCGTGCCACGCAGGCAGCATGGCAGTGGGCTGTATCAGCGGCGCGGACCCCACGGTGGGCGACGCCTGATCTCGAGCACTGCGATGTCCTGGACGGCGCGGGGCGAGAACGCGCCGGACGGTATCCGGGCGCCGACGAACAGGTCGAACGTGGCCCGCCGACGCGCCGAACCTGGGACGTCCCCCCCACTCCAGCGGGTGGCGACGTGCAACGGCACCAGCAGACTGGCGTGCTCCAGGCGGCTGCCCGGCGCAGTCAGGCGCCGCATGAGCTGGGTGAGCGCCGAAAACGGGGGGTTGGCGACCACGCCGAAGCTCCGGCGCGGCAGCCACAGGTCGCGGGCGTCGGCCTGGACGACCACCACCGGCTGCCCTGAGAACCGTTCCCGCAGGCTCGCCGCTCGGCCCGGATGCAGCTCGACGGCGACCACTCGCGCCCGTCGGGCGAGCAGCGCCGCGGTGATCGCTCCCTGCCCGGCGCCGACGTCGAGGATCAGCTCTCCCGGCGCCACCCCGGCCATCGTGACCAGTCGGGTCGCCCACTGCCTACTGAGTCGGTGCCACCCCCACCGCACCGCGTCGGGCGCGGCCACGGAGGATGCTCATCGTGCAGACCGTCATGGCCGGGATCGTAGCGGGCGGTGGACGGGCCTCAATTCAACTCCCCGGTTGGTGACAGCAGGCTGAGCGTGACCGGGTCGGCCGCGGCGCGGACCGCCATGAGGAGCACCTGGGCCGACATGGCGGAGACCTCGTCCACGCTGCGGCCAAAGTCCGTGACGAGCGAGCGCGTGGCGAACGCGCTCAGGTGCACGGCGAAGGCGTCGAGAAGCCAACGCGGGTAGCGGCCACGGCCGCCGGCCAGATCCCAGGCCCCCTTCGTCACGGCGGAGACCAGCCGCTTGCGGCCGACGTAGCGTTCGGCCGCCACCTCGGCCAGCTCGCCGGACAGGGTGTCGCCGAGGGAGGCCAGCTCCCAGTAGGCGCGGCCCATCTCGGCGTTCAGCCGATGCATCTGGACCAGCAGCGCCGGCAGCCAGACCTCCAGCACCGCATCGGGCTCGGGCACCGGGAGGGAGTCCCCGTAGCGGTGGAGCTGCGCGCGGAGCGCCGAGGCGATCATGTGGTCGCGGGTGCCGTAGTGACGGAAGACCGTGCGGATGCTGACGTTCGCCTCGCGGGCCACCTCCTCGACCGTGGCGATGAGGCCGCGGTCGGCCAGCACGCTCCAGGCGGCGCGCTCGATGCGGCTGCGCGCCATCTGGCGCTGCTCTTGCTGGAGGGGGACGTCCGGCGCGTCGGCCCTGGTCCGGGGCGCAGCGGACCCCGAGGCGGGGATCGACATCGGGCACACGTTACCCAGTCCCGACCTTGTTGGGCGTCAGCCTGTCAGGGTACTGTGACATCTCGAGTCGGCGCCGATTCCCGCTCGGGTCGGGGCGCAACAGCGAGGGGGAGCGCGTGGGACGCAGCGTCAGCACCAAGAACGGGTCCGCCGGGCCCCCCGGCCGGATCCGGCCGGTACGGTGAGCCCGATGGCCACCCTGCGCGGCGCCGCCGCCATCGTGGGCGTCGCCGACGACGCCTCCCCCACCGGCGAGCTGTCGCTCTCGGGCCGGGCGCTCGAGACGGCCATGATCGAGCAGGCGCTCGAGGACGCTGGACTCTCGATCACCGATGTCGACGGCATCTGCCACGTCAACTCGTCGGTGGCGATGGCCGAGTACCTGGGCATCCACCCCCGCTACACCGAGTCGACGAGCACCGGGGGCTCCAGCTACGAGATCCACGTGGAGCACGCGGCCGCCGCCATCAACGCCGGCCTGGCCGACGTGATCGTGAGCGTCTACGCGTCGACCCCCCGGAGCGACCGCAAGCGCGGGGGCCGCGGCGGACCCGGGCGGGGCCGCCCACCGATGATGATGATGGGGCCCAACCCGGCGGCCGAGTGGGAGATGCCCTACGGCATCCGCATGCCGATGGGCCCCTATGCCCTGGCGGCCACCCGGCACATGGCCGAGTTCGGCACGACCGCCGAGCAGCTGGCCCAGATCGCGGTGAGCACCCGGGACTGGGCGACCATGAACCCGAAGGCCCGCTTCCAGGAGCCGATGACGATCGACGACGTCCTCGCCTCGCCCATGCAGACGACGCCGCTCCACCTCTTGGACTGCTGCCTCGTGACCGACGGCGCCGGCGCGTTCGTGATGACCAGCGCCGAGCGGGCGAAGGACCTGCGCAAGCCGCCGGTCTACGTGCTCGGGGCGGGCACCTGCCACGACCACCAGATGATCAGCCAGATGCCCAACCTCACGACGACGGCCGGGGCCATCTCGGGCCCCAACGCCTTCGCGATGGCCGGGATCAAGCCGAGCGACGTCAGCCTGCTCATGGGCTACGACAGCTTCACCATCACCGCCCTCTTGCACCTAGAAGACCTGGGCTTCTGCGCCAAGGGCGAGGGCGGCCCCTTCGTGGAGGACGCCAAGATCGGGCCGGGTGGCTCGCTACCCATGAACACCAACGGCGGCGGCCTCTCCTACACGCACCCCGGCATGTACGGCATGTTCCTCATCGCCGAGTCGGTCCGTCAGCTCCGGGGCGAGTGCGGCAAGCGTCAGGTGCAGGGCGCCGACGTGGCCGTCGCCCACGGCTCGGGCGGCGTCCTTTCGTGCATGTCCACGATCGTCTTCGGCACCGAGGGGACGCTCTCATGACGTCGACCGAGCCCCCCCCCGGCCGCATGGAGCCGCCGGTCACCCCGACCAGCGAACCCTTCTGGGAGGCGACCAAGCAGCGCCAGCTGGTGCTCCAGTGGTGCACCGAGTGTGAGCGCGCCATCTTCTTCCCGCGGGACAACTGCCCGGTTTGCCTTGGCTCCTCGCTCGACTGGCGCCCGGCCAGCGGCCGGGGTGTCGTCCACTCGGTGACGGTCGAGACCAGCTCGCCCAACCCGGCCATCGCCGGCGGCGACCCCTATGCGGTCGCCCTGGTAGACCTGGAAGAGGGCGTCCGGATGATGTCCAACATCGTCGGCTGCCCGCCCGGCGAGGTCGCAGTCGGCCAGGCAGTCCAGGTCACCTGGGCGCAGCTCTCGGACGGTCGGCACCTCCCGCAGTTCGAGCGAAGGGAGTAGGAGATGGCGCTCAGCATCGACCTCGGCCCGAAGGCCCGCCAGTTCCAAGACGAGCTGCGCCAGTGGTTGGAGGCCAACCGCCCCGAGGGCCTGCCGCTCGACGACCCCAACGGGGCGGGGGGCGCCGACGGCGGACCGCCGGAGTGGAACGAGTGGGCCGACGCACTATCGGCGGCCGGCTACATGTGCGTGTCCTGGCCCGTCGAGTACGGCGGGCGGGGCCTCTCGGGCATCGAGGTGGCGGTCATGAACGAGGAGTTCACCCGCGCCGGGGTGCCGAGGGTGACCCGCGGCATGGGCGAGTGGCTGGTCGGCCCCTCGATCATCGTGTGGGGCACCGACGAGCAGAAGGCCCACTTCCTGCCGCGCATCATCGACGGCACCGACCGCTACTGCCAGGGCTTCAGCGAGCCCGACGCCGGCTCGGACCTGGCGTCGCTCACCACCCGGGCGACGGCGGACGGGGACGAGCTCCTCATCACCGGCCAGAAGGTGTGGACCTCGGGGGCTCAGGTCGCCAACATGATGTTCTGCCTGTGCCGGACCGACCCCGATGCGCCCAAGCACAAGGGGATCTCCTACGTCCTCACGCCGATGCGGCGCCCCGACGGGTCCCCCAACGGCTTCGACCTACGGCCGATCAGACAGCTCACCGGTAGCGCCCACTTCACCGAGACCTTCATCACCGAGGCGCGGGCGCCGCTGTTCAACGTGGTGGGCGGCCTGAACAACGGCTGGCGGGTGGCCATGACCACCCTCGGCAACGAGCGCGGCGGCAACGCCACCACCCAGCACACCCAGTACGTGCGCCAGTTCTGGGAGACCGTCGACATGGTGCGCCAGGAGGGGAAAGACGGCGACGCCGTCGTGCGCCAGCAGCTGGCGTGGGCGTTCACCCACGCGGAGATCATGCGCTACAGCGGGCTGCGGATCCTCTCCGAGGTCCTGGCCGCCAAGGAACCGGGCCCGGGGGCGTCGATCAACAAGATGTTCTGGTCCGAGTTCGCGCAGCGCTTCGCCGAGCTCACCGTCAACATCCGGGGCGCCAAGGCCCTGGTGATGCCCGAGCAGAAGCCAGACGAGTACACGCCGGACGCCTGGCAGCAGAACTTCCTGGCCACCCGCTCGGTCACCATCTGGGGCGGCACGGCGCAGGTACAACGCAACATCGTGGGGGAACGCGTCCTCGGGCTGCCGAAGGAGCCGATCCCCGTCCAGACCAAAGGAGGGGCGCAATGAACGGAATCTGTGAGGGCCGGGTCGTCGTGGTCACGGGGGCCGGCAGGGGCATCGGCCGCGGCCATGCCATCGAGTTCGCCCGACAGGGCGCGAAGGTCGTGGTGAACGACCTCGGGGCGAACGTCGACGGCACCGGTGAGTCGGCGGGACCGGCCAACGAGGTCGTGGAGACCATCAAGGGGTTCGGCGGCGAGGCCATCGCCAACGGCGAGGACATCTCGGAGTGGGACGGGGCCAACCGCCTCATCACCACCGCCCTCGAGACCTACGGCGGCCTCGACGTGCTGGTCAACAACGCCGGCATCCTGCGGGACCGCATGCTCATCAACATGACCATCGAGGAGTGGGACGCGGTCATCAAGGTGCACCTGCGGGGCACCTTCGCCCCGAGCCGGGTGGCGGCCGCCTACTGGCGGGAGCGCTCCAAGGCCGGTGAGACCAACGACGCCCGCATCATCAACACCAGCTCGTCGTCGGGCATCTACGGCAACCCGGGCCAGACCAACTACGGCGCGGCCAAGGCCGGCATCGCCGCGTTCACGATCATCGCGGCCATGGAGCTCGAGCGCTACGGCGTGACGGTGAACGCCATCGCCCCGGGCGCCCAGACCCGCATGACCGAGAACCTGCGGCCCGACCGTCCGGCTCTGAAGGCCGACGAGTTCGATGCCCGGCACCCCGACAACGTGGCCCCGCTGGTCGTCTGGCTGGGCAGCCCCGAGTCGGCCGCCATCACCGGGCGCGTCTTCAACGTGGCCGGCGGCCGCATCAGCGTGGCCGAGGGCTGGCACGCCGGTCCGGGCACCGACAAGGGCGACCGCTGGGACCCGGCCGAGCTGGGGGCCGTGATCCCGGGCCTGGTCGAGAAGGCCGCACCCAACGCCGCCATGAGCGGTGACCGCGCGCGTCAGCGCGAGGCCCGGCGCCAAGCGCCAGCCCCGTCGTGAAGTTCGGCATCTTCTACGAGCACCAGCTGCCACGCCCCTGGGACGAGCGCTCCGAGTACCAGCTGCTCCAGGACGCGCTCGACCAGTGCGAGCTCGCCGACCAGCTGGGCATCGAGTACGTCTGGGAGGTGGAGCACCACTTCTTGGAGGAGTACAGCCACTCGTCCGCGCCCGAGGTCTTCTTGGGCGCGGTCTCCCAGCGGACGAAGAACATCAAGCTCGGCCACGGCATCGTCCAGACGCCGCCGCCCTTCAACCACCCCGCCCGGGTCGCCGAGCGGATGGCCACCTTGGACCTCGTCTCGGGGGGCCGGGCGCAGTTCGGCACCGGCGAGGCCGGGTCCGAGGCCGAGCTCGGCGGCTTCCTGATCGATCCGGCCCAGAAGCGGGCCATGTGGGAGGAGGGCCTGCGGGTCGCCGTGCGCTGCATGACCGAGACCCCCTTCACCGGCCACACCGGGGACTGGGTCACCATGCCGCCGCGCAACGTGGTGCCCAAGCCCCTGCAGAAGCCGCACCCGCCCATCTGGGTGGCCTGCAGCCGGCGCGACACCATCCACCTGGCCGCGCTGAAGGGCATCGGCGCGCTCACCTTCGCCTTCATCGACCCCGAGGAGGCCACCCACTGGGTGAGCGACTACTACCAGACCCTGGCCGACGAGTGCGTCCCGATCGGCGACGCGGTCAACCCGAACGTGGCCTGCGTCACGACCTTCATGTGCGCCAAGACCGAGGAGGAGGCCATCCGCCGGGGCACCGAGGGCGCCAACTTCTTCGGCTACTCGCTCGGGCACTACTACCTCTTCGGGCAGCACCGGCCGGGCCGGACCGACGTGTGGGCCGAGTTCGAGGAGCGCCGGGCCCTGCAGGGCTACGACCCCGAGGCCGTGCGCAAGGCGGCGGCCAACCCCGACCGGCTCGGGGCCAAGGCGGTCGAGCAGGGGGTGGCCGGGCTGCGGGGAGCCGTCGGCACGCCCGAGCAGCTGCGCGAGTTCCTCCGCCGCTACGAGGAGTACGGCGTCGACCAGGTCATCTTCGTGAGCCAGGCCGGNAAGAACCGCCACGAGGACATCATGGAGAGCCTCGAGCTCTTCGGCCGCGAGGTCCTGCCCGAGTTCGCCGAGCGCGACGAGCGGCTGNTGAAGGAGAAGGCGGTCCGCCTNGCCCCGGTCCTCGAGCGGATCATGGCGCGCAAGCCCACCGACGACCACCCGCCGCTNCCGTCCGCGGACTACAACTTCCCGGCCATGCCGCGCGCCGCGGCCGACCGGGCCGGGGCCGACGAATTCCTGGCGGCCATCGAGGAGCTGGCCAACCAGCGGGCGGTCGGCGTCCGGCCCCCGATGCTGGGTGGCCGGGGGGGCGTGGCCCTGCCGTAGGGGGTGGGTCGGGGGCGTCGGCCCCCGTTACGCCGGCCAGGCCAGCTCACCGTGCGCCATGCGCTCGCGGACCTCGTCCGCCACCGCCGACGCCTCCATGGCTTCGTCCGCCAGCAGGTGGCGTCCATCCAGCCCGGCGCAGGCGCGCGCGAACTCGGCGTGCATCTGGCGGGTGGCCGCTTCGTCGGTGAAGCCGTGGCCCGGGCGCGCGGCGACCCGCGCCACGCAGCGCTCGGCGGTCGGGAGCAGGACCGCGTAGTGCAGGGCGTCGAGCCTGGTCGCCTCGACGAACGCCGGGAGGAACCAGGGCCCGACGATGCCCTCGTAGACCGTCTGGTAGCCCGCCGCGGCGAACGCCCCGGTGCCCGCCGCGGCCGCCCGCAGGACGACCTCGTTCTGCCGGTGCGCCTCGGGCAGCCACGGCGCGATCGCACCCTGGTCGAGGAAGGCGAAGAACGCGTCGCCCTCGACGAGCACGCTCGGAGAGAACGCGCCCGCCACCAATCGGGCGACGGTCGACTTGCCCGCTCCGGGCGGTCCGGTGATGACGAGCAGCGGCGCCGTCACGACCGCCCCGACCGCCCCCTACGCGCGGGGGCGCAGGGAGGCCTGGACCCGTCGCATGCCCGTCAGCCAGCGTTCCCGGTCGTCGGCGCGGCGGTGCTCGTAGGTGGCGACCTCGGGATGCGGCAGAATCAAGAACCGCTCCTCGGCCACCGCGGCCAGCACGATGTCGGCGACCACCTCGGCCTCCAAGAACCCGTCCCGGCCGGCCGTCGACTGGGCCACCGCCCGCAGGTCGCGCCGCTGCCCGGCGCCCGTCATGTTCGTCCAGACCCCCTGGGGGCACAGACACGACACCCGGATCCCGGCGTCGTAGTGGGTGATCGCCAGCCACTCGGCCAGCCCGACGGCGGCGTGCTTGGTGACGCTGTAGGGGGCCGAGCCCAGCTGGGTGAGCAGGCCGGCCGCCGAGGCGGTGATCACGATGTAGCCCTCGCCCCGCGCCAGCATGCCCGGCAAGAGGGCGCGGGTGGCCCACACGTGGCTCATCACGTTCACGTGCCAGATCCGCTCCCAGCCCTCGTCGGAGGCCTCGACGCCGCCCGGCACGAGGATCCCGGCGTTGGCGAAGAAGAGGTCGATGGCCCCATAGGTGGACTCGGCGAACTCGACCAGGGCGTTCACCTCGGCACCCGAGGCGACGTCGGTCCGGAAGGCCGCCGCCCGCTCCCCCAGCTCGTGGGCCACGGCCTCGGCGCCGGCGGCGTCGATGTCTGCCACCACGATGACCCGGGCCCCCTGGGCCGCGGCGGCCCGGCACAGGGCGCGGCCGATGCCACTCGCCCCACCGGTGACCACCACGACCCGATCCGCGACGTCCATGCCGTGCCCCCTTGGTTTTCGCCCGCACCCTAACAAGGTTGGGCGCCGACCTCGGTGGGTAGTGGTCGTGCTCTGTGGCATTCTCCCCGGGGAACCATTGACGGCGGCGCCGGGGTCGCCCGGCGCCGGTCACCGGTGCACAGCCGCGTTGGCGACGCCAACCACGAAAGGGTGGGCCGTGTTCGAGAGCCGCTTGCAAGAGACGTCCCAGTACCGCTCGCGCCGCAAGGAGCTGCAGCAGGCCGAGATCGCGCTGATGCGCCACCGCGAGCAGGTGGCCGTCCTGCGCCGGCGTCTGCCCGCCGACACCGTGGTCGAGGACTACGTCTTCACCGAGGGCCCGCGCCGACTGGGAGACGGTGACGCGCCGACCGGATCGGTGAAGCTGAGCGAGCTGTTCAGCTCGCCCGAGCGGCCGCTCGTCATCTACCACCTCATGTACGGCAAGGCCCAGACCACGCCGTGCCCCATGTGCACGCTGTGGGTCGACGGGTTCGACGGCGTCGCCCACCACCTCGCAGAGAACGTCGACTTCGCCATCGCGGCGGCGGCCGACCTGGCCCCGCTCCGTGCGCACGCCCGATCCCGCGGCTGGGACCGGCTCCGCCTGCTCTCCTGCGGCGAGAGCACCTTCAAGCTCGACTTGGGGAGCGAGGACGAGGAGGGCAACCAGGATTCCACGGTCTCGGTGTTCATCCTCGGCGCCGACGGGTCGCCGCGGCACTGGTACTCGACCCACCCGAGGATGTCGGCCGACCTCGACCAGCGCGGGATCGACCTGCTCTGCCCGCTCTGGCACCTGCTCGACCTGACGCCGCAGGGCCGGGGGGACTGGTACGCGTCGCTCGATTACGGGGAGCACCTGCTCGCCCGCTGAGGCGCCCGGCGTCGCCACCGAAGGCCGGTGCGGCGCCCCGGGAACGGCCGTACAGTGACGCGGGGCACTGACAGGAGGCGGGCGATGGCGTTCGTGGAGATACTCGGCACCGACGTGCACTACATCGAACGGGGCGACGGACCGCCGATGCTCTTCCTCCACGGCGCCGGTTCCTGTGCCGAGGCGTGGCACCAGCAGTTCGACGCCTTCGCGGACCACTACCGGGTCATGGCCTACGACAGCGTGAACCACGGGCACTCGTCGAACTCACCGGTCGACGGAGGAGAACCCGACCGCGCCGACGAGCTGGAGGGGTTCCTGCGGGCCCTCGGCATCGAGCGACCGGTGATCGCCGGGAACTCGATGGGCGCCCTGACCCTGCTCCGGTGGGCCACCCGGAACCCCGACCGGGCCCGCGCCCTCATCCCGTCGGGCATGGGCGTGCTGCCGGCCGACGGCGGGACGCCGCCACGCCGTCCGGAGGCCGAGCCCGCCAGCGAGGACGCACTCTTCCTGCCGGCCCAGGGCGGCTTCACCCCGGACTTCCCGACCACCCACCCCGACCTCTACGACCGCTACATCCGGCTCCGCTCGACCGCCACCCGGATCGAGGCCACCC
>JGI12269J14319_10005169_pt1 | contig 11653 bp, 10 predicted proteins | sample PeaSoiSIISIP2007_FD_14319 | JGI IMG/M metagenome (IMG submission 14319) | reverse complement strand
CCGGTCCGTCGCACCGCCAAAAAGGCGACCGCCCGCAAGCGGTAGCGATACACGAGCTCGCCGAGGGCTCGTGCACGACATGGCACTGGCACGTCACCAACGGCAACGGCACGTCGACGGGCGATGAGAATCGAAGGCGCGCACATCCTCGTGACGGGGGCGTCGTCGGGGATCGGCCAGGCTCTGGCTCCCCTGCTGGCGGCGCGCGGCGCGACCGTCGGGATCGCGGCACGCCGGGCGGAGCGTCTGGAGGAGACGCTTGCCCTGTGTCGCGAGCACGCGCTGGCGTCGCGTCTGTGGGTCGTCGACCTGTCCGACGTCGACGCCGCGGTGCAGCTCGTGCACGCTGCCTGGGACGCCTTCGGTGGGCTCGACTGCCTGGTGAACAACGCTGCGCTCGGCAAGCGCAAGGTGGTGACGGATCACACCGCCGAGGACCTCGATGTGGTGATGCGCACCAACTTCATGTCGCCCATCCGCATGAACCTGGCGGTGCTGCCGTTGATGCTCGAGCGCGGGTCGGGGACGATCGTGAATGTCGCCAGCGGCGGCGGACGGTTCGGGATCGTTCACGAGTCGGCGTACTGCGCCGCGAAGTTCGCCATGACGGGATGGACCGAGGTGGCGGCCATGGACCTTGCCGACACGCCCATCGAGGTGAAGCTCATCCAGCCCGGCGCCATCGCCACCGAGATCTGGGTCCCCCAGCCCGGTGAGCTCCCGGGCCTGCCCGGCGCCGAGTTCGCCACCGCCGAGGAGTGCGCGGCGGGCATCGTCGACGCGCTCGAGACCGACGGCGTGGAGTTCTTCGTCCCCGCCGAGCTCAAGGCGCACGTGGACATGAAGAACGGCGATCTGCAGGGCTGGATCGACCTGATGGTGAGTCTCGGGCATGCCAAGGAGACGGCGGCTCCCTGATCGACCGCTGCATCCTCGAGGCGCCACCCAGACCGCACCGCCGGCGAACGCCGGCGTCGGTCCCTCCGATGTCCAGGCGGCGCGGATATCTAGGCGGCGTGGCCGAAACGCCGGCCCGACACGATGGCGGGCAGGATCGAGATCACGTGGGCGCCGACCCCGGGCTCCCACCGGTTGGGGACCTGGTCGAGCGCCAGCGCGATGGCCACGTCGTCCCGGAGCTCGCGGGCCACCCCCACCACCAGCACGCTCCATCCCGATGTCCACGCCGCGTCCACCTCGTCGACCTCGAAGGCGACGACGGTGTTCGCCGACGCCGTGTGCAGGTTGGTGCCTTTCCCCGTGCTGAAGACGATCTGACCCTCGAGCAGCCGGTAGTGGACGGGGAAGATGGCGGGCACGGCCCCGATGGTGACGGCGATCCGACCCAGGCGTGCTCCCCCCAGCAGCTCCAGGCACTGTTCCGCGACCAGGACTTCGAGCCCCTCCTCGTCCATCAGCACAGCTGCCAATTATTGCCCCGCACCCCCACCGCGCCTAGAGGCGAAGGGCCCTGGTCATCCGGCGTTCGGACGTGTCGGTCCTCTGCTGGGCACGATGACGCCCGGTAGGTTCGATCCTGTGGACGCCTCGCAGGCCGACGTGGTGGTACTCGGGCTGGGGCCCGGCGGCGAGGAGGTCGCCGGGCGCCTGGCCGAGGCCGGGCTCGACGTGGTGGGGATCGAGGGCAATCTCCTCGGGGGGGAGTGCCCGTACTGGGGGTGCGTCCCTTCGAAGATGATGATCCGGGCCGCCAACCTGCTGGCCGAGGCGCGTCGCGTCCCGGGCATGGCCGGGTCGTCGACGGTCACCCCCGAGTGGGCGCCGGTGGCGCGGCGCATCCGCGCCGAGGCCACCGACAACTGGGACGACAAGGCGGCGGTCGACCGGTTCGTGGGCAAAGGTGGCCGGTTCGTGCGCGGCTGGGGCCGTCTCGACGGTCCCCGTCGCGTGGTGGTGGGCGACGTCGCCTACGAGGCGGGGCGCGCCGTCGTCGTCGCCACGGGCGCCAGGGCGTGGGCACCGCCGATCCCGGGACTGGCCGAGCTCGAGGACCAGTACTGGACCAACCGCCAAGCCATCGAGGCCGAGGCGGTCCCCGCGTCACTGGTGGTGCTCGGGGGGGGAGCCGTCGGTGTCGAGCTGGGGCAGGTGTTCGCCCGTTTCGGCACCGAGGCGTCGATCGTCGAGGGTGCTCCCCGGCTCTTGGCGCTCGAGGAGCCCGAGTCGAGCGCGCTCGTGGCCGAGGTGCTCGGTCGAGACGGCGTGGCCGTCCACACCTCGGCCCGTATCGCGGCGGCGCGCCAGGGCGGCGACGGGTTCGTACTCGAGCTCGACGGGGCGGAGCCCGTCACGGGCGAGCGGCTGCTCGTCGCGACCGGGCGCCGTCCCGACCTCGTCGCCATCAACGTGACGAGCATCGGTGTCGACGACACGGCGAAGGGCCTTCCCGTCGACGATCATCTGCGCGTCGCCGACGGCGTGTGGGCTGTCGGTGACGTCACCGGCGTGGGGGCGTTCACCCACGTGTCGATGTACCAGGCCAACATCTGCGTCGAGGACATCCTTGGCCACGATCCTGCCCCCGCCGATTACCGGGCCCTGCCCCGGGTGACCTTCACCGATCCCGAGATCGGCTCGGTGGGCATGAGCGAGGCCGCGGCGCGCGACAAGGGCCTCGAGGTGCGCGTGGGGAACTACCCCATCCCGCGCTCGACGCGGGGATGGATCCACAAGGCCGGGAACGACGGGTTCATCAAGCTCGTCGAGGACACCGGCCGCGGCGTGCTCGTGGGGGCGACCTCGGCGGGGCCCACCGGCGGTGAGGTGCTCGGCCTGCTCACGCTGGCGATCCACGCCGAGCTCCCCGTGCAGCAGCTCCGGCGCATGATCTACGCCTACCCGACGTTCCACCGGACGGTGGAGGCCGCCCTCACGGATCTCGTGTCGTGATGGCATGGGCACCTCGTGTGCCCCCGGCACCGCCAACGGTCCCGGCATCGCTGTCTTGGCGCACACCGGTGTCTTGGAGCACGGCGCGCTCTTCCCGTGCACCGGGGTCGGTTCCAGTGGCGAGCTCCGGTCGTGTCCGCCCCACCCGGTGCACGCCACGTGCTCCTGGGGCAGCGCGGGCGCGGTACCAGCGCAGTGACCGCAGGTCGATGAACCGGTCGACCGCCACGGCGGCCAGGATCACGAGCACCACGTCGAGCGGCGTGCGGTACCGGGTCTGGCCGAAGATGGCCGCGGTCACGACGACGACCTCGCCCACGATGACGGCGAAGGGCAGGAGCGGCAGGCGCCGGCCGCGCAGGACCACGGCCCCGGCCACGCCCAGCACGGCGAGAAGGTAGTAGCAGCCCAGGCCGATGGTGGCGGGCAGCTGGGGCCGGCCCAGGACCAACCACTCGAAGTCGATCTCCTGCCCGGGCCGGAACACGCCCAGCGCCCGCCCCACGCGGGCCGCCACCACCAGCGGCACGCGTCCGGCGTGGTGCTCCACGTACCGCAGCGCGTCGCGGCGCAGATCGTCGTCGCGCACCGACGCGTCCTTGGCCTTGGGGGTGAGGATGTCGACCTCGCACTGTTCGTCCCAGTAGCCAAGGAGCTTCCCACTGTAGGTCGGGCCGCAATTGGCGGCGGCGAGGGTCACCCCGAGCTGGTCCGACAACAATTCCGGATGGCTGAAGCGCGGCACGGTGTATGCCCACCACGGCGCGAACACACATACCGCCCCGACCAGGGCCACCCCGCCCATGGCCAGACGCCGGCGCCACGAGCGCGCTCGGCCCAGGAGCCCGGCGGGAAGGGCCAGGAACACGACCAGGAGGACGAGCTCGGACCGGGTCAACGCGCACAAGGCACACAGCGCGCCGAGCAGCGCGGCGCGCGGGAGCGAGGGCCGTTTCCAGAGCCGGTGGAACGCCCACACCACGAGAGCCACGAGCGGCACCACCAACGTCTCGGCCAGCAGTGACCCGTCGTCGATGAGGAAGACGGGGTACACCGCGGCGATGCCGGCCGCCATGAGCCCGGCGCGCGGTCCGGCCACCTCGCGCCCTGCCATCGCCACGACCACCACCGACGCGGCGCCGATCACGCAGCTGTAGAGCAGCTGCCCGAAGAAGGTCTTGATGCCGATCACCGCCGCCAGGGCCAGGACCAGGGTCCACAACGGGGGGTGGGTGGCGCCGGGGACGACCTTCTGGGCCCAGAACAACGAGTAGGGATCGACGAACCCTTTGCCCGTGGCCAGCAGGTCGGCCTGGTAGTGGAAGTAGAAGGCGTCGCCGCCGGGCGTGATGTGGCGACGGTAGGCAAAGACGTATCCGACCCGCACGGCCAGGGCGACGACCGCCACCAGCACGAGCCGGAGACGCCACGTCACCGTGGGTCGATTCGCGGCGTCACCGTCCGATCATTATGGGCCGGGCGACTCAGGGCCCGTCGTAGTCGAAGCCGAGCTCGGGCGCGCCGAGCAGGGCGCGGAAGGTCACGCCTTCGGAGCCGAGGATGCCCTCCGCCGTCCCGCCGCGGTCGACGACGGCGAGCGCCAGCACCACTTCCGCACCGCAGGCGCGCACGACGTTGACCGCTTCGAGCAGGGACGCGCCCCGCGACACGGTGTCCTCGGTCACGACCACCTTGTCCCCGGCGTCGAGTGCACCAGCCACGCGACCGCCGGCACCGTGGTCCTTGGTCTCCTTGCGGACGCTGAACGCCTTCAGGGCCCGGCCCCGAGTGGCGGCCACCCCGGCCGCCACGAAGGCCACGGGGTCGGCTCCCATGGTGAGCCCACCGATGGCGGTGGCATCGGCGGGGATGGCGTCGAGCACGGCGTTGGCCACGAGCAGCATGCCGTCGGGCCGGCACACCGTCTGCTTCGAGTCGATGAACCATTTCGACTTGCGCCCCGACTTCAAAGTGAAGTCACCGGTCTTCACCGAGTGATCGAGAATGTGCTGACGCAGTGCCTCGAGCGTCATGTGCTCTCTCCTCTGGGCCTGTGTGCCCCGTGCGCCTCCGCCTTGTGCGTCACGGGCGCGGTGCCGTCCCGGTCAGCTGCACCCGACCGGTGCCCTCGGTCACAGCACCGAGCACCACCGCGTCGCGTCCGGCCGCACCGAGGGCGCCCACCACACCGGCGGCATCGGCGTCGTCGACCACGAGCACCATGCCGATGCCGAGGTTGAACACGCGTGCCATCTCCTGCTCCTCGACGTCGCCGCGACGGCGGATCTCGGCGAACACGGGCGGCTCTTGCCACGCCCCCCGGTCGACCACGGCATCGGCACCGGGAGGGAGCACGCGTTCGAGGTTGCCGGGCAGCCCTCCGCCGGTGATGTGGGCGATGGCGTGCACGGCGTTTCCATCGAGGACGGCGCGCACGGCCGGGGCGTACACCACCGACGGCCGCAGGAGCTCGTCCGCCACGCTGTGGTCGGCACCGTCCCAGGCGGGGTCGTCGAGACCGAGCCCGGCCCGTTCGAGCAGGACATGGCGCGCCAGGGTGTAGCCGTTGCACCGAAGCCCGGGGGACAGGAGGCCGACGAGGGCGTCACCGACCTCGACACGATCGGCACCCAGCATGGCGTCGCGCTCGACGACACCCACGGTGAACCCGGCCAGGTCGAACTCGCCGGGGGGGAGCGAATGGGGGTGCTCCGCCATCTCGCCGCCGAGCAGGGCACAGCCCGCCTCCCGGCACCCGGTCGCCACACCGGCTACGAGCTGTTCCATCTGGTCGGGGTCGATCTTGCCCGTCGTGATGTAGTCGAGGAGGAACAGTGGCTCTGCCCCCACGCACACGATGTCGTCGACACACATGGCCACGAGGTCGATCCCGATGGTGTCGTAACGACCGGCCGCGGCGGCGACATACGACTTGGTCCCCACCCCGTCGGTGGAGGACACGAGCACGGGCTGACGGTAGTGGGCGGGGTCGAAGGCGAAGCTCCCTCCGAACCCGCCGATGCCACCGAGGACTTCGGGCCGGGCCGTGGACGCCACCAGGTCGCGAATGCGGGCCACGGCGGAGTCGCCCGCCGCGATGTCGACCCCGGCGCCGGCGTAGGTGGCGCCTTTGCGCTGCGGGCTCACCGGCCCACCTCAGGCCGAGGTAGGTGTGGGCCCGCCACGCCCCGTCCCCGCCGCGGCGAGGTGCACGGGGACCGGTACCGGGTACTCCCCGGTGAGACAGGCCGTGCAGAACCCGGCGCCGGGGGCGTCGATGGCGGTCACGAGGTTGTCGAGCGACAGGTACTCGAGCGAGTCGACGTTCAGGAACTCGGCGATCTCGGGCACGGTGTGCTGGGCGGCGGCGAGCTGGTCGCGATCGGGGATGTCGATGCCGTAGAAGCACGGCCACGCCAGCGGCGGCGACGAGATGCGCAGGTGCACCTCAAGAGCGCCGGCCTCGCGCAGCATGCGCACCACGGCCCGCTGGGTCGTGCCGCGCACGATGGAGTCGTCGACGACGATGATCCGCCTGCCCACGATGTTCTCGCGCAGCGGGTTGAGCTTGCGGCGCACCCCGGCGTCACGGGCGTCCTGCCCCGGCGTGATGAACGTGCGGCCGATGTAACGGTTCTTCACCAGCGCCTGGCCGTGCGGTATCCCGCTGGCACGCGCGTAACCTTCGGCGGCGGGCACGCCCGACTCGGGCACGCCCATGACGAGGTCGGCTTCGACGGGGGCCTGCGACGCCAGCAACTCCCCCATCCGCCGCCGGGCGCTGTGCACCTCGCGCCCGTACAGGCGGCTGTCGGGCCGGGCGAAGTACACGAACTCGAAGATGCACAGGTGAGGGTCGACGCGATCAGCCGCGAAGAGCTGCTCGGAGCGCACGCCCTTGGAGTCGACGACGACCATCTCGCCGGGCTCGATCTCGCGCACGAAGGTCGCACCCACGATGTCGAGGGCGGGGGTCTCGGACCCGAGCACCCAGCCCTCGGGGGCCTCGGCAGGCCCCAGCCGACCCAGGCACAGTGGCCGCAGCCCGGCGGGATCACGCACGCCGACCAGGTGGGTGGCATCGACGAGCACGAAGGAGAAGGCCCCCTCGAGCATGGGAAGGACCTCGCGCAGGGCATCCTCCAAGGCGTCATCAGGGGCGTCGAGCCCCGCACCGATGCCGGCGGCGACATCGAGGCCCCCCTCGCCATCGCTGTTGTCCGAGCCGGTGGCGGCTTCCCACGGGGTGGCGGCCGGGAACCGCAGCGACAGGAGCTCGGCCACAAGATCGCTGTCGGATGCGACCACGCCGGGCAGCATGCCGGCCTGTTCCGCCAGCGTGGCGGTATTGGTCAGGTTGCCGTTGTGGCCGAGGGCGAAGCCGGCCCGCCCCACGGCCCGGAACACGGGCTGGGCGTTGCGCCACTCCGAGGCCCCGGTGGTCGAGTAGCGGGTGTGGCCGATGGCGAGCGCTCCGGGAAGGCAGGAGATGGTGCGCTCGTCGAAGACGGTGGTGACCAGGCCCATGTCGCGCACGACCGTGATGGTCTCGCCGTCGCTGACCGCCATGCCGGCAGACTCCTGGCCCCGGTGCTGCAGGGCGAACATACCGTCGAAGGTCAGCTGCGCGACGGCCTTGCCCGGTGCGTACACACCGAAGACACCGCAGGCTTCTTTCACTGGGCCCTCATCGCGTTGCCCTCACTGCGCCGGACGTTCACGGGGGTCCCGTTCCCCCGGCGCATCCTCTCGCCCCGCCCTACGAGCCTACCTTCCCACATCGGCGTGACAGTTCCCTGCATCGTGCCCGGAGCACACATCGATCCTCGTAGAGGGTTCGCTCGAGGCTGCTCGGTCGGTCCGCACGGCTCTCCCGGGGGCGGACTCGGTCGGTCGTCAAGGCGGCCCGACGGGGCCGGAAGGACTCGAGCCCCCGGGTAGCCTCCGGTGGTGATCGACCTCCACACGCACTCCCGGGTGTCCGACGGTTCGGAATCCCCGGGGCGTGTCGTCGAGCTGGCAGCGGAGGCGGGCTGCTCGGCAATGGCGCTCACCGATCACGACAGCCTGGGCGGACTGGACGAGGCCGGCCGGGTGGCGGCAGGGCTCGGCGTGCGCTTGGTGCCGGGGTGCGAGGTGTCGTGCCGGAAACCGGCCCCACCGGCCGGAGCGCCCCGGATCGAGGGCTCGGTCCACGTGCTCGTGTACTTCGTCGAGCCCGGGCGCGGGCCGCTCCAGAACGAGCTCGTCAAGCTGCGCGGGGATAGGGCGGTACGCAACAGAGAGCTCGCCGCCCGTCTCGAGGAACTGGGGACGGGGGTGACCTACGAGGACGTCCTCGCCGAGGCGGGAGACGAGGGCGGCATGGGCCGTCCCCATTTCGCCCGTGCCCTCGTGAAGGCGGGCGCCGTCGAGGACATCGACGACGCCTTCGACCGCTACCTGGCCGACGGTCGCCCCGGCTACGTCCCGAAGGCGCGGCTCGACCCTCCCGACGTGGCACGCCTGGCGCACGAGTCGGGGGGCGTGGCTGTGCTCGCCCACCCTCTTTCGACCGGGCTCAATCCGCAACACCTCGAGCGGCTGGTGGCCGAGCTGGCCGATGGGGGTCTCGACGGGATCGAGGCCGTCTACTCCTCCTACACGCCCGATCAGCGCGCTGTGCTGCGTGGGATCGCGAAGCGGACCGGGCTCGTCGCCACGGGCGGTTCGGACTTCCACGGCTCCTTCAAGCCCGGCCTGTTCGTGGGAACCGGGCGCGGCGATCTGCATGTGCCCGAGGATCTCCTGGACGAGTTGGAGGCGCGTCGAGGCTGAACTGTTGACCCACGTCCCGCCGTCGGGAGAAATACCACTGGGGTGGGTTAACCCCCTCTCCCCTGGGCCTCGGGTACCACCCCGTCCCGGCCTCCCTGATGCCCATGGGCGTCCCCACCAGGTCCTTTGCATTCGACACCGATTCTTGTGCGCTCGTTGTGCCGAGAAGGCCGTTGGTCTCTTTGGCAGGGATTCCTCGTTGCCGATGTCTCTCGGGTGGTGCTCATGGCCCAAGAAGCCCAGGAACCCGCCGAGGAATGGTTGCTGGCGCTCGTCGAACACTCGTCGGACCTCGTTTTCGTGGTGGACGAACGGGGGGCCTTGACCTATGCCAATTCAACGGCCTCGCTGACGTTCGGGATCTCCGCCGAGGAAGCCATCGGCACAATCGCATTCCAGTACCTCCATCCCGACGACATCGAACATGTAATCCCCAGGCACGCCGAAATAATGCAATTACCGCCCGGGGCATCGATGACCAACACACTCCGATTTGTGTCGGCCACCGGCGAGGTCCGGATTCTTGAGACCGTGGCCACAAACTGCCTACACGTGCCTGCAGTGGGCGGCATCGTCGTCAATGGCCGGGACGTCACCGAACGCAACCAGTACATGGCGAGGTTGGAGGCCAGCTTCGACGCCATCACCATCGCCATCGCCAACCTCGTCGAACTCCGAGACCCCTACACGGCGGGCCACCAGCATCAGGTGGCGGACATCGCCGCCGCCATCGCCCAGGAAATGGGCCTGCCCGACGACGACGCCAAGGGCATCAAGGTGGCGTCAACCCTCCATGACATCGGCAAGATCGCCATCCCAGCAGAGATCCTCACCCGGCCCGGCCAGTTGAGCACTCCCGAATTCGAGATGATGAAGACTCACCCCCAAACCGGCTCTCGGATCGTCGACGATGTCTCGTTCCCATGGCCGGTAGCCGAAATGATCCTCCAACACCATGAACGCCTTGACGGCTCCGGGTATCCCAACGGTCTGAAGGGGGGTGCCATCCTCATCGGATCCCGAATCATCGCTGTCGCTGACGTGGTCTCGGCGATGTCGGCGCATCGCCCTTATCGGCCCGCCAAGGGCTTCGCCGCCGCATTGGCCGAAATCGAAGCCAACCGGGGCCTGCTCTACGACCCTGTCGTCGTCGATGCCTGCCTTCGCCTCTTTCGTGAACGAGACTTCCAGGTGACGCACCCAATTTTGGGCTGACACAGTCTCGCTCAAGCGACATTGCCGTACGCTGGCATGCACCGGGGAGCGAGACGTCGGTGTCGTACGAATGACTGACTTTGCTAAGGGCAAAGGTCTGGAAGGTTCACCCGAGTCACGCTTCGGCTCGACAAGGAGACTTCATGGGCCGAACTCGACGGAATATCACGGCCCGCATTGGTAACCAAATACCGACCGGGGTGGAGCTTTAGCCTGTAGGTACCGCCAGCGGCCACTTTCTGGGTGGCAACCAGATGGACACCGCTGTAGACCGACACGGTGGCCTGGGGCAGCGAATGCCCGGTGATCACGATGCCGATGCACGGCCAAGCTTTGCCCGTTAGGACCCCCGAGGGAGCGGCTGCTGCACTGCATCCCATGAGCATCGTGGCGATCAACCCGGCAAATGCGACCTTCGGCCTGGCCTTCATCGCCGCCCATTATCCCGCCCTAGGCCGATCATCGCCGGCGCCCGCTCTAGAGACATTCCCGGACGCTGGCGTGGGCCGGTGGGCTATTCCCCCATCGACCCAAGTGTCGACCGACACCTATAGCTCGTGAGTCCATTCGGGCCGGCGGAGGAAGACGGCACACCGAGGCAGTGACTCTTTGCCCTGACTGCCAATAGAGTGCCCCCACCGGACAGCGATTTCTGAAAAGGAGAGCCCAGGTGCCAAAGATGATCATCACCCATGCCGTCGTCGATGTGGAGCGCTGGCTGAAGGGCAAAGCTGACCGAGCCAAAGCGATCGGATCTGCCGGTACGAACGTGACGGACTACGTCGCCATGGACGGGAGCAACAACATCGCCATTTCCGCCGATACCCACGACATGGACAGTGCGCAGGCACTGCTGTCATCGCCGCCACCCGAGGTAGCCGCCCAGATGGAGGCGCACGGCGTCCTCCCTCCCGTTACGGTCTACATCGAGGCGTAGGGACCAATCCAGGACCCCACGGCTACTGCTCTAGAGGCATTGGCGCACGCTAGCGTGTGCCTCGACACCGACCCCGAACGGCGCAGACCCGCCGTCCTATCGGCAGCGCCCCCCACTGTCGACCTGCCAGGTCTTGTCCGGGCCCTCGACCGCACGGACCTGATAGCCGTCTGATCGCAAAGATGCCTCGCCGCCCTCCCTGCTGACTACCTGCCAACCGCTCTTCGGAAGAGCGAACCCAGGTACTCGAGCATGAGCGGCAGCGTCCTCGGGAGTCGCTTGGCCGCCTGTCCCCGAACGCAGATCCAGTTCGAAAGAACGACCTTGCCGACACGGTCCCAACGCCTGCCTGGGACCAGCGGTCGAACACCCGGCCAGAAGCGTCGATGCAAGGACAATCGCCCAGGCGCCGACAACCCGCCTCATGGCGACGACGCTATCTGAGGATGACCTCGTCGCCCGCTACGGGCTCGTGCCGCTCTCGGGTTCGGCGTCTGGCCTTCAAGCGACATTCCCGGAGGCTGGCATGTGTCAGTGGCGTCTGGTCCGACCAACAACGATCAGGCACATCCCGGATCGGGTCCCCAGGGAAGTCCGCAGGTGCACCTCCTGGGAAGATTGTCGCCTCGGGATTGCAGTGATCCAGGCGTACGTCCACCGACGAATGCCCTACAGATCCCACCACAGAGGAGTTCACTTCCCATGATTGCCGTCTACATAGTCACCAAGAACATGACGCTTGAGCAGCACACCACGGGGCGCGACCGTCTCCGT
>JGI12269J14319_10005168_pt1 | contig 11654 bp, 8 predicted proteins | sample PeaSoiSIISIP2007_FD_14319 | JGI IMG/M metagenome (IMG submission 14319) | reverse complement strand
AAAAGCCGTATGAGCTCAAGCCACTGAACGAGACGACCTTTTTCGTTGATGGCGACGACGACGAAGGCCTGATCGTCTTTGAGAAGGGTGCGTCTGGCAGCGTGGCCCGCTACGTATATCGCACGAGTGGCGGAGACATCATTGCGAAGAAAATCAAGTAAGAGCGCGGCTGCGAAATGGCACTCGGTAAGAACTACTGATCCGGTGCTGAGCTCGGGCGAACGCGACCCTAGTGCAGCGCCGGAACCGTTTCTGCAGGAGGCGTGTTTCGGTGGAACTAGTAATGCTAAGTCGGCTTGCCTTACCAAATTTGCGGTTAGGTTAGTGAATTGTTATTCCGGACGAGTCGGGCGAACTGTACACCACTTCGCCATCGAACAAAGTCATCAGGCATTTCAGGTCTTTGACCTGATCGGTCGGGACAGCGTAGAGGTCGCGGTCCCAGATGGCGATGTCGGCTTTCTTGCCTGCCTCGATCGAACCGATTTTGTTTTCGAGAAACATCTGACGCGAGCCCCAGGCGGTGTAGCTGCGGAGGGCGGTGTGGATGTCCACGGCCTCTGCCATGCCAAAGGGGTGCAGGCCGTAAGTGCCTTTGGCGGTTTCGCGCACTATGGAGGCCCAGAGTCCGTATCGCGCGGCTACTGGAGTGACGAAGTAGTCCGACCCGCCGGACCACAGAATTCCTTTGGATTGCAGGGTACTGAGAGGCTCCAGGTTCTGGCCCCGCTTGGGCCCATAACTAGCCGCATAGGTGTCGCCAATCCACCAGAGGAATTCGGGCTGCATTTCCGGATATCCGGCGTCGTATTTCTTTTGCAGGTTGGCCATCACGTCGAGGGCGTGCGGTGTGGGCAGGTTGGCGTGGATGATGCTGTGGCGCAGGCCGGGACGGGGTTGCTCCTGCTCGACGAGGGCGTACGTATCGACCACCCAATCCATGGCGCGGTCGCCGACAGCATGGGTGCCGACGGGAACGCCGTTCTGGTGGAAGAGGCGGACCATTTCCCGATAAACAGCAGGGTCGGTTTGTGGGTAGCCGCGATTGCCCGTGCCCGAACTTGTGACATCTGGAGTCGTGGCGTCGCGCAGCCAGTCATCGTAGACCCAGCCGGTGCGAGCGCCACCGGAGCCGTCCATGTAGATTTTTGCACCGCAGGAGAGCAGGCGATCGTCCCCGAGACTGGCGGGCAGGCGGGGAACGGCGTTGATCTCGGCCAGCGCAGTGCGGGCTGACTCCATTGTCGAACCGGCGTGCCACAGGACGCAGATGTGCTCCTTGAGCTGTCCCTGATCGAGAAGGGATTTGTAGGCATCCCAGTGGAGCTGGTAAATGTCAGGGTCTTTGACGGCGGTCATGCCTTCGCTGTGCAGCACCTGCTGGATGTAGAGAATTCCCTGCCGCATCTGCTCGGGGGTCACGGGCGGGATGAGGCGGGTGACGGGACCCATGGCGGTCTCTTCTTTGAGCACGCCGGTGGGGTTGCCTTGGGGATCGCGGTCGATGGTGCCGGCAGTGGGGTCCGCTGTTGCGGCGGTGATGTGCGCCAGCTTGAGGGCGAGCGAGTTCGCGACTCCGTAATGGCCGGTGGTGTGGGTGAGCCAGACGGGATTGTCTGGGGCGACGGCGTCGAGATCGGCGGCGGTGACGTAGCGGTGTTCGGCGAGCTTGCCCTCGTCCCAGCCGGAGCCGGTGACCCATTCACCAGGCTTGACGAGAGCGATCTTGGCCTTTACACGGGCGACAATTTCAGCCACCGACGTGGCATCCGAGAGCTTGATACCGTAGAGCTCTTCGACGCCTCCGTCAGCGATGTGGGCGTGAGTGTCGATCAGGCCGGGGGTTGCGGTATGACCGTGGAGGTCGATGATGCGGGTGCCGGGAGCATTGCCTGCGAATTCCAGAACTTCGGCGTCGGTGCCGACCTTCACGATGAGACCGTGGCGAATGGCGATGGCCTGAGCTACCGAATCGTTGGTATCCACGGTGAGGATGTGGCCGTGAATCAGGACGAGGTCGGCGGCGGGGTTTTGCGCGGGGAGAACCGGAGTAAACAGCAAGGTGGCTAGCAGGGTGCTTGCCGAACCGAGTCTGCAGCGCAAAGACATCGTTGGATTCTCCCCTGGGTGGTTCAACCACTATATATCCCAGCGGTGACGTTCTGCGGTGGTGAACGCACGCTGCCGGATGAAACCCTCGCGTTGAGATCTGATCTAGCTTACGAATCTCTTTGCCAACCGCCCCAGGCGCACGACGCGGTACAACGGGAAAAGCGGTGCGGGAAGCCGGATGGCCGACCACTCGCTCAAGCTCGGCGTAGCAAACAATCGCCAGAGAAAACGCGCCTGGTCACGGCGGCGTTCTCTCATCTGCATCATCAGCTTGAAATATGCGATCGATTCGGTGTCGCAATGTGTGCTCTGCGCGATGATCTGCAAGATTTCGTTGGCGAGGGCTTGCGCCCGAAGATCTTTTTCCAACCAAGAACGCGGCGGGTCTGCGGCCAATAACTTCTGGGCGAGAAGCAGATTCAAAGCCACAATTCGCTCGATGCCGAGATGCCTCGCCTGTCTTTCGACGCGTTCCCAATTGATCAGCGAAGACTTCGCAAGCCGGGCGATGTCGCACAACCAGGAAAGCTGCGACCACACATGCTTGGCGGCATGAACGCAAAGCGCGAGCATGAGGTCTTCAGCGCAGAGCGCGGGGAATGATCGTTCACCCAAACAGACCTGCGCTGCTCTCTGAAACAGGCCGTCAGGATCGAAATCCACCACGTAGAAGCGCGGCAGAATGCGCCATTGCAGCTCCAGCAGGTGGTCGCCGCGCACGCTGTTGAACGAATATTCGTAGCCCGACGCGATGTAGGCCCGCTCTTCACGAGGCGTGAGACTGATTTCCGGCACATATCCCAGATCAGCCAATGCTGCCTTGGCCCGGCCCACATTACTGGGGCGCACAAGAATATCGAGATCGCTGAACTGGCGCGCCGTCACATCGCCGTAGAGAAATTGGGCGAGAGCTGGGCCCTTGTGTGGCATGGCCTTGATCCCGCAAGTGTGGAGGTGATCGAGGATGCGGACCAGTTCGCTGGTAAACCACAGCGCTTTGCGGGCATTTTCCTCGTACGCCGACCGCAGAGCCGCCAGATCATCAGAAGGAACCAAATCCGAGTGCTGCGCCAGCCGAGGGTATACCTGTGGAACCAACCGATGGTGTTCCACCATATTGAAAAACCGCGGCCAGTCCACTGGACGCTTGAGTGCCTTTCGGATTCCTTCGGTGCCGGACATCTCAGAGCAGCAAGCCAGCAGCAAGGCGAATTCGCGCTCCGAGCGGAACGGGGGTGCGGTACAAGGCTCGGCTGTTCGGAGTGGTCCAGGGCGCAGCTCGACGGCGGCAGACAAAGGGTCTCAGCGGATGAACAAAAGCAGTCAGCGGGCAAGCCCTCCGACCGAACCTATAATACAAACGATTGCAGCCGCTTTTTCGCGATCATCATGCGCAACGTTAGCGAGTTCGGCACCCGTCCAACGGTGGACAGCATCGTGTTTGAGTCTGTCAGCAAGGTCTTCCGCCATCGGCCTGCATTCTTCAACTGGATCGGAAAAGAGCGGAGCGGAGAAACGCGTGCGCTGAATGAAATCTCGCTGCGGATTCCGGCAGAATCGATTCTCGCTTTGCTGGGTCCAAACGGCAGCGGAAAAACCACCCTGCTCAAACTGATTTCGACGATGCTGTTGCCGGATGCTGGCCGCGTCCTGGTCGGCGGCGCCGACACTCGTGACGAGCCTCAGCGGGTGCGTCAGTTGGTCGGATTTGCGGTTGCCGCTGAGCGGTCGTTTTTTCCACGGTTGACTGCGCGGGAGAATCTTGATTTTTTTGCAGCACTGGACGATATGCCGCGCCGTGAGCGAAAAACTTGGATCGAATTCATGCTGACACGCACTGGTTTGCTCCATGCCGCCGACACCCTGGTCATGAAGTTTTCCAGCGGTATGTGCCAGCGCCTGGGCATCGCGCGTGCCTTGCTCAAGCAGCCCGCTGTCATCCTGCTGGATGAGCCGACGCGAAGTCTGGATCCTGCTTCGGCGGAGGAATTTTGGGACCTGGTTCGTGAATTACCGGCCGACGGCGCCACCGTGGTCATAGCCACCCACAGCTTTCAGGAGGCCGCTGCGGTTGGCGATGCAGTAGCGGTATTACATCAGGGTGAGCTGGCGGGTCACCGAAGGATCGACAGAGACGCGGCGGAGGATTTGCGATTCTTTTACGCCCAGACGACGGGAACACTCGCCGAGCGTGTGTCCCTGTTGGAGGCGTGTTCTTGAGACTGGCGGCGCTGGTAGACAAAATGATCGTGGTTCTGCGACGCGATCTTCTCACCGCTCTCCGCTACCGCTCGGGATTCCTGCTGACTGCAGCCGGAACTTTGCTTGAGCTGGCGGCCTTCTACTATCTTTCGCGCGCCATTGGCCCCGGATTTCGCCCCGACGGCGTCGAATATTTTCCTTTTCTATTAGTAGGGACCGGCTTCTACACCTTCATGGTCCTCGGCATTCATTCTTTCCTGCAGGTTGTGCAGGAGGCACAGCAGACCGGGACTCTTGAGGTGTTGACGACGACCTCGACACCGGCGCCGATACTGGTTCTCCTCAGCGCCCTGTCGGCTTTTTCCGCGAGCGCCCTGCAGTTGCTGTTTTATCTGGGCGCAGGATGGCTGTTGTTTGGCGTTCACTTGCCGGCTCCGAATGTGGTTGGGGGCATCGTCATATTCTTGTTGTCGTTGGTGATTGCCATGGCACTGGGTATGATGGCGGCGGCCTTGCAGTTGGCCACTCAGAGGGGTTCCGCAGTGCTGTGGCTCTTGGGATCGGGAGCCTGGCTCATGACGGGAACACTGTTTCCGGTGGGGACCCTGCCGCGCCCCTTAGGCCTTCTTTCGCAACTGATTCCGCTCTCCCATTCGCTGACCGGCATGAGGTTGGCTCTGCTGCAGGGAGCACAGTTCTCGCGCCTAGCCGGCGAGGTCGCCGTATTGCTGCTGTTCTGTCTGGTCCTTATGCCTTTCAGCCTTTGGCTGTTCTCGTACGCTGTGCGCCGCGCGCGGCAATTGGGAACCTTGTCCTGCTATTAGCGGGCGGCTGCAGATTCCCATGAGACGGAACAGATGGTTACTTCAGTCATACTTCCCGGCGGCGAAATCACAACCGGACTGGCGGGCGAGACGTAGAATTTTGTAAGGCCAACATGAGCTCCGCTCCCACAACCCAGCCCGCCCGGCGAAGCACGCGAATTCGCGCCCAAATTCCGCTTCTGGTGGCCAGCCTGGACTCGGCCGTACAGTTCAGCGAACGCGCCCACACTGTGGTTGTGAACACCGAGGGATGCGGAGTGCGGCTCTCGCGCGCGCTCGACGCGGGCACACCGGTGCTACTCGACGAACTTCCCGGGGGAAACAAGGTCCGTGGCAGCGTGGCCAGCTCGGTTCCGCTCGGCACGGAGGGCAAGTACTGGCTGGTAGGAATCGCGTTCGAAGAATGCGGCAACGTCTGGTGCATCCAGCCCGCTCCGGCGGACTGGGGCGACAGCCAGCCCGCGGGTGCGCCCACCTCCTTGCCCAAGAAAAAAGACGAGTGGCCTTACGCATTGTTCTCTAACAAAGGTGAGGCCCACCCCGGCCGGAAGTAGTGCAAGCCGTTCGAGTCGATCAAAAGCCAGTTGACGTCGGTATGGCTTGCCATGGCTTTCGAGAACCTAACCGCTTAAGCTATCTGAAGCCATCTTTTATTGGAGTTTAAGCCATAACGGAAGCCATATGCCTTAATGGCTTCCCCTGTCACGGGGAAGGTCACCCGCCATCCGGCGGTGGCGCGTCCTTCCAGCCACCAAACGCTGAACCAGGTTCAGCTTCAATCCGCCTCTTCTCCAGCTTTGCGATGCGACGCGCCGCTCCACATCATCCCTCGTCGCAATCGTGCGCAGCTGCAAATCGCAAGAGTTGCTGTCAAGTTGGAAATCTAGCAAAACACTCGACTCCACTTTTTTTGGATGCCTACCATGGTCAAATGGTTTCGAAGGAATTGGGCAATTGGATCGAAGCGAACGTTACTCGCGACAGTGCTATCCCGGGATAGGTTGCCAATCCCCATGTAAGGCTGTGCTTTATTTCCCAGAAGCCGACTTCTGGCCCCAGGAGCCGCGGCCCGGCGGATTTTGAGTTCCACAGTGGGTTCTGAACCGTTATGAAAATTCTCTACTCTACCTGAATCGTCAACCACTTACCAGCAACTTGATTTGCTCCGTTTGGATCCGATCTGCACGGTTATGAACATGGAACTACTACAATTTTACTACAGTCCTGCCGTGCGCGGCTGAGTTCGGGCGCCGGCGACAGCACGCGCACTCCGGAAGATGTTCGTAAAGAGCACGACTTCGCTCGTGCGTATCTCAACTTACGCGACGATTCCGAGATCAACTGGGTCATGATCCGGGCGGTGCTGGCTTCGGTCGCTGATGTTGCGATTGTCCCGATGCAGGATGTGCTGGGTCTTGGGGGCGCAGCGCGCATGAATCTTCCCGGCACAGTCAGCGGGAACTGGAAATGGCGTTATCGTCCAGGCGCATTGAGCGGCGAGTTGAGCGCGAGACTTCGATCCTTGGTCACCCTCTACGATCGGTAGGAACAATCCACGAAGGAAGCAGTCGTCAGCGATCCCGTCAGCTGGGCGCCCGGTCCAGGTTGAATGCAACCGATCACCGGCGTGGCGTTAAGCGGGCGTTACGCGCACAGCAGGATTCTACGGTTGTCACTTCATATAAACTTGCGTATCGCCCTGCTTTGCAGGGAGGTACTGAAATTGGTCCAGGAGGAAGCGGTTTGCGACTAAGCCGGGATGTGCTTTGGTACAAGGACGCGATCATCTACCAAGCCCACGTCCGCACTTTCTACGACGGCAACGGAGATGGCATCGGTGATTTTCACGGGCTTGAAGAGAAGCTCGACTACCTTCAGGAATTGGGGGTCAGCGCGATATGGCTCATGCCATTCTTCCCCTCTCCTCTGCGCGACGATGGCTACGACATTGCGGATTACAACGCCGTCCATTCAAGCTATGGAACATTGGAGGATTTCCGGAAGTTTCTGGGATCGGCCCACGAGCGTGGAATCCGGGTCATCATCGAAATGGTGTTGAATCACACATCCGATCAGCATCCGTGGTTTCAAGAGTCACGAAGTTCGCGGGACAATCCACGCCGCGATTGGTACGTCTGGAGCGATACCGACACCCGGTACAAGGGAACCCGCATCATTTTTCGTGACACAGAAACGTCCAACTGGGCGTGGGATCCGATTTCGAAATCCTATTATTGGCATCGCTTCTTTAGTCACCAGCCCGATCTCAACTACGACAATCCTGCTGTTCGGGAACAAATGTGGAATGTGATGAAGTTCTGGCTGGAGATGGGGGTTGACGCCTTTCGGCTCGACGCCGTGCCCTACCTGGTGGAACGCGAGGGCACAATTTGTGAGAACTTGCCGGAGACCCACGCTGTCCTGAAGGAGTTGAGGCGAAAACTCGATGAACAATTCCCAGGCAGGATGCTTCTGGCGGAGGCCAATCAGTGGCCCGCGGATCTCCGCCCATATTTCGGTGACGGAGATGAATTCCACATGGCGTTTCATTTTCCGTTGATGCCCAGGATGTTCATGGGGCTGAAGTTGGAAGACCGCAAGCCCATCACTGAAATCTTGCAGCAGACCCCGGAAATTCCGCCCTCATGCCAGTGGTGTCTGTTCCTGCGCAACCATGACGAGCTGACCCTGGAAATGGTAACCGACGTGGAACGCGACTACATGTACGACACGTACGCGGAAAGCAAGACGATGCGGCTGAATCTTGGAATTCGGAGGCGGCTCGCTCCTTTGCTGGACAATGACCGCAGGCGCATAGAGTTAATGAACGGGATGCTGATGTCGTTACCGGGGACTCCTATCGTCTATTACGGCGATGAAATCGGAATGGGAGATAACATCAACTTAGGCGACCGCAACGGAGTAAGGACTCCGATGCAGTGGGACGGAGGAACGAACGGCGGCTTTTCGACCGCGGATTCAGAGCGGCTGTATGCCCCCCTTATTCAGGATCCTGTGTATGGTTATCCGGCGGTCAACGTCTTGAGGCAAAAAGCGAGCGAACATTCGCTCCTCAATTGGATGCAACGCATTATAACGGTTCGCAGATCGACCGAGGTGTTCGGCAGGGGATCGATTGAGTTTCTCTATCCAGCCAATCACAGAATACTGGCCTATGTGCGGCGACTGGGCAACGAGGTGGTCCTGGTTGTCAATAATCTTTCGAGCACCGCGCAAGCTGTCGAACTGGATCTGCGGCGCTACAAGGGAAATATTCTGATCGAGATGTCTGGCAAGAATATGTTTCCGCGTGTGGGCGACCTGCCGTATCTGCTAACGATGGGGTCGTACCAGTTTTACTGGTTTCGGCTGCGCCGAATCTAAGCGAATGTAGATAGTGAAACGATGTCATTGGTGGCGCGTCTCCGCAAGGGCACGCGCCGGTACTTCGAACGGAGATGAAATTGGTAGAGGAGAGCTTTCTTACGGATGATTTTCTTCGCCAACTGATCAGCGTCGGCGAAGTGGACATCCTCGTGAGCCTACCCACTCACAATAACGCCAAGACTATCGGGGCGATCGTCCAGACAATTCAGAGTGGCATCCTAAACTGGTTTCCCCGGGAGCGAGCCGTGATCATTAATGCCGATGGGGGGTCGCGTGATGGCACCCCCGAACTGGTCAGGGGCGTCTCTATCGATGACGCGCGCCCAGCCTCCAATCTGTACGCGCTCCGTACGCTGCACTCAATAAGCACGAAGTATGCGAGCAGCCCGGCGAGCGGAGTTGCGTTGCGGACCATTCTGGCTGCCGCCGAACTGCTCCGCGCCAAGGCCTGTGTGGTGATGTCACCCGAGTCCGCGAACATCGAACCCGAATGGATCTCAAAGCTTCTGCGCCCCATTTATGACGACGGTTTCGATCTGGTGACCCCCACCTATCGCAGACATAAGTTTGAAGGGCTGCTCATAACGAATTTGCTGTACCCGATGACCCGCGCACTTTACGGGCTAAGAATCCGTGAGGCATACTCGCCTGAGTTCGGATTCTCCGGCCGCCTCGGAAGTCAATTTCTTGGACAGAATGTCTGGAATGATGGAACCGACGGAGCCGGTGTCGAGCTCCGCTTCACCCTGGCTGCGATCGCGGGACGATACCGTATCTGCCAGTCCTTCCTTGGAGAAAAGGATCGCATCGAGCGACGTGCCGCTGACCTAGTGCCGGCGGTGCGACAGATTGTCGGCACTCTGTTCTCCGCATTGGAGTCAGACTTTCCCGTCTGGAGTACCGTGGCCGGTTCTCAGCCGCCCCCTACTACCGGGGCCGACCACGAAGTGCTTCTGGAACCACTACGAGTAAATCGGAAACGATTGCGAGAGATGTTCTCGACCGGAGTTGCCGAATTGGAGTCTGTCTTTCAGTCAATTCTTTCCCCCTCCACGCTGACAGAACTCCAGAGCATCGCCCGCCTGGGAGAAGAGGAGTTTCATTACCCGGCGGAATTGTGGGTCAGGACGGTTTACGAGTTTGCTGCCTCGTATCGGAAATCCGTGATCAGCCGGGATCATATCGTCCAGGCCTTAGCGCCCCTTTTCCGCGGGAGAGTGTTCACGTTCCTGACGGAGAACCGCAACGCTTCTGCGGACGAGGTCGAGAACAATGTCGAAGCTTTGTGCCTTGAGTTCGAGCGATTGAAACCCTATCTGCTGCAGCTGTGGAAATCAGGAGAGTGAGGCAACTATGCGGGAAATGATTATCAGCGAACTGAGTCAGGCGCTGCACGAGGTGGCTAGAGGTTTCGCCCACTTCCTTCCTCGTCTCATCGTGATGCTGATCCTTGCATTTGGGGGCTGGGTGATCGCGTACGTTGTAAAAGCGGTTCTGCGCAGCATTCTGAGGCTCATCAAGTTTGACAAGCTTTCAGAAAACGCAGGCGCCTCGCAACTGCTCACCAATGCCGCTTTGCCTTCGGCGACGGAAATGTTGAGCCGGTTTGTCTTCTGGGTGGCCTGGCTGGGCTTCATTCTGCTGGGTGTGAGCGTGCTTGGGATCCCGGGCCTGCAGGAGCAAGTCGCAAGATTTTTTCTTTTCTTGCCGCGTCTATTCGTAGCGCTGTTAATCCTGTTTTTCGGACTGCTGGCAGCCAGCTTCTTTTCCCGCGCCGCCTTATTGGCTGCGGTAAATGCGAATGTGCCTTCACCCCGCGTTTTGAGCCTCGCTCTCCGCACCCTCATCATTGTTTTCGTATTGTCGATTGTCTTTGAAGAACTCGGTTTGGCAGAGCAGACCACGCTGGTTGCGTTCGGGATTGCCTTCGGGGCCCTGATGCTCGGATTGGCAATCGCATTCGGCATGGGGGGCAGAGACTTGGCCCGGCGTTTCCTGGAGAAGAGGTTTGTTCGCGGGAAGAAGGAGGAGAACGAAGACGAACTGTCGCCGCTCTAGTGCAGAAAATGCCAACTAACCGCCCGTTGCGGTAGGATGAAATTTCCTCCCGGCTCCATGCTGGAGGCTAGTGCCATGCGACTACTCAGCATCCGGCTCATTGTTTCCCTCATCGTGGGCATCACGCTGGTCTCGCTGTCGTCCTCGTATTACGAGGCTTTGGGTGAGAAACGTGCCCTAAGCCGCGACCTGGAGCGGCGCGCCGAGGTATTGGGCGAAAGCCTCGCGGGAAATGTGGAAACCGGCCTAGAGAAGGATTCGGTGCAGGATTTGCAGCGCATCGTAGAGCACTACGGGAATCGGGAGCATCTCTCCGGACTGGCGATCTACGGCCGGCGGGGCGATTTGCTGGCAGTTACACCGGAGCTGAGATCCACGCTGGCTACCGTTCCCTCCGTAATGTCTGAAGCCTTGCGTGAGAACCATGGAGCAGGCGTGTTCCAACGACTGGGCGGTGCCTCGTTGCACATCTATGCTCTACCTCTTCACCAGCACGACGAAGTCATCGGCGGCCTCGCGATTGTTCAGGATGCCGGCTATATTCGGGCGGAGAGCCTTCATATTTGGCGCGAAGCATTCCTGCGAGCGCTGGCACATGTGTTTCTCATCGTGCTGATCACGTTGTTGATTGTTCGCTGGAGTATTGCCGCACCTATTGCACGTACGGCACGGTGGATGCGCGCTTTGCGGACGGGGCAAATACCTTCACGCCAGCACGCCACCGATCTGGATCTGTTCCGTCCCCTGGTGCGGGAGGTCGCCGCCTTCGCCGAAAGCCTTACCCAAGCGCGGTCGGCGGCCGAGACGGAGGCCCGCTTGCGAGAGACAGGTGAATCTCTGTGGACGGCCGACCGACTGGCCGTGCATGTGCGAAAACGCCTGGATAATGGGCGTCTTTTTGTAGTGTCGAATCGCGAGCCTTACGTGCACATGCGGCGGGGCAAATCAGTGGAAGTGATGGTGCCGCCCAGCGGGGTGGTCACTGCGATCGAGCCAATACTGCGCGCCTGTGACGGAACCTGGATTGCCCATGGCAATGGCGATGCCGACCTCGAAACGGTTGATGAGCAC
>JGI12269J14319_10005156_pt1 | contig 11674 bp, 8 predicted proteins | sample PeaSoiSIISIP2007_FD_14319 | JGI IMG/M metagenome (IMG submission 14319) | reverse complement strand
TTAACCTAAACCCAACATAACCAAAAACATGTTAATCAGCTTAATTCCGATAAAGGGAGCAATCAAACCACCTAAACCGTAGATCAAGAGATTGCGCCGCAAGATTATATTAGCCCCCAAGGGACGATAGGTAATCCCACGTAAGGCTAGAGGAACCAAAGCCACGATAATCAAAGCGTTGAATATTACCGCAGAGAGAATAGCGCTTTGGGGTGTAGCTAACCTCATAATATTTAGCACACCTAATTCAGGATAAGTTACTACAAACAAGGCCGGAATAATTGCAAAGTACTTGGCAATGTCATTAGCGATACTAAACGTTGTCAGGGACCCCCTAGTCATTAACAGCTGCTTACCTATCTCCACAATCTCAATTAGTTTGGTAGGATCACTGTCGAGGTCCACCATGTTACCAGCTTCTTTGGCCGCCTGAGTGCCGCTATTCATAGCCACACCGACATCAGACTGGGCCAAGGCTGGAGCGTCATTGGTGCCGTCCCCGGTCATAGCCACTAAGTGACCTTTAGCTTGATACTCTTTAATTAAGTTTAACTTTTGTTCCGGTGTTGACTCTGCCAGGAAATCATCCACCCCGGCCTCGGCGGCAATAGCAGCTGCCGTTAAAGGATTATCCCCGGTAATCATGACCGTCTTAATGCCCATGTGACGCAGTTGGGAAAATCTTTCTTTAATTCCAGCCTTAACGACGTCTTTAAGATAAATGACTCCCAAAGCTTGATCTCCCTCCACCACAACCAGCGGAGTGCCTCCTGCTTTAGCGATAGTCTCTATAGATTTTTTCACCTCAGGGGCTATTTCTCCCCCTTTTTCTCTTAAATATTTTTCAATAGAGGCCATTGCTCCTTTGCGAATTTCCCGGCCCTGTAAATCAACCCCACTCATCTGGATTTGGGCGCTGAAGGGGACCAATTTTGCTCCTAAAGCAGTAATATCTCGTTCTTGCAAATTAAATTTTTCCTTAGCCAAGATAACAATACTTCGACCCTCAGGGGTTTCGTCCGCGAGAGAAGACAATTGGGCGGCATCAGCTAACGCTTCCGGTGATACACCTGGAGCAGGTACAAATTCCGTGGCCATCCTGTTCCCGAGGGTAATGGTTCCAGTCTTATCCAGAAACAGCACATCTACGTCCCCGGCTGCTTCTACTGCTCTGCCGGACGTGGCTAAGATATTACGCTTTAATAGACGATCCATCCCGGCTATGCCAATAGCGCTGAGCAGGCCCCCAATAGTGGTAGGGATTAAACAAACCAATAATGCCGCAAGCATAGGGATAGATACAGTTGCCCCGGAATAGATGGCATAAGCCTCTAAAGTAGTAACTGCCAGTAATAAGACAATGGTCAACCCGATTAACAAAATGGTTAAGGCTATTTCATTCGGAGTTTTCCGACGCTTGGCCCCTTCGACCAAGCCGATCATTCGGTCAAGGAACGTTTCACCCGGATTGGCGGTGATCTTCACATTGATCCAATCCGAAAGCACCCTAGTGCCGCCAGTGACGGCACTGATGTCACCGCCCGCTTCTCGGATCACCGGAGCAGCCTCACCAGTAACCGCACTTTCATCGACTGAAGCAATACCCTTAATGATTTCTCCATCGCCGGGGATTAATTTCCCTGTCTCCACAAGTACGACATCACCCTTACCAAGTTGTGAAGCCGAAATGTTTTCTACCTTTTCTCCAACCAGCTTTTTAGCGATCGTTTCACTCCTGGCTTTCCGGAGAGATTCGGCTTGGTCCTTCCCTCTTCCCTCAGCAAGAGCTTCAGCAAAGTTGGCAAAAAGTACGGTAATCCATAACCACGCTGCAATCTGCACGTCAAATCTAAAACCTTTGGACTGCAAGGCAATATCTTTAATGGTAAAGTAAGTGGTCAATACCGCTAAGATCTCTACCACTAACATGACAGGATTAGTCCACAAGACCAAAGGATTTAATTTTTCGAAAGATTCTTTAATGGCTCTTGCAAAAATCGCAAGGTTAAGGCGTGAACTTGTACTCATAGTTTTCTCAGTCCTCCTTAAAAGGTCTTGCCTGCCAGCATTACTAGGTGCTCAACTATGGGTCCCAGAGCTAGAGCCGGGAAAAAGGTCAAGGCTCCCACAATTAAAACCACTCCAACCAAGAGACCGGAAAATAAGCCTCCGGTTGTCTGAAAAGTCCCAGCGCCTGTCGGGGTTATTTTCTTGCTGACCATACTTCCTGCAATGCTCAGAACCAGTAATATAGGGACGTAACGGCCAATTAGCATGCACACGCTAAGGATGATATTATAAAAAACGGTGTTGGCATTTAGCCCAGCAAAAGCACTCCCATTATTACCTGAAGCAGAAGAAAAAGCGTAAAGTATTTCACTTAAGCCATGAGGTCCGTGGTTGGCGATAGAAGAGGTACCTGCCGGGATTAACACAGCCAAGGCACTGCCTAATAAAATGCAAGCTGATGGAGTAAGCACAGTTAGGATGGCCATCTTCATCTCAAAAGACTGTATCTTTTTACCTAGGTATTCCGGCGTTCGACCGACCATAAGTCCTACGACAAACACCGTTAAAATCACAAATATCAACATAGAATATAAACCGGACCCGACACCGCCGAACACCACTCCACCTAACATCATCTGCAGCATGGGTGGGAGACCTCCTAAAGGAGTCAGGCTATCATGCATAGCATTGACGGCACCGCAAGATGTCGCGGTGGTTACCGTAGCAAACAAGGCTGAGTTAACAACCCCATTTCTTACTTCTTTACCTTCCATTACAGATGACCCGGTTATACCAATATGGCGGATCAGTGGGTTGCCCGCTATTTCAGCACTATATGTTGTACCAAGCATTAATAATAACAAAATTAACATTGCTCCAAAAATCACCTTGCCCTGTTTGGCATCCTTTAACATCTTCCCAAAGGTAAACGTTAAGGCAACGGGGATAAGCAGTAAAAATAACATCTCTAGAAGATTACTGAATGGGGTAGGGTTCTCGAAGGGATGAGCAGAGTTGACGTTAAAAAATCCACCACCGTTAGTCCCAATCATTTTGATCGCTTCCTGCGAGGCAACTGGACCCATGGCTAAGGTCTGGCTCGTTCCTTGAAGAGTATGTACGATAAGATAGGGAGAAAAGTTTTGAATCACCCCTTGGGAAATCAGCAACATGGCCCCCACTAGTGACATAGGTAAGAGTATCCATAGTGTCGAACGAGTTAGATCTGACCAGAAGTTGCCGATTGATTTGGCTTGTTGGCGGCTAAGGCCCCGAATAAGAGCAACCACAACAGCTATGCCGGATGCTGCCGAGAGAAAGTTATGCACCGTTAGGCCAGCCATTTGGCTTAAGTAACTCATAGTCGATTCACCCGCATAGGCCTGCCAGTTGGTGTTAGTGTTAAAACTAACAGCCGTATTCCAAGCCAGATCCCAGTTCAGTCCTCGGAATCCTTGTGGGTTTAGAGGCAAGCTCCCTTGAACCAGGAGAAGTAGGAAGAGTGAGACTATACCAACAAAACTTAAGGCCAAAAGAGATAGAGCATACTCCCACCAGTTCATTTCTTTGTTGCCGTCAATCCCACATATGCGGTAAATAAATGTTTCTGGAGGTCCCATAAGCTTGTCCATAAAGGTCTTCTCGCCTTGGTATACCTTGGCCATATACCGCCCCAGCGGAATGGCTAAAGCGATGAGTACAACAAAGTAAACTAACATTTGAATATAGTCGTTACTCGTCATTACAATTCCTCTGCTTTCATTAGTGTATAACCAAGATAGACTAAAAGGCCGATGGCCACGACGCCGCCTAAGATCATATCAGCCATTTATCTTCCCCCTTAATGAACGGTTAAACGCCCACTTCTGGTGGGATAAACTCCCCACCTGTTGTCCCTGATGTTCAGCTTTAGCCGAACGAGCTTACTGGTACAAAAAACTTATTTGCTTCTTTATATCGTTAAACCCATTTCGAACATGACAAATGACGGCAACCTCGACGACAAAACTTGGAACTGGCATAACGCGCGACTTTGTATGCTTTTCCACTTAGAATGATAACAGAGAAAAATTCCATTCTTATTGCATCTTTCTTGTATTTAGGAGCCATTCTATTCATAATCTTTCAACGTCGTGCGACATCGAGCCACCAACAAACTATCGAGATGCAAAACAGGATCCTCTTGCGAAGTTCCTGTTTAAGTTTGCTCCCCGCCCTACGCTTAAACCTAATGTTTCCATTTCGGCTCCAAGGACTAGGTACAGGCTGCTGGTTAGGTATTTGCATACTCAGTATTCCCAAGTGCGTCAAAACGAACATGGTAACTGTCTGCTCCAGTGGTTGCATCACCTCTTCATAACTTCAATAATGACAAATAGGCCCTCCCATATTAGCAATGAGAGGGCCTATTTGTTGACTGAACACATCAATTACCGTTCACTATCGAGCATTGTCATCTGATATGTATTGTATCGGTCACCAGCGACAGCGTTTTGAGGTACTGTTGCTTCAATTTTGGCAAGATCCGTAATACTCAACTGCAAATCAACTGCGGCAATTGCATCCTTTAGTTGAGTACGAGTTCGGGCAAAAGCGCAGATAAAAGGATGGGGGCTATTGATTGCGGAACTTACTGGAAAGCTAGTTATACCTTAAAGTCTGATATCAAATTTTTTTACCTATTCGAACCAATCTTTTAGCATCGGTTGACAGTCATGCAACTCAAATTCTATTATCTCATAATCCTGTACACCTGATTTTTTTAAAGGATCAGACGAAAAATAATTTTCAGCATCTTTCAAGGAGGCACCCTTCATAAAAATAATCCCTCCACCACCTTTTGATTTGGGGCCGGATACAAGTATCCATCCTTCGTCAAAACCTTTTTGCAAATAGGCTTTGTGCTCATCAATTAACTCTTCTAGCGTTTCCCCATCAACAGGAACTGGATTCCTAAATGTACTTACAATTGAAAAATACTTCATTTTGATACGCCTCACTTTATTATTTTTAAAAATCTTAAGCATTCTATCATTCCACATGGGTCCTTATATTCCTCCTGAAGCCAAAGGAGTTTTAAAATTATTAGGGTAACAATCAATATCTAAATGAGGAACCCCAGTGCTTATCGGGGTTATTCCTTGCTTTCAACTGATTTTTTCAATTAAGTCGTGAGTTCGCTTTTTCATAATACTATTTAGAACTATCAGCACCATTAAAACGCTTGAAACCGCTCCGCATGCTAAAATACCCATTCCAGCTCCCATCTTTTGCATAACACTGCCTGCAAATAGGTTTCCAATCGGGGTTGTGCCTAGAAAAGCAAAGGAGTAAACGCTCATTACTCTGCCGCGAAATTCATCGCTAGAGTTAATTTGCAAAGTTGAATTCGCCGTTGTCATAAATAAGATATTGAAGAACCCGATAATTAAAAACATGGCCATGGCTAGAGGCATAATATGAATGGGTTCAATTACCATTAATAACACGGATACCGCAAAAGCAGAGCCGAAAAGCAGGGACAGTTTAGGATGCCCTTTAGCCCAGGAGGCCACCAAGAACGCTCCAATAAACGAACCGGCACCGAGGGCCGATAAGAGAAAACCATAGCCATTTATACCTTGATTGAGAACTTCAGCAGCGTATAAAGGGATAGTGACATTAAAATTCATGACGAAAGTGCCCACGACTAAAGTGGATAAGATGGCGCTGCGCAGGTAAGGAGACAACCGGATATATTTTAATCCTTCGAGAATATCATTGATCACTTTTGTTTCGACCTTTTTAGCCTGTTGTGGTTTTAGCTTCATTAGATACAACCAGATAATAACCGGAATAAAGGTAATGGCGTTAAGGAAAAAGAGAGGTCCTGCACCGTATTTGGCCATTAATAATGCAGCCAAGGCCGGTCCAATCATTCTGGCAACATTAAAAACGGCTGAATTGAGACCAATGGCGCTGCGCAGATCTTTTCTTTCAACTAATTCCGGCAAGATTGATTGGCGGGCAGGCTGATCAAGCGTGTTAACAAGACCATAAATTACAGCCAGAATTAAAACGTTCCAGAAAGTGATATGTCCCGTCCAAACCAAAATTGTTAAAATAATGGCCTGAATTGTAAATGCTATCTGTGTGAAAATAAGCAATTTCCTTTTAGGGTACCTGTCGATAACTACTCCTGCAAATAAAGATAAAAACATAATCGGCCCAAATTGGGCAGCACCGAGCAAACCTAACAATAATGCAGATTTGGTAATTGTATAAACCAGCCATTGTTGAGCAGTAGCCTGCATCCAGGTACCAATTAAAGAAATACACTGACCGTACCAATAATAACGGAAATTACGATAGGTTAAAGCAGGATAAGTATCTTTTAGTTTTTCTATCATTGTTCACCACTCATTTCGTTTATTAATCAACTCATAAAATGACTCCGCTGCAGAAACTCCCTCTATTTTACGGCAAAGCAGGAAATTGACTGGATATTGTAAGATACTTAAGTATTAAGCAGATAATAAAATATATCTAGATATATCTAGATATATATTGCTAGTAAGCGGTTATAAAGGGTTTTAAAATATTCAAAGAAAATAAGGCACATCTTCATTTAAGTTAGTATGCAACGTCTACTGGATTACAATCCGGAGACCGCTGAAAAGTGGCCATGGGCTGGATTTATTATGATATAATACTCTTAAATATTATTTTAATGGAGGAGAATTACATCATGAAAAAAGTGGTCGCTTTTATAGGGAGTCCAAGAAAGAATGGCAACACGGCCATCCTTGTTAAAGAAGTTATTCGGGGAGCTCAAGATGCCGGTGCCGAAACAACTATTTTCAATCTGTATGATATGAACATCAAACCCTGCCAAGGTTGCCTTGTTTGTCGCAAAACCGGACACTGCGTCATGCAAGACGATTTTCAGAACATGTTTAACCATATTATCGATGCCGATGTCGTGGTTTTCGGATCGCCCGTATATCTTTGGCAGATTACAGCTCAAATGAAACTGTTATGGGATAGACTCTGCGGCTTGTTCGATGAAAACCACAAGCCTAGGTATGGTGCAAAAAGCCTGATCATGGTATATTCTCAAGGAAATCCAAACGCACAGGCTTTTCAGACATCCTTTCAAACCAATGAAGCTGTGCTTAAGATGTTTGGCTTAAATGTAGTTGATACCATTTTACTAACGGGCGGCGGAGACCCCAACACCGCGGCTAATAATAAAGAACTTTTATTAAAAGCTTATGAAGCAGGAAAAGCAATTTAGCGACCTACAATAGTACGCGTCGCGAAGTAACCGGCCAACCCGGCTGGGATCAAACCCCAATTTCGGGCCCGTAGGGTCTGCTTCTTAATGGCATCTCTTGGACCCAGTAGAGCATTTCCACCAGGGCCTTGTCACTGGGGTAAATGCTCTACTCGCACATATTTGGCAGAGGCGAGGCGCACCTATACAAACCCTCAACAAGAAATCTTGTCTTGAGATAAATTTTGCATAAGCCACACTCCACATAATTTAATGCTTTTGGCGGAGACTTAGCCAGACATGATAGGTCTCTTCTCTATTACTAAACATATGATAATTGTTGTAAATTGAGAAGTTCATTGGGATATTTACACCCTCAACAGATTACCTTTGTTCATGCATGAATGTACTTGATGTAACAATCCATGCCATTTTTTATTTTTCCAGCTCCTCAGCTATAGTTTTTAAGCTTTCAATAATATTAATATGCTGAGGACAGACTCTTTCACAGTCGCCACAAGCGATGCAGTCTGAAGCCTTTCCACCCGCCATAACTGCAAACCGATATGAACCCTTTGCGTTGGAAAAATCATCGTAGATCATTTTACGGTTATACGCTACAAAAATATGAGGGATGTGTATTTTCTGCGGACAGCCTTTTACACAATATTCGCAGGAAGTGCAGGGAATGCACGGTATTTCACTGAATACCTTCCGAGCTTTCTCAACAACGACTCTTTCGGCTTCACTAAGTGGTTTGAAATGTTCCATATATGAAACATTGTCTCTTACCTGCTCGATCGTGGACATCCCACTCAGTACAGTGACGATATTGTCCAGAGAAGCCGCATACCTGACAGCCCAAGAAGCAACAGATGCTTTTGGATTCGCTTCTTCGAATATTTTTTTAACGCTGTCAACAGGATTTGCCAGAGCGCCTCCTTTGATCGGCTCCATAATGACGATGGGCTTGTTGTGTTTCAGAGCTACCTCATAGCATTTGCGCGCCTCGATTGAGTCGCTCTCCCAATCGGCATAGTTCAGCTGGAACTGTACGAATTCCATCTCAGGGTGCTCGGTTAGGATTTTGTCTATCGCATCCGCTTTGTCATGAATTGAAAAGCCAATATGGCGTACGAGCCCTTTTTCCTTGAGCTCTCGGACATAATCCCACATGCCGAAGTCATCAAAACTTTTCGTACGGCTTTCGCCCAAGTTATGAAGCAGGTAAAAATCTATATAGCCAGCTCCGGTGCGCTTAAGTGAAGTCCAGAACATGTTTTTGGCTTCTTCTTCAGTTTTCACAAGCCATACAGGGCACTTTGTCGCGATTTGAAAGGTCTCGCGCGGATAGCGGTCAACGATTGCGGTTTTCATCGCCTCTTCGGATTTGCCGCCGATATAGGCCCAAGAAGAATCAAAATAACTGAATCCTTTGGACATAAACCGATCGACCATATCCTTTGTCTGCTCAATATCAATTTCTTCCCCAATCATCGGAAGTCGCATAAATCCGAAACCTAGTTTCGGAATGTTCTCACCTAAATATACCATAATATCGCCTCCATATTTATTTAGTGTCCTAAGGATAAGATAGCCTCATCTCATTATTATTAAGGTTTGATAATTCCATCAAAAAATTATACTACAATAGATGGGAAAAATGAAATTAAACTCTAGGCAGTTCAATCTTCCGACAGAAATTATTTCAATTGAGGATTCAAGCGGGGTAAGTATGAGGTGACCTATAGTTACTTAAGGTTACCCCCAAGCTCTTAGCAGATGAATCAATAATTATTCCGTAAACTCGAGAAATGCGAACCTTCGATTAATCGCCGCGGAACGGAGAGAAACGTACTCACCCGTTTCCTTGCATACTTTGCTCAGGTCAAAAAAGCAAAGGTTCTGGACATTACCCCGTCTTCCCTACCTGAAACTCAGGAAGCTATCGTATTAGAACTTTCTGAAGCCGGATAATGAATTAAGCCAAAAAACGTGCATCTTTGAAAATGCACGTTTTTGTTTGCAAATAAATTGTCAAGCTCTCTCATTCAACCTCAAAACTCCTATTGAACTGGCGTGAGTTCTCGTCTCAAATCCAGCATTTCTGTTCTGCTAGATAGTCTAGATACTTTACCAGTACATCGAATTCCGATGATTTTAAAGCAGTCTTGAACCACTCTTCATAGGTAACCCAAGGGATTTACAGACTGGATCGAGTCGGGCTTTGAGTTTTTCGTCTGCTGGGAAAGCGATGTACATTTATTGTCACCCTTTATATACTCATTGCTTATTTGTCTAAAAATGTCTTCCCACATCGAATTGACCAAGTCGATCTATTGGTTTTGTGATGCATTTTAAATATCCTGCATTTTTCCAAGATCAACTAATTCTTGCGCCATTTTTGCAATGTAGGCAATAGCTTTAGTCAATTCGACTACGCCTATCGCCTGAGCTTCGCTAATAGTCGCCAAGTCGCTTACAGACTCTGTTAACCGCCGCACAGACTCTTGGACCCCTTGAACATCTGATTCAATACTTCCTGCTGATAACTTTGTATTATCGGCCAACTTCCTTACTTCTTGCGCCACGACTGCGAAGCCCCGCCCATGTTCACCAGCACGTGCAGACTCAATTGAAGCGTTTATTCCCAAGATATTGCTTTGAGAAGAAAGTTTTCTAATTTCGTCTGTGATATACGCAACATGTGTGATCTCCTTTTGAACAGTTTTGGTTTCGGCATCCATGGTTCTAGCCGTAGTAGAAAATTCTTCACTCTGTGCCGAAAGATTTTCTGCAGATGCCGTAATTTCTTCAACAGCAGCAAGTAGTTCTTCCCCCATGCTAACTAATTTGTCATATTGCCCGATAGATATAACTAACGAAATTGCTCCAACCACAATCTCGTTATCTATAATGGGATTAGATATCGCAACATAAGGTATCCTGAATTTTGTTTTATCATTAACCCTTACAATTATCCGTTGCCTACTTCGAATGGCTTTGTAAGCGGCTGATTGTTCTGGGACCATATCGCCTTCGTGAAACCCTATATCCAATTTTGGATTTATACAGGATTTAACCACTCGTTCTAGATCGGTGACAAGAACAGTAACATCTTGTTCATACCAATCCTTTATGTTTTGGGCCACATCTATTACACTATCCAGCTTCAATACAATACCACCCTTATTTCAATCTTCGGAAGGTCTTTAGCACTATTTTATAATACTAAAGTAATGATATATAAATTCAACAATTTATCCGAATATTCCTGCCATAAATACAAATATCGAATAATAAAGCAGAACGTTAAAAGAACGTTCTGGCAGTATCTATTTCAAACATGCGATTTTTCGTATCCCCACCTCACCTAAGACACCCCAATCCATCAGGACAATATAAAACAACGCCAGCACATAATAAGCTAATCACCCAAACAAGCAATAGGCTAAATGAATCGAACCAAAATTGGAATCGCACTCATAGACGTGTGACTTTTAGGGTTAGACTAGAATTCAACAGTGTTTAGCAAAAAAACAGTCGTCATTGGTCCTTGTGAACTTAATAAATTATGTTTTTCTAGTATCATACAAAACACTTATTTTATTAACTTGAATCGGTTGTCTGACGACTTTAGCATCATGATTGTAAAAACGGAGCGGACATATACATGTATCGGGGGCTGGCGTCGAGATGTATAGCTCCTTCGTATCCTGTTGGTACGACGCATACAAGATTCAGAAAAGATTCAGAAAGGATTCAGCTAATTTTCAGCTAAACCTCAGCTTTATTTCAGACTGTAATTGCATAATGATATTGTCTTACAGATACATATTGTAAGCGCAACTGAAAATTGAAAGGGAGTATTGAAATGATGAAAATTAGAAAAGCAAGCACAATTGCAATGGCTGCGGCGATGGTAACACTTATCTCAGCATCTTCTGTATTAGCAGATACGACAAGCAATAGTTCAGTACATGCTCCAAAATTTCCTCAAGCACAGTCCGGCGGAGTTAACGGTGGGCTTATGACACCTGCAAATGGTGGATCTAATCAAGGCCCTAATAATGGCGGACCTACAACTGCTTTGGATGCTCTCGTAACGGCGGGTACAATTACTCAAGCTCAGGAAACTGCTATTCAAACTGCTATTCAAACTGCGATGTCAACAGCTACAAAATCACAAGCTGGATTACAAACTGCTTTGGATACTCTTGTAACGGCGGGCACAATTACTCAAGCCCAAGAAACTGCTATTGAAACTGCCATTACACCACCTACAAATGGCGGTTCCAATCAAGGTACTAACAGTTGACCTATTTAGATGCTCTCGTAACGGCGGGCACAATTACTCAAGCATAGGAAACTGCTATTCTAGGTTCCTCTCTGTGAAAGAGTCTGTTATCT
>JGI12269J14319_10005148_pt1 | contig 11680 bp, 10 predicted proteins | sample PeaSoiSIISIP2007_FD_14319 | JGI IMG/M metagenome (IMG submission 14319) | reverse complement strand
GGCTTGCCCCGTCTCTTTTGACGCATCGGCGCTGCCGGAGACGCGGCAAGCCGCGTCTCTACAAGAAATTGCTTATTAAGAAAGGAAACATCATGCGCAATAAAGTAACGATCGTAGGTTCGGGAAACGTAGGCGCTACCGCCGCACATTGGATTGCATCTAAAGAACTGGCCGATGTCGTCCTTATCGACATCATCGAAGGCGTCCCGCAGGGCAAAGGTCTTGACTTGCTCGAAGCCATGCCCATCGAGAAGCGCGACTCCGCAATTCTCGGGACGAACGACTATGCCGATACCGCCAATTCCGACATCGTCGTCATCACCGCCGGAATTCCGCGCAAGCCCGGCATGAGCCGCGACGACCTGTTGAATACCAACTTCAAAATCATGAGCGACGTTGTCGGCAAAGTCGTGCACTACTCGCCGAACTGCATCCTCATCGTCGTCTCCAACCCGCTCGACGCCATGGCCCAGGCCGCCTACAAGATCAGCGGCTTCCCGCGTGAGCGCGTCATCGGCATGGCCGGCATCCTGGACTCCGCCCGCTTCCGGGCTTTTATCGCACTGGAGCTTAAAGTCAGCATCGAGAACGTAACCGCCTTCGTCCTCGGCGGCCACGGCGACACCATGGTTCCGCTTCCCCGCTATTCCACCGTCGCCGGCATTCCCATCACTGAACTTTTGGATAAGGCCACTCTCGATCGCATCGTCCAGCGCACCCGCGACGGCGGCGCCGAGATCGTTAAGTATCTCAAGACCGGATCGGCTTACTACGCCCCATCGGCCGCCACCACCGAGATGGTCGAGGCCATCCTCAAAGACAAGAAAAAGATTCTGCCCTGCGCCGCCTACCTCAACGGAGAGTACGGCATTCACGGCCTCTTTGTCGGCGTCCCGGTAAAACTCGGCTCCAAGGGCATCGAGCAGATCATCGAGATCAAACTCACCGCGGAAGAGAAAGCCGCCCTCGATAAGAGCGCCGCAGCCGTGAAGGAACTCATTGCGGTGATCAACGTCTAGGACGAACCGTCTGTAGAGACGGGGCTCGCCCCGTCTCACGCGGCGGCAAACGTCAAATTGTGACTTTGTTTTGAAGGGGCGCGGCTTCAGCCCCGCCGTCGCTCCCGTCAACTAAATCCGGCTTTAGCCGCTGCGGGGACGACCCGCCGCGAACCGCGGCTCGGTTCGTCAGAGAACTCAGGTTGCGTGTCAGGGCTTGGCTTTTGCAACGTCGAGAGCTGGTCGGATGCGGTATGATTGCTGCCGTTTTTGAACGCACAACGTGGGGCGACAATCCCATGAACCTCCTCCATGCACCCAGCCGCAGGCTCGCCATGATCATCGCATTTGGGCTTTTGCTCCCCATTGCCTCCGCTGACACGGCGCAAGAGATCAAGCTTCCAGCGCCTGGCCAGAAGATCAGCGTCGCAGGCAAGTTGCGTGGAATGGATGATCACAAGGAATTCAGTTTTCACGGAGACAGCGGCACGAAGGTAAAGATCGAGGTGACTGGAGACGGGCCGGTACGCGGTGAGGTCACGTTTCCCTCCGGAGACCAGGAAGGAGGTCCGGGCGGCGATATTCTGGATCAGGCCTTGCCCGAGACCGGCCAGTACCAACTGAAGATTTCAGAGAGCAAGATGGGCGAAGAGTGGAATGGAGCCTTCACCATCGAGATTTCCGTGGCCAAGTGAGGCGCACTGGCCTGCGTCTCTTTTCGCTTCCGTCATCGGCTCAGGCTCGCTATAGTGTCTGAGGCCAGCAGTCTGAAGCCGGTAGCATGGACTTCGATCAGCTCGAAATCTTCCTGGAAGTGGCGCGTCTCTCCAGTTTCTCCCGCGCGGCGGAGAAGCGCTTTCGCACCCAGCCCGCCGTTTCCTCCCAGATACGGGCGCTGGAAGAAGAAGTTGGCGCTCGTCTGCTCGACCGCTCCGGAGGCCGCGTCTCGCTCACCGCATCCGGCAAACTGTTTTTCAAGTACGCAGAAGAAACACTCGACCGGCGCAAGACCATCCTTACCGAGATCGCCGAAACCGAGCGTGTGCCCCGCGGCGAAATCGTCGTGGGAGCCAATGAGGGCACCTGCCTGCACATCCTGCCCGAGGTGTTTGCGCAATTCAAGCGCGACTATCCCAACGTCGCCGTGAGCATCCGGCGCTCCGACTATTCTCGGATTCTCGAGTCGATCCTCGAGAACGTGGTGGACTTTGGCGTGGTCTCGCTGCCCGTGACCGACAATCGCCTTGAGGCGCAGATGATTCACCGCGACGAACTCGTCGTAATCACGGCCCCGCGCCATGCGCTCGCGGCGAAGAAGAGTGTCACCCTGGCCGAGGTTTCGGCCTATCCGCTCGTTTTGCCCAAACTCGGCCACACCCGAGATGCGCTCGACGCCCTGTTCTGTGACCATCACTTGAAACCGAACCTGGCCATGGAGCTCGATTCGAGCGAACTGTTGAAGCGTTTTGTGGCGGCCGATGTCGGCGTGGGATTTATCGCCCGCTCCAATATCGAGGAAGACATCCGGGCCAAGGTTCTGGTTGCGATCACCCTTGCCGGCGCGCAAATCCGGCGTGACCTAGCCATCGTCTTCCGCAAAGACAAGTCGCTCAGCCGCGCCGCTAAGGCCTTCATGGACATCGCCGTCAAACAAAAGAATTTCTCCACGTCAGTGGCAGGGGCTGGGAAACGGTCAAAATGAACCGGGGCAAGCGGGTCGCGATCCTGTTGTGCCTGTTCCTGCCGGCTGCTGCAGGCCAGAGGCAGTCCGCCAGCGGCAAAACCCCATCCAGTGGCCCTGCCAAGCTCACCGCGCTGCAAGTGACGGGGACGGCGCGCTACACCGACAAGGAGATTCTCGCCGCCAGCAGCCTGCTGCTGGGCCAACCCGCCGCCGATGGCGATTTCAAGGAAGCAGTGCGGCGTCTCGGCAACTCCGGAATGTTCAGCGGCATTGTCTATTCCTATACTTCTTCAGGCTCGAGCGTGAAACTCGAACTGCAGCTCACCGATATTGACGCGAGCAAGCTGGTTCCCGCGCACTTCGAAAATCTCGTCTGGTTCACCGATGCCGACCTTCTCGTCGAGCTGCAGCGCCGGGTTCCTCTTTTCCGAGGCAAAGTGCCGCTCACCGGAGACCTTGCAGATCGGATCGAAGAGGCGCTGCAGGCGATCCTCGACGAGAAGCAGATTCCCGCACGAATCGACTACCTCCGTGAAGGCCCTATCGAGGGCGGAAACGTGATAGGCACTTCCTACATGGTTGAGGCCCTCGAGATTCGGATCGGCAACGTCGAGTTTCGCGGCGTAGGGCCGGACTTGCTCCCCGGTCTCGAGGCTGCGGCTCGCAAACTCCAGGGAGCGCCCTACCTCCGAACCAGTCTTGCCAAAATCGCAAACGTTGACTTCCTCCCTGTTTGTCTGAAGAGTGGATATCTCAGAGCATCCGTTGCAGACGCAGATGCAAGAGTCCTGTCGCAAGCGAAGGGTGAGGTCGAAGTGGACGCGATCTTCCCCCTGGCGCCGGGCAAGGTATACGTCACCTCGGGCGTTGTCTGGAAAGGCAATTCCGTGGTGAAGTCCGAGGAATTGCAGGGACTCCTCCACCTGCCGCTCGGCCAGCCCGCCGACGCCGTGCGCCTGCTCCATGACCTCGAAAACGTCGGCAAGCTTTACCGCAGCCGCGGCTACATGACGGTCCAGGTCAAGCCCGAAGCCCAGTTCGACGAGGAGCATAGCGCCGTGCACTACGACTTGAGCGTCGTCGAAGGCGATCTCTACAAGATGGGAGAGCTGGAGATTGCCGGGCTCGACACGCAGGCCACAGCCCGGATGCGGGCGGCGTGGACTCTGCGCGAAGATCAACCCTACAACGCCGACTACCCCAACAAGTTTCTCGACGATACCCGGCAACTCGTTCCCCGCGGCGTTCCGTGGAACGTCACCGTTCATGAATCGCTGGACGCGAAGAGTAAGACCGTGGACGTGGAAATCCGCTTCAAGCAGCAGTAGAGATCCAAACGGCGCGCCTGAATGTGAAATATTGTTGTAACCCGAAAAGGTACCCGGGAATCTCTATATTGGCAGTGCGACGTGTCTATTTTGAACGATCCCTTTGCGAGGAAGCGAGGAAAGAATGAAGGCGAATCGAATTGCGATTGCGGTTCTCGGAATGCAAATGTTGGCCGGGCTGGCGGTTCCAGCGCTGGCTGCCGGCAAGACCCAGACCTTGACCGGCGAAGTCAGCGACGCCATGTGCGGCGCAAAACATGAGATGCCCGGCCAGCCCGCTGACTGCACGCGCGCGTGCATGAAGCATGGATCGAAGTATGCGCTCGTGGTAGGAGACAAAGTCTATACTCTGGAGACTTCGGATAAGACCGCGCTTGACAAGTTGAACGGTCTGGCGGGAGCGAAAGCAAAGGTAACCGGAGAAGTGGACGGCACGACGATCACGGTAAAGTCGGTAGCGGCAGGATCGTAAGAGCAGTCAGTAGCAGGAGCAAATAAAAACCGGCGGGTTGCCCGCCGGTTTTCTTGTCTCTGCAATTCCGTTACTGTTGTTGAGTCTGGTCCGGATTATCGTCGCGCCGCTTCAGCGTCGGGCGATCGTCGTCGCTCTTGTCCGTTCCGGTGGACTTATCCGTGGTCGAGGCGCGCCGCAGGCTGGGCTTGCTCCCATCCTTCTGTTCGAGGACCTTGTGCCGGTTTTCGATAACGGCCAGCCGCGCTTTCACATCGTCAAACTCCGAGGTCGAAACGATGTATTGCGCGCGTGCCGGAAGAATCGTCGCAATCTCCTTTTGCGACGCCTCAATGCGGTCGGGCGTCTGCGGGTGCGAAGCGAAGGCCTTGGCGATCGTGCCCGGCTTCTTCTTCTCTTTCGCCTGAATCTTTTCGAAGAAGCTGATGAACGCCTGTGGATCGTATCCCGTCTTATACATATACTGCAGCCCAAGGTAATCTGCTTCCGCCTCGAAATTGCGCTGGAACTTCATGAACGTCAGCGGCAAAGCCAAGCCACTTGCTTCGTAAAGTCCGTAGCCCAACCCGCCCCCCATAAAGATCAGAGGAAGGCTGCCGATTTGCGCCCAATTCGCCCGCGTCATCTGACGCATCCCGTGGCGAGCGCAAACGTGCGAAATCTCATGCGCCATTACACCGGCCAATTCCGCCTCTTCGTCCGCCGCCAGAATCAGGCCGGAGTTTACATAGAAAAATCCACCAGGAAGTGCGAACGCATTCACTTCGTCGGAGTCGATAACCTTGATCGTGAACGGCACCTTCGCGTCGGAATTGCGCACCAGGTTTTGGCCGATGCGGTTGACATACTCGTTGACCACCGGGTCCTGCACCAGCTTTACGCTTTGCTCGACCTGCATCGAGTACTGTTTACCCAACCTGATTTCGCTTTCCAGCGAGTACCAGTCGCCCAAGCCGCGCCCGCCCACCTTGCGGTTACCGATGGCATCCACGTCCTTCTCACTGCCATCGTGCTTCACCTTGCTCTCGTCAGGTTCCTGGACGGGAGGCTCACCTTGCGGAGCCGTTTGGCTGTCAGCGCTTGCCGAAGAATCCGTGGGCGGAGCCTGGGTTGAAGAAGTTGAAGAATCGGGGGTTGCCGAAGGCTCCTGCGACGGAGCGGGCGCCGGTGCCGTCGACGGTTGCGTACCTTGCGGCGCTGTGCTTTGCGGCTGCGTGCTCGGCGGCTGCGTGCTCTGCGGCTGAGAGGTCTGCTGCTGCGGGTCGGTTGTTGGCGTGGTCTGGTTCTGCGCTAGCGCAACCATCGCCATCAGCGCCAGTAAGCTTAGGGAAATCAGCAATTTGCGGAAAGACATTTGGCACCCCCGCGGAAACCCGGCCGAATAGGATAATTATACCCCCGATGGCAAGTCGGGCTCGACGGAGTTTCCCACCTAGTTGGACGCAGTCTCCCAGCGGAAAGTTACCCGTTATTTTGCACCCTTTGCCTTTTCCGCTCGCCGGTGTACCATGGCGCGTTTTCAGACCCAGAGGAAGAGGAACCGCGTATGTTAGACCGTCGCAGCTTTCTGTCACAGTCATTCGCTTCGTCCCTGTCCGTCGGCGCCGGCTTGGCCTGGCGAGGAAATTTGTGGGCGCAACTGGAGTCGCTGCCATCAAAGCTGCCCGAGCGCTCCCTTTTCGACCAGAACGAAGACGCCTATTGGCGCGAACTCCGCCGGCAGTTCCTGATTCCCGCCGACGAAATCTACCTCAATAACGGCACCGTGGGCTCCAGCCCCGCGCCCGTGCTGCGCGCGGTCTTTGAGGGCTATGAAGCATGCGAAAAGCTGAACGAGGCCGACCCCGAGGACTATCCCATCTGGGGATACGCCTCCTGGAACCAGTTTCGCGATCCGCTGGCGGCCTTTGTGGGCTGCAATCGCGACGAGATCGCACTCCTCAGAAATGCCACCGAGGCCAACAGCTACATTGCCAATGGCGTCGATCTGAAGCCCGGCGACGAAGTGCTGATGACCGATCAGGAGCATCCCGGAGGCGAGCACCCATGGAATCTGCGCGCCAAACGCTACGGCATCGTGGTGAAGAAGATCACGCTGCCGAAGCCGGTAGAAAATCCCGCGCAGGCGCTGAACCTGTTCGCCGACGCCATTACGACACGCACCCGTGTAATGTTTTTCAGCCACATCACCACCTTTTCAGGAGTGGTGCTGCCCGCCAAAGAACTTTGCACCCTGGCTCGCAGTAAAGGAATTATTTCCGCAGTGGATGGAGCCCACGTTCCGGGAATGATGCGCCTGAACCTGCACGACTTGGGTTGCGACCTGTATTCCTCCAGCCCGCACAAGTGGCTGCAGGCGCCCAAAGGCTCGGGATTCCTTTACGTGCGCGACGAAATGATTGACCGCCTGTGGAACACGATCGCCACCGAAGGCTGGGACGACGTCAAGCTCCGCGCCGAACGCTTCCAGCGCATCGGCAGTTCCAACGTCCCCGCGCTGTGGGGATTGCGTGCCTCGATTCAACTGGCCAACGACATCGGGATGGACCGCATCGAACGCCGCCAGCGCCAGCTCTGCGACTACATTCTGGCCGCCATGATCAAACGAGGCGCAGTGTCGTGGACATCTCCCGATGCCTCGATGCGCTGCGCGATCGCGACGGTGAACGTTCCGCCGCTCGCTCGTATGGACCTCGAAAACTGGATGTGGAAGCAAAGGAAAATTCGCATCCGCGGAGCCGACCCGCACAAGCTGCGGCTGTCTACGCCCTACTACCTCTCGAGGCAGGATATCGACCGGTTCTTGGACGCTTTTGACGAGCACAAGAAGTCGAAGGTGTAGCGGGTGACCTCGGCGGCGGAAGCCGTGCCCTCTGCTGAGCCTAAAACACCCACGGGGCCTAGCCGCTGCGGTCGCGCGCTCTGCTCGACTCTACGACAGAGCAATCACCTGGTGATCGTGGCAATCGGGATGAATCGTCTGATAGAGATTTGCGAGCAGTTCCGGCCCATACCGCGCCACAAAACTAACGCCTGCGATCTCGCGCTCCTGGAGCGCCTTATGCGGAAATAGGGCGTGGCTCAGAGCATCCGCGTGCCGCGTGATGACTTCATTCCGCAGCTCTTCCGCTCGTGAAACCCGTGCTTGCAGGCGGCTGACTTGGTTCGCCATGCTGGCTCGCGTACTTTCAGCCGTATCGATAAGGGTCGAATCCAGCCTGCCAATCGATTCGCGAAGCGCCGCCATCGACTGGTCAACACTCGCGTAGGCTTCCGAAAAGCGCTCCTGCAAATCTGGTGGCAGCGAACGAGCGGCAATGGCTTCTCGCACTTTTTCCGGGCCATGGAACAAATCGGGCAGGCCCAGTTGATAGCGCGTCAAAATGCGCTCGGGCTTCGGCTCGACCAGCGTCGCCGAAAAACGCGGCAGGATAGGCGTCACGCGTCCCAGCAGTTTCTCGTACACGACAGCCACCTGCGCGAAGTATGCGACTTCGGCTGCTCCCCCCGTATAAACGAGCGTAGGCAGCAAGTAGTCCTGCACCACGGGACGCAGCAGCACATTCGGGTTGAACTTTTCTGGCGCGGTTTCAATCTGGTCGAGCAGTTCGCGGTGAGAGATCCGCTCCTCGCCCACGATGTACTCACCACCGTTGCTGCCGTTGGTACCATTATTTCGTCGCCGCACCACCGTGCGCGCGCCATTCTTCACTTCAAAAAGCAGCGTGCTCGCCGAGGTCACCTTCACTTGCTGGTGATACCCCGCCGCCTCAAGCGCTTTGCCCCGCCCGAGCAGTGCCTCATCGAGTTCAGAGGCGCGCTCGATAGCCGCGCGGAATAGCGGCTTTGCGAGATCGTGGAAATCCTTGCCTGTTGAATCAGGGCCCGCCGGATCGAGCAGGATGACGCCCCAATCCGCAAACAGCCGCGCAAACAGCAGGGCAAACGCACTCCCCAGAGTCTCTCCCGGACGATACGCCCGGCGCAGCCACGTGGCGACCTCGGAATCTCCGAGCAGCGCAGCCGCGCGTTCGACCACGGGCTCGATCTCCGGCCCGAACTTGACCGCCCCTACCGGCGCGTCCGTCACCGCGTTACTTTGAAACGCGTGGCTTTCCACCGCAAGTGGTTCTGGAAGTCCCTGCGCAGAGAGCAGCGCGACATGGTTGACCTCGGCCAAATCGTGATCCTCGGTCGCCAGCCAGAAGACCGGGACGCAGTCCACTCCAGCCGCCGTCGCCTGTTCCGCCAGCTTGACCGCCGTCAGCGCCTTGAAAATCGAAAACAGCGGCCCGCCGAAAAGCCCGACTTGCTGTCCCGTAACCGCCGCCAGCGCCCCTCGCCGGAGCCGCTCAATATTGGCCAGCGCCTTCGGAGAGCCGCCCCACGTGCGATTCTGCCGCTCCAGAATTTCGCTGACTTTGCCGCGGCGCACGGCATCGTAAGCGACATGCTGGGATTCGTCTTTTACCCACTCGGAAAAAATCGGTGAACGTGGATACATCCCGCGAACGGAAGGAGTGTAGGAGAGATAATCAAGGAAGAGACGTGTGCTGTGCGGAATCTGCGGGAACGGCAAACACTGCGCCTTCATCGGCAGCTCTCCGGACATCCCTCGATACACCGGCGTGGTTTTGCGATCCGCATATCTTTTCGTTCTCTCAGAAGCCAACGCGAGCGGTTTCTCACGCGCGTTCAAAAATAGCACTTCCCAGGCACGCAGCGCCGAACTCCAACCACATTTGATGACGCGGAAGCGCTCAGGTTGCAGAGAATGGGCGTAATACGGGTTGGCGATACGAGCGGCAAGAATGATACGACTCGGTTTGTTAGTGCAAACGCGATTTTTCGCCAACTACGGGATATATCGCCAGTTAATCACAACGCGCGCATTGAACTTCAGCTTTTAGTGCGAGGTCGGCTCGGCGGAGACCGTGCGAGTCGGCCCGCTCTGAATAGCCCTCACGTATTTCTCGATTCCTCGCAGTTCAGACTCGGATACGCCGAGCTTCAAGAATGAATGTGCGTAGGCCTTGTGGGCATTTCCGCGTGCAATGGCATCGAACAGTTCTTCATCGGAGAGGCTGGCGACTGTTTTCGACCGAAGGTCTGGAATCTTCCCAATGGCGGATGATGCTCGACCGCTGCCATCGGCTGAGTGGCAAGACGCGCAATGCTTGACGTAGGCAGGCGGTGGATCAAGTGCAAGAACAACTCCGCTGTACCCGAGTGCTAGAACTATGAAGAGCGCATTAGAATATCGTTTCACCGGCTACTCCTAAGGATGATTGTCACAATAGTATCCTCGACGGCGAGCGACAGCACATAACATCGGTAATGGTACTTCAGTGGTGCCGCTCACTCATGGGCCATAGCCGGCGACAGGCCGCACATTGGGAGAGATCGTAGGTCGAGGCTCGTAGATGCGCGGTCAATGCGCGTAACCGGGATGTTTCGCCAACCGGGATGGCTCTAGACCATGCACAGTTGCAAACGTAAGCGGTCATAGCGCCTCCTGGTTTTTTTCTTCATAATCCGGGGTATGGCTCTCATCGTCTTCCTTCGCGGCGTTAATGTTGGCGGACACCGAACCTTTCGCCCCAGCGTCCTCGCACGGGAGCTGAGCGAATACGATGTCGTGAACATAGGCGCGGCGGGAACCTTTATCGTCCGCAAGCCACAGTCGCGAGCAAACTTTCGGGCGGCTCTGCTTCCCAAGCTGCCATTCGAAGCGGACGTGATGCTGTGCGACGGGCGCGACCTTCTGCGCCTGGAAACGGCGAATCCGTTTGGGACTCAGCCCTCCCCGCCGGATGTTGTTCGCTTCGTGAGCATCCTCTCGAAGGCGGGCGCCGTCCGCGCATCGCTACCCGTTTCGTTTCCCTCCGATGGCCAGTGGTTGGTGCGGGTGATGGCGTCCGAAGGCCAGTTCGTGTTTGGCATGTACCGGCGCCACATGAAGACCATCGGCTACCTCGGCCAGATCGACAAACTCTACGGCGCGCCCGCCACGACACGGAACTGGAACACGATCGCTGCCATCCTGCGAATCTTGAAGGGCCACGGCAAGCCGCGGTAACCAACGGCGCTCTCCCGCTTGGTTTTGGGTGTAAACGCGATGTTACGCCAACTATCCTTTAGGCTTGACCGAGTGTCTGCGATACAGGATCACGAATATCACCACTCCGCTTGCAAGAAGTGCGAAGGGAACAGGCCCAAGAGCGTCAAAGCTCCTCTGTTGAAAATCGGTTATCCCGTTCACCGTCGGTATTTCGGAATCATAGTAGATTGTGATTTTGTCACCCGCTGACGGCACGGGCCTGTTGTAAAGTGGAATTTCCTGTCCCCGAAAAACGTCCTCCCCGAGCTTGAATTCGAAGTGGACGCGATTACCTTTGGCGACTTCCCTTACGATGCCCATTGTCGTAGCTTGACGTGCAGCAGCTCTTGAATAAACATGCCACTGCCAAACGAAGACGGCAGCCCCGATGAGCCATGGGAGCACGATTATCAAGGTCCAGTAGGGAGGGCGGTGCCAGAACTCACGAGTTCGCTCTTGCCATGAGGGCCGCTCATACTCCGTCAACGAGCCGTTAAGGAGTCCCATACTCGTCGATTTTACGCTGACTGTTGTAACCAGGCGTTTACGCTCAGAACGGGATGAATCCGCTATGACGGCATCGCCCGCCATCTACCGCCTCTCAAACACGACCGCAACCTTATCCTCGTAAGCCACCCGCCAATCTTGCGGAAGTTCGCGGAGCAGATTGGCCAGTGTCGATCCAGTGGGCAAGAGCGCCGTCCGAATCTGCCACTGTTCGAGCACGCTCTGCCATCCCGGCTCGGCCTGGGTCAGGATCAGGTACTGGCGAATCCGGTCCGAGCCGTAAAGATCGTGACGGTCGTCCACAACGACCTTGCGATCGGGATACATAACGTAGATGAGGTAGCCTCCCCAGGCATCGGTTGAGAAAACGGGATCCGAGTTCAGTTTCCTCCCCTCAGCTTTCCTCTCCAGGAAATTCACCGCCGCCACCGGCATTTTCTGCGGATCGAACCGCGCGTGAATCAGCTGACGCGAGCCCAGCCATCCGCCCTGCAGACAAATCGCGAAGGCAAGGGCCACCGAGACGACCGGCCACAGATGTCCGCGGAGCTCCATTTCCTGACTGCCCATGCGACCGGAGAAGCTTGAAAT
>JGI12269J14319_10005146_pt1 | contig 11681 bp, 7 predicted proteins | sample PeaSoiSIISIP2007_FD_14319 | JGI IMG/M metagenome (IMG submission 14319) | reverse complement strand
CGGCAGGTTGCACTCGAGGCAGGCGACGGCCGGGTCCGCGGCGAACACGGTACGACCGTTCGCGTCGGTGATGCGCTCGATCAGGTACGGGGTGACGCGGAATCCGCCGTTGGCAAACACCGCGAAGCCGGTCGTCAGTTCGAGCGGGGTCAGCTGCGCGGTGCCGAGCGCGAGGGTCAGGTTGTGGGGCAGCGCTTCCTTGTCGAAACCGAAGCGCGTCGCATAGTCGAGCGCATAGTTGACGCCGAGCGCCCGCAGGATGCGAATCGACACGAGGTTGCGGGAGCGGGCGAGCGCATCGCGCAGTCGNGTCGGGCCGTANAAGTGCTTGGACTCGTTCTCCGGCCGCCACATGTCCTCGAGGCCNGCGCCNTCGATCACGATCGGCGCGTCGAGAATGACCGTCGCCGGCGTGAAGCCGTGCTCGAGCGCGCCGGAGTAGATGAACGGCTTGAACGAGGAGCCGGGCTGGCGCTTCGCCTGGATCGCGCGGTTGAAGTTGCTGGCGTAGAAATCGAAGCCGCCGGCGAGCGAGGTGATCGCGCCGTCCTGCGGGTCGAGCGAGACGAACGCGCCCTGCACCAGCGGCACCTGGGCAAGTAGCGCCGCACCGCCGGCGCTCGGCAGCACGTAGACCACATCGCCCGCTGCCAGTATCTCGCTTGCCTGTTTCGGCGGCGGGCCGAGGTTCCCGGACTTGTCGGCACGCCGCGCCCAGCTGAGGCCGGTGTCCCACGGCAGCACGTAGCGCTGCCCGTCCTTGCCGAACACCGTTGCGGTCTTCGGGCCGACGCTGGCGACGACCGAGGGCATGAGCCCGCCGACCGGCGTGAAGTGCTCCAGCATCTCGCTGGCCTGGCGCGAATCGCCCGGCGGGCTCGCCGCGCGGCCGACGGCACCACGCCAGCCGTGGCGCCGGTCGTACTCGAGCAGCGTCGCGCGCAGCGACCAGTCCGCTGCGTGCTGCAGTCGGCTGTCGATCGTCGTGATGACCTGGTACCCGGCGCTGTACAGATCATCGCCATATTGGTCGGTGAGCTGCGCGCGCACCATCTCGGCGACGTACGGCGCGTCGACCTCGACGCGCGGGCCGTGTTCCTGCGTCTCGATCGGCGCCTGCAACGCCGCGTCGTGCTCGGGGCGTGTGATGTAGCCCTTGTCGAGCATGCGCCTGAGTACGTAGGCGCGGCGCTGGCGCGCGCGCTCCGGGTTCGCGATCGGATTGACGGTCGACGGCGCCTTCGGCAGTGCCGCAATCGTTGCCGTCTCGGCGAGTGACAGCTCGCTCAGCGTCTTGCCGTAATACACCTCTGCGGCAGCGGCGACGCCATAGGCGCGCTCGCCGAGAAATATCTTGTTCAGATACAGCGCCAGGATTTCCTGCTTGGAGAACTCGCTCTCGATCCTGAGCGCGAGGAAGATCTCGCGAAGCTTGCGCCTCAGCTGCTTCTCGGGTGTCAGGAACATGTTGCGGGCCAGCTGCATCGTGATCGTGCTGCCACCCTGGCGGGCCTCGCCTGTCGCGGCCGTCACGATCAGCGCCCGCAGCAGCCCGCCGGTGTCGATGCCGCCGTGCGAAAAGAAGCGATCGTCCTCGGCTGCGAGGAAGGCATTGACGAGCCGCTTGGGCACGTCCTCGATGCGCACCGGCACGCGCCGCTGGTCGCCGATCTGCGCGAGCAGCCGGCCATCGCGCGTATAGATCCGCAGCGGAACCTGCAGGTGCATGTCGCGCAGCGCCGCGACCTCGGGCAGCGTCGGGGCGAGGTAGTAATAAGTCGCGAGACCCGCGAACAGGATGGCGCCGGCGAGCGTCAGCAGGGCGGCGGCAACAACGCATCCCAGCCGAACATAACGAGGGTTCACAGAAATCCGCTGCAAGTATTTGCCTCGGGTAAGGTGATTATGCATAGTAGCCGCGGCTCAAGGGCAAACCCACCGAAAGGCGGGGACGCAAAGCCACCGGTCTACGGGTGTCGGCGACGCGAAGGCGGTCGGACCTAGGACAGCGGGGTTGCCGGGCGGAATCTAGGGGCTTTGGACACGCATCCTGCCCCGGCGCCGCTTGCAACCGTGCTCCATCCAGGAGCCGACCCCGCGGCCCGCCGACAGTTCCCGGCAACTCCCCGCCGAGCGGGACCGCGTCGCGCTTTTGAGCCCGGGCTGTGGGTGGACGAGGCCCCGCTGCGCCGAACCGTGATTGGGCTCACGTTCCATTTAACAGTTGGTTGCTATAAAGTTGCTCCGGAATCCTAAAGCGGATCGGCGACAAGACTAGTTAAGGTCTTGAATCAAAAAGGATTTATGAAGATTTCGTTGCCGCAACTGTCCTTCTCACTGGGGCAGAAGAATAGGCCGTTGATCGGCCTGGACGTCACGACGTCCTCGATCAAGCTGATCGAACTGGCGATGACAGGCGACCAATACCGCGTCGAGGCCTACGCGGCCGAGCCGACGCCGCACAGCGCCATCAACGAAAAAGCGATCGTCGACGCCGAAGCCGTTGGCGAGGCGATCAAGCGCGCGGTCAAGCGCAGCGGCGCGCGCAGCAAGGAAGTCGCGGTCGCAATATCCGGCGACGCCGCGATCACCAAGGTCATCCAGATGCCGCGCTCGCTCTCGCAGCGCGACCTCGAAGCGCAGGTCGAGCTGCAGGCCGACCAGTACATTCCGTTTCCGATGGACGAGGTCAGCTACGACTTCGAGGTGATGGGCCCGTCGGAGAAAGACCCCGAGATGCGCGATGTGCTGCTCGTCGCGACGCGCACCGAGAACGTGGAGCAGCGCCAGGCTGCGGTCAAGGCGGCCGGCCTGTCGGCGCGGATCGTCGACGTCGAAGCCTTCGCGCTCGAGAATGCCTGCCGGCTGCTCACGCACCAGATGATCGACGGCGGCCAGGGGCGAACGATCGCGGTCGTCGACTTCGGCGCCAGCACCACCACTTTCAGCGTCCTCAAGAATCTGCGGGTCATCTACACGCGCGACTTCGCCTTCGGCGGCCAACAGCTGACCGAGGAGATCATGCGGACCTACGGGCTGTCGATGGAGGAGGCCGGCCGGGCCAAGAAGGAAGGCGGATTGCCGTCCAATTTCCAGCCGGAAGTGCTGGACCCGTTCATCGACGACATGACCCAGCAGGTGAGCCGCAGCCTCCAGTTCTACCTCGCCTCCGGTGGCGGGCGCGAGCAGCCAGAGCAGATCCTGACCTGCGGCGGCTGCGCCAACATCGCCGGCGTCGCCGACGTGATCGCAAGCCGGGTTGGTATTCCGGCTGAACGCGGCGATCCGCTCGGCCAGATGAAACTGTCCTCGAAGGCGAAGGCGCAGGGCGTGAAGCGGGACTCGACTGCGCTGCTCACTGCCTGCGGTCTGGCCCTGCGGAGTTTCGACTGATGCCGCAAATCAACCTACTGCCGTGGCGGCAACTGCAGCGCGCTCGGCGTCAGAAAGAGTTCGGGATCGCGGCATTTGGCGCGCTGCTGGCAGCGGCGGCGGTCACGCTGTTCACGAGCTGGGGCATCAGCGCCGCGATCGATCGGCAGCACGAGCGCAACGAGCTGCTGAAGAGAGAAACAGCGGAACTCGACAAACAGATCACCGAGATCCTCGGCCTCGAGGCGCAGAAGCAGCGCATGCGCTCGCGCATGGACATCGTCGAGCGCCTGCAGCGCAGTCGCCCGGAAGTCGTCCACGTGTTCGACCAGCTGGTGCGGACGCTGCCGGACGGCGTGTACCTGACGTCCGTCAAGCAGACCGACAAGAAGCTCGAACTCAAGGGAGTGGCGCAGTCGTCGACCCGCGTGTCGACGTTCATGCGAAACATCGAGAGCTCACCGTGGCTGACCGATCCGCAGCTGCAGGTCGTCGAGACCATGCGGCAGGGCGGGAGCGGATCGGAGTTCACGCTGTTCGCGACCCAGAAGAGCACCGAACCTGCCGACGATGAACAGAAGCCGCGGCGCGCCGGGCGTCCGGCGGGGGCAGCTGGCACATGAACTTCATCGAAGACCTGCGCGGCCTCGATCCTAAAGACGTCGGTCGCTGGCCGTTCCTGTACCGGGCGCTGACGATCGGCCTGCTATTCGTGGTGCTCACGGGGGCACTCATCTATTTCATTCCGATCCGCACCCAGATGCCGGATCTCGACCGCGCCCGCAGTGACGAGGCGTCGTTGATGCAGACCTTCGATGATAAGCAACGCAAAGCCGCCAACATCGACGCCTACAAGGCCCAGCTCAAGGAAATGGAGCGCTCGTTCGGGGCGATGCTGCGCCAGCTCCCGGGCCGCACCGAGGTGCCGAGCCTGCTGGTCGACATCTCGCAGACCGGGCTCGCAGCCGGGCTGCAGGAGAAGCTGTTCCAGCCGGCGCCGGAGGTGAAAAAGGACTTCTACGCCGAACTGCCGATCAAGATCCGGCTCAGCGGTTCCTACCACGAGTTCGGCACCTTCGTGAGCGGCATCGCGGCGCTGCCCCGCATCGTGACGCTGCACGACATCGCGATCGTCCCGGAGGGCAGGGATAGCGGGCCCGACCGGCTGACTCTCGACGTCACGGCGAAGACCTACCGCTACCTCGAGGATGCCGAGACCGCGCCTGCCGACAAGGGCAAGCCTGCCGCCCCTGCTGCGCCAGCCGCGGGCGGAGGGAATGGCTGATGTCGCGCCGTACCAGTCCGGTCCTCCCCGCGGCGCTCGTCGCCGTGCTCCTGGTCCCGCTCGCCGGCTGCGGCGGCGGCACGACCGACCTGCAGCACCAGCTCGACCAGATGAAGCAACGCCCCGGTGGCCGCATCGAGCCGATTCCGGCGATCAAGCCCTACGAGTCGTTCGTCTACGACCCGAGCCAGCTGCGGTCGCCGTTCCAGCCGAGCGTGCCTACCGTCGCGCCGGGCGCCGGCGGCGTCCGTCCGGACGTGCACCGCAACCGCGAATTCCTGGAACGGTTCTCGCTCGACACGCTGAAAATGGTCGGGACGCTGCGTCAGGGCGGCCGGACCTATGGATTGCTGCAGACCAAGGACGGCCTGATTCACCGGGTCGTGCCGGGGAATTACGTCGGCCAGAACGACGGCCGGATCACCACCGTCGCCGATTCCAAGATCGCCGTCGTCGAAATCGTGCCGGACGGGCTGGGTGGCTATATGGAGCGCCAGGCCTCCATCTCGCTTGCGGCTAACTGATTGCTACCGGGAGTAGTGGGAATGAAAGCCAATTTCGGGCCTGTTACCGCCGCGCCACGCGCCAAGAGCGCGGGTCTTGGCTTCGCAGCGCTCGCGCTTTTCCTCGGACTCGTGCCGGTCGGCGCGAGCTTCGCGCAAACGGCGGCCAACCGGCTCGAGTCGGTGGAGGTCACCACGCTCGCGGGCCAGCAGGTCCAGCTCAGGTTCCACACCTCCGGTCCGGCACCGCAGCCGCTGGCATTTACGATCGACAAGCCGGCACGCATATCGCTCGACCTGCCAGGCGTGACGCTGGCGCTCCCGAACCGCCGCATCGACGTCAAGTCCGGCGGTGTCGACAGCGTGGTCGCCGGCGAGGGCAGCGGCCGCACGCGGCTCGTGCTCAACATGGATGCGCTCGTGCCGTATGACACGCGCGTCGAGGGCAACGTGATTACCGTCACCGTCGGCCAGAAGCGCGAGGGCGGTACGGTTGCCAGCGCCCCGGCCGCCGCGGAGTCCGCCGCGGCCGGTGGGCGCAAGGTCGAGAGCATCGACTTCCGGCGCGCGCCCGACGGCACCGGACGCGTGATCGTTGCACTCAGCGACCCGCGCACGCCGGTCAACCTGCGTCAGGAAGGCCAGCAGGTCATCGTCGATTTCGTCGGCGCGCAGATCAGCCAGGACCTGGTGAAGCGCTACGACGTCGCGGACTTCGCGACGCCGGTGAGCTACGTCGATGCGCTGCGCGCCGATGGCAGCCCGCGACTCGTCGTCAATTCCCACGGCGAGTTCGAGCAGGTGGCCTACCAGACCGACAATCAGTACGTGGTCGAGATCCGCGCCGCGACCCCCGCCAAGGGCAGGTTCGCGGAGGAGAAGAAGGAATACTCCGGTGAGCGCCTGACGCTCAACTTCCAGGACATCGACGTGCGCGCCGTGCTGCAACTGCTGGCGGACACCAGCGGCCAGAACATCGTCGTCAGCGACACGGTGCAGGGCAGCGTCACGCTGCGGCTGCAGAACGTGCCCTGGGACCAGGCGCTCGACATCGTGATGCGCACCAAGGGCCTCGCGATGCGCCGCCACGACAACGTGATCATCGTCGGGCCCGCCGACGAGCTCGCCAACCGCGAGAAGGCGGAACTGCAGGCCCGCAAAGAAGTGGAGGAACTCGCGCCGCTGCGGACCGAGTACCTGCAGGTCAACTACGCCAAGGCGATAGACCTGGCGGTGCTGATCAAGGGCAAGGCCGGCAACGCGCTGATCTCCGCGCGCGGCAGCGTCGCGATCGACGATCGCACCAATACGCTCTTGCTTCAGGACACGACCGACCGCCTCGCCGACATCCGCCGGCTGGTCACGACGCTCGACATCCCGGTCCGCCAGGTGCTGATCGAGAGCCGCATCGTGATCGTCAACGACGACTTCACCCGCCAGCTCGGCGCGATGCTCGGAGTGACCGGCGCGCGCTCCACCGGCAACAACGGACTGGTCGCGATTTCAGGCGACGCCTCCTCGACCAACACGATCGTGACGTCCGCGCTCACCAACCTGCAGTCCGGGACCGGCTCGCCGTTCCCGGTGACGATACCGACCGGAGCGGGCACTACTCCCACCAGCCCCGCGAACTATCTCGACCGTTACAACGTCAACCTGCCGGTCACGAACCCGGCGGGCTCGATCGCGCTGTCGGTGCTGAACGGCAACTATCTCGTCGATCTCGAGCTCTCAGCCGCGCAGGCCGAAGGCCGCGGCGAGATCGTGTCGTCACCGCGCCTGATCACCTCGAACCAGAAGGAAGCATCGATCCTGCAGGGCCTCGAGATCCCCTACCAGGAATCGGCCGGGTCCGGCGCCACGACCACGCAGTTCAAGAACGCGGTGCTGTCCCTGAAGGTCAAGCCGCAGATTACGCCGGACAACCGCGTGATCCTCGACCTCACCGTCTCGGACGACAGCATCGGCCAGCTGGTGCAGAGCGCCACCGGCGGCCAGGTGCCGGCCATCGACACGCGCGCGATCACGACCCAGGTGCTGGTCAATGACGGCCAGACGGTCGTGCTCGGCGGCATCCTGCAAACGACGCGGAGCGTTAACGAGACCAAGGTGCCGCTGCTCGGGGACATCCCGCTGCTCGGCTATCTGTTTAAGACCACGACGAGGACGAACAACAAGGACGAACTCCTGATCTTCGTCACGCCGAAGATCCTGCGCGAGGGAAGTAATCTGTACTGACGCTCTGCGGGGAGGCGGCAGCTGACAACGATTGGGAGGACGGATGAAGATTCTCAAGTTTCTAGGTGCGATCATCGCAACGGCGCTGCTGCTCGCGGCCTGCGGTGGCGCGTCCAATACGCTGACCGGGGCGACCACGACTGGCACCGGCACGACAACCGGCCCCCCGGCGACGGCGTCGTCGATTATCGTATCCGCGTCGCCGGCGTCGATCCTGGCTGACGGGTCGACCACGTCGACGATCACCGCCACCGCGCTCAATGCCAACAGCGCGGTACTCCCAAACGTGCCAATCACGCTGTCGGCGGTCGGCGGCGTTCTCGGCGCCGTCTCCGGGGCCCGAACCGGCACCAGCGGCACGATCACGGCCACGCTGTCGACCGGTGGAAACCCGACGCTGCGGTCGATCACCGTCACGGCGACGTCCGGCACCTTGACGGCGACCACGGACGTCCAGGTGATCTCGTCTGCGTCGGCCTCCCCGGCCGCGTTCCTGAGCGTCACATCGGACACCCCGTCGATCCTGTCCGACGGCTCGACGAGCGCCAATATCACCGTGTTCGTGGCCGACTCGAGCCACGATGCCCTGCCGAACGTCCCGGTTACGCTGAGCGCGTCCTCGGGCCTGCTGCAGGTCGCCACCTCGCCTCCGACCACCGACGCGACCGGAACGGTCAAAGCGGTGTTGATCACTGGCGGCGATGCGACGCTGCGGACGATTACGGTCACGGCAACGGTCAATTCGTTGACGGCCACTGTGACTGTGCAGGTCATCGCGACTCCTCCGCCGGTGACGGTGCAGCTCGGCAGCGGTACGAATGCGGCATTCAAGCCCGGCGTGATCGGGGTCTCTAACTCGACCCTGTCGGCGGGCGGCAGCACCAGTCTCTCGGTCGTGCTGCAGCAGAGCAATGGGACGCTGTATACGCAGAGCGCAACGATCACCTTCAGCTCGCCGTGTGCGGCGAATGGGTTCGCGACGCTGACGCCGTCGGTGACGACGAGCACCGGCATCTCCAACTCCGCCACCTATTCGGCGAGCGGCTGCGCCGGCAGCGACACCATCACGGCCACAACGACCATCAATGGGGCACAGCTGACGGCGAGCGCCACGGTCAACGTCGCGGAAGCGGCGATCGGCTCCATCGGCTTCCTGTCGGCGGTACCGACGATCATTGCGCTCCAGGGCATCGCCTCCTCGGCGCTGCCCGCGCAGTCGGTGGTGACCTTCCAGGTCCTGGACCAGGGCGGCAATCCGCGGCCGAACGCGAATGTTACGTTCTCGCTGAATACGACGGTGGGTGGCCTGACGCTCTTGAATACGAGCGCCACCTCCAACGCGACCGGCCAGGTGCAGACCGTGGTCGAGAGCGGCACGGTCGCAACACCGGTGCGGGTCACGGCCGTCGTGGAAGGCGTCAGCCCCGCGATCTCGACGCAGTCGAGCGAGCTGATCGTCTCGACCGGCATCCCGACGCAGGGCGGCTTCTCGCTGGCGGTGAAGTGCGCCAACGTCGAGGCCTGGGCCGTCGATGGCGTCCAGGTGCCGCTCACTGCGCGCCTGTCGGACCGGTTCCTGAATCCGGTCCCGGACGGCACCGCCGTGTCCTTCCACACGGACGGCGGCGCGGTTGATGCGTCGTGCACGACGACGACGACCAACGGCAACAGCAACTGCACCGTCAACTGGACGAGCCAGAACCCGCGGCCGACCGGGGATCCGAACCTGCCGTTCTGCTCGCTGCCAGCAAAGGCCGGCACCTGCGATCGGCCTGGACGCGCGGCTCTGCTGGCGGTTGCAATCGGCGAGGAGTCGTTCACCGACCTCAATGGCAACGGCGAGTACGATCCGGGCGAGCCGTGGGTCGACATTCCGTACCGCTTCGTGGACAACAACGAGAGCGGCTCGTACGTGGCCGGCGATTACTTCTATGACTTCCTGAACAAGGGCACGTACGAGTACCCGAACGCACAGTACCCCGGCGCGGATACAGCCAATCCGCTCGTGGTCCCGGCGTGTACGGCAAAATACTGCGGCGACGGCAAGTTCAACGGCGTGCTGTGCAACGACCCGAACAACACCGGCGTCTGCGGCTACCCGTCGGTCGGCATTGGCGCCCAGAACTTGATCGTCATGTCCGCCAGCACCCCGGCCAATCTGTCGCCGGCTGCGGGGACGACGCTGCCGACCCTCGCATCGGGCGCGACGGTGGTGTTCCCGTTCGTGCTCGCTGACCTCAACAACAACCCGATGCCGCAAGGCACCACGATCTCAGCGTCGCTCACCGGCAATGACCTGGTGCTCGGGTCGCCGTCGTCGTTCACCGTACCGTGCACGACCGAGCCGACGACGATCGGCATCATCGTGACCAACACGCCGGCAGGCTCGGCGGTGACCGGCCTGTTGACGTTGACCATCACCTCGCCGGGCGGCGTCGTCACGATCGCGAACTACAACATCGCGGCGGCCATGTGATGTGACCCCACACAGCGCTTGACGCATTGGACGGCCGCCCTACCGGGCGGCCGTTTTCATTGTGACGGTCTCGACTACACTTGCACCTATGGCCGAGCAATCCTCGTCACCCGAGGCCGCCCGCACCGCGGCGTTACGCGGCATCTTCCTGATCGGCCCGATGGGCTCGGGAAAGTCCGCGGTCGGACGCGCGCTGGCGCGCCTCGCAGGGCGCAGTTTCATCGACAGTGATGCGGAGATCGAGCGCCGGACCGGTGTCGACATCCCGCTGATCTTCGAGAAGGAGGGCGAGCAGGGCTTTCGGATCCGCGAACGCGAGGTCATTGACGACCTCACCCAGCGCCCGGGCATCGTGCTCGCGACCGGCGGCGGCGCCGTGCTCTTGCCTGAGAACCGCCGTTGCCTCGCCTCGCGCGGGATCGTCGTCTATCTCGAGGCTTCGATCGAGCAGCAGGTCGAGCGCACGCGCCGCGGGCGCAACCGGCCGCTGCTGCACGAGGAGGACCCGCGTACGCGCCTGACCGAGCTGCTGCGGGTGCGGGAGCCGCTGTACACGCAACTCGCGCAGGTCACGGTCACGACCGATCACCGCCGCGTGCAGGCCGTCGCCGAGCACATTCTGGCGGAGCTTAAGCGCCTCGGGATACGGTGAACCTGCTTGTTCCGAGGCCTGACCCGGGGGCGCGGGCGGTTCTGAGGGGGCCGATCTGGCGACCCAGCTCGGGTGAGGCCGGAGGTTTGCGTCCGATAATCCTTTGATTTGCATCAAACTCAGCTCGCGGTCCGCGCGATCACCGCGGATCGGATTCGCCATTGCATGAGACCTTCGCTGCGAGTTGCGCGCGGCGCGCGTTCGTCCGATTTCGCGGCGGTCGCGACCTCGACCCGAGACCGCGGCAGTCGTTCTTGTTATCGTCCTCAGAATGTCCCCGCCCCCGATCACGCTCGCCATTGACCTCGGCCCGCGCAGCTACCCGATCCACATCGGCGCAGGCCTGCTGACGGACCGGCGGCGGCTCGAGGCGGAGCTGCCGGCCGGGCCGCTGCTCGTCGTCAGCAACACTGCCGTCGCACCCCTCTACCTGCCGCGGCTGACGGCCGCGCTCGCCGGCCGGCAGCTAGCCGAGTGCGTGCTGCCGGATGGCGAGGCCTGGAAGACTCTGCAGACCCTTGCACGGGTCTACGACCGCCTCGCCGCCGCCCGCGTCAATCGCGACGGGGCGGTACTCGCGCTCGGCGGGGGCGTGGTCGGCGACATTGCCGGCTTCGCCGCCGCGACCTGGCAGCGGGGCATCGCCTACGCGCAGTTGCCGACGACGCTCCTTGCCCAGGTCGATTCCTCGGTCGGCGGCAAGACCGGCGTCAACCACCCCGCCGGCAAGAACCTGATCGGCGCGTTCCACCAGCCGAACGTCGTCATCGCTGACCTCGACACGCTCGCGACCCTCCCCGACCGGGAGCTGCGCGCCGGGCTCGCCGAAGTGATCAAGTACGGCCTGATTCGCGACCGGGGATTCCTTGACTGGATCGAGCGCGAGCTTGCGCGGCTCCTCAGGCGCGACACCGACGCGCTCGCCGAGGCAGTCAGGCGCTGCTGCGTGATCAAGGCCGAGATCGTCGCGCTCGATGAGCGCGAGAGCGGGCCGCGGGCGCTGTTGAACCTTGGACACACTTTCGGTCACGCGATCGAGGCGGCGGCCGGCTACGGCGAATGGCTGCACGGCGAGGCGATCGCGATCGGCATGGTGTTGGCCGCCGAGACCTCGGCCCGGCTCGGCTGGCTCGATCGCGCCGCCGTGACACGCGT
>JGI12269J14319_10005144_pt1 | contig 11682 bp, 6 predicted proteins | sample PeaSoiSIISIP2007_FD_14319 | JGI IMG/M metagenome (IMG submission 14319) | reverse complement strand
CACTGCTCCGTCGGGCTCCGATCGCGAGAGAGGGCAGATTACGACGCTTCCGCCTCTCGCCGTGGGCATTCTGATTGGCCTTTGCGCGGCCAAGTTGCTGCTGCACCTCTTCACCAGTGTTCGGCACTACGGCTACTTTCGCGACGAGCTTTATTACCTCGATATGGCGCGCCATCTCGACTGGGGCTATGTCGATGCTGCGCCGCTGATCGCCTTTTACGCGAAGGTCGCGCTGCTGATGGGCGGTTCGCTGGCGGCGCTGCGGATTCTGCCGGCGCTGGCGGGCACGGCGCTCATCGCGCTCACCATGCTCATCGCGCGTGAACTCGGCGGTGGACGTTATGCCCAGTTTCTTGCGGGTTTCTCCATTCTGCTTTGCCCCGCCGTTCTGATGACGGACAGCCTGCTCACCATGAATGCCTTCGAGCCACTCTTCTGGATGGGCTGCATTTGGGTGGTCGCTCGCATCTTGCGAACGGGAGACTCACGGCTCTGGCTATGGTTCGGCGTGCTTGCCGGGCTGGGACTTGAGAACAAGCACTCTACTCTGTCTTTCGGATTCGCGGTCACCGTCGCCGTGCTGCTGACGCATCATCGGCGCGAGTTCGCGCGGCCGTGGATGTGGATTGCCGGCGGCATCGCTCTCGCATTGTTTTTGCCCAACATCATCTGGCAAATTCGCCATCACTTTCCGACGATCGAAGACCTGGCTAACGTCCGCCGCGAAGGCAAGAACGTCGTGCTCGGGCCGCTGGCGTTCGTGAAGGAGCAGATCATCGACATGCACCCGATCCTGTTGCCGGTATGGCTCTCGGGGCTGGTCTGGTTTCTCCGTGACCGTCGCTGGCGTTTACTCGGCATGACCTTTGCGGTCTTCTTCGTATTGATGGAAGTCGCGCATGCCAAGAACTATTACGTGTTCCCGATTTATCCGATGCTGCTCGCCGGCGGGGCGGTCGTGTTCGAGCGGTGGCTGGCACACCGCGCGGCTTGGACACGGGCGGCCGTTGTCGCCGTCATCTTGCTGGCGGCGCTTCCCGCCATCCCGCTGGTGACGTGGATGCTGCCTCCGGAGCGGCTCCTCGCGTATCAAAACGCTCTCCACTTCAAACCCTCCAAGGCCGAGGTGCACCACGAGTCGCTGTTGCCACAACCGGTGGCCGACCAGTTCGGATGGCCCGAGATGGTGAATGAAGTCTCCGGCATCTACAACTCGCTGCCGCCTGATGACCGCGCCCAGACCGGCATCTGGGCCGGGAACTACGGCGAAGCCGGAGCGATTAATTTGTTTGGTCCCAAGCTCGGGCTTCCCACTGCCTACTCGCGCCACCAGAATCATTGGTATTGGGGTCCGCCGCCACAGGTTTACAAGAACCTCATCGTGATCGAGTGGAGCCTTGACGACGTGCGCGACAACTGCACTTCATTTCAGGCCTTTGACCACTACGAGCGCTTTGGCATGGGCGAGGAAAACACGCCGATCTATCTATGCCGTGGCGTCACTTTTGATATCCAGAAAATCTGGTCGCACTCGCACCACTGGAATTGATGGTTTGGAAGTAATCGTTTGCAGTTGATCATTTGCAGTTTAATCATGGGACGAGCCGGTAGTGGGACAGTTTCCTTTTCCTTGCCGATGGTCGATTACCTTCCCAGGTGTTGCGCGTGGTGCATGTGGTGCATAAGGGCGCAACTGAGATGGCCGAGAACAAACGAAACCACTGCGACGAGGATCATCTTGACCGTAGACGTCATTGCCCTATGATGCCACAAGGCCAAACGCTAAGACTGACCCACCACCGACGAGCCCGGGGATTTGCGTCCGGGGGTCAGGTTGATTAAAATTACCGACGGTCCCCTGCTGCACCGAGTTGATTTGAGGAGGCCCGCATGCGCACCACCACCGGGTTCTGCGGATTTGGATTGTTCGTTTCTTCCCTGTTGTGCGTTCCCGGAATCTTAATCCAGGCAGCCCTCGCGCAGACCAATCCTCCACCTTCCGACCCTCATGAGATGGTGACGCGCCAGCCGCGTACGCTCACCAAACCGGCCGACCGCTCGGCTGCACTCGATCTTCTGGATCGCACTCGACATTACTACGATCTGCACGATGTCTCCACACCTTACGCGCTCAGGGTTTCGTTTGAAACCAGCGGCACGGCACAGATGGAGGGCGAATGGACGATGGAGGAGTTATCGGACGGAGGGTCGCACTGGCGCTGGACGGCGCATTTGGGTGATGCGCAAGTGATTCGTATCGGCGCTGACGATCGCGTCTACGGCACGCATCCTTCCGAACCGGTTCCCTTGCGGGTTCAGTTGGTCCGGTCCGCTCTGCTTAGGCCGATTGGGCGGAATACGGGTGCGTTTGCGATACGCGCCGCGAATGTTGAGCGGGACGGAAAGGAGATGTCATGCCTGTTGCTGAGCCGTGCCATCCCGCCGAATCCCGCGCCGCGGTCGTGGTACGAGACCGAATATTGCGTTGATCCAGCTACGGGGCTCTTGCAGACGTGGTCCGCCGCCCCGGGAATTTTCGCGGTCTACGACTACAACGGCGCCGCGGAATTTCACGGCCACACCCTCCCGCGAGAAGTTTCCATATATGAAGAAGGTCGCCTCGCGGTTCAAGCGCATGTGGAAAGCCTCAAAGAGGTGTCCGACATCGATCCGAATCTGTTCCAGCCGACGCCCGAAATGGTGGACGAGGGCGGAACGTTCGCGCTGGCGGCGCCCAATCGCTTTCCGATGCGCGTCGATCCTTCCGATGGGCCGACTTCGACTTTCTTCCAGCCTGTGATCGTGCACGCCATTCTGGACGCGCAAGACGGCAGCGTGCTGGACGCTGAGCCCCTGCAGACGTCCGATCGCGACTTGAGCCGCGCGGCTATGGAACTGGTGAGGAGCACGGCGTTTGAGCCGTCGGGATTTCAGCAGGAAGCTTTCATCAGCGTGCAGTTTCACATGCCCGCGGCGACGCTGGGCGGCCCGCCGATATTCCACTCTTCCGTGGGTTGGGTGAACTTGGATCGCCACGGCAAATATCCCCCGGTGAGAAAGCCGCCGCCACACCTCGGAAAATAGTCCGTGAACTCGTGATGAATCGGCGGTGTGATAGGCGTCACGGCGATCGAGTCGGCAACTGCTAGAATTGCTTGTCATGGCATTCCCCGCTAATCGGCTGCGCCGTTTGCGACGTACTGAAACCCTGCGTACCCTGGTCCGCGAGACCCGGCTGACGCCTGAATCCTTCGTGTATCCACTATTCATTTGCCCCGGAACTGGAATCCGGAAAGAAGTGCGCTCCATGCCCGGGGTCTTCAACCTTTCGGTGGACGAGGCGGTGAAAGAAGTGCGCGCAACGCGTGCGCTGGGAGTGTTGTCGGTTATTTTGTTCGGGCTCCCGGAGAAAAAGGATGAAGTGGCCACGGGAGCCTGGGCGGAGGATGGCATCGTGCAGAGGGCGGCACGCGCCATCAAGAGCGAAGTGCGCGACGTGTTGGTGATGGGCGACGTTTGCCTGTGCGAATACATGTCGCATGGACATTGTGGCATCGTGGCTCAATCGGGCAGGCCTCAATCGCTGGGCGCGGCGGCAATGGACGTGAGCAAGGCGATGGCGATAGCGGTCAAGAGCCCTGAGGAGAAAGAGAAGGTGATCGAACAGATGGCTGCGGCGGCCGCGAAAAGTGCGGCGGCACGACCTGAGTACGAGATCGTGAATGACGCAAGCCTCGAGTTGCTGGCGCGGACCTCAGTTTCGCTGGCGCGGGCGGGCGTGGACATCATCGCGCCCTCGGACATGATGGACGGACGGGTCGGAGCGATTCGCGGGGCGCTCGACCGGGCGGGCTTCGAAAATACGCCGATTCTTTCCTATGCGGCGAAGTTTTCTTCGGGTTTTTATGGGCCGTTCCGCGAGGCTGCGGATTCAGCGCCGCAGTTTGGGGATCGCCGTTCCTACCAGATGGACCCAGCCAACATTCGCGAGGCGATGCGGGAGATCGAGTTGGACATTGAAGAGGGCGCGGACATGATCATGGTGAAGCCGGCCCTGCCATATCTCGATGTGATAGCTGCCGCGCGGGACCGTTTCGACCTGCCGCTGGCGGCGTATCAGGTGTCGGGGGAGTACGCGATGATCGAGGCTGCGGCGCGCAACCAATGGATCGACCGGAAACGGGTGATGATGGAATCGCTGATTTCGATCCGCCGCGCGGGGGCCAGCATCATTCTGACTTACTACGCCAAAGAGGCGGCAAGACTGCTGGCCTAGTCCGCAGGGGCAGGTTGTTGTATCTCCTCGAACAATCCTCGAAAAATCGCCTCGACGCGATACCACAAAACCGCCTATTTTTCATAAACTTATCACTGCACAAGGGGCAGGACTGATGTAGAATCCGCAACTTGGAGTGGACCTGGTGGCGCGCTACGCGAAGCTCTCGTCGACGGAACTGGTAAGAGCCTGCGCTGGCTCGAACGACGAGGGGGCGTGGGCAGAGTTCATCCGGCGATTTCATGTGGTGATTGCGGCTGCGGTGCTGAGGACCGCCCGCCGCTCGGGTGAACCGTCACATTCGCAATTGGACGACCTGATCCAGGACACCTACCTGAAGCTCTGCGAGAATGATAGCCGTTTACTGCGGTCGTTCTTGCCGCGGCAGAAAGATTCCATTTATGGGTTTCTGAAGGTGGTTGCGGCCAATGTCGTCCACGATCATTTCAAGTCTGCGCTGGCCGCCAAGCGGGGTGCAAGCCAGACGGAAGCGATCACCGAACCAATCCAAATCGATTCCAGAATGGCTGGCACCGACAGCTTTGACGCAGTGAGCCGGCGCATTCAACTGGAGCAGGTCGACAAGGTTCTCAGACAGGTTACGGCGGGGAAGGACCAGAAGAGAAAGCGCACGATTTTTTGGCTTCGCCACCGGCAAGGGCTTACCGCCAGTGAGATCGCGGCCATTCCATCGATCGGACTGACCAACCCTCACGAGGAAGTGAAGGTTTTGAACCGGCAAAATCGTTCCAAAAGGTAGGGGGGTCAGTCTTGGTCGGTAATCCCAACGAGCACATCGGAACCGCAGAACTGGCGAAACTCGAGGAGTCCCGCCGGAGTGCGGAATCGTTGGACGCCGCGGATGTTCACCCTCATCTTGCCGTCTGCCCGACTTGCCGGGAGCAATTTGAGGGATTGGCGTCGCTGGATCGCCAACTGGAGAGCATAAGGCCGGCTGAGTCTCGGTTGCCCCAGGGCGACTGTCCAGGAACTGACGTGTGGGGTGAGATTGCCGGCGGGTTGACGCCAAGCGACGAGACGCTGGTCTGTATCGAACATGCCAGCCGCTGTGATTATTGTGGTCCGTTGCTGCGCCGAGCGATGACAGAATTGGCCGATCTGAACGGCGAGATCACCGTGGCGGAGCGGAAACAGATCACGACCCTGGTGAGTGCCAGCGAAGAGTGGCAGCAGAAACTGGTCCGGCGCATAACCGCCACACAGCATTGGGAGCCGGATCGGGAATCCACGCCGTGGCGGCAGCGGTGGCTGACGGTTCCGCGTCTGGCAATGGCCGGCGCATCTCTTCTGGCTGTGGCCGGCTTGGGGTCGTGGGTTGTAATCCAACGGAACCAGCCCGCCACCGCGGACAAACTCCTGGCCCGCGCTTACACCGAGAAGCGCACTCTTGAACTCAGGATCGCGGGCGCCGGCTATGCGCCTTTACGCGTGTCGCGCGGACCGGCAGCCTCCTTTACCAGCCGTCCGGCCGCGCTGCTGAAGGCGGAAGCGCTGATTGCCGGCCAACTGGAATCCCATCCTTCCGATCCTGCCTGGCTTCAGGCAAAGGCGGAGGCGGATGTGCTGGAAGGCAAGTACGACGCGGCCGTGGAGGCTTTGCACCGAGCCTCCGAGCTGGAGCCGCATTCGCCCGCGATCCTGACGGATCTTGCCACCGCTTACTTCCAGCGCGCCCAGCAGGAGAACCGGGAGGAAGACTTCGGCGCTGCGTATGAGTATCTGAGTCAGGCCTTGAAGCTGCACCCGGACGATGCGGTCGCGCTGTTTAACCGCGCCATTGTTTCGGAACATTTGTTCCTTTATCAGCAGGCCCTCGACGATTGGGAGCGTTACCTGCGGGTGGATCCGGGCTCGCAGTGGGCAGACGAAGCCCGCAACCGGGCCGACGCGGTGCGAGAAAAGTTGAAGGAGCACAGCGGTGGGGCGACACCACTGCTATCTCCCGCCCAGGTGGCTGCGATGGCCGCGAGCGCCAGCCTTGGTTCTGAAGTCGACCGGCGCATCGATGAATATTTGCACGAAGCCGTCCGCTCCTGGCTGCCCCAGGCCTTTCCCGCGACTAGGGCCAATGGGGATGCGAGCGGCTTGCAGGCGTTTTTTTTTTAGCCGACCTGACCAGCCAGCAACACAACGACCGCTGGCTAGCTGATCTTCTGCACGGTTCCTCGGCCCCAAATTTTCCGCAAGCCGTAGGCGCGCTTGCTCGCGCCGTCCAAGCCAATGAAGCCGGAGAGCATGGCGTTTCCCGACAACAGGCTGAGCTTTCCGAACAATTGTTTCGCGCTTCCGGCAACACCGCGGGGGCGTTGCGCGCGGAATTCGAGCAGTCGTTCGCGGACCAGATCTCGCGCCGCAGCGAAGACTGCCGACGCCGGTCGACCGCCGCGGGAGAGGAGACCAGGCGTTATTCGTACCCTTGGGTGGAGATTCAGCTGGGATTGGAGGACAGCATCTGCTCGGGACTGATGGGCGATCTCGGCGGCTACGAGAAGACCGCGCATCGCGTGCAGGACCGGGCGCAGCAGTCCGGTTACGACGCTCTATATCTGCGGGCCCTGGGATTTGTTGCGGATAGCAAACTCGACACCGGTGACCGGCCGGGCGTCTGGAAGCTGGTTCACGCCGGCCTGCAACGTTACTGGTCGGGGCAATATCCCGCCATGCGGGGCTACAACCTGTACACCGAAGAAGCTCTTGCTGCGGAACCAGATCAGGCAAATCTGCAGTTGGCAATCTGGCGCGAAGCCGCGGCGGTGATCGATTCCGGCGAGAATTTCCGGTTACGCGCCGAGGCCCACAGCAGCGTAGCCGATGCGGCCAGCGCAGCCCATCAGCCCGAGTTGGCCGAACACCACTACGAGGAAGCCGCGCGGCTCTATACCCTTGCCCCACAGACCGAGGCTACGCGGGCCAACCGTCTGATGAGCGAAATCCTGACCGCTCAGTCGGAGACGGGCCAAAGCGCGTTCGACGCAGCCCTGGGCCGCTTGACTCGCGTGCAGGATGAGGTCCGGCAGCTTCCCAATAATGTTCTTGCGCAGATGTTTTATTCCACGCTGGGCGAAGTGCAACTCCGCAGTCATCATGCCGCGGAGGCCGAACAGGATTTTCGTCCGGCGCTGCGCTTGGCCGAGCAAAGCCTGGCGTCTTTGACGTCTGAGAAAAGTCGAACCAGCTGGAGCAAAAACGCGGCTTCGGTATACCTGGGGCTCGCCGAAGCCGAACTGGTGCAGGGGCGCGAACAGGAATCGCTCGATGTATTTGAGTGGTATCTGGGCGCGCCGCAACGTGCCGGAACGCTTGGTCCGGGTATATCGCCATCGCTGCCCGACCCGTCGCGGCTGTCGGCTCGACTTCCTCTTCTCTTCAACCAGACGGTGCTTGCTTATGCGGCGCTGCCCGATGGCTTCGCCATTTGGGTCTATGACGACCGCGGAGTAAGCGCGTACTGGAGTGCGAAATCGCCTCGGGAATTGCAGGATCTGCAGGATCTGGCAAGCAATTTCCACGCTCAGTGCTCGGATCCCAACTCGGAGTTGATCGCGCTCCGCCGGGACGCCCGTAGCCTCTACGAGGCGCTGATTGCTCCAGTGGAACAACACCTCACGCCGGGACGCACGCTAGTGATCGAGGCGGAGGGATGGCTGGCGCGCGTGCCCTTTGAGGCGCTCGGTGATTCGCATGATCGCTATCTGATCGAACGTGCATCGATTGTTCATTCTCTCGGTCAGGATTCGCAGATGCGGCTGCGCAGCGAAGTCGCCATTTCGGCGGACTCGCCGGCGCTAGTGGTGGGCAGCGCGGCTTCCTCGTCGGTGGATGGCCTCAGTCCTCTTCCCGATGTGGCTCTGGAAGCGGACACTGTCGCCCGCGGCTTTCATTCCGCGCGGGTGCTCAAAGGCGGAGAGGCCACCCTCNGCGCTCTCCGGAGCGCCTTTCAAGGGACAGCCGTTTTCCACTTTGCCGGGCATGCGCTCTCCACCCCCCAAAGGACGGGATTGATGCTGGAGGGCGAACCCGGACAAGCAAACGCGCCCCGGCTGTTGGACGCAGGCGCGATTCGGCAGCTTCACCCGGAAAGCTTGCAGTTGGCGGTGCTCTCAGCCTGCAACACCGCATCCGGCAGCGGCGCCTCCAGCGGATTCGACAGCATCACTGATGGTTTTGTGCGTGCCGGTGTGCCGCACGTGGTCGCGAGCCGGTGGGCGGTAGACTCAGCCGAAACTCGCGGATTCATACAGGACTTTTATCACAATGCGCTCTCTGGCCAGACCGTGTCCGACGCCATCCGCCTGACCTCGCGGAGAATGTTGGCCAACCCACACACATCTCATCCTTACTACTGGTCGGCGTTTGCAGCTTATGGACGGCGCTAATCCCTAAAAAAAGGAGAAAACCAATGAAAATCCTCCGTTACTTCACGACCCTGACGGTTGCGCTGGCGTTTGGCGCACTCGCAACCTTCTTGTTGGTCACCCGTCACGAAACCAAAACGACCGCGCTTGCCTCCGAAGAAACCGTGCACGACGTCTATGTGGTTTTCGAAGGTCCGTGGGCTTTCGCTCCCGATCCAATGGACGCCACCAGCGTGATTGCGCTCGCGCCGAAAACCAAGAGCCATCGCGATCTAACCGTACAGACTTGGGACAAGAAGCTGGCGTCGGGAATCTACGAGCTCGCGCTTCCCGCTCGCAGCGGACCCGCAAGTGGCACGATCGATCCCAACATTCTGCAGGCAAGAATTGACCCCGTCACCGTGCAACATGTGCTCGACAGCAAGTGGGAGCGGTACGCCATTCGCCTCCCCAAGCCGGACGCGTATGTGGCGGCCACCCACTATCGCAGCCGCGCCGGGTCCGCGTATCCGCCCGATGCTTCCACAGAAAAGGACTACGTAACCTCGGTTTCCCTGCGCTACAGCGTTACCACGATGAACGGCTTTTCCCTGGCAGGGTCTCCCGATAGCGGCGTTTTCAATCCGCTCTTGCTGCGGGTGGAAACGCCGACCATAAATTTTGTAATCGAACCGGCCCATGACCGCGATCCCAACGATCAATGCCACCTCCATGCGCGAGAGGCATTCCGGGATCTCACCAAGCTTGTGAACGTAACCTTGTTCCTGGATTTTCCGAATGATCCGAGCGCGTGTCAGGCAAGGGATCCACAAAATCCTGCTCGGGTAAGAGCGGACATAACCCCAGGCTTTCCGAGTTTCTTTGTCCGTGGCCCCGCCGGAGGTTTAAAGCAACATCTGCTGGCGGCCATCTACTTCTTCGGGACAATACGTAATTGCGAGGGGCCGAACATCGTCAGTGGCGGACCGGCCTAGAGCTTTTCCTGGCATCCGAGGCGGAACAGTCAAAACGATTTTCCGCCTCGGCTGTTTTGCTACCCGGTACTACCTGGTTAATGCATTGGGAGGAGCGGACTCGGAGAACGAATAAGCCATCCGCACCAAGGTTCTCTCCGAGAACGGCACGTACAGCAAAGCGGCGGTCGCAGCGAACGCCAAGCCAACGCCGATTTGTGGCAGCAGCAAGAACGGCGCGATGGCCCAGAGCTGATCCAGGGCCAGAACAAATGGAAATAGCCGGCTGAATGTCCCGCCCAGCTTGCGGAAATCGAAGGCGACAGCGGATAGCAGGTAGAACCGCAGCGGGATCCCGACTGCTCCCGTCACTAATATTGCGCCCACGATGACGAGAGTTCTCCAGCCCGGGAGAAAGCTGCTGGCGACGCGGTCAGCACTGTGCAGGTGAGCGAGACCGCTCACGTAGAAGATGAGATACATCACCTGAATCAGCGCAAACAGCGCGCGCACCAATCCGCGCCGGGGAACCGGCACGTGCAGATCGGGATGCAGCGCGGTGTCGTCCGCAAACGACGACGGTGCCGGATCATTCTCCTGCCCCTGGACGTGCGCGGGCGTGGATGCGATGGTTATGCTGTCGACGGGAGCGATGAAGCGGTATCCGCGGCGGGCCAGGGTTTCAACGAAGCGCGGGCTGGATGCGGAATCGCCCAGCGACTCGCGAATCTTGTTCACCGCGGTATTCAGGCTGTGATCGAAATCGACGAAGGTGTCGGCGGGCCAGATGGTTTGGCGCAGGTAGTCGCGGGTGACGACTTGACCGGCATTCTGCAGGAGGGCAGCGAGGACTTGAAACGGCTGTTCCTGAAGCCGGATGCGAGCGCCGCTCTTGCGCAACTCTCCGGCGGCGAGGTCAACTTCAAAAACGCCAAAGCGCAGAAGTCGGACTTCGCGGTTGGAGGGAGACATCGGCATGACGGCGCGCCCGTAGTGTAACGCGGGAAAGTCGTTGGTCGTTAGTCGCTGGTCGTTGGGCGTTAGTTGCTGGTCGATCGCGCCGTATGCTTGCTCACGACGTTTGCCAGCGACTGTCGACTAACGACTAACGACCATCGACTATTCACAGACGAAAAGACTTACAATAGCGGCGTGAACGCCCCCGTTCCAACGAAGCCGGTAGCCGACCGCGAGCATCAGGACGACAAGCATCGGCATCAGCACCGCCATTCCATCTACGCCGCTGAAGCCACGGGATTGCTTTTCATGGCGGTTCTTCTACTCATTCTCACCATTATCCGCTACTGGCGGTACATTCCTTGGAGCGCGCGCTGACGTTGCCGAAGGTGGCGAGGTTGACGAGATTGCACCGCGAGCCGCTGGTCGTAGTTGTGCTTGGTCCCACGGCGAGCGGGAAGACGGCTTTGGCGCTGGCGATCGCGCGGCGCTTCGGCGGTGAAATCGTCAACTGCGATTCGGTTGCGATGTACCGCGAATTTGAAATCGGTACGGCCAAGCCCAGTGCGGCGGAGCGCGCGGAAATTCCGCATCATCTGGTGGATTGCGTAGATCCGCTCGGAGACATCAGCGCGGGAGAATATGCCCGCCAGGCGCGGCAGATTCTGGGGGAGATAGCTCTCGGTGAAAGCGCGCAGCGCAGGCACTTGCCCATCGTCAGCGGAGGAACCGGACTCTATCTTCGCGCTCTCATTGAAGGACTTTTTGCTGGTCCGCAGCGGTCTGAAGAGCTGCGCAACAAACTTCGCGCCCGTGTGGGGGAGCGCGGGACCGACTACTTGCATCGCATCCTGCGGCGGCTGGATGCTTCGGCCGCGAAGCGCATTCACGCCAATGACGTTGCCAAGGTGATTCGGGCGATCGAGGTGTGTCTGAGCTCGCGGCCGCCCGCTCGCCGGGCCTCTCGCCTAAATATGACCGAACTCTGGCAGCAGGGCCGCGAACCGCTGCGCGGCTTTCGTCTTCTGCGTCTTGGACTCAATCCGGAGCGCGACGTTCTTTACGCGCGCATCAACCAGCGGGCCGCGAAGATGTTTGATGAAGGACTGCCTGGCGGAGG
>JGI12269J14319_10005143_pt1 | contig 11682 bp, 14 predicted proteins | sample PeaSoiSIISIP2007_FD_14319 | JGI IMG/M metagenome (IMG submission 14319) | reverse complement strand
GAGCCACAGCATGAGGCGGGCCAGGCGTGGCGCGTCCCGGTCGTTGCGGGCCTCGTGCAGCAGCACGAGCGAGGCGGCCAGGATGAGCCCGTCCACAGACAGCGGGAGCAGCCGGGCCGCCGTGCCATCCTGCCCGTGCGCCCGGCCCAGCCCGTAGATGTGGGAGTAAGAGACCACCGCCGCGAAGGCGGCCACGACGCAGACCACGGCCGCCGTCGTGAAGCGGATCATCCGGTCCCCGGTCACCGGGCTGCCCTGCGCCTCGTCGCCGAGGCGGTGCCGCTGGATGCGGTGCGCGGCCGGATCTCCGCGCCGTCCCGGAAGCAGCACGGGTAGTAGAGGTTACGGCTGGCGGTGCGGCGCGGTGCCCGCCGACCGTCGCGCAGGACGGCCAGCCCGCGGACCTCGACGCAGACGTACCATTCGTCCGGGCCGCACTGTTCTACGATGGAACCCGGCAGCCACGGCCAGGTGTCCCGGTCGGCCTGCTCTTCCTGCTTCGAGCGGGGGTAGCGGACCTCGACCGGGCTCTCATCAGGGAACCTGCCGTCGTTGTCCTCGTCCTCGAACATGCCTGGCTCCTTCCAGGAGCCAGGCGGACAATGTGTGTCATTATCGTTTGCACTGTGGAATGCCGATTCATTCACATATAGATCACTCACTTGGGACGATGCGGTCGCTGACGCGGCGGGCGCGGGGAAAGGGATCGTTCCTATCCGGGCAGGTCTGCATGGGTGTCGGTTGTGCTGTCGCGCCCGCAGCCAACAGGCAGAGCGCATAGTAGCGTCGCGCCTGGGGCGCGATGCTGGCGGCTGCGGCGAACCACTGGCGGTGTCAGCCGACCGGGCTTGGTAGTGGCGATGGCCGGGAAAGACTTGCCCGACGTGCTGCGGGCACAGTTTCGGCAGCAAGGGCTGCATCGCCGCCCGGGCGGCTCGCGCTTTTGCGCCAGGCTGTGGCAGTGATCGTGTCCGGGACCTGCGGGGGGACCTTCGGCTCTGACCGGACGGCTGCCTTGCGGGTCTGCTGAAAGCATGTCCGTGGGACAGGATGTCCTGCTCGATGTCAGGCTCCGCTCAGCCCAGTCCAGCCCCGCGAGTCCGGGTGACCGCCGCTGGCTGGGCAGCGCGCCGGAAGGTGCTTATCACCGCAGGCTCGCGGGTCAGGCCGAGGGCGGCCGATGCGCGAGCCTGTGCCTCAAGACGTCTTCGCTGATCTGCAGTCCAATTGACCGGGGAACGCAGTTTCATTACCTTCCTCACGGTTCAGGGAAATGCCGCAAAGAAAGGTTGCCCGGTTTCCGCGTCACCGGCAATCTTATAACTGTATCCGATGAGACGACCATTCATGACCGGCGTGCAATGCGCCATGGCCTGATATGCGTAACGGTATGGCGCGCCCGTAATTGGCGGGCTGCGTACGCCCGGACCCTGCGGCTCTTGAAAGGAGCTGATAGCCATGCAGGCACTGGTGAAAGGCAGGCGCGACTGGCCGACGGTCCTGTCGCTAGGCTTCAATATCGACCGTGACGGCAAGCGGCGCAAGCCGGTTTGGATCAGCATCGTGACCCTGGGGATACTGTTGCCGGGCTTTGCGATGTGGGGACTGTACCGTGTCTTCACTACCCCCACCGGCATCGGCCTGTGGGTGCTGGCAGGAGCGCTGTACCTGTTCACGATGTTCGGCGTGACGCTGGGGAATCACCGCTACTGGACCCACCGCGGGTTTGAGGTCAGGTTCCCGCTGCGGGTCGTGCTGGCCGTGGCGAGCGGCATGTCGGTGGAGGGTGACATCCAGGGATGGGTGCTGAATCACCGGGCCCACCACCGCTTCGCCGACGTGGCCGGCAAGGATCCGCACTCGCCTTACGAATACCCGGGGTGGCGGGGGTACAAGGGCCTGGTGTGGGCGCAGGGCGTATGGCTGTTCTTCGTCTACGAGCGGCCGCCAGGATACGCGGTGCACCGGGACCTAGCCCAGGACCGGCTGGTGCAGTGGCAGCGCCGGGCGTTCCCGTTCCTGGTCGTGGCGAACTTCGGGGTGCCGATGGCGTTCTACCCGCTGTACGGGTGGAACTCGGTGCTGATAGCCGGAGCGCTGCGCACGGCAGCCCTCATGACCGCCACCGGTTTCGTCAACTCCGTCTGCCACAAATGGGGCAGCCGGGCAAAGGACAGCCGCGGGCACGAGTACCGCGCGGACGACAGCCGTAACAATCTCTTCGTCGCCATCGTGGCCGGCGGCGAAGGTAACCACAGCTGGCACCACGCCGACCCCGCCTGCCCCCGGCACGGCCGCAGGGTCGCACTGGACGCCGAGGCCGTGGCGGCCGGAGCCAAGCCCGAGCGCAGCTGGCACCCCGACGCCACATGGCGGCTCATCCAGCTCCTTGCCATGCTGGGCCTGATCTACAACGTGAAGCAGCCGAAAATGACGGTCCACTTCGCAGACAAGCAGCTGGTGCCCAGCCAGTCACTGCGGCAGACCCACCGCGAGTGGCACATCGAAGAGCCAGAGGAAACCCAGGAGCTCCTCGCGGCCTGACCCGCGGATCGCGTCCCCGAGCAAGGACACCCATTTACCTAGCCGGGCGCCGTGTCTTGGGTGTCCAGTTGTTCCCGTCACGGCGGGCAGCGCTTGGCTGCGCCGTGACACGCGAGATCCCGGACGGCGAGCGCCCAGGCAGGAGGCAGTTGCGGCGGACCCGCGCCGGCTGAAGCCCGCCGCGACTTCACTGGCTGGCAGCTCTCCTCCGAGATGCCTGCCTGCCCCGGACATTGCCATCCTCCCTCGCCCGGCCCGGAGCGGATATGAGCCGAAGGTACCGGCCTGGCAAGGAGGCTGTCATGATTCAGCGCGGGCCAGAACAGGGCGATTTGCGTGTGACCAGCCTTGCGGACCGTGCAGTTGCCGCCATGCGCGCATAGGCGTACAATTTTTTGTACGTGAGGATGATAGCGAACCGAGGGGCGGTGAACCTGTGAAGACCATGACGTATTCCGAGTCTCGCGCACACTACGCCGAGACCCTCAACGCCGTCGTCGATGACCGGGAGGAAGTAGTCATCACCCGTGCTGGGCACGAGCCGGTAGTGATCGTCGCGCTTGCCGACTACGAGTCCCTCAAAGAGACCGCCTACCTGCTCCGGAGCCCGGAGAATGCCCGGCGGCTGCTGGCCTCCATCGACCGGCTCGAGCACGGCAGCGGCATCGAGCGGGATCTCCTGGAGTGAAGCTCGTCTGGGACGAGGCCGCCTGGGATGACTACATCTGGTGGCAGCAGCAGGACCGCAAGGTCCTCAAGCGGATCAATGCCTTGATCGCCGATATCCAGCGCAACGGCAACGAAGGGATCGGCAAGCCCGAACCGCTCAAGCACGGCTTCCAGGGATACTGGTCACGCCGGATCACCGACGAGCACCGCCTCGTCTACAAGGTCATCGACGACCAGATCCGCATAGCTGCCTGCCGGTACCACTACGAGCGTTGACCGCAGCTACATGACACTCCGCAGCATCACGCTCAGTATCTCCCCCAGGCAGGCCAGCGCGAGGCCCGGCTTCACGGTACCGATTGAAACCACGAAAGTGTGTCGTTATCGTTTGCACAGCGGAGCGAGGTTGCAGGCGCTCTTATAGTCGTTGAACTGGGAGAACTTCCGGCGGGACACTTGCTGCGCCTGGTCCGGCTGCCGATCCTGCTAGCCGTCAAGGTCATCCTTGTCCCTATGCTCGCAGCCGCTCCTAGCTCGACTATAGTTAATATAACTGTAGTCGGGCTAATGGAGGCTTCGCTGGATAACAGTACTCTGGACAAGCCGACGGACGTCTTTGACCGTGACGCGGAGTGGGCGGACCTGACCGACTTCGCGCTTTCGCCGTTGCCGGGGCTACGGATCGCCGTGGTCTATGGCAGGCGCAGGCAGGGCAAATCGTACCTGCTGCGCCGACTCACTGGCGCGGTCGGCGGCCTCTATCACCTGGCCACCGAGCAGGCCGAGCCGGTCTCACTGCGCCGATTCGGTGACTCGCTCGCGACCTGGGCGGGTCTGTCGGCTGGCGCGTTCGGGTTCGGCGGCTGGGAGCAGGCGTTGCGAACGGCTACGGAGGTGATGGCCGCGCCATCCCGCTCGCGTGCTTCCCCCAGCGTGCCTCCGCTGCTAATCCTCGATGAGTTTCCTTACCTGGCTCAGGAAACTCCCGGGCTGCCGTCCATCGTGCAGTCCCTATACGACGGCCTGGGACCGGGTGCCGGGGCGAGCACTGCGTCGTTTCGCCTGCTCCTGTGCGGCTCGGCGATTTCGGTCATGGCGGACCTGCTGTCCGGGACCAGGGCGTTGCGTGGCCGGGCTGCGCTCGAACTGCGCGTCCGGTCGTTCGGCTACCGGGGCGCGCGGGAGTACTGGGGGATCGAGGATCCCGCCGCGGCCTTCGCCCATAACGCCCTCGTCGGCGGCACGCCCGGCTACCGGGAGCTTGTGCCGGATCCGCAGGTTCCAGAGGATCCCGCGCAGCTTGGCGGCTGGCTCGCGCGGAACGTGCTGCGGCCGTCCATGCCGTTGTTCGACGAGGCTCGCCGGGTCGTGCACGAGGACCCGCGCATCCGCGACGCCGCCGCGTACAGTTCGGTGCTCGCGGCCGTGGCGGCGGGAGAGTCGTCGCCGACGAAGATCGGCGGCCTGCTCGGCCGTCCGGCTACCTCACTGACGCACCAGCTGACCACGCTGGCCTCGGCCGGGTTCATCGACCGTCGGCACGACCTGCTCCTGGACCGGCGGCCGGTGGTCACGGTCGCCGACCCGATGGTCCGCTTCCATCAGCTAGTCATCGAGCCGTACCTGGCCGACCTGGAGGCTGGGCGGGCTCCCCAGGTCTGGGCCGAGGCAGAGCACACCGTGGAGTCCAAGATCTTCGGGCCGCACTTCGAGGCGCTCGCCGGCGAGTGGGTCGCCCGGTATGCCTCCGGGGAAGCTGGCCTCGCCGTCGGCCCGGTCGGGCAGACCGTCATTGCCTGCCGCGAGCACAAGACTGGCCACGAGATCGACGTCCTGGCGCTCGCGCGCGGCAGCCGCCCGAGGACCCCCGGCGCGCTGGTCGCATTCATCGGCGAGGCCAAGCACCGCGGCCGCCGTCCAGGCCTGGCCGAGTTGCGCAAGCTTCAGCACCTCCGCGACCTGCTGACCGCCGCCGGGCACGACGCCACCGACGCCGCATTCGGCCTCTTCAGCGTGACAGGCTTCACTGATGATCTGGCAGCCGAAGCCACCGCCAGCAGAGGCAAGATTCTCCTTGCTACCCTGAACGATCTCTACGGCCAGCCGTTATAAGCCGGGCCGCCCTACCTGTGTAGTTATCGTTTGCATAATGGACTGTGGCTACATGCGCAGATAGGCCCCTTGAAATGAGGAAACAGCTTATGGCTGCCGCCTCAGGCCCAGGGCTTGGCGGCGTGCTGGAAACTGACGGTGACGTCGAGGTGGCCGCAAGGTACGGTGGCTGTGTGGCCGACGCTTCGCCACGCCGACTTTCACTGTCGGCACCCGCTGGGATCGTGACGATAGACTCTCGTCATGGTCGATGACGGGCGGGTTGAGGATGCTAGCCGGGAGCGGGATGAGATCCCCGGGCTTCCGCGGCATCTGGCCGCGCTTGTCGGCGCACTGAAGGGGCCGCCGGATCTTGGCCGTAATCATGACAAGTACCTGACTTACCTTGATCGGGATGAGGCCAGCGGAGCGGCGTCCGCGTGATCTTGTGCGACACGGGGCCGCTTGTCGCTGCCTTAACAGGGCTGACAGGGATCATGCCCGGTGCGTGGAGTTCCTCGCCAGCAACTGGTCCCGCCTCGTGATCCCGTCGCTTGCTGTCACCGAGATCTGTAATCTGCTGGCCGATCCGCAGCGGCGCGGGCGCGTCGGCCTGGCCGCTGAATTCTGCGCCGCCATCGCCGACGACGAGCTTCGTGTCATTGAGATCACGCCGCATGACTACCGGAGGATGGCTGAACTGCTCACCACCTACTCGTCGCTGCGACTCCAGGCTGTGGATGCTTGCGTGATAGCGCTCGCCGAGCGGCTCGACTTGCACGAGGTCGCCGCCCTTGACCGCCGGGACTTTCAAGTGGTCGCGCCACGTCATCTGCCCAAAGGGCAGCGGCTCAAGCTGCTGCCGGAAGACTGATCCCCAGGACCTGCAGGAAGCGTCTGCTTCGCGGCCACCTGTGTAATTATCGTTTGCACGATGGGAGGACGCTTGTGAGGACGTTCATCTTTCTCACCGGGGCTCCCGGCTCGGGCAAGTCTTCCGTCGCGGCTGCCCTTCACCGCAAGCTCGGCACGCCGCTTTTCGAGTTCGGCTGGATCCCCGAATTTCGGAACACGGGCACTCGCATCATCTCTTACGAAGAAGACGAATCCCTTGCCTTTGAGAATCTAGCGCTAGTCCTCAGGAACTACGCACGGCACGGTTTTAGGAACATCGAAGCTTATCCAAAATTTAGTTTAAAGAAGTACAGTCCTACAGCCGCCCGATAGGACGTGACGTATGTGCGGAGCGGCCGCCGGTAATCGGCATGAAGAATACGCCAGGATTTGAGATGGGCGATCGCGCGCTCGACCGGGGCGCGCAGCTTGTTTACCTGGGCGTTGAATTCCTTCTGCCAGTCAAGCAACTCCCCGCCCTGCGGCTTCTTAAACGGGGTGATGAAGTCCGAGCCCTGATAGCCTTTGTCGCCGATCCCGCTGTGGGCGGCCGCAATGATATCTGCGGTCTCCGTCTCGGCGAGGGCCGTCATGTCGTGATTATGCCCGGTAACGGGCTCGGACACGAAGAGGAGATCGCCCCGGAGGTTCGCGATGGCCTGGCCGTTAAAGCCGGTCGTCTTATGTTTTCCCGACCACAGTTCTGGTGTATCGCGCCAGGACCAGGTGGGTGCCAGGAAGCCGTCTACCAGCACCGTCTGCTCGCGGGCCGCAGCTTCCTTCGCCTCGTCGACGGTCGGCCTGTCCTCTTCGGTGGACGCCTCGATAAGCGGCGTGAACTTCGTAATAATTCCAGAGATTACCGGCTGCGACGTATCGAATATTTCCGCCCACACTTCCTGGGTTATGTTCTGTCGCATATAACCGCAGGCTACGACGACGGCTTCTCGCAGGGAAAGGTCCTTCGGGCGCCCGATTCCTTTGCGCCACGGCTCTTCAAGCTGATCTTTGATGCGCCATACCAGTTCGTCGAGTTGCTCTGAGTCAAGGCCTGACATACGATCGTAGCGCACGGCTTCTCCGTCCGTGAAAGGTTTGGTAGCACATCCCTTCTATCGGATGGAGAAGCCGTTGCCCCGGCAGGCGCGCCGAAGCGACCAGAGTCTATTGATGATGATTGGGTATTACGCGGGAGCCGCTATCAAACTGAGGACTTTTAAATAATCCTCATCATTGTTACCGACCTGGAAAACAAGCGCATAGAGCACCTGGGCAGCGTGTTCCGGGACTTCGATTTCGTGATCGCAACGCTGCGCGTAATCGACGAGGCGGAACTCAGACGGCGAGTGATGGACGAGTCCCGGTCCAGCGGATATCGGGACTGGCAAGAATTCGCCAGGATCAACCGTCAATTGCTCCTGCGTCCGCCATTTCCGAATGAGCGCTTCATAGACGTTTGCACCGAGTCGATAGAGGAAGTCGCCGACAGGGTGCTGGAACTCACGCGACGACACAACGGCCCCTAACGGCCGGCTTGACTTCAGTACCGACGGCTCCTTCATCAAGGGCTGCTTGCAAACTGACTAGAGGCCATTGGTTGTAACGTTCCGTAAACGTGGGGTGGCATACGTGGCGGGGCTCTGCGGTGGATGTAGCGGGGCGTCATCGATGAAGACCCTCGGGCTTGCCTGCTTGCCTGCTTGCCTGTCAGGGTGTCCGGCGGGCCGACCTGTCCGTCTGTTTTCCCGGAGCGCCGGGTTAATCGGATGACGGGCCTGCGTGGCGGGGGCCATCATGGCCGGGTGGACCTGGACGGGTTTGTCAGGGACGGGTACGTGGCCGTTCGCGGGGCGGTGGACGCCGGTACGGTGGCGGGATGCCGGGAGCTGATCTGGGCGGCGATGGAACGGCGCGGCGTCCGGCGGGATGATCCCGGCAGCTGGCCCCCGCTCGTGGAGGACCTGAGCGACCTGGCGGGCGAGCCGTTCGTGGCGGCGTACATGGCTCCGGCGCTGACCGCCGCCTATGACGAGCTGATCGGGCCGGGCCGGTGGGAGCCGTCGGCGGATATCGGGGAGTCAGTCGTGGTGCGGTTCCCGGCCGAGGACGAGCGGGCCAACGCCGGGTACCACATCGAGGGCAGCTACGCCGCCCCGGACGGGTCCAGCGCGGGCTGGGTGAACATCAGGTCCAGAGCCCGCGGGCTGCTGGCGCTGTTCCTGTTCACCGATGTAGGCCGCCACGACGCGCCGACCCGGCTGCTGTGCGGCTCGCACCTGGCCGTCCCGCAGTTCCTGGCACCCTACGGCGAGGCGGGCACCGACTCCGATGCGGACTTCTGGCGGCCGTCGGTGCTGTGCATGACGGCCGCGCATGCCACCGGGAGGGCCGGGGACGTTTTCCTGTGCCATCCGTTCATGGTGCACACGGCGACCTGGCCGCACCGGGGCACGGGACCCCGGATGATCGCCCAGCCCGCGGTCAACGCCCCCGCCGGCTTCGTGCTGGACGGCTCCGATCCCTCGCCGGTGGCCCAGGCCATAGTCAAGGGCCTGGCGATAGCGGACTGAGCTCGCGCTGATATGCTGCCTACCGCGAGTTCAAGACCTGCCTGCGCGGTCCCGGCCGCGTCCTCCGCTCCCGCGACCCGGAACTGGCCCGCCAGGAAACCTGGGCCTACCTGGTCATCTACCAGGCCGTCCGCGCCGTCATCGGCCTCGACCCCGGTCGGCTGTCCTTCACCACTGCTGCCCGCCGTCCGCGGCGCCTGAGAAACCGCCCGCCCGCGACATGACCGCCGCCCTCGACGGGATCAACGCGGACATCCCCGCCCAGCCCGTGCCCGAACGCCACGGCCGGGTCTGCGCCCGCGCCGTCAACGAGCCCAGCTGATCAGGCCGCCCTGCGGCCAGCCTTGCTGCGTGATCTCGGAGCCATGCCGTTCGCGCCCGGTGTGCCGATCAGCCGCAGCCTCTGGGTGATCTTCATCGGCGAATGGGGAGCCTGGACCCATGCGGTGCTGCCCGTCGATGACAGCCTCGGCATGCCGGACGATGAGAACCTCACTGGCCTGTGCGACCTCATCGGCAGCCTCCTCAGGCCGCCCCGCTGTCACGACGATAAGAAGGCGATGATCGTACTGCGCAGGCCGGGGTCACCGGAGATCAGCGAGGCCGATGCGCACATCTTCCGCCAGGTGCGCCAGGCGGCCGCCCGCCGGGAGACCGCACCCTGGGCATTCCACGTGGCGGGACCGGCCGGAACACGGGAGGTGACGGAGCACGAGGCCCGGCAGGACCCTGCGCGGACACCAGCCGGCATAACCGGGTCAGCCGAAGAGTTCCTGGAGAACGGCGGCAGCCCTGGGAGGGACCTGTTCGTCGGGGGAAGAAGTCCGCGCATATCCGGAGGGCCGTCTCGGCGGAATCCACCTCGATGATGCCGGCGAGGAGACGAAGGTCATCGACGTCGCGGGTCCTGGCGGCGAGTGCCTTCATGGCGAAGATGTGGCGCGGTGATGCCGCCGTCACCCGCAGGCTCGGTCACGCTGCTTCCAGGTCCGCAGCGGACAAGTAGACCCCGTGCTTGCGGAATGCGGCCGGCGCGCGTACGAGTGCGTCAGCGCGCTGGACCTGAAGCTCGGCGGGGAACCACGGCCGCTGCAGAACACGCAGCTCAGCCCACTCCGGAGGCGCGAGATCGTGCTGTGCCGCCAGATGCTCAGCCAGCGCCGCCAGCAACGCGTCCCATCGCTCATCATCAGTGCCAGGCGGCTCATCCCGCAGCAGCGAGGGCTGCACTGCGCTTGACTCCCACCGGTACTCCTCCAGGAATTCCCACGTGAGCTTCCACCGCGTCCTGTCATCAGCCGCTCGTGATAGGTGCCCAGCCAGATCGGCAAGGGTCATGGGACGGTAGCCGGCCATGGCCGATCCTCCATTGATCGTCACGTTGTAACTTACGATACGGTGCCGGCCGTCCCGGCATGGCAGTACCGCCCGGCCTGCGGGTCGGCTGAGTCCGCCCGGTCTGCGGCTTGCGTCATCTGCACGGATTGGCAAGGACAAGCTCAGCGACGGGTATGGCGTCGACAACCAGAGGCTGGGGTGCCGTTACACGACAGCGATCAGGAAGCGCGAGTCTGAGCGGGAGAAGGTGGCTGTGGGGCAACCGGACGGTGAAGGGTGCGATCGGCACATAAACCGGCTCGCGGGGCGCCCAGGCAGCGTCCTCGTCCCGCCCGGATCCCGCAGGAGTCGGCCCTCGACGCATGCACCACAACCGTTCGGGAGAATGATCTTGACCTGCCTTATAGAACGTGATAGCGAATCCGGCTCTGTATCGCCAGTGAATTTAACCGCACCGCATCAGCGGGAAGCAAGCCTGCCAAACCGCTTATATAGTTATATAATAAAGCTCAATATCTGCGCGGAGGGCGACGCGATGGAGCTGACCGAACTCGACCGGCGGGAGTGGTTCCGTGAGCACTGGGCGCACGGGATCCCGTTCAACAAGCACTGCGGCATCGAGGTGCGGCGGTGGGATGACGAGGCCGTCGAGCTGTTTCTGCCCTATGGGGAGCTGCTCAGCGCGCACGCGGGGATCTTCCACGGCGGGGTGGTCGCGGCGCTGCTCGACACCACCGGCTCAGGCGCGGTGATGGCCGGCCACGATTTCGCCAAGGGCAGCCGCCTCACCACGATCTCCCTGTCGGTGCAGTACCTGTCGGTCGCGCCCGGTGAGGACCTGCTGGCGGCCGGCCGGTGCACCCGGCGGGGGCGCAGCGTGCATTTCGCGCAGGCGCAGGCATGCGGGGCGGTCTCGGGCAAGGTGGTGGCGACCGGACAGATCGCGGTCAGCATCGCAGGTGAGCGGCCGGGCGTGCCCTGGCAGGCGCCTGAGCCGGTACCGCGGGCCAACTAGCACCGGCGCTCCGGCGGCTCTATCCTGAAGGCCACGTGAACCTAGGGTGAGTGGGCTGGCATGCGGATCGCAGTGCTCGGAGCCGGGTCGTGGGGCACCACGGTGGCGTCCCTCCTGGCCGGCCACCACGATTGCACCATCTGGGCCCGCGATCCGGAGCTGGCCAGGGAGATCTATGAGCGTGACGCGAATTCGCGCTACCTGCCCGGGTTCACGCTGCCGTCCGCGCTGAAGGCCACGGCGGACCTGGAAAAGGCCGTCCATGACATTGACCTGCTGGTGGTCGGCGTGCCGACGCACGGTTTCCGGGCCGTCCTGGCCGATGCCCGCCCGTACCTGCGGCCGTGGATCCCGGTCGTCAGCCTGGCGAAGGGATTCGAGCGCGGTTCGCTGCTGCGCATGACGCAACTCGTCCGCGAGGAGCTGCCCGGCCATCCCGCCGCTGCCCTCACCGGGCCCAACCTGGCCAAGGAGATCATGGCCGGCCAGGCCGCGGCGAGCGTGATCGCGACCGAGGACCTCGAGGTGGCCCGGGCGCTGCAGTCCGTCATGCGGCGGGGC
>JGI12269J14319_10005137_pt1 | contig 11689 bp, 11 predicted proteins | sample PeaSoiSIISIP2007_FD_14319 | JGI IMG/M metagenome (IMG submission 14319) | reverse complement strand
CCCACCGTCCCCTCGGCCCTTCCTGCCGCGCTGCCAGGCCCATCGCGGTACCGGAAGACCGCACTTAGCGTACGCGGCGCCAGGAACCTTGACCATGGCCTCGCTCCTTCACCCGCAAAAACTGTGGCTCATTCTGTGAGTCCTTCCTCGTGGTGACCTCTCCAGTCGTTACCTAGCGTCAGCAACAGGACGCCTTATTGAAAAGGAGAATGACGATGAGGCAAAAGGGAATGGCCAATACGGCCACCAGGAAGAATCGTTTCCGCGCACTCGCTTTCGCGGCCTCGGTCATGGCCGTGGCGGCGCTCGCGGCCTGCCACGGCACGAACGGTGGCGGCTATAGCGGCGGCGGCAACACCGGCAACGGCGGCGGCAATACCACCGGAAGCGTCAGCAGCGGAACGAACAGCGGCGGCAGCAGCGGCTCGGTCACCGGGACCGTCACCTGGCCGGACGGCCAGCCGGCGGCGAACGCGTCGGTCTACTTCTACAACTACGACCCGGGGTTCAGCGCCAACGGCTGGTACGACGGCAAGTACGGGGTACAGCAGCTCCCCGCCGACGGGTCCTACTCGCTGAGCGGCTGCCCTTGCCAGGACCTGACCGCGTACCTCTACATCCCGGCTCCGTCCGGCGGCCAGGACTGCTGGATCATCATGCAGGACGACACCCAGACCTACTCGGGGCTCCCGGCCAGCCCGGGCGACGTCATCAACTGGCAGGCAAAAGACCTGCCTTGCTCGCCGACCTGGTACACGTCAGACGCCTCGACCGTGCAATCGGAGGCCACGTCGGTACTCCCGCAGCTCAATTCCGGTAGCTGGCAATCGTGGGAAGCCAGTACCAGCGGCAGCTGATCCGACAGCTAATAAGCACCCAACTATCTGCACGCGACCCATCCCGCATCCTCAACCATCTGCACGTGACTTATTGAGACAGGAGACATCACCATGATTAGTCGTCTTTCCAGGCTTACCCTGGCCACCGGGGCCGCCGCCGCAGCAATAGCGTCGGCCCTCACGCTGGGCGCTGTTCCCGCCCAGGCCTACACCACCAGCAGCAACCTGTTCGCCAGCGTGAATCTCAACGGGACGCTGGCCTACGGCAACGGCGTCACCGGCGTGACCCACCTTGGCACCGGCCAGTACGAGGTCACGTTCTCGGCCGATGTTCAGCAGTGTGCGTACGTGGCGACCACGGTCAACGCCTATTCCCAGGCGTTGCAGGTGTTCACCGCGGGAGGCCATCTCACCGCGGACGGCGTGTACGTGGAGACCAAGAACCAGGGCGGCGGGCTCACCGACGGGCCGTTCAACCTGGTCGTGGACTGCGGCCTGCCCGGCTGGGGCTACGCGGTCGTGGGGTACAGCGCCAACCTGGTGCGCTCCACCCCCGGTGTGACCCTGACCAGCCTGGGCAGCGGCCGGTACGACGTGACCTTCCCCGGCTACATCGGCCGGTGCGCCTACCTCGCCACGGTCGGCGATCCCGGTAACGGCCTGGTCTACAGCCCCAGCGGGGTCTACACCGGATCGGGCCCCAACCCCGGCACGGTCTACGTCGAGACCAAGAACCCCGGCGGCGGGCTGAGCGCAGGCATCCCGTTCCACCTGGCGGTGATCTGCCCCAGCGCGAACAGCGTTAGGGTCGCGGTCGTCGCCGCGAACGGTCGCATCGCCCGCGGATCCCGCCACACCTGGTCGTTCAGCCCGGCACAAGGTCAGTACACGCTGGTCACGAGCCGTCCGCTGTCCGCCTGCGCGGCCGTCGCGACCCGCGGTTCGATCGACACCTCCGTGCCGTTCGACCCGGCCACGTTGGAGATCGCCCCCGGCGCGACCCGCCACACCGTCGGCATCCAGGTCCGCCAGCTGTTGTTCTTCGGCGGCAACCCGGCCAGCGAATCCTTCCACGCCGCCCTGGTCTGCTGAACCCCGCCAGCAGCCGCGCCCACTGCCCCGTGCCACAACCGTGGCCGGGGCCGTGGGCGTGCAGCGACCGGCAGGTCTTCCTCGCTGGTCTGATCCGGCTCCCGAAGTCACCTGGCCGGTCCGCCTGGTCCGCCTGGTCCGCCCGGGGTGACGAGGCCGGTTTCGTAGGCGAGCACGACGGCCTGGGCCCGGTCGCGGAGGTTCAGCTTGGCCAGGATGCGGCCGATATGGGTCTTGGTGGTCTGCTCGGCAATAAACAGCCTGTCGCTGATCTCGGCGTTGGACATGCCGCGGGCGATTAGCTGCAGCACTTCGGACTCGCGCTGGGTCAGCGCGCCCAGGGTGGCGGTGGGGAACGGCGGGTCCGGGTGTGGCTGGCGGGCGAAGTCGGCGATGAGCCGGCGGGTCACCGACGGGGCGAGCAGGGCGTCGCCGGCGGCGATGACTCGGACCGCCTGGATCAGCTCGGCGGAGGTGGCGTCCTTGAGCAGAAAGCCGCTGGCACCGGCCCGTAGCGCCTGATACACGTAGTCGTCGAGGTCGAACGTGGTGAGCATGAGCACCCGCGGCCGGTCCGGGCTGGCTGCGGCCCGCAGGATCTCGCGGGTGGCCTGCAGCCCGTCCATGACCGGCATCCGCACGTCCATCAGGACGACATCGGGCTGCAGATGGAAGGCCTGCCGGACCGCGTCGGCGCCGTCCGCGGCCTGCCCCACCACGACCAGACCCGGCTGGGCGGCGAGTACCGCCGCGAAGCCCTCCCGAACCATCGCCTGGTCGTCGGCAATCAGGCACCGGGTCATCCCGCCGCCGACCGACACGGCAGGCGCTACCTCCTCACCCCCCACCTCCGGGCCCCCCACCCCCGGCCCTCGCGCGGTCATGACGTCTGGCCGATCGGGAGCACCGCCGAGACCACATACCCGCCATCGGGCGCCGGCCCGGCCGACAGCGAGCCGCCGAGCAGCGCCACTCGCTCACGCATCCCGGTCAGCCCGTGGCCTGGCCTGAGTTCGCTCGGAGACAGCCCGCCGAGCCCACCTGGTCCGTTGGCCACGCGCAGCAGGACCGCGCCGGCCTCGTGGTCCACCGACACGGTGACCGCGGCCCCGGGGGCATGCTGGCTGGCGTTGGTGAGCGATTCCTGCACGATCCGATAGGCGCACAGCGCGACGCCGGAGGGCACCTCCATCGCCAGGGGTGCGGACAGTTCGACGGTTACCCCGGCTTGCCGGGCGGTCTCAACGAGCGCGGGCAGGTCCGATAGCTGGGGCTGCGGGGCGAGCCCGGCCGGCTCGTCGTTACGCAGCACGCCGAGCAGTCGCCGCATCTCCGTCAGGGCCTCCCGCGCCACGTCGCTCAGCGAGCCGAACTCCGCGCGCGCCGATTCACTCAGATCGCTGAGGCGGTACGGCGCGGTCTCCGCCCGCACGGCGATCAGCGACATGTGGTGCGCGACCACGTCGTGCAGTTCCCGCGCGATCCGGGCGCGCTCCTCCAGCACCGCCCGCCGCGCCCGTTCGAGCTCGGCGCGCTCGGTCTGGGCGGCCAGGGCCCGCTGGGCCCGCCACCGGGAGCCGAGGCTGTCCAGGGCNATCGTCGCGGCAGTGAACACGAGGGTGGCGCCGATCGGCCCGCTCAAATCTGGCAGGTCCCTCGCGAGCCACAGCCACCAAGGGATCAGGCTCAGCGCCCACATCCACCACAACACCGCCCGGCCGTAGCGGACCCCGGCCACACAAAACAACACCACGAGCGCCACCACCTGCGCCGGGCCCCACGGCCAGCCGCCCCGCCACTGACCGGGGACCAGCGGAGCAAGCAGCAGCGCCACCCACCCGAGCCGCCAGCCGAGGAGCGGGTACCGGGCCGCCAGCAGCAGCGGTGTCACCACCGCCACGGCCAGCAGCAGCGGCCCGACGCCGAGCGCCGGGTAGTGGAGCGTGTAGCAGGGGCTAGCGCGACAGCTACTGGGAGGCGCGAGGCCGCTGGCGAAAGGCCGCGCGTGCACGCTGGCCAGATTCGCCACGGCCAGCACCGCCGTGGCCACGCCCAGCGCGATAGAAGCCCGGAGTGGCCACGGCGGCCGCCACCACGATGGGGCTGCGTCCGCGCCCGCCAGCACCTGGATCAGCCCGCGCCACACCCGGCGCGCGCCGCTCGCGGCCGGCGCAAACCTGGGCCCGGGTCTCACGATCTCAGGGTAGGCCGCCGGGAGCCGCCCGCTCATCACCCCAGCGTGGTCATACCTGGGTATGAGGTCGCCCGGTAACCGGGCCGTGCTCCCACCGTGGTATGACCGCAGATTCGGCTCCGTGGTGTGACGACCCGGCCCCGCTCCGCCAGACAGTCTTGGCTGCGACAAACAGCAAGAGTGGAGGACCCATGTCGAATATCGTGCTCGAACTGCGCGAGGTGTCGAAGGTCTACGGGACCGGCCCCGCCCAGGTACATGCGCTCCGCCGGGTGAGCCTGGCGGTCCGCTCCGGTGAGCTAGTGGCGATCATGGGCCCGAGCGGCTCGGGCAAAAGCTCGCTGCTGACCATCGCGGGCAGCCTGGAGGAACCCACGACCGGCCAGGTGCTGGTGCTGGGAACGGACCTCACGCACCTGTCGCCCAACGATCAGGCGAGGCTGCGCCGGCGCCTCATCGGCTACGTCTTCCAGGACTTCAACTTGCTGGCTGGGTTTACCGCGCTGGAGAACGTCACCGTTCCGCTGGAACTGGACGGCACGTCGGCGAAGGCGGCCCGCGCGGCCGGGATGGACGCCCTGGCCGAGCTGGGCCTCGCCGAACGGGCTCACCATTTCCCCGATGAGCTGTCCGGCGGGGAACGCCAGCGCGTGGCGATCGCCCGCGCGGTGGTCGGTGACCGCAGGCTCTTGCTCGCCGACGAGCCGACGGGCGCCCTGGACTCGGTGAACGCCGAGGCGGTCATGCAGCTGATGCTCGCCATCTGCCGGCGCGGGATCGCCGGCGTGGTCGTGACCCACGACGCGCGGATGGCGTCGCACGCCGACCGGGTGGTGTCCCTGCGCGATGGGCAGGTCGTCGATCAGCCCCAGGCGGGCTCCGATCCGTCTTCCCTGCTCACCCCCGGTGGGCAGCGGTGAGCGCCGTGCTGCCCGGCCGCCCGGTTCTTCACGGGCCCGTCAGCGGTCCTGTAAAAACCGGCACCAGGGGCACCGCCGGCCGGCGGGTCATGACCCGGTGGGCCAGGCGGCTGCTCCGCCGGGAGTGGCGGCAGCAGATCCTGGTGACGGCGCTGCTGGCCCTCACGGTCGCGGCCGCGGCCTTCGGCGTGGCGGCCTCCTACAACACCTCGGCCCTGCCCAATCCGCAGTTCGGCTCCGCCAGCTACCTCGTCCAGTTCGCCGGGGTGGGTCAACGGACCATGACCGCGGACGTCGCCGCCGTCAGGAAGGCGTTCGCCACCATCGAGGTGATCGGCCGCCAGTTCGTCCCCATCCCCGGCTCGACCCAGACGGTCGAGTTCCGGGCGCAGAGCCCGGACGGCGCCTACAGCGGCCCGATGCTCGCCCTGGTGCAGGGGCACTACCCGTCCGGCGCCGGGCAGGTCGCCGTCAGCAGCGGACTAGCGCAGGATCTCCAGGTCCGCATCGGCTCCGTGCTATCCCTGCCCGGACACCACCAGCGGGTCACCGGCATCGTCGAGAACCCCAGCGACCTGAACGACCAGTTCGCGCTGGTCCCGCCGTCGGCCGCCGGCCCGCCCCAAGAGGTAACGGTCCTATTGGACGCCAGCCCGGCGGCCTTTAGCGCCTTCCGGAACGCCTTCCATGGCCAGCTGGTCTGGCAGGCGCCCAGCCCTAGCACCCAGGGAGCCGTCGCGGCTGGCACGCTCGGCGCCGTCACGGTCCTGATGGTGCTGGTCAGTTTGGTCGCCGCCGCGGCCTTCACCGTCATCGCCTCGCGCCGTCAGCGCCAGCTCGGCATGCTTGCCGCGATCGGGGCGACCCGAAGGCAGCTCCGGATGGTCATGGTCGCGGGCGGCGCGCTGGTGGGCCTCATCGCCGCCGTGACCGGGGCGGTCACCGGCCTGGTCGCNTGGTTCGTGGCCGCCCCGCACCTGCANGCGTTCGCNGGTCANCGCATCGACAGGTTCGCGGTCCCCTGGGANCTGGTCGCGCTGGCCATGCTGCTCGCGACCCTGACGGCGGTCGCCGCGGCCTGGTGGCCCGCGCGGGCCGCCTCCCGCGTCCCGATCGTCAACGCCCTGTCGGCCCGGCCGCTTCAGCCCCGGCCTGCGCACCGAACCGCCATCGTGGGCGTCCTGCTGATCGCGGTGTCCCTGGCCTGCCTCGCCGTGGCCAACCAGGCCAGCGGTCCGCTGATCATCCTTGGCGCGCTGGCCATGGCGCTGGGCATCGCGTTCATCAGCCCGCTGAGCATCCGGATCCTGACCGGGGCCGGCCGCCGGGCTCCGGTGGCGGTGCGGCTGGCGCTGCGCGACCTGGCCAGGTACCAGGCCCGCTCGGCCGCAGCGCTCGCCGCGATCAGCCTGGCCCTGGGGATCGCCGTCGCGATCATGATCAGCCTGGCCGCGGCCACCGACGCGGCCAATGAGGGCAACCTGCCGGCCAACCAGCTGCAGATCTGGATCGGCCAGCCGGGCAACAACCAGCTAGTGCCCATCCGCACCCAAGCCGAGCTCACCGCCCTGGCCGCCGCGGTGCACCGGATCGCCGGCTCGCTGGGCGGCGCCGCCGTCATCCCCCTCGACATGCCCGTCAACCCGGCCAGCCCGCCGCAGCCCGGCGGCCAGCAGCCGGTCGTCAGCCTGAACTCCCCGGTGAACCCGGCCGCCGGCCGCAGCGGGGTCTACCGCTCGCTCACCCTCTACGTCGCCACGCCGGCCGTCCTCCGCCTCCTGGGCCTCAACCCGGCGACCATCGACCCGGCCACCAACATCCTCACCATCCAGGCCGGGCAGGACGTCCTCACCACCATCACCACGGCCACCAACGCCACGAACATCCAGCGCATCCACGTTCCCGGCTACACCTCCGAACCCACCTCGCTGATCACGGTGAACGGCCTGCGCCGCGAGCACTGGACGCAGACCCAGTCCGGCTGGATGATCCAGTCCGCCCGGCCGCTGCGACCCGCGCAGATCGCGGCCGCCCGCGACCTGGCCGCCAAGTCAGGCCTGACCATCGAGTCCAGGAACACGCAGGCCTCGCTCGCCACGATCCGAACCGTGGCGACGGGCGCCGGAGCCCTGATCGCCCTGGGCGTCCTGGCGATGGCGGTGGGCCTGATCCGCGCCGAGGCCGCCGGCGACGTGCGCACCCTCACCGCCATCGGAGCCGCCAGCACCACGCGGCGCACCCTGACCGCCACCACCGCCGGAACCCTGGCCCTGCTGGGCGTGCTCCTCGGCACGGCCGCAGCCTACCTAGCGCTGGCCGCCGGACACCGCAGCGACCTCACCGTGCTGGGCCGGGTCCCCATTCTCGACCTCATCATCACCGTGGTCGGCGTCCCCGTCGCGGCCGCCCTGGCCGGCTGGATCCTGGCCGGGCGCCAGCCCTCATCAATCGCCCGCCAGGCACTCGACTGAAGCTCAGGGGCGAGCGCCCGCCGCGATCCGGCGCCCGAGAGCGTCGAACCCGGGAGGCAGCTCGTCCGGGGACAGCGGCTGGAGCACGTCGAATTCGTTACCATCGGGGTCGGCCATGACCACCCAGCTGACGTCGCCCTGGCCAACGCCGATGCGCCGGGCGCCGAGCGCCTCGAGCCGGGCGACCTCGGCGGCCTGGTCAGCGGGGCGAAGGTCCAGATGGAGCCGGTTCTTGACGGTCTTGCCCTCGGGAACCTTGAGGAACACCAGGTCGGGAGCGATACCGTCCTCGGCGCTGCCCTCCGGCGGCTCGAGGCAGACCTGGTCCTCTTCCTCCCAGGTCCGCCGCCAGCCCAGCGCGGCCTCCCAGAAACTGGCGATCCCGGCTGGGTCGGCGGTATCAAGGCACAAGCATTGGATGCGTATCTCCATGTGCCGATCGTGCCCAGGNGAGTCGNCCACGTCCAAACATTTACCGTGGAGGAAACCGNNGCCCGAACGGCCGTNCGCCGAGCCCGGCCAACAGGAGGTCATGAACCGGCTCGTAAGTCGGTCAGCGCGGCGGCCGGGGAGGCGGGGGTGAGCCACTGGGTGCTGACCTGGCCCGAGCGGGTGGCGACCCGAGCGGCGAGGTCTGCAGCAGCGGCGTCAACACTCATACCGAACGCCGCGGACTCGGTGCTCTCGAGCAGGAACACGATGGTGCTGCTGTCCTGGGTCACCTTGGTGCGGTCGGCATCGCGGTGGTTCCAGTGCCGGGTCAGCACCGATGTCCGGTCGGCGTAGATCACCTCGCCGGGGCGCGGGTGCTCGGTGGTGCCCGGCTCGCCGAGCGGTGTGAACTCCTCGTGGCCGGCCGCGAACCCCACCACGATGTCACCGTGCACCGCATCCAGGTCGAACGCGCCCGCCGGAACACCGTGGCTGGCCGAGACCAGGTTGTAGCAGTCCACCGCGGCGTTGATCCGCGGTAGCCGGCCGGTCCGGGCCAGCCGGCGCCGCAGGGCATCCACGCTCGGCCGTTCTCGCTTCGGGTTCGTGCCGAACGCCCGGTACGCCGCGTACCACGCGGCGATGTGCGGGTCGGCCTCGCCGTCCGGCAGCGTATCGCCGTTCGCCGCGGCCTTCTCCAGCTCCGCCAGCCCGGCCTCTGTTTCGGGCCAGGGCTCGTGCCCGCCGAACCCGCGGGCCACGACGGCGGCGATCCGCAGCCCGGGAAACCCCAGGCACACGGCCTCGCTCACCCGCAGCACGGTCATGGGTCATTGTCCCGTCCCGAGGCGCGCTCGTGTCTCGCGTTTAGGTCTTTGACAACCAGGTGGCGTAGTTCGGCGTCCCGGGGATATGAGCAGACGTTTCCCGGTCACCCTCGCGACGCTCGTCGCGATCATTGCGCTTGCGGGCTGCGGGTCGTCCACGCCCGGCTCCGTGCCGCCGCCGACCTCCGCGTCGGCCCCCGTCACCGCGAGCGCGACCACGAACTCGCCGACCTCCGCGCCCGCGAGCACGCAGGCCGCCGGTTCGATCGACGTGCAGGACGTCAGCTTCGTCTCCGCCGATCAAGGCTGGGCGCTCGGGAGTGGCGAGCTGGTCACCACGACCGACGGCGGAGCCAACTGGACCCAGCTTCCTGCCCCGCCCGCAGGCGTGGGGCACATCCGGTTCGCCTCCCCGCAGGTCGGATACGCCTGGAGCACCGGTGGTTCGCTCTGGATCACCACCGACGGCGCCGCCTCCTGGCGACCGGGCGGGTTGACCGAGGTGGTTTCGCTCGAAACCGCCGCGGGCTTGGTGTGGTCACTCGCCGGCCCGCAGCCCTACCCGAACGTCCGGCGCGCCTCAGTCGGCAGCACCGCCTGGACGAACCTCGGCCCCACCCCGGATCGCACCGCGACCCTCACCGTGCACGGCAACGTCGCCTACGTTGTCGGCCAGCAGGGCGCTGGGCCGATCGCTCCGTCCCTGGACGTGTACGTCGGTACCCAACCGGTGCGTCACGAAGCACTGCCGTGCGTGAAAGGCCAGACCTACGTGCCGTTCGCCCCGCTGGGCGTGTCCACCGACGGCCTCGTCTACCTGGTCTGCGACGTCATGAACAACCAGCCCAACCCGCCGACCCAGACCCAGCTGGCCTACGAGTCCGTCAACGAGGGCAGCAACTGGACTGCCGACAACCCGGCGCCGCCCCAGCCGCCGCAGGGCGTGACCGCCGTCGTCGGCGCACGGTTCGCCTGGGGTTCCGGGCCGGACCTATACACCCGCACCGGGCACGGCTGGCAAGTCTCCCTGACCGACCCGGGGCACAGTTTCTCCCTGGTCGGGTTCGAAACCAACACGCAAGGCGTGGCCCTCGGCACCAACGGCTCGCTGTGGATAACCCGCAACGGAGGCACCAGCTGGAGCCTGGTCACCGTCTTACCGACCTCGGCCGCGGATTGCTCCAGCTGCGGCTAGCCGACGATGCGCAGCGCGACCCTGCGGTTGCCGCCGTTCTGCCTGACCAGGGCGAACCAGAGCGGCAGCAAGCCGTCGACGGTCGCCGTCGCCGTGGCGTCGCCGACGAAGGCAGGCTCGAGCCCGACGGCGCTGATGAGCTCCTCGGCCACCGCCCGCGCCTCGGGATCGGCGGCGAAGAACAGGTTCGCGCCCGGCACCGGATCGGCGAAGTTCTCCCAGCCGAGTGAGTTGAACGCGCGCACGTACCGGGCCGAAGGCGCGGCGGCCGCGATCAGCCCCCGGCTGTCGAACTCCGGCGCGCCCATCCGGTTCACCGCGTCGATCACCACCTTGCCGGCCAGCGCCGCGCCGTACTTGGTCACGACGTCCGGCACGACGTGGCCGGGGACGGCCAGCAGGACGACCTCCGCGTCTTCCACCGCATCGCCGATGCGGCGCACCGGCGCCCCGCCCGGTCCCTGGCCGGACCCGTCCCGGGCTCCGTAAACCACGTCGTGCCCCGCCGCGCTCCACTTGCTGCCCAGCGTTCCGCCGATGTTGCCCTTACCGATCACCGCGATCCTCATGCCCGGCACCAACCAGCCGCCACGCCGGTCTCATTCCCCAGCCCCGGCCAGCAGGGCCTGGGCACTTGTGTAGGTGGCCATCACCAGGCCCTCGTGCACCGGCAGGTGCAGGCCGCCAAACTTCTCAAGCGCCAGCAACGTGTCCGATACCAGGAACAGCGCCCCGCCGGCGGCCGTCTTCGGCGAGTCAGAATCCAGCGCCGCCAGGGACATCGCGAGCAGTGCGGCGCTGTAGACGATGACCGGGACGCGGTCCTTGCCCGTGCGCTTCCACAAAAAAGCATTCAACGCACCGAACGCCGCGACGTAGGGCACCGCCAGGATCGGCCTTCCGCGCAGCCGCCCGCCGCCAGGACGCTGGCGCAAGGCAATGATCCAGGCCACGTGACCCGCGAGGAAGCTCACCAGCCCCGCCGTAAAGGCGCCCTCCGTGCTGCCGAGCAAAGCCACATCGCCCGCACCGCCAAAGGCGAGCGCCCGTTGCGCCGGCCGATCGCGGCCCACCATCAGCACCGGCATCAGCAGCGGCTTGGTCAGCCAGCGTTGCCGGTCCCGCCCGGTCGCGGCGAGCAGCGTGTCGGTCGCCGCCAGAGCCGCGTAGACGAGGGTCGCACGACGGGCCACGGTCCACCTCCCTGGGAGCGCCGCCAGCCTACGCCGTTGCGCCGCGGTCAGGCCTTGGCTTGGCGGAGGCGTTCGGTTGCCTGCGCGCGGAGCGCTTCGCCGGACACCGGGGCGCCAGCGCCGCCTCCGGGTGCCAGGCCAGGCCGTCCCAGTCGTCCGCCGCCGGGCCCGCTCGGCTATGTCAGCGACGTACGCAGGCACGGCGCCCTGGTCCCGGCGCTACGCGAAATAATGAGTCAGTATCCGACACCGCCGGAGGCCCAATGCCTGTTCCTGCCGCCCGGCTCGTTTGTCACCCGCGGCGCGATCGCCGGGCTTTCGGATGGGTCACCGGTGCCATACGCGCCGCTGTCGCGGGCGCGCTCGTGTCCGCGGGACTCGCCGGTTGCACTGCCGCCACCAGCGGGTCGGCAGTGTCCGCGACGCCTCAGGGTCCCCCGGTGACCGTCTACGTCATCGCGGACAACGCGGTCGTCGCGATCCGGGCCGCCACCGGCGTCCCCAGCCGGAAGATCCCGGCGGGGGC
>JGI12269J14319_10005136_pt1 | contig 11690 bp, 6 predicted proteins | sample PeaSoiSIISIP2007_FD_14319 | JGI IMG/M metagenome (IMG submission 14319) | reverse complement strand
CGCTTTCGACGCCGGGGATCCGGTGCATGGCGGCTACACTGCGATCGACGAGGTTATGAAATGCAGCCGCTTCGCGATAGCGGGCATCATCGAGCGAGAGCTTGGCCGTCATCACGTTGCTGGCATCAAAGCCGGGCGGCAGGGTCTCGAGGTAGATGAGGCTGCGGACGAGCAGACCGGCCGCCGCTACCAGCACAACCGTGAGCGCGACTTCGCCGCCGATCAGCAGTTGACGGAGACGGCTGGAGCCTCTGGCGACCGAGTGACTGCTGGCGGCCATCGAGGCGCGAAGATCCACACTGCGAATCTGCAAGGCTGGCAGAGCCCCAAAAAGCAGGCTGGTGATCAAGGATGCTCCAAAAGTAAAGGCCAGCACGCGGCCGTCGATGGATAAACCGCCCAGCGGCATCAGTTGGTCCGGCAAGAATCCGGGCAACGAGGAGAGAATGCCGCGTGCCAGAGCCAGCCCGATGGCGGCGCCGACCAGCGCCAGGACGAAATTTTCCACCCAGAGTTGACGGAGGACGATCCACCGGCTGGCGCCGAGAGCGAGGCGTGTGGCGATCTCTGGCGCGCGGCGCGCGATCCTTACCAGCGTTAGCCCGGCAAGATTAGCGCAGGCGATGAGCAAAATGAATCCCACCGCCGACATGAGCCCCAGAACCGGTTGGCGCATGCCGTTATCGAGATTCCGGTCGAGAGGCGAAACATAGAACCATGCGCGGTCGGTCTTCGCCATCTGGTCAAAGGAACGCTTGTGCAGATGAGCGAGTTGGGCGGAAACCTGCTGCCAGGTCGCTCCTGGCACCAGGCGCAGGATGATCTCGCAATTGTCGCCGCCGCATTCGCCTTCCTGATGAGGCTGCAGGGCCGTGAACACGTCGGCGGTGCCGGTGGGTTGCGCGTGTTGCGACAAGATCCCGACCACAGTGTAGGGCTCGCCCTTCAGCGTGATTGGCTTTCCCAGGACCTGCGGATCAGCGTGGAAAACGGACTGCCAGATGCCGTAACTCAGGATCACGGCATTGGGCCCGTTGGGACGATCTTCCTGCTCGCTGAAGCCGCGGCCGAGAAAAGGCTGGATGCCAAGCACATCGAAGTAGTGCGCGGAAACATGCATGTCCTGCACATAGCGAGCGCCGTTCCCCGCGTTCGCACCGGCTTGCAGACTGACGCCACTGGTCATTCCGAAAGAGGCAACCTGGACCGCTGGGACATTGTCCCGAACCAACTCCCAGGTTTCGCCGTCCTGGGTGGGATCATCGTCCTGGACGAATTGGCCGGACTTGGGCGAGACGCCCTCCTGATGAAGGATCAGGACCGCGAGCCGGTCGGGCTCCGGGTAGGGCAGAGGGCGCAAGAGGTAGCCATTGAGCAAGCTGAAAACGGCGGTATTGACGCCAACCCCCAGCGCCAGCGTAAGAGTGACCGCCAGACTGAATCCAGGGTTCTTGTACAACTGCTTCCACGCCAAACGGAGTTCCTGAAGCAGCATAGGAGCACCTCTTCCCAACGAGCGAGGGCAGTTGGTTCGCCAAACCGCACACGAAAGAATGTGCTGGAGATGGAAGCAGTTACGATCAAGGCAAAGCGAGGCTGAAACGTTCCAGGTGTTCGTTATCAAAATCCATTGTTCGGGATTGGACAGGAGCGTGGCCTTGATTAGGAGCCGCCGTGCCACAATTCCCCCAGGCCGCAGGTGGCCGAAAACCACCACCCTTGGCTGAGGTCGGCCAGCTTCGTCGAGCTCAGCTCTTCCGACAGTTGGAGCAATCACGCTCTTCATTGAAAACAAATGATTTATCGACGGTGCTTATGCCGCCTTTTGGCATGGCAGTTGCCAATCCTTTTGACAGAGAGATTCCGTAAGGTTCGGGTTTATACGGTCAGGTGCGGTTCGAAGAGGTGGGTTATGAAAAGCAGGTTCATAGCAACTTTGGCAGTCTTAACTTTGGCGCTGTCAGGCGCGTTCTCGATCAGCGCGCTGGCGCAGACCACCGAAGAAGGTCCAGCGCCGTCGGATCAACCGAGCGCTCCCATGGAGATGGGTCAGCCTGCTCCAGCACAAGATCAATCGGGTCCACCGCCAGCGGACGCACAGCCCACCGAAGCGCAGCCCGGCGGACCATCCGGTGAGGCGCCAGCGAAGACAGACCAGGGCGTGGCGCGCGTCAGCCTGATGCATGGCGACGTGTCGACGCAGCGCGGGGATTCGGGCGACTGGTCTGCGGCGGTGTTGAACCAGCCGGTCATGACCGGCGACAAAGTTTCGACTGGCGACGGCGCCCGCGCCGAACTAGAACTCGACTTCGCCAACATCCTTCGCCTGGGCCCGAACTCCAAGGCCAACTTCGCGAACCTGACGCAAAAAGATATTCAGATTCAGTTGGGCCAGGGCATCGCGAACTTCACAGTTTCGAAAGACAGCGAAGCCGAGCCCGAGATCGATACCCCGAACGTGTCTGTGCATCCGGCTCATCACGATGGGGTGTTCCGCATTGAAGTGCGGCCCGATGGCGACACGCTTGTGATCGTGCGTCAGGGCGAAGCGCAGATTGCCACGCCACAAGGCAGCGCCGAAGTGCGCAGCGGCGAAATGGCGACCGTGCGCGGCAACGCCGATTCCGCGCAGTACAAGATTTCGCAGGCTCCAGATCGCGACGATTGGGACCGCTGGAACAGCGACCGCGATCACATGATCCGCAACGCCAGCTCCTGGCATCACACCAATAAGTACTACACCGGATCGCAGGATCTCGACGCCAACGGCAATTGGGAGAACGTTCCCGATTACGGAGATGTGTGGGTTCCCAACGAGCCCGAGGGTTGGGTTCCGTACCGCGACGGCAATTGGACGTATGAGCCTTACTACGGCTGGACGTGGGTTGGCTACGAGCCTTGGGGATGGGCGCCGTATCACTACGGTCGCTGGTTCTGGTATGGCAACTCGTGGGCGTGGTGGCCTGGTCCGATCTATGGCGGCGGATTCTACCGTCCGTTCTGGGCGCCGGCCTATGTGTCGTTCTGGGGATGGGGCGGCGGTTTCGGTTTCGGAGTTGGTTGGGGTGGTTGGGGCGGCTTCGGGTGGCTTCCGATCGGGCCCTGCGACTATTTCCATCCGTGGTGGGGTGGATATCGCGGCCGGTTCGGTTGGGCTGGCCGGGGCGGCTTTGGCCGCTACGGTGGCTTCCGGCCGCTGCACGGCGGAAACCGGTTCTCAAACCTCGCGCACATGCATGACGCCCATATTGGCCGGGCGCTGTCAACGGTCAATGCAGGACACTTCGGCGCGGGCCGGGTGACGGCGGCGGCGGCGAGCCGCGAGCAGATTAAGGGAGCGCGCATGATGGCGGGCAATCTGCCCGTGGTTCCATCGCGCGCGAGCCTGTCGGCCAGCGGACGCGCGGCAGCGCCATCCACGGTGCGCAACGGCGGTTCGGAGCGTTTCTTCGGGTCGGTGCACGGCACCGCTTCACGGCCCCAGTCGTTCCAGCAGCAGACCGCAAGTCTGCGGCAGACGATGCAGCAGAGCCATGTGGGCGCGATTCCCGCTGGCGGCCGCATGGGCGGCGAAACGACGGCCCGTGGCACGATGGCAACCGGCACGATGCAACGACCCAGCGCAGGCACGGTCTCGAACCGCGATATGAACAACCGTGAGATGGGTAATTCTGGAAACAGAACCGTGGGCAATCAGCCGTCATCCCTGCAAAATGGAAATCGGGGCGGATACCGGCCATTTAATCCACCGAGCACTGGCACGCGTTCACCGGCTTCGGTGGGTTCGGAACGGACCAACACCGGTTCAGGAATGGAACCGCAGCGCGGCACGATGCAGGCTGCTCCTGCCGGCAACCGTGACGGATTCCGTCCGTTCACCCCGCCATCCGGCACTGTGTCGCGCGGTGGATCGAGCGCCCCGGCAGTTCGCGGCAGCAGCGGCACGTACTGGAACCGGACTGCGCCGAGCTCGATGCAGCGCGGCAACGGTTCGTACGGAGGGACGTCGTCCCGTCCGCAGCTGGATATGCGGCAGCCCATCGCTCGGTCGCCCTACGGCGGGTCGCGCGGGGGATACGGCGGCTATCATGCTCCCACCTACCGTGCTCCAAGTTATCGCGCTCCGAGTTACGGCGGATCGCATGGAGCACCCAGCTACGGCGGTTCGCATGGTGGCGGCCACGTGAGCGCGCCGAGCGGTGGACATTCCTCTGGCGGCGGCGGCCACTCTGGTGGCGGAGGTGGACACTCCGGGGGCGGTGGACACTCCGGCGGTGGCGGTCATCGCTAACCCAGGAGACGTTGCAAGCAACGTCTCTACGGACGAGTTGTTGTAGAACGCAGTGCGGTAAACGAAGTGCTGTAAACGAAGTGAAGACAGAGGCGGAAAGGGCGTGCTAAACGGCACGCCTTTTCTATTCGTGCGTTATTGCGGCCGGGCGTAGGCCGGGCTGTCGGGATCGGGCCGATCGTATTCGCGCCCGTATTTGTTCTTGTGGGCGACCGTGACATCGGTCTCCAGCAGGGCGAAGGTTCCCAGCGAAGTGTCTCCGGGAGCGACCGTAATCTCGTGGTTCAGGGCGCGGAGTGCGTCGGACGTGACCGAGGTGTGAAAAATCTGCAGCTGGTAGCGGCCCGGCGGAACGTTGGGAATGGTCAGGTCTCCGTGCGCATCGGAGACGGCGTAATAGGGAGTTGCCAGGGCGATGACCACCGCGCTCATCTGTTCGTGAATGTTGCAGAAGATGAACGAAACGCCAGGTTTATCGAACTGGACGAAGCGGGTGGTTCCGCTCTCGTAAAGTCCGAGATCGAAACGCTTGCCCTCGAACAGCGAAAACACATTGTGGAAGAACGGGTCGTGGTTGGGGAACTCCACCTTGCCTCCCACCGGAATCACCAGTAGCGAAGGCTGGAAGCTTTTGTTCTTTTGCACCAGTTGCGGGATGTGGGAACTATCCTGCTGCATCGGTTCAACGGTTGCGCCGACGGGAGTCAACCAGACGACCGCTTGCGAGGCGTTCGCCAGAGCATGACCGTTGCTGGTCAGCTGCACATGTCCCTTCAGCGACTGCTGGGCCGACGCGCAGACCGCTACCACCATCATGACGAGAGGCAACACTCCACGTTGGATCGCACGGGTTTTCAAGGAATGAGTATTCAAAACAGGATCCCCACAGCAAGATTGACCTGACTGGTTACGCTGCTGCTGCTATAGACGGGGAAGGTGCGCAATCGTCTGAACTCCGCTGAGAGTACGAGGTCGGAGCGAGGACGAAAGACCACATTCCCCAGAGCGCCGCGATTGCGTCCGTAAATGACGCCGAAATTGTTCAGATCGGTCGCGAAACCGCGCACGTCGCTGGCGAAGGCGTCGTCTTCTGCGATGACGCCGTTCAACTCCAGCTTGGGAGTCAATTGCAACTTCAGCTGGCTCCATCCCCCCGCAGTGTCGAGACCGCGGATCGGCGTGTAGGGCAGCCTCGGGTCGCCGCCATACACGATCGAGGTCCCGATCGCGCCGCCCAGTCCGCCAATCCCGCGGCCTCGATAGAATTCGCCCGAGAGACCCAGCCGGGGGAGGAGGGGAAGCTGCCAGTCTGCCATTCCCGACCAGGCGTCGACATAACGGGCCCACGGCCATGCCTGGCGGCCATAGTAGCCGGCGACGCCAAGGCTGAGCGGATGTTCCCTCACGGGATGCGACCACGCCGTGCGGAACGCATACGCAGGCTGCCCGGTCGCTTCTCCGGCCTGCGTGGTGCGGTCAAAAGAATTGTAGTTAGGTTCCCAATCGAGGTTGTCGAGAATTCCCGCCTGCACAGTTATGGTTTGCCGGTCGGAGAGCGAGAACCGATGCTCGACTCGCAGTTGTGGCGTCCAGCCCCAAAGCTTGCCGGCAAAGGCGAATGCGGGCGTGGCCAGCGACGCGAACGAGGTGGGAGAGAGTGGCGAGATGAACAACGAATCCTGGCCGGCTATGACGGAAGTGTGTTCCCAATCAAATCGCAGGCTGGCGGTCTGCAGGCGGGCGATCCCGAAGTTTACACCGTTGCCCGTGGAGGGGAAGCCTCCGGTGAAATCGAGCTGAATGTCGGCGGATGTCTTGGCTCCGGCGAGGTTCGGGCCGAAGACTTCGAATCCGATCTCCGATTGCCGCAGCGTAGCTCCGAGGCTGGATTGAGTCCAGCCCGGAGCGACCGGTTGGGCATAGGTGGGGAAGTCCAGGCTGTCGGAGCCACCGACATTGCGGAAGGCGTTCATCAGGACGATACCGTGAAGCCGTGCGCGATACTTGGAAGCGCTCTCGACTTTGGTCTGGTATTGTTCATCGATTTTCGAGCCGATCAGGGAAGTAGACTCTTCCAGCTTCTGAACCCGTTCTTCGAGCGGGGATGATGCCGTGCCCGATGTGGCTCCTGATCCGTTCCCCGGCAAAGCGGCGTCAGCAGCAGTCACCACGGCGCCGGCCGTTGGGGTGGCGGGCCGCTCCAACAGCGCGCGCGTGGCTTGCAGATCCTGGCGCAGCTGATGCATCTCGGCGCGGGACTCGGCGTTTTCCGCGCGCATCTGTTCCACCAGACCTTGCAATTGACGTACCTGCTCCTGCAGGTCACGAAGGGCGCCTGCAGTCTCAGCCCGTGACGGGAGTGCAGCCTCGGCCTGCGTTTCCTGCGACTGTCCGAGTGCGCTGCATAAGACGAAAGCGGCAACCGACAACGCGGCCGCGCGAACCGCAGAAGTCCTCAGGATCTTCACACCGTCCTCCTTACATCCAGGGTCAGGGCACTTGGAGAAGAGAGGGATCGTGCCTATGGGCCGGGATGCGAAATCGAATTCTGTCTGGCATCACCCTGCTGCGTGGGTACCAGCGAAGGCGTTTCCACGCGGGGGGCGCTGGCGCTGCGGGAAGCATCCTGCAGGCGCCCGGGCAGCACAATGCGAAAGACAGTTTGGCCTTGCACCGTGCGTTCCGCGAAAATCTCGCCGCCATGATCTTGAACGATTTTCTGCACCACCGCCAGCCCCAATCCCGTGCCGTTCTCCTTGCCGTAGCTGACGAAGGGATGAAACAGCCGCTCCCGGATGGATTCCGCGATGCCGGGACCGTTGTCGGCAACCGAGATTGTGATGGAACCTGCAACTTCAGCCGCGGTGACTTCCACCGTGCCGCCTAGCGAGGGAGCGGCCTCGCAGGCGTTCAAGAGCAGGTTGTACAGGGCACGCTCCAACTTGCGCTGGTCAAACCAGCCCGCAACCTGCAGGCCGCAGAGCACATCGATGGAGCGCGCGTGATGCCGGGGATGCAGCCGGACTGCCAGGACGGAGCGCTGAATCGTTTCCGAGACGTTGGCGTAAGCCGGGCTCAACGATTCGCGGGTGCGGGCGAATTCCAGCAGGGAATCGATGAGGTCGGTCATCAGGTTCACGCCGCTGCGAACTTCCTGATACAACTCCTCCCGCTGCGCCGGGGTGAGGTGACTATCGCACAGGAATTCGGAATTGGCGACGATGGCGGCGAGGGAATGGCGCAGATCGTGCGAAATCGAACTGGCCATGCGTCCGATGGTGGCGAGTTGTTCAGACTCCAGCAGATCGTGCTGGCTTTTGAGGAGGCTGGTGCGCATGCGGTCGAAAGCGCGCGTCAGTTCGGCCACTTCATCGCCGCCGCGCGAATCCAGCGGGTGATGGAAGTCTCCACCCTCAAGAGCGCGCACGCCCGCGACCAGATTTCCGAGCGGCCGGGTGAAGGTGTGCGAGATAAAGAATACCAATCCGCTGCCCACCAGGATCGCGGCCAGCCCCAGCAGAAGGAGATAGCGATTCAGTTGATCGACAAACTTCGTTGCCTGATCGTAGGAGCCCAGGACGCTCAAGCGTACTGGCGTGGGTCGAGAGCCCGATAGAACCAGCGAAGTGGCGAGGAAGCGCTCGCTGCCGATTTCAATTTCGCGGGGATCGTCGTGGGTCGAACCGGCGATCAAGGCCTGAATGCCGCTGCCTCGCACCTGGGCCGGAGTCAGCGTTGTGCCCACGATTTCGTTGCCACAGGAAAAGGCCACCTGGCTGCCGGCGACTTTGCTGACTTCCGCTGCCAGGCGGTCGTTGATCTCGTACCCGATAACGAGAAAACCGAGTAGGGTCCCATCGGTCCTCGAGCCGCGGTAGATGGGCTCGATGAAAGTCTGGTAGAGATGATGCTCTCCCAGCCACCAGTGACTGGGTTCACCACGATCCTCATCGAGGGATTCCTGGAAATACTTTTCGGCAGCTTTCTTGGTGAACCCGGGAGTCTTGGTATGAAGCGCGACGACTCGACCGCTGCGGTCGACCATGACAAAAAGATCGCTGGCGGCGATCTGCGAGATACTCTGCGACGCGTCCTGAATCGTGGCCGGATCGGGAGCGGTCATGATGGCGCGCGTGATGGGAAGATCGGCGAGCAAGGCCACGTCACTGGTCAGCATGGTTTCGCGTTCGTGACGGAAGTCCTGGAAGGCGGCGACAGAATTGCGTAGATTGACCGCGATACTCTGCCGGACGTTGCTGCGAATGCTGCGCTGCACCAGCAGCAGGCTGGTGGTGGTGAGGCCGGTGGTGATCAGGAGCATGGAAAGCAGGAAGCGGGTACGCAGGCGCAAGCGCGGCAGCAGCGCGTTCTTTGAATCGACTTGAGCAGAATGCGGCACGAGTTCGGGAGATGGGTTCAAGGGAGTCAGCGGACGAACTTGTACCCCATGCCGTGTACGGTGCGGAAATGTACCGGGCTCGACGGGTCCTTCTCCAGTTTCTGGCGGAGTTTGAGAATGTGGTTGTCGACGGTACGGGTGGAGGGATAGTTCTGGTAGCCCCAGACTTCGTTCAACAGTTCGTCGCGGCTGATGACCCGGTCGGCATTCTGCACCAGAAACTGGAATGTCTTGAATTCCTGGGCAGTCAGAACTACGGGCTGGCCGTCGCGCTTGACTTCCATTTTCTTGAAGTCGGCGGAGATGCCATCGAAGCTGACCACCTGCACATCGGGAGTGCGCACGGTGTGGCGCAGCGCGGCGCGCACGCGGGCCAGCAGTTCGCGGGGACTGAACGGCTTGGTTACATAGTCGTCCGCGCCCAACTCGAGCAACAAGACTTTATCGGAGACATCGCTGGCCGCGCTCAACACGACGATCGGCAGCGTCGGAGCGATAGCCTTGATTTCCTTGCACACATCGCGGCCGGAAACCTTGGGAAGGCGCAGGTCGAGGACAATGGCGGCCGGCGCGGACGACTGGAAGCTGTCGAGCGCGGACCTGCCATCCGACTGCGTTTCGACGCTATAGCCCTCGGTTTCAAACAGCCGGCGAAGGGCTTTCTGCACGGCCGGGTCGTCCTCGACAACGAGGATACGGCCGGCGGGCTTGGTTGAGGCAGTTGGATTGACTGCTCTCGCGGTACTGATTGGCGTAGCAAGGTTCCCCATAATAGAGATTGTCCTGTGATCGGGGGGAGAACTTCCGGTCCCTAGAAGCGCCCCGCCGGAAGTGGCTCGACCTCTGAAGCTTACAACGGTTTGACGCGAAAGTAGGCGCGGGATGGGCTTTTTTGACATTATTTTTACAATTTCACCAGGGTGTCAAAACAGGGTACGGAAGGACAGTTGCTCGGCGAAAGCAGCCAGCCGCGCAACCTTAGCCGGGCACGCCGCTGTCGTAGAATTGAGCTCTTGTCAGTCCTCGCAAAATTAGACGGTCTCGCGGTGGTGCTGGTGCGCCCGCGCAATCCTCTGAATATTGGCGCCGCGGCCCGTGCCATGAGCAATTTCGGCGCTCACCGGTTGCGTCTGGTCAATCCGTTCGCAGATGGCTTTCGCGAGGCTCGTTCCGCAGTGGGTGCCTCTGACTTGCTAAACCAGGCGGAAGAATATAAGACCGTAGCCGAGGCTGTGGCCGATTGCGTGCTGGTGGTGGGAACGACGGCCGTGCGCAACCGTGCACTGCAGCAGCCAGTTCGACGGCTTGACGAGCCCGCGGGAACGGCGGTTCGCACGCAACTGCAGACCGAGCGCGTGGCCCTGTTATTTGGCTCCGAAAAAATCGGGTTGACGAACAAGGACTTCAGTCATTGCCACTGGTTGCTGAATATCCCCACCAAAGAGAAGAACATTTCCATGAACCTGGGGCAGGCCGTTGCCGTCTGTCTGTATGAACTGGCGCGCGGCGGGCCACTTCCAACGACTGCGGAGGAGATCGAGCCGGCGACCGCGGGCCAGGCCGAGCAAATCACAGAGAATTTGCTCGAGGCGCTGCGCATCAGCGGCTATGTGAAGCCGGGCACGGACGCCATGTTTGAGAAGAAGGCCCGCGGGCTGATCCTGCGCTTCAAGTTGGAAGCCTATGATGCCAAGCTGCTTCTGGGCATGGTGAGGCAGATTGTTTGGAAGCTGCGTCTCGGAAACAAAAGTTAGCGGGTCACGCGTTGCGGGGAGACCTCAGTCGACGTTCGCTTGAAGCGAAACTTCAGGAGCCACGTGCTTGCCGATGGTTTTCCGTCAACTTCGGGAGGGGAGAACTCCCAGCGCTGCGCCGCTGCGAGAGCCAGGTGTTCGAAATACTTGCTCTTGGCTGAATCTGATGTCACGTCCGCTGACGTCACTTTGCCTGAAGGATCCACTTCAATCCGCACTCCGATCTTGATCGTACCGGTGATGGTATTGCGCGCAGTCTGAGGAACATCGGGAAGAACCTGGTGCACCACCTCGCCACGCGAGGCGGCTGCCTTCTTCGGAGCCTCGGATGGCGTGCTCACCGGCGGCTTCGGCGCCGGCGCGGCCGCGGTTTCAGACGGAGTTGCAGTAGAAGCTTGAGGTGCGGGCTGCTCAGTCCTAATGGCGACAGGCGAAGTCGTGCTTTTTCCACGAGAGAAAAAGACGATCAGCCCAACCAGCACCGCGACCACCAGCAAGGCTGCGACGACGTGCCCGCGCTTCACCGGGCGCGTGGGAGGTGTCGTCGGTGCCGGCAAAGGAGCCGGCACCGAGCGTCCCTCCGGCTGCAACCGTGCCTGAATCTCCGCTAGCGAGCAGCGCCGCTTGGGATCAAGATGCAGGCACTCGCGCGCAATGCCACGAAACGGTGGCGGAACGGTTTCCGGCGGATCGGGATCACGCTGCGAAGCTTCGCTTTCGAACGCCACGTTCTGCGTGAGCGCGGCGACCAGCGTGACGCCGATGGACCACACGTCGCCCGCGGGCGAGACGATTCCGGCAGCGGTCTCGGGGGCATCGTAGACGTCCCGCCGGCCGTGCGCTGGACTCGATTCCGTAAAGGACACGATCTGATCGGCGGAGAGTTTCAACTCGTCGCCCATGGCGTGCACATTCGACGGCTTGACGCGTCCGTGCACAAATCCTTTGCCGTGCAGGTAGGACAGTGCGTCCAGCAGAGCGGGAAGCAGGTCAGTAACTTCGGCGGGCGCCAGCGGCCGCTGCGGAAGGATCTGCGACAGATCTTCCTCCGCGTATTCCATGAGGAGATAAAGAAGCGGCGTGCCGTCCAGCCGGCAGCGCCCGGCTTCGTAGATACGCATCACATGAGGATGAGAAAGCTGCGCCGCTGCACGCCAGCGCGAAAGTTGACGGTCGGCCTCGGCGACGTCATCCGCTGCAATGAATTTGATCGCGGCCTTCTGCGATGGCTGTCCCGGCCGCTCGG
>JGI12269J14319_10005135_pt1 | contig 11690 bp, 9 predicted proteins | sample PeaSoiSIISIP2007_FD_14319 | JGI IMG/M metagenome (IMG submission 14319) | reverse complement strand
CCGCGGCTCGCGGCGGCGGGCTACACCGCGCCGCTGACCAGCCTCGAGGACGGCGTCGCAGACTATGTCACCAGCTACCTCGCAACCGCCGACCCCTATCGCTGAGAGCCTGGAGCGGCTCGGCGTCCAATGCTGCATCGCCGGGGGCGGTCCGGCCGGCATGATGGCCGGCTACCTGCTGGCGCGGGCAGGGGTGAGGGTTGTGGTGCTTGAGAAGCACGCGGACTTCCTGCGCGATTTCCGCGGCGACACTGTTCACCCCTCGACCTTGCAGGCGATGCACGACCTCGGCCTGCTCGAGCGGTTCCTGAAGCGCCCGCACACCGAGATCAGCCAGGTCGTTGGCCAGGTCGGCGACGAGACCATCCGTCTGGCCGACCTCACGCACCTGCCGACGGCGGCGAAGTTCGTCGCGCTGATGCCGCAATGGGACTTCCTCGACTTCCTGGCCGAGGAGGGCCGCGGCTTTCCAGAGTTCGAGGTCAGGATGTCGACGGAGGCCGTCGACTTCATCCGGACGGACGCGGTCGTCACCGGCGTCCGCGCCCAGTCGGCGGCCGGCTCTGTCGAGATAGCGGCCGATCTGGTCATCGCCGCCGACGGTCGCGACTCCAAGCTGCGCGACCGCGCGGGGCTGGCGGTGAAAGACATCGGCGCGCCGATCGACGTGCTCTGGATGCGTCTGCCGCGGCATCCCGACGACGAGAACGCCGTGCTGGGGCGCATCGGGCCGGGCTATGTGCTCGTGCTCATCGACCGCGGCGACTACTACCAGTCGGCGTTCGTGCTCAAGAAGGGCGGCTACGCGGCGATCAGGGCCGAGGGACTGGATGCTTTCAAGGCGCGCCTGACCAGGGCCGACCCCAAGCTGATCGGCCGGGTTGACGCGCTCGAGAGCTGGGACGACGTCAAGCTGCTCACGGTGACGGTCGACCGGCTCGAGCGGTGGTCGAGGCCAGGCCTCATCCTCATCGGCGACGCGGCGCACGCGATGTCGCCTGTGGGCGGCGTCGGCATCAACGTCGCCATCCAGGACGCCATCTGCGCGGCGAACATCCTGGCCGCGCCGCTCAGAAGCGGCCGGCCGCCCGAGGCCACGCTCGCGCGCGTGCAACAGCGGCGTCTAGGCCCGGTGCGGGCGATGCAAGCCTTGCAGGTCTTCATGCACCGCTTTGTGCTGACCAACGCGCTGAACAGCACCAAGCCCTTCCGGGCGCCTTGGCCGGCCCGGCTGTTCAACGTCTTTCCGGTGCTCCGCCGCATCCCGGCGCGGGTGATCGGCATGGGGTTCCGCATGGAGCGCGTGCGCACCCCCGACGTGCACACCCGCTAGTGTGCTGGATTTGAAGTTCGCCAGATTTCGGGATCGGGCGGAGAGCGAACTTCAAATCCGAAAAGCACACTCGAAGACATGGCCTTGCTGGCGTGCTTATCGATTCCGAAGTTCGGCCGAGCTCGCCATTGGCCTTTGCGAACGTCGGAATCGGGACACGAGACGCCCTCGCGGGGGCGCGTCGGCCGGTGTAGCGTCGCGCGCGATGGCCGGGCCGAGCTTGAGCGTGAGGGATTGGTTTCGATTGAGCGGGCTGCTCATCCTGGCCCTGGCGATCATCGCCGCCTTCCGTTGGCGTACGGACATCCTGCAGACGACGCTGGACCCCAAGGTCCCGTTCCAGACCTATCAGCCGCCCGCCGCGCCGGACTATGCGCTGCCCAGCGCCTGGGCGCTCCTGCCGCCGCACCCGGATACGACCGCGGCCGACGATCCCGCCGCCGACGTTTTCTTCGTGCACGCGACCACCTATGACGGGGGCCGCAACTGGAACGGGCCGATCGGCGACGCGAAATCCGTCCGCTTCCTGACCCGCGTCATCCTGCCCAACTACGCGGGCCCGTTCGCGCGGGTGGGGCGGATGTTCGCGCCACGTTACCGCCAGGCGTCAGTCTACACCGAGCTCACCCTGCGCGACGATGCGCTCGAGGCGCGCCAGTTCGCCTATGGCGACGTGCGCCGGGCGTTCGACTATTTCCTGGCGCACTTCAACCAGCATCGGCCGCTGGTCGTCGTCGGCGTCGAGCAGGGCGGCACCCTGGTCGACCGGCTGATGGACGAGGAGCTGGCGGTCCACCCCGAGCTCATCCGCCGGCTCGCGGCCGTCTATATCATCGATGCGACGGTGCTTGCCGCCGCACATGGGCCGGGCTCGCCGCTGCCCGCCTGCGTACAGCCCGGGGAACCGCACTGCCTGATCGCCTGGAACCAGGCGTTCGCCTTCGATTCCGCCGACATCCGCGCCGTCGTCGAACGCTCGCTGGTCTGGAGCCCCAGCGACGAGCTCGAGGGCGTCGACGGACGGCCGATCCTTTGCACGAATCCGCTCCTGGGCGGTGTGACCGGCGCACTGGCGCCGGCCAATCTCAACCGCGGCGCCGTGGCGGCGGCTGACGTGGAATGGGGCGTCCGGCCCGCCTTCCTCGCGCGCCAGGTGTCCGCCCAGTGCGTCGACGGCGTCCTGCACGTCTCGGCGCCCCGTTCGCCAACGCTGAAAGAGCAGGGGGGCTGGCTCGACCGGCTGAAGGAGCCGGGGTTCAACCTGTTCTATGCCGACGAGGAAGCGGACGCGGAGGCGCGAGTGGCGAACCTGCTCAAGCTGATGCCGGAGGCGCCGAGGGTGGCGCCATGAGGGCCGTGCCCTGGCTCGTCGCGTTTGCCGCGTGCTCGCTAGCAAGCGCCGGGCGCGCCCAGGGGGCCGTCGGCTCCCACCTCGGCCATGCGCCCGCGCCGGCGAGCCCCTCCGCCGCCCAGCGCGACGCTGAGCTCGACAAGCTCGTCGCCGCCTACCCGGAGTTTCTCGCCGGACGTCAAGGCGACATCCTGATCTGGCGCGACGGGACGCGGATGGCGACCTCGGACGGCAAGACGTCGAAGACGCCGGCCCAGGTCGTTGAATCCCCGGACATCCAGGACATCTTCGCTTGGCCCTATCCCCTGGCCGGCCAGCCGGTTACGGCGCCGGTCGCGGACCCGGGGCGGGAGCGCCCGGCCGCCTTCTTTCTCAAGATGTACGGCAACTGCCACGCCGGCCAGGTCACGGCGAACCTCGTCGGCGTCCGCTGGGTCGACGGGTCGAGCGTGCGCATCACCCGCGTGAACGGCGTGGCGACCGCGCTCGCCGCCGTGGTCGCCGACCTCAAGGCGCTCGGCCCCGCCTACACGAAATACCTCTCGCCCATGGGCGGCACGTATAACTGCCGCGCCATCGCTGGCGCTTCACTCGCCTCCATGCACAGCTATGGCGCCGCAATCGACGTCAACGTCGCGAGCAGCGACTACTGGCAGTGGGCCGACGCCGCGGCGCACGGCCTCGGCCGCTACCGCAACCGCATTCCGATCCAGATCGTGCAGGCCTTCGAGCGCCACGGCTTCATCTGGGGCGGCCGCTGGGCCGACTTCGACACCATGCACTTCGAGTACCGGCCAGAGATCATCGCGGTGGCGAAGGCCCCGGCGGGGCAGCGATAGCTACTCCGGCGGCGGGTCCAGCCGGCGCAGTCCAATCAAAAGCGTCCAGGCGGCTAGCGCGAAGCCAAGCCCGCCCGCGATAAGGAACCCGCCCGAGCCGTGCATCCAGCCGAGCGCCAGCGCCATCCAGGTGACGGCGAGGCCCGAGGCGATGCGCGCCAGGATCGCGCTCACCGTGACGACCCGCGCCATCAGGCGCTCTGGCGTCTCGCGGGCGCGGCGCGTGAGCCAGATCACCAGGAAGAAGCCTTCGCCCGCGCCGATTCCGAGAGCGCCGGCGAGCATCGCCGCCGGCCATCGCGTCGCGACCAGCAGCGCGCCTGCGCCGAACGCGACAAGCGCGCCCGCAACGAGCGCGGCTGCGCGGCGCATGTCGATCCGCCCGGCGAGGAACGTCCCACCGAGAGATCCCAGCGCGTAGGCAGAGACGGCGAGCGAGGCCAGCGCCGCGCCTGCTGTTCCGCCCCGCGAGCCGATGAAGATGAGGCCGGTGACGGCGCCGTAGCCGATCACGCCGTAGAGGCTCCAGGTGAGCTGCATCCGGCGAAGCGTGGGGGAGCGCGCCAGAAACGCGATCCCCTCCCAAACCTGCGTCCAGACTGGCTCGGCGGGGCCGCGTTCGATTCGGCCGATCCGGATCAAGGCGAGGCCGGTTGCGGACGCGAGGAAGGAGCCGGCGTCGATGACGAGTGCGTTGGCCGTGCCCCATGCGGCGGCGATCAGGCCGGCGACCATCGGCCCGGCGACCCACGCCAAGGACTCGGCGCCTTCGAACAGCGCATAGGCCTGCCCCAGGCTCTCGCGCTCGACGAGGTTCGGAATGATCGCCCCGCCGCCGGCGTCGAACACCGACGACAGCAGGCTCAGCGGCGCGGCGACGACGAACAGCGCAACGACGATCGGCCCGTGTAGCCAGGCCGTCAGCGGGATAGCGAGAACGAGCGCCCCGCGCCCGAGGTCGGCCGCCAGCATCGCCCGACGCCGGTCGATGCGATCGAGCTGCGCGCCCATGGGCAGGTGAAAGGCGAAATAGGGAGCGGTCTCGAGGAGCGCGACGGCCGCCACCAGGATCGGCGCGTGCGTGAGCTGCAGCACCAGCAGCGGGATCGCCACGGTGCGCACGGAGTCGCCCAGGTTCGAGAGGCCCTGGGTGAGAAGGAAGATGGAGAAGGGCCGGTTGGCCCTGATGAGCTCGAGCATGGTCGTCGGCAAGACGCGGGTTCGCTCTCGCCGCGGTCGTCGCATGACGAGGCGCAGCGGGGGGCGGATGCGAATGCGGCTTCGGACGGCTCAGCTATAGAAGGCCCGGGCTGTGGTGACCAGCCGCTGAGCGCCGGATTGGTCTGCCTGGGCGAATATGCGCTATGAGGCGCCGGCGCGGATGTGGCGGAACTGGTAGACGCACTGGATTTAGGTTCCAGCGGGGTGACCCGTGGAGGTTCGAGTCCTCTCATCCGCACCATGACTCTTGAGGCGTCGCCCAGGCCCGTGACATAAGGGCGCTCGCTTTCCGCCGCCGCTCCGTCGGCGGCGGCTTGGTTTTGCGCCGGCCGACGAAGCCGCGAGCGCGTGGACTGGTCAGAATGTCGATGCAGGTTACTGAAAAATCAGGTGAAGGCTTAAGCCGTATCTATGGCGTGCTGGTGCCGAGGACCGACCTCGGCCAAAGGCTCGAGGCCCGTATCGCCGAGATCGCGCCGCAGCTGAACCTGCGCGGATTCCGCCCCGGCAAGGTGCCGCCGGCGCATGTACGCCGCCTCTATGGCCGCGCACTGATGGGCGAGGTGGTCGAGCAGACGCTGAACGAGACGAGCCAGAAGGTGCTCGACGAGCGTCAGCTGCGCGTCGCTTCGCAGCCGGACCTGAAGCCCGAATCCGACATGGAACAGGTGCTGTCCGGGCAGGCCGACCTCGCCTACGAGCTCGCGGTCGAGGTGATGCCGGAGTTCGAGCCGCTCGACCCGGCCGGCCTGAAACTCACCCGCCCGGTGCATGAGCCGACGGCCAAGGAGGTCGACGCGGCGCTGGACAACCTCGCCGATCAGAGCCGCACCTACGAGCCGCGGAAGGGCAAGAGCGTGCAGGCGAAGGCCGGCGACCAGCTGGTCATCGACTTCGTCGGCCGCATCGACGGCGAGCCGTTCGAAGGCGGCGCGGCGACGGACGCCCGGCTGGTGCTCGGCAGCGGCCAGTTCATTCCCGGCTTCGAGGAGCAGCTGATGGGGGCCAAGCCCAGCGGCGCGGTCACGGTCAAGACCAGCTTCCCGGCCGACTATCCGGTCGCCGCGCTGCGCGGCAAGGACGCCGAGTTCGAGGTCACGGTGAAGGAAGTCGAGGCGCCCATCGAAGCGGCCATCGACGACGCCTTCGCCAAGCGCATGGGCATGAGCGACCTCGCCACGCTCAAGGAGGCGCTCACCGGCCAGCTGGCCGCCGAGTTCGCGCAGACGTCGCGCTACCGGCTCAAGCGCGCGCTGCTGGACGCGCTCGACAGCGGCCACGATTTCGGCCTGCCGCCCCGGATGGTCGAGGCGGAGTTCGAGGTGATCTGGCGCCAGGTGCTTGCCGACCAGGCCGAGGGCGGGGTGCCGCCGGAGGACGAGGGCAAGAGCGAGGACGAGCTGAAGGCCGAGTACCGCAAGATCGCCGAGCGGCGCGTGCGGCTGGGCCTGGTGCTGGCCGAGATCGGCCGCAAGCACGCCGTCACCGTCTCGGACGACGAACTCGCCCAGGCGATGCGGGCGGAAGCCATGCGCTATCGCGGGCGCGAGCAGGAGGTGTTCGACCAGCTGCGCCAGAGCCCGAACGCCCAGGCCAGCCTGCGCGCGCCGGTTTATGAGGAAAAGGTCGTCGACCTGATCTTCGGCCTGGCGCAGGTCACCGACAAGCCGGTCTCCAAGGACGACCTTCTGAAAGAGGACGACCTGCCCGAGGGCTATGGCGTCGAGGAGGCAAAGCCGGCCAAGGCCAAGGCAGCCAGGGCGAAGTCCGCCAAGGCCAAGGACACGCCCGAAGCCCCCACGGCGCAAGCGCAGGCCGCGCCCAAGAAGGCAGCCCCGAAAGCGAAGGAAGCCAAGCCCGCCGCCGCAAAGCCGGCGCCCGCCAAGGCGAAGGCTGAGAAGCCTGCTCCTGCGGCGAAGACCGCCGCCAAGCCAAAGCCGGCCAAGGCGAAAGCCAAAAGTTAGCGGAGCCGGACGCTCGCGTCCCCACGCCTCGTCGCGCCCGCCTTGCAACGGGGCGCCGGCCACGCGATATCCGGGGCCAGCATTATCGAGGCCGAGTCCGTGCTCGCCTCAGCACCTAGGAAAAGGCAGTCCACTTATGAGCGATCCCGTCAGACCGGCCATGAACCTCGTGCCGATGGTGGTCGAGCAGTCGAGCCGGGGGGAGCGCGCCTTCGACATCTTCTCGCGCCTGCTGCGCGAGCGGGTCGTCTTCCTGAACGGCCCGATCGATGACGGCGTCTCGGCGCTGATCTGCGCCCAGCTGCTGTTCCTCGAGGCCGAGAACCCGAAGAAGCAGATCGACCTCTACATCAATTCACCTGGCGGCCACGTCCATTCGGGTCTGGCGATCTACGACACCATGCAATACATCAAGAGCCCTGTCTCGACGCTCTGCATGGGCATGGCAGCGTCGATGGGCTCCTTCCTGCTGATGGCCGGCGAGCCGGGCGCGCGCATCGCGCTGCCCAACGCGCGCATCATGCTGCACCAGCCGTCGGGGGGCTTCCAGGGCCAGGCGTCGGACATCGAGCGCCACGCCGAGGACATTATTCGCACCAAGCGGCGGCTGAACGAGCTCTACGCCAAGCACTGCGGCCGGACCTACGAGGAGGTCGATCGGACCCTGGACCGCGACCACTTCATGAGCGCCGACGAAGCCAAGGAATGGGGCATCGTCGACCGCGTCGACTCCGCCCGCTCCGACGGCAAGGACGAGTAAGCCCCGCCGTTCCGCTTAGCCCGCGAGAGCGGGAAGGTGTCTTTCTGAGATGATGCGTTCGCTGCGCCGTTCTATTTGACCACGAAGGACACAAAGGACACGAAGATGCCGGGCCTGGCTCCGGCGCTCGGGCCTCCAGCTGATCCTTCGTGTTCTTCGTGTCCTTTGTGGTGAAAATCCCGGGTCCCGCTGTCGCGGGGTGAGCGGACGAGGGCTCAGCCGAGGGCTGCGAGGACCTTTTTGCCTGTTCGATCAGCGCGTCCTGCTCCGCTGGCGTGTCGACCTTCAGGCGGCGGTCGTCGCGGCTGTCGATCTGCCTGAGGTCGGCGAACATGCCTTTGGGGTCTTCGTGGAAGTGCACGAAGCCCTTCGACTTGAAATAGAAGCAGCCGCGTTTGCGTTCCTTGAGCGCGCCGAGCGCGCGTAGGCGCGCGAGCAGGGGCTCGATGCGGTCCAGATCCTGGTCGCGAGCGTGCCTCACGGCGTATCCTCGAAGACGCGGTAACCGGCCTGGTCGGCCAGCGCCAGCATCTCCTTGTCGCCGTCGGTGTCGCCGAAGGCCGCTTCCAGCCGCACGTCGGGACCGAACGCCTCCTTCAGGCGACTGACCTTCTCGGGCCCCCGGCAGTTCTCGCCGGCGAGGTCGCCGGTCAGCCGGTCGTTCTCGTCGTAGGCGAGGCGCGTGCCGAACAGGCTGTCGGCGCCCAGTCCGCGCGCGAAGGGCGCGACGATCTCCTCGGGGCAGGCGGTGACGATGACGAGACGGGCGCTCTGGCTCTGCCAGCGCCGCCAGGCGCGGATCGCGTCGGGGCGCAGCAAGGTCCGCGCGCGCCCCTCGGCGAAGCGCCGCGAGGCGTCCTCCATGTCGGCCCGGCTCGAGCCCGCCAGGAAGCGGCGCACGGCTGCGGCCTTTAGCCGCCCCCGATCGTGGTCGCGCAGGTAGCGGACCAGGTTGGGAAGCAATCGCGCGAGCCCGGCGCGGTATCGAAACGGCCCGGCGCGCCAGGCCAGAAAGGCGGTAAAAGTATCGCGGACCGTCAACGTCCCGTCGAAATCAAACGCCACGATCGGTCGGTAGATCGAATCCTCCTGGCGAAAGTCGACCGGGTCGCCCATCTCGTGTCTCTGATTGCCGGAAGAAGTGTTGGATTGAAGCCGCAGGGGACGGCTTCTTGTGCCCGGATTCGCGTCGGAGCCTTGTGATCGAGCGACGGATCGGGGAATGTCAAGGATTAGACAACCCGCGGCCCGTATCCTGCATGGTCTGGCCGGAGCGTCCCGCGGGGGTGGCGTCGGCCCGAAGCCCGGCTCGCGCCGCCTTGGAGTGAGAGCGACCATGACCAAAGCCGCGAGCGGCGACACCAAGAGCACGTTGTATTGCTCCTTCTGCGGCAAGAGCCAGCACGAGGTGCGCAAGCTTATCGCAGGCCCCACCGTGTTCATTTGCGACGAGTGCGTCGAACTCTGCATGGATATCATCCGTGAAGAGCACAAGATCGCGTTCGTCAAATCCAAGGACGGCGTACCGACACCGAAGGAGATCCGCGAAGTTCTTGACGACTACGTCATCGGTCAAGATCACGCCAAGAAGGTTTTGGCCGTCGCGGTGCACAATCACTACAAGCGCCTGAACCACGCGCAGAAGAACAACGACGTCGAACTTGCCAAATCGAACATCCTGCTGATCGGCCCGACGGGCACCGGCAAGACGCTGCTCGCCCAGACGCTGGCCCGAATCATCGACGTGCCGTTCACGATGGCCGACGCCACGACGCTGACCGAAGCCGGCTACGTCGGCGAGGACGTCGAGAACATCATCCTCAAGCTGCTGCAGTCCGCCGACTACAACGTCGAGCGGGCACAGCGCGGCATCGTCTACATCGACGAGGTCGACAAGATCAGCCGCAAGTCCGACAACCCGTCGATCACCCGCGACGTTTCCGGCGAGGGCGTGCAGCAGGCGCTCTTGAAGATCATGGAAGGCACCATCGCCTCGGTGCCCCCGCAGGGCGGGCGCAAACACCCGCAGCAGGAATTCCTGCAGGTCGATACGACGAACATCCTCTTCATTTGCGGCGGCGCCTTTTCGGGCCTGGAGAAGATCATCGCCAGCCGCGGCAAGGGCACCTCGATCGGCTTCGGCGCCGAGGTCTCGGACCCGGAAGAGCGGCGCACCGGCGAGATCCTGCGCGGCGTCGAGCCTGACGACCTGCAGCGCTTTGGCCTGATCCCCGAGTTCATTGGCCGGCTGCCGGTGCTGGCCACGCTCGAGGACCTCGACGAAGAGGCGCTGGTCACCATCCTGACCGAGCCCAAGAACGCCTTCGTCAAGCAATACCAGCGGCTGTTCGACATGGAGAACGTCGGCCTCACCTTCACCGACGACGCGCTAAAGTCGATCGCGCGCAAGGCAATCGCGCGCAAAACCGGAGCGCGGGGTCTGCGCTCGATCATGGAGAGCATCCTGCTCGAGACCATGTTCGAGCTGCCGACCTACGAGGGCGTCGAAGAGGTTGTGGTCAACGCCGAGGTCGTCGAGGGCCGCGCCCAGCCGCTGATGATCTACACCGAGCGCCGCAGCGAAAAGGGCGGCGCAGCCTAGTTCCGGTCGAGGAAAAGCCTACCCTCCTGCACTTGGCTGGCTAGCTGCCGGAACTCACGCCGCGACCGCATAACGCCGGTATCATGACGTCGCGTAACGTTGTAATCTCCTAATCGAATCAAACGCGTAGCCGTTGAAGCTGCGCGGAGGGGCCAACTGGGGATTGCAATGGCGGAAGCTGGGCTGCGCGCTCTGCGCGTGCTCGTGATCGATGACAGCCGCGAGATGTGCACGATCGTCGGCACGGTGCTTTCCGCCGCCGGCGTCGGCCATCTCCACTATGCCTCCGACGGCCGCCGCGGCCTCGACGTGATGGCCGCCTACTCGATCGACGTCGCCTATGTCGACCATGAGATGCCGGGCATCAACGGCATGGCGTTCATCCGGGCCGTGCGCGCGATGGAGACCTCGGCCCGCTACATGCCGCTCATCATGCTGACCGGCCATTCCGATGTGACGCACCTCTGTGAAGCGCGGGACGCTGGCGTCACGGAGTTCCTGTGCAAGCCGGTGACCGCCAAGGCGATCCTCAGCCGGCTGAACGCGGTGATCATGGAGCCCCGACCCTTCACGATGTCGGAGAGCTACTTTGGCCCTGACCGGCGTCGCACCAATCAGGCGAACTATTCCGGGCCTTTAAGGCGAGCTGGCGATGCGCGGCGGGACGATCGCGTGGCCTGACCGCCGCCTGCGTCGGCGCGCCCAGGCCGCGCCGCTTGAAACACAGCTTCAAACATCCACATAAAACCCCTGACAAACCGCCCCTGTTGGGCGGCCGCGACGTCCGACTCGGCGCATCGTCGAGTGACCGCGTCCCGGAAAGGCCGCTCGTCTAAGTCCAGACGCCGGCCAGGAGCAAAGCATCATGTCCGAGAGTCCTTCTGCGCAAGACCCTGGCGGCGGCGCCCGCATCGTCCCGGCGCTCCCGCTGCGCAACATCGTCGTCTATCCGCACATGGTCGCGCCGCTGTTCGTCGGCCGCGACAAGACGGTTCGCGCGCTCGAAGAGGCGATGAACGGCGACAAGTCGATCCTCCTCGTCACCCAAAAGCACGAGCACGAGGACGATCCGACGACCGACGCCATCTATGACACGGGCGTCATCGCCAACGTTCTGCAGCTGCTGAAGCTGCCCGACGGCACGGTCAAGGTGCTGGTCGAGGGCCGCACCCGCGCACGGGTGCTGCGCTATACCGACGAGACCGCATTCTACCAGGCCGAGGTCGTCGCGATCGAGGAGACGGGCGGCGATGCGCACGAGGCCGAAGCGCTGTCGCGCGCCGTGGTCGAGCAGTTCGAGGCCTACGTGAAGCTGAACAAGAAGGTTCAGCCGGAGGCGCTGGCCTCGATCCCGCAGATCACCGATCCGGCCGAACTCGCCGACCGCGTCGCCTCGCACCTGTCCGTCAAGATCACCGAGCGCCAGGAGCTGCTCGAGACCGCCGACGTCGTAAAGCGGCTGGAGCGGGTCTACGCCCTGATGGAGGGCGAGATCAGCGTGCTGCGCGTCGAGAAGAAGATCCGCAGCCGAGTCAAACTGCAGATGGAGAAGACCCAGCGCGAGTACTACCTGAACGAACAGATGAAGGCGATCCAGCGCGAGCTGGGCGAGCAGGACGA
>JGI12269J14319_10005133_pt1 | contig 11692 bp, 7 predicted proteins | sample PeaSoiSIISIP2007_FD_14319 | JGI IMG/M metagenome (IMG submission 14319) | reverse complement strand
AGCCCGCCAATGAAAGTCACTCGAGGATCCTTGACAAGTTTGTAAACGGGCTTATCCGAACCTCCGGAATTGTCCAATCCATCCTTGCCGGCAATAAATTGCTGAACGTATTCCTGATGGATTTTCGGATCGTTGTTTGTGTACATCGTGCGGAACTTCAGACATTGGAAGCGCTCGCCAAACTGCCCCAGGCGTTCCTGCTTATAAATCACCGGACCTTTGGAGGTCAGTTTGATCAGGGCCACGATCGCGGCAAGGAAGGGCGACAACACAAGCAGCAGCGCCCCGCTTCCGGCGATATCGATCGCGCGTTTGATGACAAGAGGCAGCCGCTTCCGCGTGCCCTTTCTCTTGAGATCAGGGTAGAGTTTCGAGTCCGCCACCCAACCCGAGCTGTTTTTATCCCAGCTTTCCGGGAAGATATGCACCGAAATAGCGATTTTGGCCGAACGGTCCCGGCCCAAATGCTTGATGAATGCTGTTTCCATTTTTGTGCGGAGCGTCTCCGTGATCGGGAGATCTCCTTCCAGGGTCACTTCCGTGAAGATGATACCCAGGATGGCGCCCTGCTTGTACCAACCAACCAGATCGGTCTCACGCTTGGAGGCGACAACGATATCGACTGCTTGTCTTAGAATTACTTCCGCGGTGCCATTTTCCAAATTGGCGTCAATGAGCATCAGCACAAACGGTTTTCGAGAACGTTCCGCTCGCCGCCGCTCCAGCGTGAGCATGGAATGGAAGACGTTCTCCGCCAGAAGTCCTTCCGGCTCGGCACCGTCGGACTGGCGAGAGTAATTCGGTTCGGAAACTCTTAAGTGAGGCTCTCGCTGGCCTGGAGGCGAAATCCTCGAATAGGTATTGCCCATTTTTACTCCTGCAAGACCCACGATACCGGGGGCTTACGCCCTCGGCCCTCAGGCACATCGGGCTATCTCCCAAAACCGTTGCGCAAACTCACCTGGTGCGCAGATCAGACGACCGGAATCTAAGTAAGTCTATTAATTACTATCACTTAACAAGGAACTGCTGCGTACAGTTCCCTTCTTGCTTGCCGAGGAATGCTGCGGGCACTCCAATAGCCTACTGAAAATCAAGATTCACCATTGCGTTCGCAATCAGTCTGCCAGAGTGAGGGCACCCTTCCGACGGCATGCCAATCTTGAACGATTTTCAACCCATTGATAATTCACGGTTTATTGTATGCGCGGAATCACATGGACGAACTGGCAGACGGTCTGTTTCCCGAATCCGGCTCAAATAGTGAAAACTAATGCTGTGTTTTGCTATTAGCTTTCCGAAAGGCGGCACTTCTGTTAGGTTCTGGACATTACCGGAGATGGAACTAGTTATCCGGGCGGAGAGGTTTGGAAGCCCACTGAAGGCATCCGGTAATGGAACTTTACCGGACGAGCAAACCCTTTGAACGCCATACAGTCGAAACGAAAAGGCGGACAAATTTGCGCAAGAGCCCTGGAGTAGCAAGCTCTAATTGAATTCTCGTTTTTGACGCGGAGACTACTTTTTCGCGTAGCCGTTCGGATGGCGAAGGCGCCAATCCCATGCGGAGCGAACGATCGAACGCAAATCGGAAGCGGCAGGCTCCCAACCCAGCATGGCTTTCGCTCTGGAAGGGTCAGCAATCAATCTGGCGGGATCCCCGGCGCGCGGGGGCTCAATCCGCACGGGGATGTCGCGTCCCGTGACCTCGCGCACGCATTCGATGACTTGCAGAACTGAGTAGCCGCTACCCGTTCCCAAATTCAAGAAATCGGACTGGCCGCCAGAGCGAAGGTATTCAAGGGCGCGAATGTGAGCGTCCGCCAGGTCCACCACGTGAATGTAGTCCCTGATGGGCGTGCCATCGGGAGTCGGATAGTTGTTGCCGAATACACGTATAGCCTGCTGCTGTCCCAGGGCCGCGGCAAGAACATTGGGAATCAGATGCGACTCCGGCTTGTGGTCTTCCCCGCACTTTTCACTGGCGCCGGCGGCGTTGAAGTAACGAAGAGCCACGAATTTCATTCCATAGGCGGTGTCATAGGCATCCAGGAGACGTTCCATGAACAGCTTGGACCAACCGTAGGGATTCTTCGGCCATTTCCGGCTTTGTTCCGTGATGGGGATTTGCTCAGGATCGCCGTAGACGGCGGCTGTGGAGGAAAACACGATACGCCGCACGCCCGCCTGAGCGAGCTCGCTGATCAACGCGATTCCGTGTCCGACGTTGTTCTCGAAATATTTGGCTGGATCGATGACCGATTCGCCGACTTCAATGAGCGCCGCGAAATGAATGCAGGATTCGAGATCATGCTCGCGGGCGATTCTGGCCACGAGTTCCCGATCGCCGATCTTTCCCGGATAGAATGGAATGTCCGCGGGCAGGGCGGCCCGGTGGCCTCGCGCCGGGTCGGCCAGCACCACAACTTGCTCTCCCTTTGCGAGCAGGCGTTCAACGGTTACGCTGCCGATGTAGCCTGTGCCGCCTGTGACAAGGATCGCCATGTATCCTCTCTCACTCGAATATTCGCGCAGAAACCGAGTGGAACATTGCGCGGGACGATTGGATCAGCCGCATGGAATTTCGAGTCTACCTCAACAGGATCGGGCAGCCCGATCGTTTTTCTGGCCCATGTTTCCTCTGTATTATTGCGGTCGCAGCTTGTGTTTCTCCGCGTGCTCGCTTTCAGGCGGAAAACCGACGGTCTGAAGCCCGTCCTACTTGAAAGCGATAGACAGGCGGGCTTCTGCGGCGTGGGGAAATGGCGGTCAGCGAGGCCGGCGGAACGTCCCGCGGGAAATCATAAGAGCGGTTTCGACATGGTGATAAAGTGCACGGGAATTTTCGTGGGCGTCGGATCATCGTAAATATCTGTGCCGGTGTCGACGTATCCCCATCGGTGGTAGAGGGTGTGCAGTTCCGTGCGGACGTTGACGATCTTCATCTCGCTGAATTTGCAACCCGCGTCCCGAAAATATTTTTCCACGGCGTTGACAAGCTGATGGCCCACGCCCATCCGCTGGCGTGATGGATCGATCGACAACATTCCGAAGTAACCGCGCTCACCGCGCAACTCCACGTAGATGCAACCGACGAGATTCTGTTCGTCTACCGCCAGAAGGAATTTTCCTTTCTGGAGGAGGCTGCGGACCGTTTCAGGATTGGTGCGGTCACGCTCGATGAAAAATTGCTCGACGAGGAATGCCGTGTTGACCAGGCGAGCGATCGCGTCGGCATCGCTTTCTTTTGCAGTTCGTATGGAAATCATTGGACTTGCCCATCATACCAACTTCAATCGAAGGTTTCCTTCCGGCCGCAGGTGGCTTGAGACAACCACATTCCCGCAACGTGCGTCCCTTTATTGTGAGGTTTGCGCCCGGATTGTGGAACCTGCCCGCCACGGGACGGGAATACAAAGAGGGTGGAAGAGCATCGGGAGCATTGATAGGTGGGATGACGCTATTTGTTAGGGAGGATTCTTGAAATGAACTCAAAACGCAAATATCTCTGGATTTTGACACTATTCCTGGCCGTGCCACTGGTCGCCACCGGCGCTCCTGCCGCGGCATATCAGGGAGGCGGATACGGGGGAGGACAGGGAGGAGGCGGCCGCCGAGGGCCGATGTCTCCGGATGACCAGCTGAAGCGAATGACCAAGGACTTCGACTTGACGGCCGACCAGCAGGCGAAAATCAAGCCGATTCTCGTGGACGCGCAGAAGAAAATGGAAGATGTGCGAAACGATTCCAGCGGCGACCGGCAAACCATGCGCCAGAAAATGATGCAAATCCGCCAGGACACGAACGATCAAGTTCGCGCGCTGCTCGACGATAAGCAAAAGGAAAAGTTCGACAAGCAGGAGCAGGAACGCCAGGATAGGCCGCAAAATCGCCGCGGCGGCGGACCGGGAGGCCCGGGCGGGCAGGCCGGAGACAATTCGGGAGGGAATGCTCCACCGCCGCAGAACTAGTGGCGCGGGCTTCAGCCTGCGGGGGTTCGTCCTTGCAAGGACCAAACCCCACAGACTGAAGTCTATGCTACTTAAATGCACTAAAATCCGTAGAGCTTGGCGGGATTATCCACCAGGATCGTTTTGCGCGTGGCCGCGTCTGGAACCCAATTGGGGAGGAAATTCAGCACCTGGCCGTCATCGATTTGAAAGAAGGGCGTGATTTCGGCGTTGCTACGGCCGGGCACGGGAACTCCCGGGTGCGGCCAGTCGCTGCCCCACAAGATTCGCTGCGGGTTCGAGGCGACGAGCGCCCGGGCGAGCGGCGCAACATCCGGATAATCCGGCGCGAGGGTGGAGCTGCGATATGGCGCGGAAATTTTCACGTAGGCCTTGCCCGTTCGGACCAGGGTCATCAAAGACGAGAAGCCCGGCTGGTCGCCGCCGAGCGCCGCCTGCATGCCTCCGAAGTGATCGAAGACCACCGGCATCGGCGCCGCCGCCACTTGATCCTTGATCCCTTCGATCACGGAGAGCCGCGCGTAAATCTGAATGTGCCATTTCCTGTTTTTGATTCTCTCCACCGCGGCCTGAAAACGACGGCGGCCGATTTCGGGATCGGTCTGGCCCGCGGTCTCGAGGTTCAGCCTCATGCCGCGAATTCCGGCGCGATCCATATCGTCGAGCGCGGAATCCGGAGTCTTCTCGTCAATTACCGCGACGCCGCGGGCGCGGGCGCCCAGTTTTTTCATGGCGTCCAGCACGCCGGAGTTGTCTGCGGCATACACGGTTGTCTGCACGACGATCACGCGGCTGATGTGCAGCGCCTTGTGCAGGGAGCGCAGTTCGTCGACGGAAACCGGTTCCGGCGTGTAAGGGCGCGATGGGGAATAAGGAAAATGCTGCGGATCGAAGGTGTGAACATGGCAATCGCAGGCGCCCTCGGGCACCGCGAAATTCACGGGGGTCGATGGCTGCGAGGCGCTGGCTAGACCCTCGCTGGGCTTCCATGCAACGGCAGCTGTCCCTGCTGCAACCGCACCGAGAATAACTTCGCGCCGCGTAAACATTTGCAATCCTCCGAGTGATTTCCAGCGAGAGTATATCGCGAAGTTCCTGGCGGTGTACGGGCGGATTGCCATACGTTTGTATTTCTCCTAAAGAATTCATGGATTTGTCGAATGGCGTCGGGTGCATGGGGTTTAGTGGCGCAGGCTTCAGCGTGTGGGGTTTGGTACCTGCAAGGACTAACCCCCACAGGCTGAATCCTGCGCCACTTCGGAATACATTCAAATCATCGCTACGCACTTGGTACAATCCACGAAACCGTATAACATCTTGTGCCCGTTGAGAAATTGGCGAGAAATACGGAAACGCTGTGCCTTGTGGAGGGAGCAATATGCGGAGATCGAGAATCGGCGTCCTCGTCGCAGTCTGCGCGGCATTTTCTCTTGCGATCGTTCTTCCCGCGGCGCGCCCGGCCCCGCAGCCAGCTTCCCAAGGATCGGCGCCGCTGGCGAACGATCCCAAGCTGATCGAAGACCTCGTCTACGCCAACCGCATCCTCTATCAACAGGATGTGCTGGACGGCTTCGGCCATGTGAGCGTGCGCAGCGACAAGGACCCGAGCCATTTCCTGATGTCGCGCAGCATGGCGCCGGCGCTCGTCACATCGAACGACATCATGGAGTATGACCGCGACGGCGAGCCGGTGGATGCGCGCGGGCGCAATTCCTACGTCGAGCGGTACATTCACGCGGCGATCTACCGCGTGCGGCCCGACGTGAAGGCCATCGTGCACAGCCACTCGCCGGACATTATTCCCTACAGCGTGACGGGCACGATTCTGCGTCCCGTGTATCACGTGAGCGCGTTTCTCAGGCTGGGCGCGCCGATCTTTGATTCGCACGAGGGTTTTGGCGATACGGACATGCTGATCCGCGACAACAAGCTAGGCGACGGGCTGGCCAAGGTGCTGAGCAACAGCGGCGTCGCGCTCATCCGCGGCCACGGATTCGTCGCCGTCGGGGATTCGACTCCCATTGTGGTGTACCGCGCGATTTACACGCAGATGAACGCGCGCGTGCAGGCCGAAGGGATGAAGCTTGGCACCATCAAGTATCTGACGCCCGGGGAAGCGGAGAAAGCCCAGGCCATCGTGGAAGCGACGGTCGGGCGACCGTGGGAATTGTGGAAGTCGCAAGTCGGAAAGATCCAGTAGGGGCATGAATAAAAACAAAAAAACGGAGAGCAGACATCCTTCAGATGAAAACTTACAAGATTGCGGTGATTCCCGGCGATGGCATTGGAAAGGAAGTCGTGCCGGAAGGATTGCGCGTCCTCGAAGCCGCGGGCCGGCGTTTCGGCATTAGCTATTCGTTCACGCATTTTGACTGGAGCTGTGAAACCTACGTCAAGACGGGAAAGATGATGCCCGACGACGGCCTCGCGCAGCTTCGCCCCTTTGACGCAATTTTTCTCGGGGCGGTGGGCTATCCGGGCGTGCCGGACCATATTTCGCTGTGGGGGCTGCTGATCCCGATCCGGCGCACCTTCGAGCAATACGTAAACCTGCGCCCGGTGCGCATGCTGAAGGGCGTCGAGTCGCCGCTCAAGAACGCGAAACCGGGCGAGATCGATTTCTACGTCGTACGGGAAAACAACGAAGGCGAATACTCCAACATCGGCGGACGGATTTTTGACGGCACGGACGAAGAAATGGCCATGCAGACGAACATCTTCACGCGCCGCGGCGTGGACCGCATCCTGCGCTACGCCTTCGAGCTGGCGCGAAAACGCAAATCGCACGTCACGAGCGCCACAAAATCAAACGGCATCATCCATACCATGCCGTACTGGGACGAGCGCTTCGCCGCCATTTCCGCCGAGTTTCCCGACATCCGCACCGATCAGTATCACATCGACATTCTCACCGCGCATTTCGTGCGCCGCCCGCAAATGTTCGACGTCGTCGTGGGATCGAACCTGTTTGGCGACATCCTTTCCGACCTGGGTCCCGCGGTGGTGGGCTCGATCGGCATCGCTGCCGGCGCGAACTTGAATCCACCGAAAAAATATCCCTCGATGTTCGAGCCGGTGCACGGCTCCGCGCCGGACATCGCCGGAAAAGGGATCGCCAATCCCATCGGCCAAATCTGGTCCGGCGCAATGATGCTGGCCCACTTCGGCGAAACCGAAGCCGCGAGTGCCATCGAGCGCGCGATCGAAGGTGTCCTCACCAAGCCCGAATACCTGACACCTGACCTCGGCGGCAAGGCCACCACGCAAGTCGTTGGAAAAGCCATCGCCGATAATTTGGGTTGAGTGGCTGAGGCTTCGAGCCTGTGGGCTTTGGTTGCAGCACGGACCACCTTGCTCGTACCAACCCCCACAGGCTGAAGCCTGCGCCACTAGAAACGCCAAATCCAATGGGGTATTTCTAACAAGGTGGGGAGGCGCTTTGCGTTCGATCCCGCGATCGCTTCAATTTTGAAGATATAACTCTTTCATTTTTGTGAAACGAGTTTATCAACTATCGCTAGATAGTCTATTTTTCTGCGGTCCCAGGATTGCTCCTGGGCATAGGCTAGGGCGTTTGCCGACAAGCGTTTCCGGAGCGAAGGGTCTCTCATCATCTCCAGGATCGCGTCGGCCAATTGATTGGGATCGTCGGAATCGTAGAACTTGACGGTGGCATCCGTGTGGTAGTGCGAATCGATCTTGGTTCTGGAAACAACAATCGGCACGCCGACGGACATAAATTCCAGAATCTTGGTGCTGGCCGCCTCGGTGCCGAACGTGGACTTGGACCTCTTGGGAACGATCGCCAGATCCGAATTCGCCATGACCGTCACAATCTCTTCGATTGGCAAGAAATCGCGGAAGAGCACATTTTTCTCGACCTTGAGCTCGCCCACGAGCTGAACCAATTTGTCTTTCTCGGGCCCGCCCCCGTAGATGTGAAATTCGGCTTCCGGGAATTCCTGGACGACTCTCGCGTATGCCTGGACGGCGATGTCCACTCCCTGATGCCAATTCAGAGTGCCGGGATAAGTCGCGACAAACTTTCCATTGGAGCTTTTCTTGGATCGAAGGAAAAAAACTTCGGGGTTCGGATAGTTGGGAATTGTGATCAACTTGTCCGGGTTCAAGCCGCGGCTGATGAGCCGTTCGTGCCAAATGGGGTTGGCAATGATGACGTAGTCGGAAAATTTATTGGATGCTCTTTCCAGCAGGATCAGAATCTTGACAAAGAAGGACCCTCGGCTCTTGCCGTATCTCGTGGAATAAAATTCAGGGAGGATGTCGTGGATATCAAGAATGATCTTCGTTCCCGACAATTTCGGAATTATACAAGTGAAGACGAGGAAATCCGGAACGGAGTGAACGTGAATCAAATCATAGCGTTTCTGGAGGTGTTTTTTTGTTATGAGAAAGAAGGCTCGCAACATGAAGAGCATCACGCGCATCAAGTAGCCGGCCCGGCTTTCCTTGATCATCTCGCGGCCCTGGACACGATAAATATTAATTCCCTTAACCGTCTCAAAAGCGGGAAGATCGCCGGGGTTCAATGCGATGACGTCTACTGTATCCCCCCGTGCGGCAAGCGCTTCGCCGTACCGCTGGATACGGAAGTTGCCGTCATAGAAGGCATAGCAAATGATAGCTGTTCTCATACTTCCCAGTCTAAGCACAACCTTCGGTCCTGTTCAATCCTTGAATGGACTGGATTTGTCGGAGATGCACATGGGTCGGGCGAGCGCCCGTATACCCGAGGACCTTCATCTGGTTATCTACCGGTTCACGACGGCGGCCCGCGCTCGCTTGCGGTGGGTTCCTCGTACCCGCACTCGAGCGGGGGCCACCCGCTCGTGTTGAATTGCGATAGAAGAAACTACAAAATCCTTTGTATCAAGTATTTAGAAGCTCCCGGATTGTTCTGAACCAACCGAATTGGTTGGCACGGTGGCTGCGAACTGATGCACGAAGATGTTGTCGAACATGCTCGTGGACTGCATGTCCAGACCGGGACCGGCAGAGCCGGAGGTATCGGCGCTTGACGTGCCGGTGGTTGTGGATGCCCCGTCGTTGAAGCTGGTTGACATCGTCGTCCCTTGAACCGTCGTGACGATGTGATACCACGTGTTCAACGGAACGGATCCAACGTTGACGCTCGAAATCTGATTGGACCCTGGAGTGGCGACTTGACTCAATGAGTTTGAAGAACTATTGAGGATCGCGTTAAACGCTTGACCGGGCGAGCTCGTTCCGGCAATCCTAGCCGCGACCAAAGCGTCGGGGCTCTCGATTGGAGATAGTCTGGCCTCCATGATGTAATTTGTGCCAGAGTAAGCGGAAGCGAGATAGGACGGGGCGTCTTGGCCGTTGTTGAACCCGGCGAACCGGCCAAAGCCCTTCAGGCATTGGCCCGAAGCGCCCTTCCAGTCCGTGCAGGGGGTAAGATACCAATTCGGGCGCTGCGTGTTGGCGGAGGGCTCAACGTCCGTCCACAGCGTTCCCTTTGGTTTACTGTATGGCTGCCGACCCGCCGCGATCGATGCAGTTGTATAATGAATCACCCATGCCGATCCCGTGTTATAGCAATAGTACGTATACAGGGTCGCGCCCGCTATGTAATTCTCGGGGCAGGCATGGCCTCCTGAATGATAGGGATTTCCCGGAGCCAACGAGAATCCAGACGTTGGGCTGGAGCTCCGGAGAACGATAACATCCCAGTTGGTGTCATCCTGGCCGGGTAACCGAGGTTGACTTTCAAACATCAGCAAGTAGGACGAACTGACCGCATCGTAGTAGATGTGGGGGGCGTAGATTTCGTAGACAGTCCCGTTGGGTTCGTTTCCGATCCAGTTGTTCCAGACCGAAGTTGCGCTGGCAGTAAGCAATCCGGCAACGGTAGTGGCCGAGCGCACCATAATCGAGCCGCTTTGCGATGTGTCCCCAGGATTGCTGGTCCAATATAGGTAGAACTTGCTGTCATTTGGATTCTGCCACAAGTGAGGAGTACTGTCCTTGTTCTCATCGCTCACAAATTTACCCTGCACGGTCCAGTGCATACCGTCCGTGCTTGTGGCGTACCCGATTTGCAGGCTTGTCTCGTATGCCATGGAATAGGTAGACCCGACCTTTACGACCGATGGAGCGCGCGAAGCTCCGGTAATCACCGGGTTGCCGGAATATTTTGTCCAGTTGACCATGTCGTTCGACCCGGCCAGCCCAATGCCGACTCCCGGGACATCGTGCGTTCCGTAATAGGCCCAATACGTGTACGTTTTGCCGTCAATTGTGCCGTTCACGGGCACGACGCTGAAAAAGTGCGGTACGTCGCCTGCTTCCCACGCCTGCGACGCACCCATGTTCACTATCCCCACGGCGCTCTCTTGCATGTAGCCCAGGTCAGCGGTGGGGTCGGCGGTCGAGAAGTCGTCGAAGAACAAGAAAGTATTTGTTCCACTGGCGGTTGTAGTGGCGGACGAGTTTCCATAGATCAGATACAGAGTGGAAGTTCCGGCCGGGAGCGAAGACGCATTGACCCAGAGAGTCGCTGTCTGGCTGGAGCTATTCCAGTTCTCAATCCAGTATGGGAGGTCGGTTACACCGTCACTCGATCTCAGTCTGACGTCCGAGCCGTCCGACTTGGCGTGGGAGAACGTCATGTTGGAGGAGGTCAGGGAAATCTTGACCTGATAGTTGGTGAGCGCCGATCCTGTGTTGGTTACCGTGATGGGGCGGCGGAAGGCAAGGATTGGGTCTCCCGCATTCACTGTCAAAGTAGCATGGGCGCTGGTGCTGCCGGAAGTCCCCGTGATGGTTACGGTCGTTGTCGTGGTGACCGTCGTCGTGGTGACGGAGAACGTGGCTGTCGTCTGCCCCGCTGCTACCGTGACGCTGGAGGGCACAGCTGCTGCTGTGCTGTCGCTGCCCAGCGATACCACTGCTCCGCCCGCCGGAGCCACTGTGCTCAATGTGACCGTCCCGGTCGAGCCGGATCCGCCCGATACGCTGGTCGGATTCAACGACACGGTAGAAATCGCTGGCGGATTCACCGTCAAGATGGCGTTGCCGTTGCTGCCGCTGTAACTGGCCGTGATGGTTACCGGCGTTGTCGTTGAAACCCCAGTCGTCGTCACCGAGAACGTCGCCGTCGTCTGCCCTGCAGCTACTGTGACGCCGGCAGGTACCGCCGCTACCGTTGCGTTGCTACTGCCCAGCGTTACCACTGCCCCGCCCGTCGGTGCAGCTGCGCTCAACGTGACCGTCCCGGTCGAGCCGGCTCCGCCCGTCACGCTTGTCGGATTCAACCCGAGGGTCACTCCGGATCCCGAAGATCCTGTCATGACTTGCGCCCAAGTGATTTTCGCGTTCGGCAAGCCGCCCGGGGATCCTCCCGCAAAGATGGCCAACTGTGGATTGTTCAGCGCCATCACGGTCGAACTCACCTGGACCCACGTCACGTCATCCAGCGAGTAGTACCCCGTGATGGTATTCGTCGTCGGGTCGCGGTCCAATCGCAGATAAAAGCTCGTCGCGGTCACGTCGGCCGAATTCACCACGGACGGATTTGCATTTTGTTCCACCGCGAAGGCCACCAGATTCGTGCCATTGAAGATCCGCGTGATGTTCACATAGTCGTCGTCGTCCTGATACGCGACCAGGCCCACCTGCTGATAGCTGGTGGTCGGCGCGAACGACAAGCTCAACCTCATGCTCGTCCAGTCCGAGGG
>JGI12269J14319_10005129_pt1 | contig 11695 bp, 11 predicted proteins | sample PeaSoiSIISIP2007_FD_14319 | JGI IMG/M metagenome (IMG submission 14319) | reverse complement strand
AGCCCAACATCTTTTTGCTGATCTTTCGGCACGACTGAAGTCGTGCCCTGACGCTTCTTGCCCCTCACAATTGAATTTTGCAAGAGGCTCGATTGCCCGTCATTATTTGTGATAGCCGTCACGTTTTGATCTTTTGCGCCGATGAGAGAGCTACGGTTCAAGGAGGAACCCCGCCGATGATGAGTGCTCTTAGCGCCACCTCTGCCGCCATTTCATCGCTGACCGCGGCCATGCTTCAGCCCACGCCGACCGTAACGGCAGCGGCGGCCAGTTCAACCAGCAACCGCACCACCGCGCAGGATACGGTCACGCTCAGCGATGCGGCCCAGCAGGCCTATCGCGCTTACCAGAGCAGTTCCGACGGGGACAGCGACGCCAGCTAGGTGCTCCGGCTCGATCGCTGGGCTGTTCCATTCAGAAACGTCGGCTCCAAACCGGGAAAGCAAACTTTGGTTTGTGCCAACCATCACGTTGAACTTCCTTTTGCCGATATACGAAATGGGCCAAGGAGGCCCCTAAAATATGGTGACCGCACTTTCAGGAAGCGCAGCCGTTTCTTCGACGCCGGCAGTCAGTCCGCCTCCGCCCCCCGTGGCCTCTACCGCGGCTTCTTCCAACAATCGCGCCTCTGCGCCGGATACTGTGACGATCAGTCCTCAGGCTCAGCAGACCTACAAAGCCTCTCAAGACGTTGACCGCGACGGTGACAGCCACTAACCACGGCCTGAGTCCCCAAGCGTGAATTTACCTTCCAAGCAAGCGCCCCGCTTCCGCCGCTGAGTTTGCGTCGGAATGCGGGGCATTTTTGTGGCGTTCTACGGAGTCGTACGCTGGCGGGCTGATCGTGCGCAGTGCGGCCTTCAGCGACTCAGTCTTTCAGCGCCGAGCGAATATCGGTCAGAGAGAAGTCATCGCCTTTGTAGAGCATGGGTGCGCGTTTGGCGCGGGCCAGCGCGTAGCTGAAGCAGTCGCCGAAGTCGAGGTTGGCGGCGTGGCCGCTGCCGCGACCGTAGTCGCGATGGGCCTGACGCGCGATGCGGGCCTGCTCGACGGTGACTGGCTCGATCTGAATATCAAATCGCTCGATCAACTCGTCAAACTCTCTGCTTAGGATTGGATTTCTCCAGCCGTCCACTACGATGGAGGTTTCCAAGTAGTTCGCCGCCGAAATACAGGAGCTTTCCGCCGCATCCAGCTTTCGCGAAAAAGCTGTCCACTCCGGTTCGCGCTTGAGAATTGCGATCAGTGCCGATGAATCCACGATCATTTTGGCAATCCAGTTTCGTCGTCGTAGAGATCGTCAAACATCTCGTTGGAACTGCGGCCATCGTTCATCAGCGGCGCGGTTTCGGCTGTAATTCTCTCCAACCACTGCAAGCGGCTTTCGCGCTTGGAAGCTCGCTCCCGATCTAACTTCTCCTGCACCGCTCTGGTCACCGCAACCACAATGCTTACTCCTTGCAGTGCGGCCAGTTCGCGGGCCAGACGGTGGGTTTCCTCGTTTTTGATATTCAGGGCCACTGGATTCCACCTTTCCACCATCACTTTCCACCATTCTACCATTTTCCGCAATTCGGACGGCAACCCAGGCGGAAATTCCCGAAATTCCCCCCGATGCCCTAAGCTGAATTCATGAGTGAAACGACAGAGACAGTCGCGCCCCCGCGGGAGGCGATCTTTGACTTATTGGTGGTAGGCGCGGGGCCTACCGGGCTGGCCTGCGCCATCGAGGCCAAACGGGCCGGACTGCGCGTAGTGGTGGTGGATAAGGGCTGCATCTGCAACTCGCTTTTTCACTATCCGGCGCACATGACCTTCTTTACCACGCCAGAACTGCTGGAGATTGGCGATATTCCCTTTCCCAGTCCTCACCAGAAGCCCACGCGCGATGAGGCGTTGCAGTATTACCGGTTGGTGGCCGCGCATTACAAGATCGATGTGCGACAGTACCAGCGCGTGACGGGCATGAGCGGCGCGGACGGCGCATTCACGGTGCAAACGGAGGATCGCTTCGGGCGCGCGGGCGTGTTCGAGGCGCGCAAACTGGCGCTGGCCACGGGATACTTCGATCTGCCCAACCTGATGCGCATTCCCGGCGAGCAGTTGAGCAAGGTCCAACATTATTACGACGATCCGCATCCGTGCTTCGGAATGGACGTGGCGGTGATTGGCGGCAAGAATTCGGCGGCGATTGCGGCGCTTGAGTTATGGCGCAGTGGAGCGCGCGTGACGCTGATCTATCGTGGGCCGGAGATTCCAGCGCACGTGAAGTATTGGATCAAGCCCGACCTGGAGAACCGCATCAAGAACGGCGAGATCAAGGCATACTTCAATACCGAGGTTGCCGAGATTACACCGGATGGCGTAGTGATCAAAAGCCTGGAGGGCCGCGCGACGCTGAAGAACGATTTTGTCTTTGCGATGACCGGCTATCATCCCGACTTCGAATTTCTGGAGTCGTTCGGTGTGCGCTTCGAGGGGCCGGAGCGTCTGCCGGTCTGCGATGCGGAGACCCGCGAGAGCAATGTTCCGGGCATCTATCTGGCGGGAGTGATTGTGGGCGGCTCGCGCACCAACGATATTTTCATCGAGAACGGGCGCTTCCACGGCCAGCAGATTGCCCGCGCGCTGACGGCGAAGTAGCTCATCAAGAAGTAACTCACAAAAGCAAGGCATAGAAGGAAGGCAATGCATTCAGTCTGGATGGGCGAGTTTATGGGAACGCTGGTGCTGCTGTTGCTGGGCACCGGCGTGAATGCGGGAGTGAATCTGCGCAAGTCGTACGCGGAGGGCGCGGGCTGGCTGGTGGTTGCCACGGGATGGGCTTTGGCCGTGCTGTGCGGCGTGCTGGTGGCGCAAGCCTTCGGCAGTCCGGGCGCGCATCTGAATCCGGCCATCACGCTGGCCAGCGCCGTAACAAGCGGCGATTACTCGCAGGTGCTTTCCTTCTGGTCGGCACAGTTATTGGGCGCTGTTTGTGGTGTAACGCTGATGGCGCTGCACTACGGGCCTCATTGGAAGCTCACGCCCGATGCGGCGACCAAACTGGGAATCTTCTGCACGAATGCAGCGGTGCATAATCGGATGGCCAATCTATTCAGCGAGGCGCTGGGAACGGCTGTGCTGGTGTTGGTGGCCGCCGCCATCTCTTCGCATGGAGTGGCGGCGAACAGCGTGGGGATGGGGGCGGGCATGGGGCCGTGGCTGGTGAGCAGCTTGGTGTGGAGCATTGGACTGGCATTGGGTGGAACCACCGGCTACGCGATCAATCCGGCGCGCGACCTGGGACCGCGCATGGTTCATGCGTTGCTGCCTATCCCTGGCAAAGGCGGATCGAATTGGAGTTATGCGCCGATTCCAATCGTCGGCGGCCTGACCGGAGCCGCGTTGGCCGGTCTGCTGCTGCGCTACGCACATCTGTAACGGTCGCCTACCGGCGCGTCAACCAGCCGCGCCTGAAGAAGCCAACCAGCCGCGCATCAAGTCGTAGCGCCGACCTCCCGGTCCACGCCCGTTTCTTCGCAGTCATACCGCGAGAATTCCAGCAAAGACAGCAATGACTCCGAAGCGAAAAAATTACTCCAGGCAGGAAGCCACCACCGCCAGCGCGGCAATGGCTGCGGTTTCGGCGCGCAGGATGCGGGGGCCAAGTGAAACGGCGCGCCAGCCGTTGGCGTCGAAGAGCGCTTCTTCGTCCGGAGCCCATCCGCCTTCGGGGCCGATGGCAATCTCCAACGAGGGCATCTCGGTATCGGCCGCGGTGATAGCATCCGCCAGCGCGTTGCGAAGGGTCGTGGTGCGCTCCTGCTCGGCCAGCACCAGATAAGTCGGTGCGGGCTGGCTGCCTGTGGCTTCGGATGCGGCGCGAATGCGCGTAGCCAGCGCGATGGGGTCAAGGATGGTGGGCACATCCGAGCGGCGCGACTGCTTGGCCGCCTCATGCGCAATGCGCCGCCAGCGTTCGACGCGCTTGGCCGCAGCCTGGGCCAGATGCTTCTCCGTGCGCCGCGCCAGCACTGGCACAATCACCGCCACGCCCATCTCTGTGGCCTTCTCGATAGCCCACTCCATATGATCGAACTTATAGACGGAGACCACCAGCGTAACTGGCAGCGCGGGATCGGCATCGAGTTCGGCGATGAGGTTGAAGCGCACTTCTGTTGCGGAGACCGCGGCCACCTCGGCATGAAAGACGCGGCCACCGGCAACGACGTCGGCTTCTGTGCCTGGTTGCGCGCGCAAGACTCGCGCCATGTGCTCAGCCTGCGCGCCCACCAGCGTCGCGGTCGCTTCATCCCAATGTTCTGCAATCCAACGGCGGCGGGTCATCTTCATCCTCCTCGGCATTCCACGCGAGTATCAGTGTAACGCTTGGGACAAAATCACATTGAACTCGTAGCCTGGAAACACCACGGGGGACGCTTGAAGCGTCCCCCGCGCGTGTTGCCTTCTTTGTTACGTTGCCTTCCGTTTTGGCCTCTACTTCTTGGCGGCCTTCTTGGCCGCCTTCTTTGCAGGAGCCTTCTTGGCTGCTTTCTTGGTTGCCATTTGCCTATTCTCCCTTTCGGTGAAGTGAACCGAGGCTGCAACATTTCTACTGCAGTTGAAGAATGTATAGAATCACGCACGATCAGTGTCAAGAGAAAAAAGAAAATTAGATGAACAAATTTCTCTTCAGTCCCCCACTGGCTTCACCGACCCACTGCGCATGAAACGGGCGGAGGGAGCAGGGGGCTTCAGACCCCTGGAAGAAGTAAACCTAAAAACGGCAGTTGAAAGCCTTCTGAAGCGCATACGGTGGGTCGTCGTCACCACATTCACGTCTCAGCAATAAGTAAGCTCTGAGTAAGTCAAAATATCGAGTTGTGCGCGCGACAGCGGGGATGGGAGGGCGCGGCAAAGGAACGCGTGACGTGCAGGCGGTCCATGAGAATGTAGCGGGTGCGGAGTCCGTCGATGGTGGCGGGCATTTGTGCGAGAGCCTGGTGACGGTCCACGTAGATGATCAGAGCGGCTTCGCGGGGATTGTCCAGACTTTGGCCGACGCCGACGCCGAAGAAGGCGGGGTTGTGCTTCATCAGAGTTGCGGCTTCGCGCTGTTTGATGGCAATGGCCGCGCCGAGCGTTGCGGAGGAAAGCGAGACGGCGGACTGCGCAACCGAACCAGTAGCCAGCGCGTGGCCAGTGGTGAAAATCACCTGTGTGCGCACACCATCGATGGCGGCCGGAGAACTCACGCTCATGTTCTCGTCTACGTAGAGAACAACGGCGCTCTCGCCTGGGTGGTCGTAGCTTTTGCCCGCGGCTACACCAAGAATTCCAGAGGTGGGATTGACCAGCAGACGGGCTTGGGCGAGCGCCAGTTGACCTCGGGCCGTCTCGGCGACGCTCAAGGCGCGCTCCTGCGCCCAGGCCGTGGTGCTGTCGCCGTAATTCATGCAACTGACAGCGTGATCGCCCGTGCCCACAAAGGTGAAATTAGCTGCGCCGCCAGCCTGCGCGCCCAGTTCACTGAGCACTTCGGAGGTAGGGTTGGCGACGGCCTGGGCCACGCCGGCCACGTCCGTTCCGCCGGCGAAGAGCAGGCCAACCGGCTCCGCGGTGGCCGCATCGACCACCAGCGCGCCAGAGTCGCCCGCATCCATGAACGCATTGCCGCTCATCGCGAATTGATTGGTAAAGGTCTTGGTCAGGTACGGCTTGGTTTCGGCGCAGTCCGAAAAATATTCGACGCGCACATCCAAATCCACGGCGGAGACCGCGCCGCAGGTCAGGCCCGTGGTTCGGCCGCTCTTGGCCACCTGGAGATTGAGAGCGGTAGCTTCGCCTTTGCCGCCCGTCGAGCCGGTGCCGGGAGGCGCTGCGGCCAGCGTGCCATCGGCCTGTCGTGCGCCGAACTCCAGAATGCTGCCTGCAGGATCGACGGCCCGCGAGGCCACTTGGGCTATCGCCACGTCGGCGTTGGTGGACTTGGCGCTCAAGGGCAGCCAGTTGCTCAGCGTGGCCACCGGACCTGCGCCCAGGCTGAGGCCCTGTGGTGCGCAGTTGCTGTCGATCAGCCCCGGCTGAACGATGGTATCGCCGGCGCTGCCATGATCGCTGGCCGCCAGCACGTGGTTGTTGCTGAGCAGGTACTGTCGTCCGCCGCCGTCCTGAACCAGCGCGCCCAGCGTACCGCCGCAGCAGTCCACAATCTGGTTGCCCTGCGCATCGTAATTGCTGTTGCTGCCGCCGGAACTGCCCAGCTCCACCGACCAGGGCAACTGCGCCTGATGCGTGGCGGGATTGCTGACCACTCCGGCCGTATTCAGCAGCACGGCGGTCGCGGTGTGTGAGTTGGTTGGTCCAGCCGTGGCCACAATGTAGGTGACCGAGGAAGCAGAGAGAATAGCTGGTGCTGTATAGGTGACCGAGCAGGCGGTATAGGCAGAGTTGCCGCGATGGCAGTTGACCGCGCCCAGCGTTCCCAATCCGCCGGGCTGCCCGTCCGGAGAGCTGGCCAGCGCAAAATGAATACCCGTTGCGCCGCCTGCCTCGGCCAGCAGGCCGGTCACAGTGACGCTTCCATTTGCACCGAGTGCCAGGTTTTCCGGGGTCAGTGGCTGCAGGAATCCGGGGGTGACGGTTAGCAGCGCGGTGGCGGTAACGCCAGCGTCCAGAGAGTTCTCATCGTCGGTGGCCAGCTTTGCGGTCACCAGCACTTCGGCGCGGTCGGCGGTCAGGTAGCTGGGTGGAGAGTACTGGCCATCGGCGGTGATGGAACCCGCGCCGCTGACCGGATCGCCACCGGAGACCGTCCAGGCGACTTTGGCCGTGCCGCCGCCGTTGAGCGTGGCTTTGAATTGATGCACAAAGCCCCCAGCCGCGCCGGCCGTGTTGCAGCCCGTACAGTTGGTATCCATGGCCGCCAGGCCCGGAGAGATGGAGAAAGCGGAATTGGAGGGGTTGGCGACCAAGCCACCGCCGCCGCAGCCAGCCAGACTCAGCAGCGCCGCAGCCAAAATCACCGGCAATTTCCGTGCTTCCAAGCTTCGCATGGTCCCCCACCAGTATAAGCCGGGTACTCCAACCCCACCCCGGCAGTGTATTCTCAACCCTGAATGAAACGCATCGTTACAGCCCTCGTATTGATTCCCATTGTGCTGGCTCTGGTGTTTCTGGGGCCACGTTGGATGGTCTCCCTGGCCGTGGCTGGAGTGGCCACACTGGCCGCCTGGGAGTTCCTCAGCCTCTCGGTCAAGAGTGGCGCGAATCCGCCCCGCATCGCCGTCCTGGTGGCGATGCTAGCCCTTTTTGCGGGCAACTTTCAGTGGCCTGACCAGACCGGTGCGCTGCTGGGTGTGCTTTGCCTCAGTCTGCTGGTCTATTGCACCTTCTTCTCGCCGGTCGAGGAGATGCTGGCAGACGTGGCCACCGCGATTCTTTGCCTGGTGTATATCGGCATGACCCTGATCACCCTGCCCGCCCTGCGCGAGGATACCGAGTTCAACGGCGCAACGCTGCTCACCTTCCTGCTGTGCGCGGTCTGGGCTGGGGATATTGTCGCCCTTTATGTGGGCAAGGCATGGGGTAAGCACAAACTGGCTCCCAAGCTCAGCCCCAACAAGACCTGGGAAGGCTCGGCGGGATCGATTGCCGGAAGCCTGCTGGTGACCGGGCTGCTTCTGGGGCTGGCGAATCTGCTCTCCGGATGGAATATCGAGGCGCTCTCCTTTCACGGCGAGTCCTGGTACTACTGGATGGCGCTGGCGGTGCTGGTGAACGTGGCCGCGCAGGTGGGCGATCTGGCCGAGTCAGCGCTGAAGCGCTCGGTGGGCGTGAAGGATTCCGGCTCCCTGCTGCCGGGGCACGGCGGTGTACTGGACCGCATCGATGCGCTGCTGTTGGCCGCGCCAGTTCTGTATTACGCGCAGGTGATTCACCAGCGATTCTGATTTTCAGCAATGGTGGGGAAGCGTTTTCCGCTGTGCATCCACCTCGATTTGCAGGAATTTGAATGAAAAATGGCTGCAAGCTCCGGCTTGTGGTCATTTTTCTTTGCGGGTGTCGATGCGAAAATGCCTATTTTCGGATGGCGTGATGGGCGGCAGAGTCGATCAGATCTCCCCAAACCGCCGCAAAGAATGGCATAATGAGCATCATGCGCACTCAATTGACTTTCACCCCCCCCGCTGAAATCGAAACCGAAGTGCTGGCCATTTTGGCCGTCGATACACAAACGGCGAAAGGCGCGGACGCCAAGCCGGAGCCGACGCTACTGACCGCGAACGAGGCGCTCAAAGCTGCCGCCGCCTCCGCGCTGAGTAGTGGAGAATTCAAGGCCGGCGCGCACGAGACGCTGCTGTTGCACGCTCCGGCCGGATTGAAGGCCAAGCGGCTGCTGATTGTGGGCCTGGGCAAACAGAATAAGGTCGTGGTTCACGGCGTGCGCACCGCCGCCGGAACTGCGGTTCGCTTTGTGAAGCCGCGCGGCATTCGCGAGCTGGTGTTGGCGCTGCCGGAGTCGGATTTGTTGGCCGCCGGACCCAGTGTGCGAGCTGCCATCGAGGGCGCTTTTGTGGGCGACTTCGACCCGGATACCTATCGCAGCGACCGCAAGGATCAGAGCATTCAGACGTTCTCGCTGAACGTTCCAGAAGATCGCGACAAGACGGTGGTGCAAACGGCCTTCGACGAGGGCGTGATCGTGGGCGAGAGCCAGAATTTCACGCGCGCGCTGGTCAATGAGCCAGGCAACAAGCTGACGCCGACGATTATGGGTCAGCGTGCCGCGCAGATGGCCCAGGAAGTCGGCCTGAAGTGGACGATCTTCTCGACCGAGAAGCTGAAAGATCTGAAAATGGGCGCTTTCTGGAGCGTGGCGCAGGGTTCGGAAGAACCGCCCTCGCTGATCGTGCTGCGCTATGAGCCGGAGGGCGTGACCGAAGGCCCGGTGCTGGGTCTGGTAGGGAAGGGAATTACCTTCGACTCCGGTGGCATCTCGCTCAAGCCCGGCGACAACATGGAGAAGATGAAGTACGATATGGCCGGCGGCGCGGCGATGATCGGCGCAATGCGTGCCATTGCCCTGCTGAAGCCCAAGGTGCGCGTGATCTGCGTGGTTTGTGCGGCCGAAAATATGCCCGACGGCAAGGCGCAGAAGCCAGGTGACGTGCAGACCGCCATGCCTCTTTCGGCTGACAAACCCGGCAAGACCATCGAGATCATCAACACGGACGCCGAAGGCCGCCTGGTGCTGGCTGATGGACTGACCTACGCGCGGCAACTGGGCGCAACCCACCTGATCGACGCGGCTACGCTCACCGGCGCATGTGTCGTGGCGCTGGGCTACGTAAACGCCGGAGCTTTCTCCAACGACGATGCCAGCTACGTGAAGTTCCACGCCGGCCTCAGCACCTCCGGCGAGAAGTTCTGGCGCCTGCCGTTGGGTGAAGAGTACGCCGAGCAGATCAAGAGCGACATTGGCGACATCAAGAACACCGGCGGACGCTGGGGCGGCGCCATCACCGCGGCCGAGTTCCTCAAGGTCTTCGTCGAGGAGACTCCCTGGATTCACCTCGACATCGCCGGCGTGGCCTGGGTTGAGGACTCCAAGCCTTACATCGCCAAGGGCCCGAGCGGCGCAGCCGTGCGCTCGATTCTGGAGTGGGTACGGAGCTACTAGTCTCCCACCGGCAGTAGCTCAGGCACCAGAAAATGTAATCAAACCACTGAAACTGGGTGCCCCAGGTGCCAGCCTCGCTTTTGGGCACCTGGGAAATCTCAGAACTGAATCCGCCCAGTTCATCGCTCCAACCAAAATTACGCCCCAAATGCCTCTTGCGAAATCCCCTCGCCGATAACTTGTTTCCGGCCTCTAAGTCTCTTGCGCAATATTCACGTCGAAACGCGCACAATGAAGAGATGAGGAAAAAGCCCCTCCGCATGGACCCATCGGTCCTGAGAGGGACCGTTTTTACCCTACCCCCCACCCCCTCCCCCTGTGGAAATCGTTTTTTGCCCCCTGGAAAATCAAATAACCCACAAGGAATCAACTTCTTGTAAATTTTACATAGTTACTGAAGAGTAAACAGTAGGGCCTGTTTTTGGCCATTTTTGACCCCAAAAACGGCGATTTTGGCCTCAAAAACGCCCTTTTTTGCCAGATTCTGGACCCCAAAAACACTGTGTGAGCTCAATCCATCTCCATGGCATTTTGCAAGAGGCTCAAGAGCAAAAGAGAGTTGGAATCATCCGCCGTCTGTGCTATATTTTTTGAAGGGCGAGAAAAGAGTTTTTTCTTGCAAGCCGTGTGCAAAATCTCTGCCGCGCGCTTTATTTCAGTGTTTGGACGCGTAGCTCAACTGGCAGAGCATTCGGCTCTTAACCGACAGGTTGTAGGTTCGATTCCTACCGCGTCCACCATAGAATCAATAGCTTAGCTTCCATCGCGCTCTGCTTGCGCTCCGCTATTCTGGAATGCCAGCTCAGCTGCTCTCAAGCCCGCCGTGCTCATCTCATCCGTGACCACATCCCCATAAATGTTCATGGTCGTGCGGATGTCCGTGTGCCGCATCATTTTTTGTTGCACGGCAATCGGAGTCTTCACAGCGTCCAGCCAAGAGCGGTAGGTGTGCCGAAAAGCGTGCCAACTGATGTGACCGATTCCGGCGGCCTGCGATGCCCGCTCCAACTCTTGCCGCGTGCCAGTGTAGGAGTAGGGAAGTCGCCCAATTTTAAACGGACTGGCAAAAATCCAGTCCTCTGTTCCCGGAAATTCTGAAGACTGTTTCCAGGACTTCAGGCGCTCCAGCAATTCGCCCGCAAGGTTGAATGTTTTTGCGGACCCTTGCGTCTTCACATCGCCCACAATCTGATTCACGATGCCACGCCGGACACTCAGCCGTGAGCCTAGCCAATCCACGTCAGCCCACTGGAGTGCCAGCGCCTCACTGATGCGAAGGCCCAAGCACACAGAGAGCAGGGCCATTGTTGCGAACGGTTCCTGCATCTCTCGCAACAGAGCGTGGAACTGATCCGCTGTGAGGCTCCTGGCTTTTCGCACCTTCCGAGTTGCCCCGATATTGCGAACGAGCGAAATGGGATTGCGGCTGATGTCCAACATACCGGCCCACATCGCAAATTCCACAAGCACGTGCATGAGTGATCGCACGTGCGTCTTGGACTTTGGCGACAAGGGCAGTTCACGCAGCCACAATTCAACCGGGCGGGGCTGTACGTCCTGAATCCGCGTATCTCCCCACTTCGGCAGTACATGGTTATTCAGGAAAGAGCGATACACACGCGCCGACGATTGACGTGAGGGCATCCGCTCCGCTTCGTACCGTGCAAACACACTCCGCACCGTGTCTCCTTTGTCTCTGTCCGGTGGCTTCGCCAGGATTTCAAGGCTCTCGACTTCCTTCCAAGCGGCGGCCTTGGTTGGAAACTCTTGCTTGGTCCCGATGCGTTTGGACCGGCGCGTGGGACCGTCATACCAAAGAAAGTTCCATGTTCCGCGCCGCTTATCGAAACGGACGGAACCCGTTTTGTGTCGCTGTACCCTCAATGTTGCCTCCCTTCAGCAGGGACAGCGGATGACGGCTTTAGCATAGCATCAAGTTGACCTTGCCCCTGCAAAACGTAGCCCTTAGTGAGCTGTTCTAATGCGAAAGGGTAGCGAAGATGACGAAGTCGAAGATGAAGCGTGTGCGGT
>JGI12269J14319_10005128_pt1 | contig 11695 bp, 12 predicted proteins | sample PeaSoiSIISIP2007_FD_14319 | JGI IMG/M metagenome (IMG submission 14319) | reverse complement strand
TGCGCAAATCCTGCGCGGTCCCCTGGCCGGGCGCGGTTTTCTCGTCCTGGCTTACCGCCGCAAACGTGAATATGCTGCCGGCGCGCACGCCAAGCANCCCGCACCCAGAACCAATATCTTCGCACCTTCGATCGTGATCCGCTGCTCCAATGGCCGCACTACTCCAGCGGCATCGGTATTGAAGCCGTAAAGATTCCCATCCTGCGCACGCACTACGGTGTTGCATGCGCCGATCTTGGTGGTGTGTGAATCCGTGTTATCGAGATGGGAGAGAATCGCCGTCTTATACGGCATTGTGATCGAGAGGCCGTGAATCGGGATGTCGCGAACGCAAGCCAGCAAATCTTTCAGCGTCTTGGCGTGCAACGGCAGATAAACGCCGTTGACGGTCTCGCGACGCATTGCCGCATTCATGATTGCCGGTGAAAGCGAGTGAGCCACGGGATCGCCCGCAACCCCGTAGACACGCGTCGCGGCATCCACTTGCTCGATGCGATAGGTGCTGCGCAAATCCTGCGCGGTCACCTGGCCGGGCGCGGTTTTCTCGTCCTGGCTCACCGCCGCAAACGTGAATATGCTGCCGGCGCGAACGCCCAGCAAGCGGCTGATGATGCCTTGCTCGCCCATGCACACCCCGATCAACGAATGTTGATCGCCATGTTTCTCGAGGAACTTCATCATCAGCACGTTGTCGTAAAGAGTGGTGGCCGTGGTGACAATTTTGTAGAAATCGGCGGGGATAGCGACCATCTTGTCGAGGGTCTGTTCGAGGTTCTTGGTCGCCCGGAAATCGTGGTGCGAGAGAATGAGGGCCGCGTGGCTGCGCAGGCGTCGCAGTTGCTCCGGTTTGCAGTGAGCCGCGCTTTGCAGTTCGAGATCGACCACCTGGCAACCGGACGCGGCAGACTTGTTCAGAATATCGAGTTGGGATGCGATCGAACCCCGGAACTTGCCCCCCGCCGCCACCCGGCGGCAAGTTGCCATCGCGACCACATGAGAATGGTACTCGGCGAACTGTTTGATCTTCGGTAACGCCAGCGCCGGGCGAGGCAGGTAGTCTAACCTGAACTCGAGAAAGGTGTTGTCGCGAACCAGGGCCTCGGCCTTTTCGAGCATCTCCGCCGGATCGGAGCCGGTGACGGCTACGCACACCCGGGGCAACCGCAAAGGCCGGAGACGAGCCACAAAATTGTTCAATGCTGCTGTCATCATTAATTTTGAGAGTGGCGCGATATTACAGGCCTGCAATTCCAGATGCAACTAGGGATTGCGAATTTCCCCGGAAAAAACTATTTAACGTATCCCGCATGACACCAGAGTAACCTTGACCGGGCTTGCCACAGTTGTTACTGTCCGGGCTGTAAGTCCTTTTATTTTGAGCAATCAACGGAGCAACAGCGCCGGGTGGTTTCCGGCTCTGACTCTGGAGGTAACATGAAGAAAACACGATTGTTGCTGATTTTGTGCATGGCGATTCCAGCCTACGCCCAGGACCCTGCCCCGGCCAACCAAGTCGACCTGGTAGCACCGGCAGGGACGCAGCCCACCATGGTCAGCTTCCCCTTTGAGCGCTTACAGACGCCGACGGCGGTCGATTTAGCCTGCGCCGGGTTTATCAGCAAACAACTTGTCCCGAATGCCAACTTCGTGGCCGGTGACTTGTACACGCCGAGCGTCACCAAGAATAGCAATGGCGAAGTAGTATATCTGGCAGGCAAAGGTTATGAGGTCGGCCAGAAGTTCACCATCGTGCGCGAACTGCGCGACCCCAACCGATACGAAATCTTTACCGGCCAGCACGCCATGCTGAAGAGCATGGGCCAGCCCTATTCGGAAATAGCCAGAGTGCGAATCATCGATACTCGCAGCAAGATGGCCATTGCCGAGATAGAAATGAGTTGCGATCCGGTGAATCCCGGAGACTTTGTCATCCCGTATGTCGAAAAGCCAGCGATCTCCTTCCATCCTCCGTTACGCTTCGACCGCTTCTTGCCCTCCAACGGCAAGTTGACCGGTCGCATTGCGATGGCAAGAGATTTCGATTCTGAAATTGGCCCCGGAGTCAAAGTGTACCTGAACGTCGGCTCCAACCAGGGAGTGAAGCCCGGCGACTACTTCCGCGCCGTGCGCAGTTACGAAGCCGATCTGCACGATCCGACCGAGTCACTTTCGTTCAAAGCATCCACGAACGAAGATACACAGGCGCACCAGGCCGCGATCGATCCTAACTTCCTGACCAAAACGGGAGGCCCGGTAATCCATGTGCGCGATCTGCCCCGCCGCGCCGTGGGCGAAATCGCAATTATTTCGACCACGCCGACCACTTCCACAGGCATGGTTGTGTTCGCTCTGGAGAGCGTCCACCTCGGCGACGGCGTGGAGTCCGACCAGCCGTAGAATTCGCTCCGCGGTTTTGCATTCACCGTATTCAACAGGGAGAGGCACACCGCTTCTCCCTGAATTTTTTTGCAGTTGATAACTTGATTCTTCTTTTGAAGCTCGGCCCCACGCTCCGCGGCGCTTGCATCTGCTGGCTCACTATCCGAGGCGAAGAAACTCTTGCGGCGAAGCAGCTGCAGGATGCCGAAACAGCAAGGTTGCAACTTCGCGCCCGGCATCGAGCCGTACCCAGATATACTCGCCGCAACCCACGATGCGGACCTGTTCTGCACCCAGTTGAAGCGCATAGCCTGAGGTGATGCGGGCCATCGCTGCCGGATCGCGCCAGCTTTCAAACAGCCGGTCTCCAGCGCGGGCCGCGCGCCCCATGCTCTGCAATTCCCGGTCCATGCTGCTGCGGCTGATCAAACAGGCCTCGGTGCGGCACTCGAGCATCTGTTCGATGGCGTAAAGCGCGGTGTAGTCAATGCCATCGCAAAAAGCCACGTAGAACATCCGAGTGGCGGCCACAAACTGTACCGGCAACATGCGGAAGCGCTCCAGCAGGCGGTAGGGCAACATGAGTCCACAGGCAGAATCGTGCGGCGCTTTGAAGGCAAGAACTGGACACGCCCACTGCAGTCCGAGTGCTGCGGTCACTTGCTGCTCGGTGGCAAAGCCCAGTTCCTCGAGCCACTCCCCCAGGCGACGATGGACGTGGGCACATTGCGCCTCCAGGGCAGCCCGCAACTGCGAATTGGTAAGTTGGCCCCGCGAAAGCATGAGCAAGCCCAGCGGAATACGATGGCGGACCGGAGAAGCGGCCACTGCCGAGGCGCACACCTCAGAAAAACATTGCAGCGCGGCATGCTCAAAGCATCGCGAAGAGCAATAGGAAGAACCCTGCAGCCGGATACTCGCATGCCGGCGCCCGATGCGGCGCAAGCTTCTGCGCAGCACGTTGCAATCGCACTCGGCACAACGCGGATACGCGCGGTCCCAATGATTCCGCCCCGCCGAAATCCATGCTCCCCAACGCGTCGCACTCATCTTTGGCTCATCTTCGGCTCATCTTCCATTCTTCGTCCGGCCATTCTTCGTCCGACCATCTTCGTCCGGTCATGCGGATGCCAACGGTGTCACCATTTCCTGGATCCGCAACCCGTAATTGCCGTCCACGACAACCACTTCGCCACGGGCAATCAGTTTGCCGTCTAGCAGCAGATCGACGGGTTCCTCGACTTCGCGGTCCAGTTCGACTACCGAGCCCTCGCCCAATTGCAGAACGTCGCGCAACAGCATGCTGCGCTCCCCGAACCGCAGGGTGACTTCGAGTTCCACATCCATCAGCAGATCAAGATTGCCTTCCCCGGCGCCATGATCTGCGTCGGGCTCGGCGGGTTTGCTCTCTGGCGGCCGCGAAGCCGCCACCAGCGCGGCATGGAGGGCAGCGCTCAACTGCCACTCCAAGACCAGACGACACTTAGTTCCGCTGCCCGAAGCCAGCCATCCACTCGCTCCCGGCGACCAGGAGGGCGGCGCGCCCGACTCCAGCCGCAACTGCAACTCTCCCCAGCGCGGCTTCAAAGCAGTGGCAGCGTGACCCGCAACCTGGCGTAACAGTTCCTCGACTGCCTCCTGGTAGTCGGGTTTGAACTCGACGGCCGCGTCCTGGGTCTCGCCGAGGAAAAGCTGCGCCACGCCTAAAACCTCGGCGCGGGGAATGCGCAAGCTCATTTCTCCGCGCAATGCTCCCGCCGCCACAATGATCACGCGCAGGTCGGTTTCCTGAGCCGGCTGACTCTCTGGCGGAGCTTCTGCCAGATATTCCATCGCAAAAGGCGAGCCTGCAATCTGGCCGAGGACCTGCGCCATGCTCTCCGCCCAGACCTGCATATAAGGACGGGCATCGGCGTCGGAGCTCGGGGCGGACGGCGAAGCTGGTGTGACAGAAGGTTCGTCGGTCATGGCGCTGATTTCCTGTCCGGATCCGGATGGCAGGGTTCGAGCACTTGAGCCGCCCGTAACCGGCCGCGCCGGGCCACCGTGGCCATAAACATGTCACAGCCGCTGACCCGCAGGACGGCCGCCGGTTGCGCCGGGGCCTTCAAGACCAGCAGGCTGCCCGGGGAAAGATTCATCAGATCGCGCAGTGGTACACCCGGAATATTCATCCCCAGATCCACCTCGAAAGGGCACACCCGCAAACGGTCGCGCCAGTGTTGCTCGGAATCCGGACGAGCCCGCAATTTCGCGCGAACCCAGCCCGCCGACAGTTTGCGCAGCAGCGCATTCGACACTACCGCGGGGAAGACCAGATTCAGTGTTCCCCGGCTCTGCGCCACCGTGATATCGAAATTGAGCGAAAGAGTTTTTTCCTCCGATGGCATGAGGCGTTGTACCTGTTCGGTTTGCTGGCGAGCCTCGAATTCGAATTCGAGCGTCAGCACTTGCCAGGCACTTTGCAGCTCGCGGCAGATGATGCGCATCACAGTCTCAAGAATCTGTTCCTCGATTTCCGTCAGCTGACGTTCCGGCGCAGCGCTGCCGCCACCTTGGCCACCGAGCAGCACATCAATCAATGGGAAGGCTACCGCGAGATCCAGTTGCAGTAGGACAGTCGCACCCACCGGGGCCAGCTTGCAGCTGGCCAGATAGCTGACTTCGGGAAAGCGTTGCAGAACTTCTCCATAAGTCAGGTGCTCAGCCGAAACCAGAGCCGCGGTGAACGCGATGCGCAAGTAGGCTCCGACGGCGTGCGTCAGGTTGCGGGCGAATCCTTCATGCAGAGTGCTGATCGATTGCACCTGCTCGCGTCCGATCTGCCCAGCTTGACGCACGTCCCACACCGTGACCACCGCCGGCTTGCCTTCTTTGCCGCCGGCATCGCCGCCGCGAGCCTTGCGTACCATGGCATCGATTTCCGCCTGGTTTAGAACTTTTTCCATTTTGTGCCTCCTCTCAAACTCCGCTGGCCGCGCCCGCCGAGCACTCCGGGTGCGGATGCACCGCGGTGAGCTCCGCCAGCCGGGCGCGCAGCCGCGCTACGGCCATGGAATGGATCTGCGATACCCGCGACTCTCCCACTCCCAGGACCGCTCCCACTTCCTTCATGGTCAATTCTTCGTAGTAGTAAAGAGCCAGTACCTGACGCTCTTTCTCCGGCAGCTCTTCGATCGCTCGAGTCAGCAATTCCTTCATCTCCGAACGCAGGCACAGCAGCAGCGGAGTCTCTTCGGGATCGTCAGGCAAATACTCGCAAAGGTCTTCTTCTTTGCCGTCCCGCGGAGACTGTACCCGCAGGCTTCCCACTTCGAGCCCATCGATCTCACCTAACAGCATCTGCAGCCCGCGCAGATCGATCCCCAGTTCTGCTGCCAGTTCCGATTCGCTCGGATTGTGCCCCAATCGGGATCGCAAAGTATTGTTGGCTTCTTCGAGACGCCGGGCTTTACGCCGCAAGTCGCGCGGGCTCCAGTCCATTTCCCGCAGGCTGTCGAGGATGGCGCCGCGAATGCGGAACTTGGCATAGGAGCCGAACTGCACATGCTTCCCCTGGTCGTATTTGTGCAGCGCGTCGATCAGCCCAATCACGCCGGCGTGCACCAGGTCCTCAAAGGGCACATGGCGCGGCAGGCGTTCGTGAATGCGGCGCGCGATGTAACGCACCTGAGGGAGTTGCTCCATCAGCAGACGTTCGCGCTCCTGCTCGTCCTGCCAGGCGGTGTAGGCCTGCTTTGCTTCCCTCATTCCATCCTCCCCATAATTGCTGCCCCTGCCCGGCGGCTCATTTCAACGTTCCGAGCGATTGCACCGAAACCACTGCGGGAATCTCTCCCGGCGCCAGCACTACCAGCTTCGGAACGAATGGCTCGAGCAGGCGTTTCAAATGAAAGCGCGCCGGCGACGAACACAGAAGCACCGGGCTGGCTACAGCCACCTGTTCGCCTGCCAGCCGGCGCAGGCCTTCGAGAATGCGGCGGACCAGCGCGGGCTGCAGTCCGGCGGCCGCGGAGGTTGAAGTCGGCGCGCTGAAGGCGCGGCTGAGTTCCTCTTCAATCGAGCTGTCCAGCGTGACTACGCGCAAGTGGCCGTCGTCGGCCAAGAGCGGCTGCACCAGGGCCCGCCCCAGCGCCTGCCGCGCGGCTTCGACTAGCTGCACCGGATGCTTGCTGACCGCAGTGGTGTCGAGCATGGTTTCGAGAATGGTCGAGAGATCGCGGATCGATACCTGCTCCCGCAACAGTTGCTGCAAAACTTTGTGGACTTCGCCCAGGCTCAGCAGCTTGGGGACGAGTTCCTCGACCAGCTTGGGATGACTCTCCGCCAGGCGGTCCAGCAGGCGCTTGGCTTCCTGCCGGGTGAGCAGTTCGGAAGCGTGCTGCTTGATCACTTCCGCCAGGTGGGTGGCGAGAACCGAAGTCTGATCGACTACGGCGTAGCCTTTGGCGAGAGCCTCATTTTGCAGGCCGGAGACAATCCATAGCGCCGACACCCCAAATGCCGGCTCGCGCGTCGCGGTGCCCGCGAGCGCAGGCGGAGTCGCATCGGAGCTGATGGCCAGCAGATGATCTTCGTGCATCTCCCAGCGCGCGATTTCTACGCCGCGCAGCGAGATGACATACTCGCGCGCTTTGAGCCGGGCATCGTCGGTGATGTGCACCGAGGGCACGATGAAGCCGAGTTGCAGCGCCAGGCTGCTGCGCAAGGCGCGCACCCGGGCCAGCAACTGTCCGCCGTGCTGCTGATCGACCAGCGCCACCAGACCGTAGCCGACCTCGAGGCTCAGCTCATCCAGCTTGAGCAAGTCTTCAATCGATTCGCTGGCCGGCTTCTTGGCTTTGATTTCCGCTCCGGCGCCTGGCGTGTCGGCTGTGATCTTGGGCGCGCGCCAGGCCAGCAGTCCGACGACAGCTGCCAGCAGCAGAAAAGAGAATTTGGGCAGGCCGGGAATGGCGGCCAGAGTCAGCATCACGCCCGACGCGATCATCAGCGGCCGGCGTCCGGAAAACAGCTGCCGGCCGAGATCGGTGGACAGGCTCGATCCCGAGGACGCGCGGGTGACCACGATGCCGCCCGCCATCGATACCAGCAGCGAGGGAATCATCGTGACTAGCCCGTCGCCAACGGTCAGCACGGTGTAAGTCTTGAGTGCCTCGTGAAAAGGAATGTCCAGTTGAAAGACGCCAATGAGAAATCCGGCGATGATGTTGACGGCGGTGATCAGGATGGTGGCCAGCGAGTCGCGCTGATTGAAACGCGCGGCGCCGTCCATGGCACCGTAAAACTCGGCTTCGTGGGCGATCTGTTCGCGGCGGGCACGAGCCGTAGCTTCGTCGATGAGCCCGGCATTCAAGTCGGCATCGATCGCCATCTGCTTGCCGGGCAAGGCATCGAGGGTGAAGCGCGCGGTGACTTCCGCGGTGCGCACCGCGCCGTGGCTGATGACGATGTACTGAATCGCGATCAAGGCCAGAAAGAGCACAAATCCCACAACGTAGTTTCCGCCGACTACAAACTGCCCGAAGGCTTCGATCACTTTTCCCGCAGCCGATGCACCTTCATTACCGTGCAGCAGAATGCGGCGGCTGGAGGCCAGGTTCAGCGACAGCCGGACCAGGGTCAGCAAGAGCACCAGGCTGGGAAAAACGGAAAACTGCGAGGGACGAAGAATGTTGATCGCCGACAGCAGCACCAGCACCGAGGCCGTGATGCTGGCAGCCAGCAGGATGTCCAGCAGCACCGACGGCAACGGCACCAGCATGACAAATACCAGCGCCACCGCAGCCACGGGAACGGCCCATTCGACGACTCCGTTCTTGGCCAGGGGTGACGTGGTTGTGGTTTCAGCCATGGCTTACCGGCCTCTCCTCGGGGCAACATCGGCGCGTTCCTGGGCGCGGAAAATGGCGGCCAGAATCGCCGCCACGACGGCATACAGTTTGGGCGGAATCGATTGTCCGACTTCGACCGCCCGGTAAAGTGCGTGCGCCAGTGGCCGGTTCTCGACCATTGGAATGCCGTGCCAGAGCGCGATCTGCTTGATCTGCTGCGCAAACAGATTGCGTCCCTTGGCAACCACGGTTGGCGCGGCCATGTCCAGGCGGTATTCGAGGGCTACGGCAAACTCGTTCGGGTTGGTGATAACCACCGTTGCCTTCTTGACCTCGTCCAGCATTCGCTTTCGCCGTACCTGCCGGCGCAGCCGGCGGATGCGAGCCTTGGTCCCTGGATTGCCTTCGGTCTCCTTGTACTCGTCCCGCTGATCCTGCTTACTCATCCGCAGGTCGCTGCCCAGTTTGTGTTTCTCGATGGCGTAATCCGCCGCCGACCACACCAGCAAAACCAGTGACGACTTCCACGCCAGCTCGAAGATGTGTCCCATGAGATAAGCCATCAGGCGGTTGATTCCGAAATGCGCCAGGGTCAGCACCGTGCCCCACTCGCGAGCCAGAATCCCCACCGCCAGATACACAATGGCGGCGCCCGGCAGCAGCGACTTCAGCAGACGGCCCACCGAGGGCAGCGAAAACAGCTGCTCCAGGCGCGACGCCGGGCTCATGCGGGAGAAATTGGGCTGCAGCGCGCTCGGCGCAAACACCAGGCCGCCCTGTGCCAGAGCCCCGAGCATGGCTGCCATCCAGCTCAACCAGACGATCAGGCTGACGGCGCGAACCACCGTCAAGCCGGTCCAGGTGAGCAGCGGCGTCTCCACTAAGTTGCCGGCGACTCCTGCGTCCAGGCTGCGGCTCAGCAAAGCGCGCCACTGCCCTGCCAGTCCCGGCGCCTGCGACGCGAAAAGCAACACCATAGTTCCGACCGACAGGCTGGACATGAGATCGCGGCTGCGCGCGATCTGACCTTTCTCGCGCGCCTTCTGCTGCTTGCGCGGTGACGCCTGTTCGGTCTTGTTGCTGTCCGCCATTTTTTCTCACTTGGCCAGGTGCAGAAGGCGTGCGCCCAACGAAATCCCGGCTGCGAAGTGGTGCTCAAAAAGTCGCGGCCACAAAATCAGCGAACCCGACAGCACCGTCAACGCCACCACCGTCTTGATCGACAGCCCCAAAAACAGGATGGGGATTTGCGGCGAAGACTTGGCCAGGAATCCCAGAGTGACGTCAATCAGCAAAGTCGCCACCACCACGGGAGCGGCGATTTGCAAACCCACCAGCCAGATCGCACCCGCCGCGTGCAGCAGTCCGGTCGTAACCTCGAGATTCAGAACCACGGAACCGGGAGGCAGATAGACGAAGCTCGCCGCCAGGGCTCGCAGCATCCAGTGGTGCACGTTGAGTTCGAGGAAAATCAGCAGCGTGACCAGCTGAATGAAGGTCGAGATCACGGGCGAATCCGCCTGCGTCTGCGGATCCAAAATGCTGACCAGCGAAAAACCTGCCTGCACCCCCAGAATCTGTCCCGCCATTTGCGCGGCTTCCAAAATGAACTGCAGGGTCAAACCCAGTAGCAGGCCCACAACGACTTCGCTGGTTAACACCTGCACCCAACCGAGGGCGCTGGTTTCGAGCCGCGCTGCCCCGTACACCGGATACAGCAGAGCGGTGAGCGCAACCGTCAACCCGGCCTTCACCTGTACCGGCATGCTTCCACTGCTCAGGAACGGCGCGAACAGCATCAAACCGCCGATGCGCACGCCAGCAAACATCACACCCGCGACGATTGCCTCGAGATGCAGAGTTTCCATGGGCGGCTAACGCAGGAACGGGTGAAAGTCGGAAAACAGGGAGACCGTGAACAAAGCCATTCGCCGCACCATGTACGGCAGGAGCAGAAAAATCGCCGCCGCTACCGCAGACAGCCGAGGCACGGTCGAGAGCGTGCTTTCCTGCAGCGAAGTCAGCACCTGCACGATGTTGATCAGCAGGCTGGTCACCGTGGCCACCAGCAACAGCGGAGCCACGATCCAGAGCACGGTCTCGAGCGTTCGCCGCGCCAGTTCCACGGTTTGTTGGGGAGACATGTTTTTTCCTCAAGTGAAACTCTTCATCAAAGACCCGACCAGCAGATTCCAGCCGTCCACCATTACAAACAGCAGAATCTTGAGCGGAGTCGAAATAACCACCGGCGGCAATTGCAGCATGCCGACCGAAGTAGTGATCGCGGCCACGACCATGTCGACGACCAGAAAGGGGAGATAGAGCGCGGCTCCAATCTGGAAGCCCGCCTTCAACTCCGAAAGGATGTAGGCCGGCAACACCACCCGCATGGCAACGTCATCGGGCCGGGCCGGGCGCGGCTCCTTAGCCAGTTCAAGAAACAGCGCCAGGTCTTTCTCCCGGGCAAACTTGAGCATGAACTGGCGCAGCGGTCCCGCTCCAAGTTCGACAGCAGCGACCGCGTCCACATGTCCTTGTTCATAAGGGACGACCGCAGTGCTGTAGATGGTCGCCATCACCGGTTGCATGAGGAAGAAAGTCAGAATCAGCGAGAGTCCGATCAAGGTCTGGTTGCTGGGCGTGGTCTGCGTCCCCAACGCCTGACGCAAAAAGTGAAACACCACCAACAGCCGGGCAAAGGGAGTCATGGCCAGTAACAGCGATGGCAGCAGAGTCAGCAGCGTGAGCAGAACCACGATGTTCCATGGCACTGAGCCGCTCGAGCCTGCCGAACCGTTCCACGGCAACCCAGACGATGGTCGAGGTCGCAACATTGTCGCTGCCCCAGTCGCTGCCCCAGTTGCTGCCCCGGCGCACGGAACCAGCAGTAGCGCCAGAACGCCCGTCAGCAGTAGTCCGCGGACTTTTCGCCGCCGCTTCATCGTTCTCCTCGATTCATGTGCGGATCAAGTGCCGGGCTGACCCTTGGCTGGCGAAAGACCAGGTCGGAACTTCTTCAGGCGCAGCTTCAGGCTTCAGGTTTTCCTTCGTGCTTTGCTTCGCACTCGCCTCACCCGGCAGCGCCGTCAGCATGGCCACTGAAGTACCGGTTCCCGCGATCAGAAATTTCTGCCGCTCGAATTCAACTACCGCGATGAAACGCCGCTCCCCAAGAGCCAGAGTTTCCCTCAGACGCAACTGCCGCGACGGATGCGAACCCCAGGAGCGGCCGAGCGCGGCCAGCCAGTGCAAGGTTCGCCCCAGGTAAGCTTTGCTGCCCGTCATCACTCCGCTTGCTGGCCCCGTTGCTCTGCCCATTCCATTCCTCTCTCTTCCTTTCATCTTTACTTCTCTCTTCTCTCTTCTCTCTTTTCGATTTTCGATTTGTCCAGCGTTGAGTTACGCCATCTCAGTCAAACGCACTGCCAGGTGGCTGCTCACAACCTGAAACTCGCCGCGTGCGATCAGTTCGCCATTCAGCC
>JGI12269J14319_10005123_pt1 | contig 11704 bp, 14 predicted proteins | sample PeaSoiSIISIP2007_FD_14319 | JGI IMG/M metagenome (IMG submission 14319) | reverse complement strand
GGCGGCGCAGCCGGAGGACCTGGCCGGCCGCGCCGAGGCGGGCGCCGACGTCGTCCGGCGCCGCGACGGTGTCCGCGGCGAGCAGCCGGGTGGTGATCTGCGCGCCCTGGGCGGCGAGGTCGGCGGCGAAGCTGCGCAGGTGACCGAGGCCGTAGGCGTACCGGGAGGCCACGTAGGTGCCGCTGCCGTGGCGGGTGTCGATGAGCCCGTCGTCGGCGAGCAGCTGGAGTGCCTGCCGCAGGGTCATGATGCTGACGCTGAACTCGCCGGCCAGCTCGCGCTGGGAGGGCAGCGGACTGCCGGCGGGCCATCGGCCGCTGGTGATCCGGTCCCGCAGGGCGCCGTGGATGCGTAGGTACTTAGGCTGCCGGTCGTCAGCCGTCCGCCGGGCCGTGCTCACGGGCGGGCCTGGTCGAGCGCGGTGCGCAGGGCGGCCACGTCGCGGCCGATGTAGGCGCTGCTGGCGCCGTCCAGTACGCGGCGCATCAGCGCGGAGGCGACGATGACGCCGTCGGCGTGCCGGGCCGCGGCCGCGGCCCGGCCGGGGGTGTCGATGCCGAAGCCGATCAGCACCGGCCGGGGGCTGTGGCGGCGGGCGCGGGCGGCGACCGCCCAGCGGGCAGTGTCGGCGCTCTCGCGCGGGTTTCCTGTGGTGGCCATGACGCTCATGACATACAGGAAACCGCGCGTGCGCCCGGCGATGGCCTTAATCTGCTCCTGCCCGGTGGCGGGGGTGACCATCAGGGTGGCGTCCAGGCCAGCCTGTCCGGCCGCCTCGAGGTAGTCGCCGGCCTCGACCGCGGGCAGGTCGGGGATGATCACCCCGCTGAGCCCCGCGTCCGCGAGCTGGCGGCAGAACGCGGGCAGGCCGCGGGAGTAGGCGTGATTAGCGTAGGTCATCGCGATGAGCGGGACGTCGCCGGCGGCGGCCGCGCTGAGCTGGCCGAGGATGCCGGCCGTGCTCGCTCCGCGGCTGATGGCGGCGGCCGAGGCCTGCTGGATGGTGCGGCCGTCCAGCATGGGATCGGAGAACGGCAGGCCGATCTCGACCGCGTCGGCGCCGGCCTCGATCATGGCGGCCAGCAGGTCCGTCCAGTCCTCGCGGATCCCGCCGGTGACGTAGGTGACGAGGCTGGGCCGGCCGGCGGCGCGGGCCTGGCGCAGTGCGGTCTCAACGGCGGCCACGGACGAGCTCCTTCAGGCAGGCGGCGTCCTTGTCGCCGCGGCCGGACATGGTGATCAGCACCGTCGCGCCGCCGGCCACGTCTCCGGCGTGCGCGGCGCGGTGCACCCAGGCCAGGGCGTGAGCTGACTCGAGCGCGGGCAGGATGCCCTCGGTCCTGGCGCACAACTCGGCCGCGGCCACGGCCTCCTCGTCGGTCGCGGTGTGGTACTCGGCGCGCCCGGACTCGGCCAGGCAGGCATGCTCGGGGCCGACGCCGGGGTAGTCGAGCCCGGCGGAAACGGAGCGCGCCTCGGCGATCTGGCCGTCCTCGTCCTGCAGGAAGGACGACAGGGAGCCGTGCAGCACGCCGGGGCGGCCGTCCGTCACCGCTGCCCCGCCCGCGGCCTCGACGCCGACCAGCCGGGCCGGGGTGGCGACGAAGCCGGCGAATGTCCCGGCCGCATTCGACCCGCCGCCCACGCACGCGACGACGACGTCCGGCCCGGCCCCCGAGAGCAGTTCAGCGCACTGGGCGCGCGCCTCGTCCCCGATGACCCGCTGGAACTCCCGCACCAGCCAGGGGTACGGGTGCGGGCCCAGCACCGATCCGATGCAGTAGTGCGCGGAGTCCACCGTGGTTACCCAGTGCCGCAGCGCCTCGCTGGTCGCGTCCTTGAGCGTGCGCGCCCCCGAGGTGACGGGCACCACGGCCGCCCCGAGCAGTTCCATCCGGAACACGTTGAGTTCCTGCCGCGCGATGTCCTTCGCCCCCATGTACACCGTGCAGCCCAGGCCCAGGTGCGCGGCTACCGTCGCGGTGGCGACCCCGTGCTGGCCCGCGCCCGTCTCGGCGACCAGCGCGGTCTTGCCGATCCGCTGGGCCAGCAGCCCCTGGCCCAGCGCGTTGTTGATCTTGTGGCTGCCGGTGTGGGCGAGATCCTCGCGCTTGAGCAGCACCCGCACGCCCAGCGCCTCGGACAGGCGGGTCGCCTCGGTGACCGGGGTCGGCCGGCCAGCGTAGGAGCGCTGCAAGCCGGCCAGCCCGGCCCGGAAGCCCGCGTCGGCCCAGGCCGCCCGGAAAGCCGCCTCGAGCTGCTCGCACGCCGGCACCAGCGCCTCAGGGACGAAACGCCCGCCGAATGACCCGAACCGGCCGCGTGGCCCCGGATCGCCCATCGCCCACGGCCGGCTCGTGACCGCGGCGTCCGGTGCGCTGCCGGGCGCGGCATCCGGTACCGCGGCGACTGCGGCGTGCTGCAGTCGTTCGACCATCACATGACCTCTCTCTTCTAGTGTTCTAGAAGACTAGCACGTAATACACCACTGTCGCAGTCCCCGCCCGCTGTCCCCGCCGGGAGGCCGCCCATGATCACGCCAGGGGAACGCTGACCGAGCCTGGCCCCTGCGCACTGCGGCCGGCCACCCCCGCTGACAGCGAGTTCTGCTTCCAGCTGCACAAGGCCGCCATGGGTGACTACGTCACCGCGACCTGGCGGGAGGAGCAGGCGTGACTTCCATGCCCGCGCCTTCAGCCCGGGCAGATCATCACCGCCGGCGGGGCAGGCATCGGCATGCCCGGCGTCGAATACCGCCCCGCCGGGGATCTGCCTCGCCCGTATCGGAATCCACCCCGATCATCAAGGCGGCGGCACCCAGGCCCTCTACCAGCGACTCGGCATGGCCGAAGTAGCCCGGCATGGCGACAGCCCGAACTGCGCACAGGGCACTCTTTTCATTGCCTCAATCCGCGTCACCTTGTCCTCGCCAACGCCTAGCTCTCGCCAGAGCACCTACTTCACCAAGGTGACTATCACGGGCAGCGGCACCCAGTTCCCGCACACCTACGACATCGGCCGAGATGGGGTGACGACGCTCAGGTGAATCTCGCTGAAGGTGGCGGCGTTGGAAGCAGGGAGCGGTGCGTCTGCCTGCGGTGCGTAACCTAGACCAGAACACGCGGATCTGCGTGCGTCGGCCTGCGAGTGCGGNGCCGAGGCAAACCGCTCAGAGTCGGCGTTATNCGCGCATATGGACACCTATCTCAGCACTGCGGCGCTAACTGCTTGTAGCAGGAAAGACTGGCCGGTCCTGACGAGCCACTCAGTCTGATCTTCCACGAGCTAACAGCACGCCCGATATAGACACTCCTTGGGCTGCCTGTCAGCTAGCGGCCGTGAGCGGGCGGATGCCATCGAGTGCATCGCCGAGCCGGTCCTTCTCGGCCTCCAGGTCGTAGTGCGCCTGCAGGTTGATCCAGAAGCGCTCGGACGTGCCGAAGAAGCGCGCCAGCCGCAGCGCCGTATCCGCGCTGATTCGCCGCTGACCGTGCACGATCTCGTTGATCCGCCGGGCCGGGACGCCGATCTCCTTCGCCAGAAGGTACTGACTTACCCCCAGCGGCCGAAGAAACTCCTCCAGCAAGATCTCCCCCGGATGCACCGGCCCCATGATCGTGTCCGCCGCCATACGTCCCTCCTTACCTAGTGGTAGTCAGTGATCTCTACGTCCTCCGGCCCGGCGTCAGTCCAGCGGAAGCAGATCCGCCACTGCTGGTTGATCCGGATGCTGTACTGGCCCTCGCGATCGCCCGCCAGCTTCTCCAGCCGGTTGCCCGGCGGCACCCGCAGGTCCGCCAGAATCTCCGCGGCATCGAGCATCGCCAGCTTCCGCCAAGCAGCCCGCTGTAACGGCGGATCAAACCTCCGTGACCGCCTGCGGTGCCAGACAGCCTCGGTGTCCTTGTCCCGGAACGATCGCAGCACACGGCTAATGATAACGCTACGCGTTACTAACGCAAGACNTTATCAATACGCAGCTCAGACGGCAGGCTGGCGTGGGAACCACCACTCTTGCTACAAGAGCCATGCCCGCGCCGCTACCCGCCTATCACCCGCGGCAACTGCCTGCGGACTGACCTCGGAGCAAAGTGTCCAGGGTGAGTTCCTCCTCGATGCGGATGCTGCGGTGCCGCATGGCGACGGCGAATTCCGGGTCCCACGGCGTCGCGGCCGGGCGTCGGCCCGGGCACGTGAGGAGACCTATCCTGGCGGGGTGCCTGATCTGAGTGGATTCGATCTGGATGCGATCGCCACCGCGCTCGCCGACCAGGACAGCTACGAGCACGCGTGGCTGCTCAATCCCGATACCGGGGAGATCTTGTTCTGGACAGCCGATACGGGGATCGACGGCCACAGGCCGGTTGACCTCGACGAGCTAGCCGAGCAGGGACTGACCGGCATCCGTCCGCTGCCGTCGTGGGTCTGGTACCAGGACATGGCCGATTTCGCCGATGGGATTACCGACGAGCGGGCCGGGCACCGGCTGGGGGGGGCGATTGACGGGAAAGGCGCCTTCCGCCGGTTCAAGGCCGAGCTCAATGACGAGTATCCGGACCTGCTGCCGGCCTGGTACGCCTTCCGCGACGCCCGCGCCGAGCGCCGCGCTGTCGAGTGGCTCGCCGAAAACGAACTCATCGGGGAGGACGAGGCCGCCCGATACCTGGCCAGCCACCCGGACCCGGACCTGCCCTGAACGCCCCGCCGGTCGGCTCCCGAGGGTTCCAGCCGCCCGCGGCCACGACTGGCCAGAAGCCAATTTTCGCCTTGTGAATTTTGAGGTTATCTCCCGCTGACTCACCTCAGCCTAGACGAGTGATTCCCTATGGGTTCAGTGGTCGTAGGCGATCAGGGAACGGGTGACCGGCGCTCCGGTTTTGTTGTTGTGCCAGATGGCGGCGGCCATGGCCAGGATGCGCTGGGCGACACGGACGGCGAGGACTCGTAGAGTGCGGGCCACCCGCCGCCCTCCCCGCCTCGTCCCGCAGCCACGTTCTCACAGAACAGCCCGTTCCAGCCAGGAGAGCGCGCAGTCCCGGCCCGCCAGGCCGCGCTGGATCCGGCCAGTCATGGTCGGCGGCGAGCGAGCGGCCACCGATTCTTATGCTCGGCACGAGGCCGACGGCGGCGCACGAGCGGACATGCCGCACGCGATGCCGTGGCGTACGAATTCCGGTCTGGCTGCCTGACCATAGCCACAGGACGTCACAGTCTGGCCTGATTGCAGGCCCAGCAAGGAAAGCTTGCGGGCACGGCTCAGACGCTGTCGGGCGTCGGTCCGGCCGTGCGGGCCGCGAACCCGGCGATGGCGTCGATCCCGGCGAGTAGCTCGGGGCCTAGTTCCAGGTCCGCGGCGGCGATTGCGTCGTCGATGTGATCGGGGTTGCGGGTGCCGACGATGGTGGTGTGGACGGCCGGGTTCGCCAGCGTCCAGGCGACAGCGAGCCGGCTGACGGGGACGCCGAGGTCGTGGCCGGCTATCCGCGCCAGCGCTGACACCGCGCGCAGGTCCCTGGCGTGCCAGTGCACCTGGTACAGGTCGACGTAGTCGGTGTTCAGGGCGCGCAGGCTTGACTCGACGCCGGTCCTGATCCAGGCCGGGCTGGAGTCGCGGCGGACGCCGCCCCCGTCGGCTGGCCGCAGGCCGCCCTTGGTGGCGATGACGAGCTTGCCGCGGTCCAGGCCGGTGAGCGCCTTGGCGAGCTGTCGCTCAGAAGCGCCGAAGCCGTAGGCCTGCGCGGTGTCGAACAGGGTCACGCCGTGATCGGCGGCTCGCCGGATGGCTGCGATCGCCGCGGACTCGTCCGTGGGCCCCCAGTCCCCGCCGAGCTGCCAGGTGCCGAATGCGATCCGGGAGACCCGGAGTCCGGTCCGGCCGAGCGTGGTGTACTGCATGGCCTTGCCTCCAGTGAGTGGTGGTGCTGCTGAACCTGACGTTTCGCATCTGGGCTGGCGCGGCGGGCGCGGCGGGCGTGGCAGACGCGGCTGCCGGTGCGGACGAACGGGGCGCCGGCGCGGTCGCGGGAGCCCGCTCGCTGCGCCAGGCGATGAAGGCGGCGAGGGCGGCGGCGGCAGCCGCCGCCAGCATCGCGGCGCGCGTGCCCGCCGCTGATGCCCTGGCCGGGTCGTGGCTGACCGTCGCGGCGATGGCGGGCAGAGCTGCCGCGCCGATGGCGGCGCCGATCTGGCGGCTGGTGTTGATGACGCCGCCAACGATGCCCTGCTCGGCGCCGGCGACCCCGGCAGTGGCGATGACGACGGTGCCGAAGGCGGTGCCGGCCGTCCCGAAGCCGACCAGCATGACCGCGGCGAGCAGCGGGCTGTAGCGGCCGCTGGCCGGCAGCTGGGTGAGGACCGCGAAGCCTGCCGCGGCCGTCGCGCCGGTGAGCACTAGCACGCGGCGGATGCCGGTGCGCGCGGCGAGCCGGGCCCCGAATGCCCCCGCGGTGAACCCGATGACACCCTGCGGCGCGATCGCCAGGCCGGTTGCCAGCGGCGAGTCCCTGAGGACCTGCTGGAAGTACAGGGACAGGACCAGCATCTCGCCGCCGTTCCACAGCCCGAGCAGCAGGTTCAGGACGCTCGCGGTGCGCAGGGCCGGCCGGCGCATCAAGCCGGCGGGCAGCAGCGGGTCGGGGTGGCGCCGCTCGGCGGCGAAGAAGGCGAGCGCGCTCGCGGCGCTGACGGCCAGGGCCAGGAGGCTGAGCGGCGAGAGCCCCCCGGCCACGCCGGCCTGCGACACGGCGAGGACCAGCGCCGCTACGCAGATCGTGATGAGCGCGGCGGCACGGGCATCGAGCCTGCGGCCGGCCGCGCGGCCGGCCGAATCGGCGAGCAGCAAGGGCGCCGCGGCCGCCGCGAGTATGCCGACGGGCACGTTGACCAGGAAGACGGCGCGCCAGCTGGTGAGCTGCACCAGGACGCCGCCGAGCACCTGGCCGGCGACGAAGCCGACGGAAGCGGTCGCCCCGTACAGGCCGAGCGCCCGGGTGCGCTGCTGGCCGTCGGCGAAGCTGGTCGTGATCAGCGACAGGGCGGCCGGCGCTATGACCGCGGCGCCTGCGCCCTGGATGATGCGCGAGGTGATGAGCAGCACGGGGTCGCGCGCGAGGCCGCCAGACAGGGACGCGGCCGTGAAGGCCAGCAATCCGAGGATGAACATCCGGCGGCGCCCGAACAGGTCAGCGGCCCGGCCGCCGAGCACGAGCAGGCCGCCGAAGGCAATCGCGTAGCCGGTGATGACCCACTGGACGGTCGTGGCCGCCACTCCGAGTTCCCGGCCGATAGCGGGGAGAGCAACGTTCACGATGGAGAAGTCAAGGACGACCATGAACGCCGCCACCAGGATGAGCGCGAGCCGCAGTCCCTGGCGCCGGGTGGCCGTGGTGGCTGGCAACTGATCCTCCTCTTTAAAATACGATACGGCGCGTATCTATAAACAGCCTGCAGCGACCTTGTTCCGCTGTCAACCGGCAAGCATGTGAGCCTGGTCACAGCCGGCTCGCAAGATACGCTACGACCCGTTTCGTTTATGCTGTATGCTGCAGCGTCATGAGAGGAGCACCTGTTCCCGTTGCCGGCCTGGCCCAGGCCGCGCCCGATCCGGGCGGGGCAGCAGCGCGCCGGGGCAGGCCGCGCAGCAAGGAGGCCGACCGGGCGATCCTGGCCGCCGCCGCCGCGCTGCTGGCCGAGGGCGGATTCGCTGCCATGTCGATCGAGGAGGTAGCGGCCAGGTCGGGGGTGGCCAAGACCACTATCTACCGGCGGTGGACCTCGCGCGGAACCCTGGCGCTGGACGCGTTCTTGGCCGACTTCCAGAGCCAGCAGCCGCTGCCGGACACCGGCACCCTGCGCGGTGACCTGCTCGCGGCGCTCCGGGCCTGGATCCGGGCGGTGACACGAACCAGCGCGGGGCCAATCCTGGCCGGCCTGATCGCGGAGTCCCAGCGGGACCCCGAGCTCGCGGTGGCGTGGCGAGAGCGCGTCGTGGAGCAGCTGCGGGCGCAGCACAAGATCATGCTGAACCGCGCCATCGACCGCGGCGAGATACCGCCCGGCACCGACCAGGAAGTGGTTCTTGACCTGCTGTTCGGTGCCGCCTACCACCGGCTGCTGCACGGGCACCGGCCGCTGACCGACTCCTTCGCACGGCAGGTCGTGGACATGATCGTCACGGGAATCCAGCGGTCCTGACGCGCCCAGCACGGCCATGACGCCGAGGACGACCAGGTCCCGGTCGCTGCCGCCCGCATGGCCTCGCCGGAAGCTGGACACTGACGCCCTGAACCTCACCTGATGACGGGCCAGGCAGGCAATCCAGCAAGTGTAACCAATAGTTATACTAATGGTAAATCCGCTGGTACGCTTGGTATGTGCCTTCGATGCATGTGCCTTCGACGCTAGACGGGCGGGGCCCGACGCGGCGTGAGCGGCAGCGTGCCCGCGAGCGGGCGATCGTCGCCGCCACGCGCGCGCTGATCGACGAGCGCGGCCGCCGGGACGCGGCGGTCGGTGAGATCGCCCGCGCGGCCAGGATGAACAAGGCGCTGATCTACCGTTCCTTTGACTCCAAGGAGGAGATCTTCGTCCTGACGGTCGTCGACTACCTCGCCGAGCTCGAGGCCCGCGGTGCCGGGCTGCCGGGCACCGCGGATCCGGTCGCCGCGCTGCGCCAGGCCTGCGAGCGCTATGTCGGATTCTGCCTGGATTACCCAGCTTTCCTGGATTGCGGGCTGGCGCTGATGCAGCGCCCCGCCAGCGAGTTGCGCGAGCTGGTGTCCGGCGCGGTGCTCTTCCGCCTCGGCCGGGCGATGGCCGCGGTCCTCGGGCCGCTGGAGCAGATCCTCGCGGCCGGTGCCGAGCGCGGCGTGTTCGCGATCGACGACGCAGGTTTCACCGCCAACCGGCTCTGCGCGCAGGTGCTCGGCTCGATGCATCTGGCGCGCGCAGGCGTCGGCGTGCGCGAGTCCGCACCCGGCGTCGCGGAGACCTTCGGCCTCGATCCCGGGCGGGTGCGCGAGGCGTGCGTGCAGGACGCGCTCGCACTGGCGCGGATCACCGACAGGGCGTCGGCATGAGCGCGGCGAAGCCCAGGAGCGTGCTGATCCACGGCCGGCCGGTGACCTACGTCGAGGCGGGAAGCGGCCCCGTGCTGCTCCTGATCCACGGGATGGCGGGCAGCATCGGGAACTGGCAGGAGGTGACCGGGCCGCTAGCACGGCACCGCACCGTCGTCGCGGCCGATCTTCCGGGCCACGGCGCCTCGGCGCCCGGTGCCGGCGACTACTCGCTCGGGGCGCTCGCCGCCGGCCTGCGCGATCTGCTCGTGGTGCTCGGTCACGAACGCGCGACGCTCGTCGGGCATTCGCTCGGCGGCGGGATCGCCATGCAGTTCGCCTACCAGTTCCCGGAGATCACCGAACGCCTGGTGCTCGTCTCCAGCGGCGGCCTGGGCCCGGAGGTCAGCCCGGTCCTGCGCGCCGCGGCGCTCCCGGGAGCGGGTCTGTTCATCGCCGCCACCGCCACGGCGGGGCGCTCCGCAGGAGCCGCGCTCGGACGAGGCCTGGCGGCTGTCGGGCTGCAGCCGGCCGCGGACGTCGCCGAGGTCGCTCGCGGCTACGCGTCGCTCGCCGACCCTGGCCGCCGCGCCGCCTTCCTCGCCACGCTGCGCTCGGTCATCGGCACCCGCGGTCAGCGCGTCCGCGCCGGCGACCGCCTCTACCTCGCCGAGGGCATGCCTGTCCTCATCATCTGGGGTGCGCGTGACCCGGTCATCCCCGTCCGCCACGGCGAGCAAGCCCACCAGGCCATCCCCGGCAGCCGCCTCGAGATCTTCGACGGGGTCGGCCACCTGCCGCAGCTCGAGGCGCCGGGGCGCTTCGTCGCGGTGCTCGAGCGATTCCTCGAGCAGACCGAGCCGGCGCAGTTCGACGCCAGGGAATGGCGCGCCCGGTTCCAGCCCGCCGCCAAGGACGGAGTGGACGTCCAGGAGCAGGGTGGATGATGTCGCGGGTGTGCCCGGCGTCGAGGGTGATCTCGGTGAGCCTGGATCTCCTCATCACGCTGCCAGCTGGCGACCGTCCGCGCGGGCAGGGGGAACTCGCGTTCTCCGCACCACATCAGGGCCTCTTCGGTTGACCGGGGCCAGCTCGCCACCAGTGCCGCGTGAACCGGGGTAAACGTCGCAAGCTCCATATCCGTCACTCATTTCCAAGCCGGCCCTCGCCCATCCCGCGGACGTCCAAGGAACCTGGCGAACGGGCTGGGGACCGCCAGTCCCTCGCTCTGGCCGCCCTGCCTGCACGGATTGCACGCCCGAGTGCGATCACGCCCGGCTGGCGCGGCCTGCTAGTGCTGGGAGCATTGCTGGCCGAGCTTTTCCAGCGTCGCGGTCATACTGGCGACCCAGCGCTGGCCGTTCCTGACGGCCTTGCGCAGCCGTTCCGGCGCCCGGGTACAGTCGTAGGTCTCGGTGACGATGGTGCTGCCCGGCCCGGCCGGCGTCAGCTCGTAGATCCACCGGTGGTGGCTGCGGTCACCGATGTCCGCCTGGTCCTCGGGACGTGACGCGGCGCTGAGGACCGGCTCCCAGGCGATCCGCCGGTTGCGGGTGTACTCGACGACATGGTTGGTGATCTCGTAGTCGCCCATCTCGTCGTTGTGCATGCTCATCGTGAACACAGTCCCCGGGCCGGCGATGACGGACGTCCCATGCGCCTTCCGCACCATCCCCGAGCCGTCGATGCCGGGATGCCGGGCCGGATCGGTGAGAACCGCGAACAGCACCTCCGCCGGAGCATCGATCCGCCGGGAAACCGAGACCGGCTGGCAGCTATCTTCCGTCAACGTCGTTACCTCCTGATCGGCACTGTGCCGCGTTTCCCGGCCAGCAATCCCGGCCCGCAGCCACGGGCAGTGACCCCATTCTCAAACTATCGGCAATCTCCTCCGTAGCTGCCGGGCTGTGCCATCATTCGCGAATGGCTGACGATGAGAGTCACGAACGCGACCAGCTGCTCTTCTTCCTCAAGTACCAGCGGGATTCTGTTCTCGCCATCGTGGACGGCCTCGCCGAAGAGCACTGGCAGACCTCCGTCGTGCCGTCAGGCTGGACGGTCGCCGGCCTCATCGAGCACCTGGGTGGTGCCGAACGGCACTGGTTCCAGCAGGTCGTCAACGGTCACGAGGCTGACCTCCCCTGGGACGAGGGCCTCCCGGAGTACGACCCGACGGCGCCGCTAGCCTGTGACCGGCCGTCGGCGGACGTGCGCGCCTACTACGAGGAACAATGCCGGCGCTCCGACGAGGTGCTCGCGGGCGTGTCGCTGTCAGACCGGCCGAAGGGTCGGCACGGCGATCCCGAGATCGATGCCGAGGTCACCACCGTGCGCTGGGTGGTTCTGCACATGATCGAGGAAACCGCGGCTCACTCCGGGCACCTCGAGATCGCCCGCGAGCTTCTCGACGGCCAGACGGGCCTGGGGCTGCGCTAGGTCCACGGGCCGCAACCGCCCGGTGCCGCGACCGCAGGAAGTAATCCCGGCCGACCCTCACCATGCAGGAGGAGCGTCAGGCCTTCCGGCGATAGAGGATCCGCCAGCGGGCCAGGCCGGCGAGACAGCGCCCCTGTGCTCGCAGTCCTGGTGAGGTGGAGGCGGGAGGCGGGCCGGGACAATGCCGGGGTGCTGGTCACCGGTGTCCTTGC
>JGI12269J14319_10005117_pt1 | contig 11709 bp, 9 predicted proteins | sample PeaSoiSIISIP2007_FD_14319 | JGI IMG/M metagenome (IMG submission 14319) | reverse complement strand
GCGGCTCGCCCGCGCGGGAGAGCGAGGCTTCACCGCCAGCGGTCACCAGGCCCCAGTCGGCGTCCGCCCGCGTCAGGCTGAAGCCGACCCGCCGCTGGCCAGCGCGTGGCAGCGAGGCGACGCGGGGATCGTCGAGGTTGACGATCGCCGTCGCGGCGTGCGCAAAGATTCGCGCCTTGGCCGCGGCGTACTCGTCGAGGGATCCGTAGCGATCGAGGTGGTCCGGCGTCAGGTTCAGCACCGCCGCGGCCACGAGCTCGAGCGAGTCGGTGGACTCGAGCTGGAAGCTCGAGAGCTCAAGCACGTACAGTTCCGGCACCGGCGCGGACAACAGATCGAGCGCCGGCTCGCCCAGGTTGCCCCCGGCCAGCACCCGCCGCCCGGCGGCGCGCGCCATTTCGGCGATCAGCGTCGTCACCGTGCTCTTGCCGTTGGTGCCGGTGATGGCCACCGCCGGTGCCTGCTTGACGCGTGCAAAAAGCTCGATGTCGCCGAGCACCGTGATGCCGCGGGCGAGCGCTTCGCGTACCAGTGGCTCATGCCGCGACACGCCGGGAGACAGCACGATGCGGTCGGTCGAATCCAGCAGCGCGAGGTCGAACCCGCCGAGATGCAGCGGAAAGTACCCGCCGAGCGTGCCGAGCGCGTCGAGCCCGGGCGGCGCGAGGCGCGAGTCCGTGACCGCCACCCCCTCGCCGCGCGCGTGCAGCCAGCGGACCGCGGAGACGCCCGTCTTGCCGAGCCCGACCACGAGATTGCGGCGCAGCGCCATCAGCGCACCTTCAAGGTCGCGAGCCCGGCCAGCACGAGCACCACGGTGATGATCCAGAAGCGCACGATCACCTTTGGCTCGGCCCAGCCCTGCAGCTCGAAGTGATGATGGATGGGTGCCATGCGGAAGATCCGCTTGCCGGTCAGCTTGAAGGATGCGACCTGCAGCATCACCGACACCGTCTCGAGCACGAACACTCCGCCCATGACGAACAGCACGATCTCCTGGCGCACGACGACCGCCACCGTTCCCAGCGCTGCGCCAAGCGCCAGTGCACCGACATCGCCCATGAACACCTGTGCCGGGTAGGTGTTGAACCACAGGAAGCCGAGGCCGGCGCCGACCAGCGTCGCGCAGAAGATCAGCACCTCGCCGACGCCCGGCACGTGCGGTATCAGCAGGTAGTTGGCAAAGATCGCATTGCCGGAGGCGTAGGCGAAGACGCCGAGCGCGCCCGCGATCATGACGGCTGGCATGATCGCGAGGCCGTCGAGGCCGTCGGTCAGATTGACCGCATTGCTGGTGCCGACGATCACGAAGTAGCTGAACACCACGAATCCCGTCGCACCCAGCGGCACGACGACGTCCTTGAAAAACGGCACATGCAGCGCGGTTGCGGCCGGGACCGCTGCGGTATGAAACAGCGCAATCGCACCCGCGAGTCCGGCGACCGACTGCAGCAGGTATTTCCAGCGCGCCGGCAGGCCCTTCGAATTGCGCACGAGCAGCTTCAGATAGTCGTCGTAGAAACCGATCAGCCCGAAAGCCAGCGTGACACCGGCGACGATCCACACGTAGTGGTTGCCGAGGTCCGCCCACAGCAGCGTCGAGGCGAGCATCGCCACCAGGATCAGCGCCCCGCCCATCGTCGGCGTGCCCTGCTTGGTCTGGTGCGACTTGGGACCGAGGTCGCGGATGTGCTGGCCGATCTGGCGATCGCTGAGGTGGCGGATCACGAACGGCCCGACCAGCAGGGCGATCAGCAGCGCGGTGATGGCCGCCAGGATGCCGCGCAGCGTCAGATAGGCGAACACGCGGAATCCGGAGTAGTGCTGGGCGAGCAGTTCAGCGAGGCGGTACAGCATTCGGACTCGCTACTTCCCCGTGGCGGCGCGTGATGGCGAAGCGGCCTGCGGCGCGCGCAGCATCTCGACGACGCGCTCCAGATGGTTCATGCGCGATCCTTTGATCAGCACCGTGACGCCGGGCGCGAGCAGCGTGCTGACGCGCTCCGCGAGCGCGGCACTGTCGGCGAACCACTCCCCGCCGGTCCCGAAGGCGCCGACCGCCTCCGGGGTGCAGGAGCCGACGGCAAACAGCCGCGCGACTCCCCGCGCCCGCGCCTCGCGGCCCGCGCTCACGTGCGCGTCGCGGCTGTGGGTGCCGAGCTCGCCCATGTCGCCGAGCACCAGCCAGCGCTCGCCAGCGACGCCTGCCAGCACCTCCAGCCCGGCGCTCAGGCTGCTCGGATTGGCGTTGTACGAGTCGTCGATCAGCTGCGCACCGTTCAGCGCCGGGTGCGGCTGCAGGCGGCCCTTTACCGCGCGCATTCGCTCGAGCCCGGCGGCGATGTCCGCGAGCGGCACACCGGCCGCGTGCGCCGCCGCTGCGGCACCGAGGGCGTTGACGACGTTGTGCCGGCCGGCGAGCGCAAGACGCACGCGCGCACGGCCGACCGGCGTGACCAGCTCGAACTCCTGCAGCACCTCTGCCGGACCGCTGCGGCGGAACGCGCCGACCGCGCGGAAATCCGCGAGCGCCGAAAACCCGAACGACAGACGCCGCGCCGCGCGGCTCATCTGCGTCCACAGCGTCGCGTAGGCATCATCGGCATTGATGACTGCGGTGCTGCCCGCCTCGAGGCCGGCGAACAGCTCGCCCTCGGCACGCGCCACGCCGTCGAGGTCGCCGAAGCCCTCGAGATGCTCGGCACCGGCGTTGGTGACGACTCCGACGGTCGGCCGCACGAGCGGCAGGAGCGCCGCGACCTCGCCCGGGTGATTGGCGCCGATCTCCACCACCGCGGCCGTATGCCGTGGTTCCAGCCCGAGCAGCGTCAGCGGCACGCCGATGTGGTTGTTGAGCGTACCGCGCGTCGAGTGGCACGGGCCCTGGCCCGCCAGCACCGTGGCGATCAGCTCCTTGGACGTGGTTTTGCCGTTGCTGCCGGCGACTGCAATCACCGGGATGTGGAATTGCGCGCGCCACGACTCGGCCGCGCGCTGCAGCGCGCGCAAGGTGTCGGGAACAAGGATCTGCGGCACGGCTACCGGCACCGGCCGGGCGACCACCGCACCGGCCGCGCCGCGCTCGGCCGCGGCCGCGACGAACGCGTGTCCGTCGAAATTGGGCCCGATCAGCGCGACGAACAGCTCGCCTGCGGCGAGCGTGCGCGAATCGGTGGACACGGCACTGAACCCGGCATCGGCGCCGACCAGCGCGCCGCCCATCGCTCCGGCGAAATGCGCGAGCGAGCGCTTCATGCCGCACCCGCCGCGAGCCCGCGCGCAACCTCACGGTCGCTGTAGTGCCGTCGCTCCGTGCCGTAGAGCTGATACTCCTCGTGGCCCTTGCCCGCGATCAGCACGACATCGCCCGGTCGCGCGTCCGCGGCTGCCCCGGCGATCGCCTTGGCCCGGTCGCGCTCGACGTGAACCGGCACGCGGCCGGTCAGCGCGCCGCTCAGCATCGCGACAATCCGTTCAGGGTCCTCGCCGCGCGGATTGTCGTCGGTAATCACGATGCGGTCGGCCGCAGCCTCGACGGCCGAGGCCATCAGCGGTCGCTTGCCGGGATCGCGCTCGCCACCGCAGCCGAACACGCACCACAGCCGGCCGGTCGTGTGCGCGCGCAGTGCAGCGAGCGCCTTGGTCAGCGCGTCCGGCGAATGGGCGTAGTCCACCACCAGCGTCGGGCCGTGGGGACCGAGCGAGAAGGCCTCCATCCGCCCCGGCGGGGCGAGGGCGCCGGCGAGGGCAGTCACCGCCTGCGGCAGCGGCACCTCGGCCGCGAGCAGCAGTCCGAGGACCAGCAGCGTGTTGTCAGCGTTGAAGGCACCGATCAAAGACGAGCGCAGGCGGAACGGGCCCACGTGCGTGACGCCGGCGAGTGCGAGCCCGCGGGCGTGGCAGTCGACGTGCTGCGCCACGACGTAGCGCCCGCCCTCCGGCACGGCACCATCCGCCCGCACGGCCGTCAGCGTCACTCCCGGCGGCAGGCGCGCGGCGAACTCGCGACCGAACCGGTCGCCGACGTTGATCACCGCATGCTGGACGCCGCGACAGTGGAACAGGCGCTCCTTGGCGGCCCCGTAAGCAGCCATCGTGCCGTGATAGTCGAGGTGATCGCGGGTCAGGTTGGTAAACCCGGTGATCGGCAGCTGCGCGCCGGCGACGCGATCTTGGTCGAGCGCGTGCGAGGACACCTCCAGCGCGACGTGCTGGGCTCCGTCATCCACCAGCGCGCGCAGCGTGCGGTGCAGCGCGACTGCATCCGGCGTCGTGTGGCCGGTCGGCGTGAGGTGCGCGGGGCGACCCGCGCCGAGCGTGCCCAGGTACGCGCCAGCCGATCCACGGCACTGGGCGAGCAGCCATGCGCAGGTGGTCTTGCCATTGGTGCCGGTGATCGCCGTCACCGCGGCCTCCACCGATGGCCGATGGTAGAAACGGTCAGCCACATCGCCGAGTTCATGGCGCAAGCCCGGCACCGACACCGTGGTCACGGCCGGCGGCAGCGACGGCAGCTCCCGGCCCTCGGTCGGATCCCACAGGATCGCGATCGCACCGCGCCCGACGGCCTCTTGCGCGTGGTCGAGACCGTGCGTCGTGCGGCCCGCGAGCGCCACAAATGCGTCTCCCGGCTGGACGCTGCGGCTGTCGAGCGTGAGGTCGCGGACCGAGATGCGCGGACCCGCAACGAGACCGGCCAGCAGCCACGCGAGCTCAACGCCATGGTCGACCAGGGAGGCGGCATTCATCGTGGCGACACCGCCTGGACGAGCGTCGCGGACGGCACGTTGCTGAGATCGTCCGGCGGCACGGCGAGGAGCCGCAGAGCCCCGGCCACGACCGACGAGAACACGGGCGCCGCGACATCGCCGCCGTAGTACTTGCCGCCGCTCGGCTCATCGATGACGACGACGGCGGCGAGCCGCGGCGCAGCCGCCGGCACCAGTCCGCCAAACACCGCCATGTACTTGTCGGTCGAGTAGCCGCCGGCGATCGACTTCCACGCGGTGCCGGTCTTGCCCGCGACCCGGTAGCCACGGACCGCGGCGTGGATTCCGGTGCCCGCCGGTGTCACGACGCTCTCGAGCAGGCGAATCAGGTCGCGGCAGACCTGTGCCTCGAGCACGCGCTCGCCGGCGACGGGTCCCTCCTGGCGGCGGAACGTCATCGGGCGTCGCACCCCGAGCGCGCCGATCGTCGCGTAGGCCTGCGCGAGCTGCAGCGGCGTGACCGACACGCCATAGCCGTGCGCGATCGTTGCCACGCTGATGTCGCGCCAATGCGAGTAGTGCGTCAGCAGACCGGCGGACTCGCCTGGAAAACCCGATGCCGACACCTGGCCGAATCCGAGCGAGTTCAGCGTCCCCCAGATCGCAGCTCGGTCGAGCGACAGGGCGATGTGCGCCATGCCGACGTTGGAGGATTTCGCGAGGATCGTCGCGACGTCGACCGCGCCGAGGTTGTGTTCGTCCTCGATGACCTTGGTGCCGACCTTGATGAAGCCCGGGCTCGTGTCGATGATGGTGTTCGACGTCAGTTGTCCGGACGCGAGCCCGGTCGCGACGATGAACGGCTTGATCGACGAGCCGGGCTCGAAGATGTCGGTGGCCGCACGATTGCGGTAGCGGGCGACCTCGAATTGCGCACGGTCATTCGGATTGAATGACGGCTGGTTGACCATCGCGAGCACTTCGCCGGTCCACACATCGATCACGATCACCGAGCCCGCGCGCGCCTGAAAGTCGCGGATCGCGCTCTTGAGCTCGCGGTAGGCGAGATACTGGATCCGCAGGTCGACGCTCGTGACCAGCTCCTCGCCCGGTCGCGGGGCGCGCACGCTGTCGACGTTCTCGACCACGCGGCCGAGCCGGTCCTGGATCACGCGCTTGATGCCGTCCTCGCCCGCGAGCTTCTGCTCGTAAGCGAGCTCCAGGCCCTCCTGCCCCTGGTCTTCCGCACCGGTGAAGCCGAGCAGGTGCCCGGTCACCTCACCGGCCGGATAGAAGCGCCGGTACTCGCGCTGCAGGTAGACGCCGGGAATGTCGAGTGCCTTGACGCGCGCGGCTTCATCGGGCTGCAGCTGCTTGGCGAGCACGAGGTACTGGGACTCGAGGTTCGAGGTCACCCGGCGGATCAGCCACTCGCGGTCGCGCGACAGCGCCCGGGCGAGGCGCGGCAGCTGATCGGGCGCCGCGGCGAGCTCCGATGGGATGGTCCACACGGTGTCCACCGGCGTCGAGACCGCGAGTGGCTCGCCGAAGCGATCGACGATCGCCCCGCGGTGCGCGGGGATCTTCGCGTTGCGCATGAAGCGTTCGGCGCCCTGCTCCGCCAGGAAACCGTGCTTCAGTACCTGCAGGTCGACGGCCCGGACCACGATCGCCACGGCGCCGAGCGCGAGCGCCGCCAGCACCCACCAGCCGCGCAGTCGGAACTGGCGCGCCGCGCTCTGGGCTTCGGTGCGCTTCCACTTCATGGCTGAACGATCTTGACTTCTGTGGCGCTCGGCAGCGTCATCTTCAGCTGCCGGTTGGCGACCTGCTCGACGAAGCCGTGAGCGCTCCAGGCGCTCTGCTCGAGCTGCAGGCGACCCCACTCGATGTTCAGGCGATCGCGCTCGCTCGACAGCTTCTCGAGCTCGACGAACAGCGTGCGTGCCTCGTGCTTGACGTACACGACGCCGGTCGCGGAGGCGAGCACTGCGATCCACAGCGCCACGACCGCTAGCGGAAGCAACCGCGCGCTCACGCTCGCACCTTCTCGGCGACGCGCAACACGGCGCTGCGCGCGCGGGGATTGCGGGCGATCTCGCTCTGGCCGGGGTGCCGGGCCTTGCCGACGAGTGCGAGTCGCGGCCGGGCGGCGAGCGGCGCATCCGGCAGCCCGCGCCACATCGGGTCACCCCCGGCGTGACGGCGCATGAAGCGCTTCACCGGCCGGTCCTCGAGCGAATGGAAACTGATCACGGCAAGGCGGCCGCCGACGGTGAGTATCTCGAGCGCCGCCGCGAGCCCCGCCTCGAGCAGCTCGAGCTCGCGATTGACCTTGATGCGCAGTGCCTGGAACGTGCGCGTCGCGGGGTGCTTGCCCGGCTCGCGCATCCGGGCCGGCACGGCGCCGGCGACCGCGGCGGCGAGTGCGCCGGTGGTCGTGAGCGGCCGGGCCGCGCGTGCGCCAACCACGGCGCGCGCGATCCGCCGCGCGAAGCGATCCTCGCCGAAGGCAGCGATCACCTCTGCAATCTCCTGTTCCGAGGCGCTGGCGATGAAATCGGCCGCGCTCGGCCCGGTCGTCGGATCCATCCGCATGTCGAGCGGTCCGTCGCGCCCGAAGCTGAAGCCGCGCGCGGGATCATCGAGCTGCGGCGAGGACACGCCGAGGTCGAACAGCACGCCGTCGGCCGCTGCGGGACCCACGAGTTCCAGCAGTCGGTCAAAGGTCGCCTGATGGATGCTGACGCGCGGATCGTTGCCGAGCTTCCGCCGGGCGTCCGCCACCGCCTCTGGATCACGATCGACGACAACCAGTCTCCCCCCGCGCCCTACACCCGCCAGCAAGGCCTCAGCATGACCACCGCGTCCGTACGTGGCGTCGACGTACGTGCCTCCGGGCCGCACCGCCAGCGCCGCGACCGCCTCGTCGAGGAGCACCGGCGCGTGCGCCGGCACCGCTGCCTCCGCCACGCGGGCCTCCGCCTCAACGACCACTGCGCACTGCATGCAGCCGCTGCATGCGCGCGGCCATCGCTACAGCGACAGCGATTCGAGATCGGCGGACAGCTCGGCGGGCAGCTTTTGGTCTTTGAGCCACTCGTCGCGCAGCGCAGTCCACCGCGCCTCGTCCCATAATTCGAAGCGGTTCCCCTGGCCGAGTAGAACTCCGTCGCGCACGAGACCCGCGAACGTGCGCAGCTCCGCCGGAAGCAGCACGCGCCCGTGGCCATCGAGTTCGATGTCCGTCGCGTGGCCGACCATCAGCCGCTGCATGCGCCGCGCGTGCACATCGAGCGTCGGCAGCCGCATCAGCTTGCGTTCGATCTCTTCCCAGTCGGGCAGCGGGTACAGAAGCAGGCACTGGTCCCGGTCGATCGTGACGACGATCCGCCCGTTCGAACGCTCGAGCAGCCGGTCCCGGTAACGGGTCGGCATGACCATCCGGCCTTTGGAATCGAGCGTGACTTGATTGGCGCCGCGGAACACGTTTTCGATGGAGCTTTGCCCCATTCCTCCCCACTTTTTCCCACTCGCCGGCACTATAGGGGCATCGGTTCGGCAGGTCAACGCTGTGGGGGCGGATTTTTCCTGCGACGACAAACACTTACCGGCTGTCTCGTACAACCCTCTGAAGGATCGAACGGCGCCAGAATCAGCAGGTTACGCGAGGGAGTTGTGGCCCAGTCTCATGACCAAGCAAGAATCGCGCCAAGTTGCGTTCAATCGGAACTGTGACGCGTCTCACACGGCGCGTGGACGAGAGCCGCGCCGCGCGCGGAAAGATGGGAGTCGGCCGGTAAGCCGGGTTCTGTCGTGGGCAATCATTCCTCTGGGATGCACGTCGCCGCGCACCTCGAGCGACCTACCCGGGAACGCGCGCGGGCCGCGCGCTGCTGCCGGAAGCGAGCTCCCGGCAACGTGTTCCCCTATTTGGCCTTGCTCCGGACGGGGTTTGCCGTGCCGTGCCTGTTGCCAGGCACGCGGTGCGCTCTTACCGCACCCTTTCACCCTTGCCAGCTCCGGGCGAACCCGGGGCTTCGGCGGTTTGCTTTCTGTTGCACTTTCCGTGGGCTCGCGCCCCCCAGGCGTTACCTGGCGTCCTGCCCTGTGGAGCCCGGACTTTCCTCCCCAGGAGGGGCGCACCGCCGAGGCGGCACCACCGATCACCTGGAGCGATTGCCTGGCCGACTCCCGCGCGCACGATAGGCGTGCGCGCGAGGAAGCTCAAGAGCGCGAGCCGGACTCATCCGGCGTCGGCGGCGAGGCGCTTTTCAGGCTGAGGGCGCGCGCATAGACCCTGTTGCGCCGTTCGCCGGTCGCCTCTGCGACCACATCGACCGCGCGCGACAGCGGCAGGTCCGGTAGCAGCGCCGCGAGCAGTCGGTCGGCCAGGGCCGGAGCGGGAGCGTCCGGATCCACCGCGGGCGCGCCCGCAACCGCGAGCACCGCCTCGCCGCGGGTCATGTTGGCATCGGCCCGCGCCGCCGCCGCCAGCGCGCCGAGCGGATCGCGGTAGATGCTCTCGTGCAGTTTCGTCAGTTCCCGGGCGAGCACCGCCGGCCGATCGTCGCCGAACGCGGCGGCGAGGTCGGCGAGCGTGTCGGCGAGGCGGTGCGGCGATTCGTAGAACACGAGCGTGCGCGGCTCGGCGGCCAGCATCGCGAGCCGCCCACGCCGCTTGGGTCCCCGTGCCGGCAGGAAGCCCTCGAACGCGAACCGATCGGTCGGGAGCCCGGCGACGGACAGCGCAGCGATCGCCGCACACGCGCCCGGCACCGGCACGACGGCAACGCCAGCGGCGCCCGCGGCCGCGACCAGCCGATATCCGGGGTCGCTCACGAGCGGCGTGCCGGCATCGGAGACGAGCGCAATACGCGCGCCCCGCCTCAGGCGCTCGATCAGCTCCGGGACGCGTCGCGCCTCGTTGTGCTCATGCAGCGACACGATGGGCCGTGCGATGCCGAGCTGGGCAAGGAATGAACCGGTGTGGCGCGTATCCTCGGCGGCCACCAGGTCGACGCCGGCGAGCGTCTCCCGCGCCCGCGCCGACAGGTCGCCGCGGTTGCCGATCGGGGTCGCGACAACGAAGAGGGTGCCGGAGGCTGACACTATACTTAGGCCGCCGCTCGCGGAACTCGCGCGGGGGCATCCTGCACGGAGGCATCGACGCATGCAACGTCCCGAGCACCGCGACCGTTCCGCTGCGCCCGTCCTGAGGCGGGCGGCGGGTGCGCTCGCGTGTGCGGTGCTGCTGGCCGGGTGCCCGGGGCCGGCGGCCGTCAAGCCGGCCGCCGACAACGCACCGAGTGCGCAGCGCGCGGAGCTGCTCTCGCGGCGCGGCGATCACGCCGGCAGCGCCCGCCTCTTTGAGGCCCTCGCCGCGAACGCTGAGGGCGATGCGCGGGCGCTCGCGCTCGCGCACGCGCTGCATGAGTGGCTGTTGGTGCCCGCGATGCCGGACGCCACGCGTGTCGAGGCGGAGCTCGCCGCAGTCCCGCACATCGATCCGCGCGGCCCCGCGGCTGTCGCCCGCGGACTCGCGAGCGCGGAGCTTGCGATCGCTGCCAGTCAGCCAGACCGGGCGCTGGCGCAGCTGCGCGCGCTTGGCGAGCCGCCGCCGCCGGGCGCGGAGGCGGGCGTGTTGCTGATCCGGGCGCGCGCGCAGTTCCTGGCCGGCCGCGCCTTCGAGGGTGTGCGTTCGCTGGCCGCACGCGAGCAGCTGCTGCCGCCGGCCGAGCGTGCGGACAGCGACCGGCTGCTGTGGGAGACGCTGCGCGCTGCGGCGGCGCGCGGCGCCAGTCTCAGCGTGCCGCGCGAGGCGGACCCGGTCACGGCGGGCTGGCTGGAACTCGCCCGCATCGCAACCCAGGGCCGCCGCAATCCGTATGCCCAGCGCGCCCAGCTCGCCGCGTGGGCCGCGCGGTACCCTTCGCACCCGGCCAATGGAGCGCTGCTCGCAACCATGCAGAACGAAGCCACCCCGAACCCGCAGTTTCCTCCCCAGGTCGCGCTGCTGCTGCCGCTGTCCGGCAGGCTGAGTGATGCCGGCGAGGCGGTGCGCGATGGTTTCCTGACGGCGTACTACCTGCAGGACGCCGCCTCGCGGCCGCGGCTCAGAATCTACGACGCGAGTGACAACGCCGCGGTCGCGTACCAGCGAGCCATCGCCGATGGTGCCGGCTTCGTCATCGGGCCGCTCGGCAAGGAGAACGTCCAGGAGGTCACGCGGGCAGCCGACGGCACCGTGCCCACGCTCGCGCTCAATCTGCTGCCGGAGGGCGAGCCGCTGCCAGGCCGCTTTTTCCAGTTCGCGCTCGCACCGGAGGACGAGGCCCGCCAGGTGGCCGGGCGTCTGCTCGCCGAGGGCCGGCGGGTCGGTGTCGCGCTCGTGCCCGCCGGCGAATGGGGCACTCGCGTGCTGACCGCGTTCGAGACGGCGCTGACGGCCGGCGGCGGCAGCATCGTCGCGGCCCGCAGCTTCGCCGGCGGAACCACGGACTACTCCGAATCCATCGTCGCGATTCTCGGCTTTGAAGAGAGCCAGCGCCGCTATCGCGCGCTCAGCGCCGCGGTTGGACCGCTGCAGTTCACGCCGCGGCGACGCGACGACCTGCAGTTCGTGTTCCTCGCCGGGCAGCCGGTGCAGGGGCGGCTGGTGCGCCCGCAGCTCAAGTTTCATTACGCCGGCGACCTGCCGGTGTACTCGATCTCGGACATCTACGATCCAAATCCGATCGCGAACCTCGACCTCGAGGGCGTGGCTTTCACCGACATCCCGTGGATGATCGCCGATGATCCGGCGATCGCCGAGCTCAGGAACACCGTGCAGCAGCTGTGGCCCGGGAACGCGCGCCGCCGCAGCCGGCTGTTCGCGATGGGTTTCGACGCCTGGCGGCTGATCTCCGAACTCAAGGATGCGCACGGCCCGATCGTCGAGCCGTTGGCCGGTATGACCGGGCGGCTGACGGTCGACGCCGGCGGGCGGGTGCGACGCGGG
>JGI12269J14319_10005116_pt1 | contig 11710 bp, 10 predicted proteins | sample PeaSoiSIISIP2007_FD_14319 | JGI IMG/M metagenome (IMG submission 14319) | reverse complement strand
TGCGAGAGCGCCCTATGTCGCGAGCTACCTGCGGGCGCTGCATTTGCTGGTTGATGAAGGCAAGCAAGACGCAGCTCGCGCCGTCATGGTCGAGGAAACAACGCCGGCATTGTTCAAGTATCACTCTGCCTGGGAGAACTTTGTGCAGTTCCAGATGGAACAGGTGGACAGGGCGGGCAAAGAGAGCAGGGCTCGTTACGCCACCGCCCGTGCTCTTGTTCTGTTGCTGATCGCGCTGGCAGTGTTCGTCGCAAGTTCAATCGGTGTGGTGGTGACACGCCGGATAACGCGAGAGGCGAAAACACGAAGTCGGGAACTTACATTCGCCGAAGAAATGTGTGTCGCAGAGACGGCAACGCGACAAAATCTTGAAAACGAGTTGCGAAGCAGCGAAGAACGCCTGCGCATGGCGACAGAGGCAGCCAGGATAGGGATTTGGGATTGGGATGTTATCAAGGACAAACAGGTCTGGTCAGATACCTGCAAAGCATTACTTGGCTTACCTTCAGACAGCCCGGCAGACTTTAAGGTGCTGATGAACAGCGTGCATCCCGACGACCGAAAAACGATGACGGCTGCAATCAACCGGGCCGTTCAGGAGAAGGAAGGTTTCGCCATCGAATTCCGCGTGATCTGGCCGGACGGCAGTGTACATTGGCAGGCGTCCACAGGGCATGCGTTCTACGATGGCGCGGGGCAGACGACCCGGATGGCTGGAATCGCAATGGACATCGACAGGCGCAAGCTAGCGGAGCAACGCCTGCACCTACAGTCTGCTGCTCTGGAGGCTGCGGCGAACTCTATCGTAATCACCGACCCAAAAGGCACGATCCTGTGGACCAATCCTGCGTTTTCGGAGCTGACCGGTTATGCGGCCGAGGAAGCTTGGGGTAGAAACCCCAACTTGTTGAAATCCGGCGAGCAGGGCAAAGTGCTTTACGCCAATTTGTGGAAGACCATCACTGCCGGACAGACCTGGCACGGCGAGATTATCAACCGCCGCAAGGACGGAAGTCTGTACACGGAGGAAATGACCATTACCCCGGTACGCACCGACAGCGGGGAGATCACCCACTTTGTTGCCATCAAGCAGGACATCACAGGTCGCAAACTTGTCGAGCAGGCGCTGCAACAAGCAGAACAGAAGTATCGGGCGATCTTCGAAGATGCCGTGGTCGGCATCTTCCAGACCACACCAGAGGGTCGATTCCTGAGCGTCAACCCTGCTTTGGCCAAGATGTACGGCTACGATTCCCCCGAGCAGCTCATGGCCGAAGTCACGGATGTCGCAGGTCAACTGTTTGTCGAGCCTGACCGCTACGGAGAAGTGACGCAGCTGCTGGAACAGCACGGAGTGGCAAGTAATGTCGAGTCGGAAGTGCATTGCAAGGATGGCAGCAAGAAATGGATCTTGGCCAATGTGCGGGTCGTGCGTGGAGCAGACGGCAAGATCTTGCGCCGTGAAGGAACAATCCAGGACATCACGGAGCGCAAAGCTGCTGAGGGTCAGGTTCAGTTCCTGGCCTACTACGATGCACTCACGGGTTTGCCCAATCGGACTCTCTTCCAAGACCGATTAGCTAAGGCGCTGGCCAGTGCTCGCCGGCACAGAGAAAAGGTCGCCTTGGTGTTCCTTGATCTGGATCGCTTCAAGACCATCAATGATTCACTCGGGCACTCGGTTGGCGACCTTTTTCTGAAGGAGGTCGCAGAGCGCCTGAAGAAGTTCGCGCGTGAACAAGACACCGTGGCCCGGTTAGGCGGCGACGAGTTCGTGGTGGTGCTGACTGCCGTGAAAGACCCAGCCGATGCCGCCGTCGCCGCCGATCGGATCATGAAGGAGATGACCCCTGGTTTCGTGGTCCAAGAGCATTTGCTCAGCGTTACTTGCAGCCTCGGCATCAGCGTGTTTCCCGACCACGGCACGAACGGCGAAACCCTGCTCAAGAACGCGGATGCAGCCATGTATTGCGCTAAGGAGAATGGGAACAGCTTTCAGTTCTTCACGCAGGACATGAACGGCCGGGCTGTGGAGCGGTTGACCCTGGAGAACAGCTTGCGACTGGTGTTAGAGAAGGAGGAACTCTTCCTGGTATATCAGCCGCAGGTGGACCTTGCGACGGGCAAGATCATCGGGGCGGAAGCTCTGCTCCGCTGGCGCCACCCGGAACTGGGTCTGGTCCCACCCAACAAGTTCATACCGATCGCGGAGAACAGCGGACTGATCATACCTATCGGCGAATGGGTACTCAGAACTGCGTGCGCTCAGGCTCGGCAATGGCAAGACGAAGGCCTTCCCGCACTCCCGGTTGCGGTGAATGTGTCAGCGGTCCAGTTTCGCCAAGAGTCCTTCCTCCAGGTCATCGAAAAGGTGCTGCACGAAACCGGTCTTCCCCCGCAATACCTCGAACTGGAGCTTACGGAAAGTTTGCTCCTCTCCAATTCAGATGTAATGCTATCGGCGCTGCGAGCATTAAACGAGAGGGGGGTGAAGCTGTCCATTGACGACTTCGGAACGGGATATTCCAGCCTCAGCTACCTGCGGCAGTTTCCCGTTTACAAGTTAAAAATCGATCGTTCGTTTGTGCAAGCCATGACTGCGGATTCGGACGGCGCTGCCATCGTAGCCACAATCATCAACATGGCACAGAGCCTTAATCTAAAGGCTATTGCTGAAGGCGTGGAGACCGAACAGCAGATTGTGTTCCTGCGGGAACACAATTGCGACGAAGTCCAAGGGTACTACTTCAGTAAGCCTTTAGCCGTCGGCGATTTTGCCGAGAAAATACGGAGAACCGCACTCGTAGGGTTCGATTCGAGCGATTTAGGAAGGCAGCTATGGCCAGTCTGATCAGTACGGCTTTACCTTTGCAATCGGCCTTGATGCCGGAAGGCGGTCGTCGCCGCCGGAGCACACGCGTCTTGCTGAAGATCCCTGTCATTGTCTCGGGTACTGACGAGAACGGTCGGCCATTCGAAACCGATGGCGAGACTATGTGCGTCAATAAACATGGCGCCAAGATTCGCATCAGCTATCCCCTGCGCTGCAAGGAAGTGCGCATCACCATCCGCTCACAGCAGCACTCACAGCGAGCGCGGGTCGTGTATGTTGACGAAGCACACCCGGGTGAATTCGCTATCGAACTCGAAAGGCCAGAAAACTTCTGGGGCGTTTACTTTCCTCCCGCCGACTGGGAGTCGCTGGATAGGCAGCAATCTGAGGAAGTGAATTCAGGTCCAGTGTTAAGGTCGGATGGGCCTCGCAGTAGCGAGTCTATCGCCGTGACCCAGCATAGGCCTGACGTCTGCGAGTGGTACATCTTCGAAGGCCTGCTTAACCCCGCCACCGAATCACATGCAGAAACGGAACGGCCGGTTCGCCTGGGCCCATTTGCAACCGAGAATGAATGCCGCATCCTCTTAAAAAGTATGCAGCAGATGCCCAGATTTGCCCGTAGCGCTCTTGAGGTCCACAAGAAACCTAAGCGACAAGAGAAACGAACCAAGGCAGAGTTGCCGGTTCACATTCGCCGGGCCGCTACAAACCAGAAGTCCCAACTTGCGCACACTGTGGATATCTCAAACTCGGGTGCACGTCTTGCTGGTCTTGAAGAACCGCTCAGCCTCGGTGAGATTATTGAAATCGATTGTAACCGGCGAAACGCGGCGTTTCAGGTAGTCTGGATTGGCTCGCCGGGTCAAGCTACGGAGGACCAGGCCGGCGTCGCGTGCCTGACCCCGGAAGCAAATATCTGGGGATTGGACCTGTCGCGGCAAACGGATGAAGAACCGTCGACTCAGGAAATTGCGGTCGCACGTGCTGTGCAGACCAGACTCCTGCCCCAGGAATTCCCGCCATTGCAGACTCTCGAGTACAGCGGACACTGCATCCAGACGCGTACGGTAGGGGGAGATTATTACGATTTTTTCGACATGGGTTTGGGGACGGTGGGATTCGTGCTCGCCGATGTCGCCGGCAAGGGAATCGCGGCCGCTCTGCTGATGGCCAATTTGCACGGAAGTTTCCGCAGCCACGCCAGTGTCGGCTCCAAGGACTTGGCACAAGTGCTCGCTTCCGTGAATCGGCATTTTTGCAAACACACCGACACACACAGCTATGCAACTTTATTCTTTGGTTGCTACGATGATGCTACGCAGAGGCTGCGCTACGTCAATTGCGGGCATAACCCACCCCTGCTGTTGCACAAGGACGGCGTGGAGCGACTGACCGCGACCGCCACGGTAATCGGATTGTTCCGGGACTGGGAGTGCTCCGTCGCGGAAGCTCATCTGGAATCAGGAGACATCCTGTGTATCTATACCGACGGGATTACGGAAGCCACGGGCAAGGATGGAAAGGAATTTGGGGAAACACGTCTCCTAGAGGTGCTGCGCCAGAGCCGAAATCTTGATGCCGCGTCCATCATGCAGAAGGTGGAGCAGGCCGTGGAACAATTCAGATCAGGTGAACAAGAAGATGATTTGACGATGGTGATCGCTCGCACCGGGCGGACAGCGGCAACAACCCGTTGACTGCAATGCCGTATATGCTCTATCTGGACGTTCGCACACCGTGTGCCACCGGAGCGCCTCGCGGCAGGCTTGCTCCTATGCCTGAGCCCTCACTGGCACACCCCCGCCGAGTGCCCCGCGCTTCGCTAGCAGCGACCCTGGAGGCAACTCCTGCTCACGGCCTGATCCACTGTAATTGCTGTTCAACTGTGAAGCGCGGGTAGTAAGCCCATGTCACACGGGGAAGAATGGCCAGCACGGAACCAGATAACGTGGGACGGGAAAGGGTCTCGGCTGGGAATAGCGTCTGCCATGAACCGCTGAAGCGTAACGGTACGGCCGTAACTTGGCACTGGTACGCCCTAGATGGGAGAATGTTCACCTAGGACCTCCTGATAATGGCCCCGAGCGATCGGGGCTTTTTGCGCTTCAAAGTCCTACATGATTCTCGACCCACCCAGCCAATTATGTAGCATACCTTTCTGATTCTGAGAGCCTCTGACAAAACCATTTGTCCGAACATTAAGGTCTTCATCAGCAAGGTGCGGAAGGCAAACAACCACGTCTCCAGGCTTTTTCTCATCGTACGTGCGGCTGGGGATGGCCTCGATCAGCTTGGGGCAGGTATCGGCAACCTGCCGTTCGCCCTTCTGAAGCATCTGGTACATCAGCTGCCAGCTGCCAATGCGGTCGTTGGAGGCTGCGATCGCACCGAGATCGTAGGGTTCCAGCACTACGTTGATCTGGTCCGCGATGGTGTGGCTGTCGCCGATGTTCTTGAAGTTGGAGGGGTCGAGATACACAGCCAGGATTTTGCGGCGTTGCCCTTGGATCAGGGGAAGGACAAAGCGACTCACTACCACGCGGGTCGCCTTGCGTGCGGACGTGCATGTGGGCCGTGCGAGACGGGTGGTGTTTAGTGGCGGAGCAAGCAAGCGAACGTTCCTAACCTGGTTTCCCTGGCTCGGCGAGCAATATTCCAAAGCCCGAACGCCTTCCGTCCGAGGTAGCGGCCTCCAGCGAACTTCCAGCGGACGTGGCTGGCGCAGCGAGCAACAGCCACGGATAGGCAGAGGGCGGCGAATCGCGCGGGGCCAGAGGAGGGCAGGATGACGGAAGAAGAAGAAGTCGCTGACACCGCCGCAGCACCAATGGCGGCAGAACAAACAAGCCGAAGTCATGGCGGAGTCAGAAAAGTACGCCGCGCGTCCGCGGACATCTGGGGCTCTACACAGTCTGGCTTGACACCTATAGTCGCCATCGGGTGTGGTCCTCGGTCCGGTTAGGCAGGAACGGCGGCGGTTATCTCGAGCCGTGTGCCCGCGCGCTGGAATGCGATCACCTTCTCCACGATCTGATCCACGTCGATGGTCGGCCGCCACCCGAGGAGCTGGCTGATCTTGGTAATGTCGGGCACGCGCCGCGGCATGTCCTCGAAGCCTTTTTCGTAGGCCTGGTCGTAGGGCACGTGAACGATCTCGGACGAGCTGCCGGCTTTCTCCTTCACCAGCAGCGCGAGCTCGTTGATGGTGATCTCGCGCCCGCCGCCAATGTTGAACACTTCTCCCACCGCTCCGGGATGGTCGGAGAGCCCGAGCAGCGCCTTGACCACGTCGCCCACGTAAGTGAAGCAGCGCGACTGGTTGCCGTCGCCGTAGACGGTGATGGGACTTCCCTGCACCGCCTGCTTGACGAAGCTGGGGATCACCATGCCGTAGCGACCGGTCTGCCGCGGCCCCACGGTATTGAACAGGCGCACCACCACCACCGGCAGCTTCTTCTCGTGCCAATAGGCGATAGCCAGGAATTCGTCGATGGCCTTGGAACAGGCGTAGCTCCAGCGTCCCTTCGAGGTCGGGCCCAGCACTAGGTCATGGTCCTCGCGGAAGGGCACACGCGTGCTCTTGCCGTAGACCTCGGAGGTGGAGGCCACGATCACCTTCTTGCGTTTCTTGTTGGCGTGCTTGAGCACCAACTCGGTGCCGTGCACGTTGGTCGCGATGGTGTTGACCGGGCTTTCCACGATGAGCTTGACGCCCACTGCGGCGGCCAGGTGGTAGACCACGTCCGAACGATCGATCATCTCTGCCAGCAGATGCTCGTTCTCCATCGAGTCGATCACATAGTGGAAATCCTTGCAGGCCTTCAGGTGTTCGATGTTGTCGATGCTGCCGGTCGAAAGATTGTCGAGGACATGGACTTCCTGCCCTTCGCGCAGGAGTTCTTCGGCGAGATGGCAGCCGATGAATCCGGCGCCGCCCGTGATCAGTGCTCGAGCTGCCATGGAGATCGTTCCCTTCCTCAAGTCGCCATGTTGTTGCAGGGCCGATTCTTCGACTGGGTGATCGGTCGGCTCGCCCCGCAAAGACAGAAATGATAATCCTAAGAAACGTTCCTTCACCATCCGCGTGAAATAATTTTCATACCCCCCGGGACATACGAAAATCCATAGCCGGACGTCCATTCTACCGATTTTGGGATGCCCGCCTCATCTAAACCCACTGTTTGCTGCCAGGAGTTTGGACCCCGCATTGCGCAGACGTATGGTGCGCCACTTTGGCGCGGAGCTCATCATGCTGCCCGCGCTCTTAAGGCTGTTCTTTGGATGTAACCATGAGTTTGGATTTCCGGTCACCGAGACCGAAAATCACCGCACCTACCAGGTCTGCGTGCATTGCGGAGTTGAGTACGAATACGACTGGGAGCGCATGACCCGTCTCCGCCGGGTGCCGCCAAAGTTCGTGGCGCCTTCGGACAGCACAACCCACCGGAGAACAGGGACACATTAGGCGCGGTCCCGCACGCCTTTTCCGTTCAGACCCACGCAACATTCGAGACCCACACACAAGACGGGTCCATTGCGTCGGCCTAAAACAGGGCATATCAGGGCGGCATCGTGCACACGCTGAATCTGCGCTTGTTTCCCGACGACATCGCTTACATCGCGAGCGACGCCGAGGACCGCTTCCTGATCGTAGACGATGTCCTTTTGCCGTTGCTCGAGCAATTCACACATCGCGTTCACCTGGAACGCATCTTTGTCGTGCCGCTGAGTGGGAACCCAATACCCGCGGGTTATGAGAATTATGAGGAATTGCTCGCCACTGGAGATGGCGAATTTCTGTATCCAGAGCTGGACGAAAATGATCCGGTAGGCATGTGCTACACCTCAGGAACGCACCGGCCTCATCCTCGGGGTGGCCCGATCGACTATGCCCGATACTTCTCCTCATGCCCTTCGGATTCCATCTCGCCATAGACACCCTGCCCTCCGCAATAGCGGGCTGATTCGCAGATTCGCCCGCGCACCACGAAGCGGAACTTGCAGGGATGATCGGAATGTACGAACCTGGGCCTTGCCAGGACGAGTTGTTCACAGCACGCGTGCACCGGGTACGCCCTTAAAGTCGGCGTCGCCGGTGATCAACTCGGCGCCCAAAGCTCGTGCGGTAGCCAGGACAAAGGAGTCGGCCATCGCCAAAGAGAACTCCAGGCTCAGATCGGCAGCACGCAGGGCAAGATCCTGGTCAATCGGAATCCCGCGGGTCTTCTGCATTTGCGCCGCGCACAACTTCGCCATCTCATCGCCCCGCTCACGCCTAATCTTCTTGTAAACTTCATAGACGACCACGGCCGGGGTCGCCACCTTCTGAAGGTCCTTCAAGTACCGGGCGTAGGCGTCAGCCTTGGGTCCATCGGTAAAGAACTCAATCCACCCCGAAGAGTCCACGACCACCACTAGATCCGCTCCTGCTTCTCTCGCAGCTCAGTGCGCGACATGCCCTTCAAGATCCCGCGAAATTTTTCGAGCGGCAGATCGGGGATTGCGGTGATGATCCCGTCGCGCTCCAAGAGCGTGACCTGCTGGCCTGGGCGGAGGCGGAGTCGCTGGCGGATCTCCCGCGGGATGACGATCTGAAATTTGGGAGAAATGGTGACGCGAGGCATTCACACCTCTCTTATATCGACGACGATATGGTATTACATAGATAATATCGATGTCAATCGCGGGGTACATAGTCCAGGGAGGGGGCCGGGAACGTCCGGGAAGTTGCAGTCGATTACCTGAGCGAGGGCATAACAGCCTGTGGTGTAAGTCTGGATGCGTGAGCGGAAAATGCTGAACGAATCCACAGACTCATGAGTGACCGCACGGATCGCTCACCGGGCCCGACCAGTCCCGCAGTCTAGATCCGTTTGATTGTCACGAACCAGGCTGGTGCGCCGTCGTTGTGGTATCTCGTCTGAATGCGGTCCGGTTCGATGGCGGCGACATTCCAACCATTGCTGGGGTTGAACGCCGCACTCAGCTCTTCCTGACGGATGGGGTGCGGGCCAGTATCGGGACCATCGTCACTGAAGCACAACACATACAGGGTTCCATCGTGCTGGGTCACCGACGCTAGACTCGCCACGTATCTCGTTCGCTCGTCGCCGTCGAAGGTGTGGAACAGTCCGCAGTCCAGCACCGTCTCAAACATGCGACCCAAACGCTCCAACTGGAACGCGTCAGCCGCAGCGAACTCCACCTCGATCCCACGGTCCTTGGCTTTCTCTCGGGCGATCGCCAGTGCCGTTTCAGCCACGTCAACGCCCAGAACCGACAATCCCAGCGAGGCGACGTGAAGAGCGTTTTCGCCGGTCCCGCAGCCTGCATCGAGCACCGCTCCGGCGAATCCGCCTTCGGATGCCAAACGCACTACTGCTGGCTGCGGCTGGCCAACATCCCAAGGCGCCGGGCGGTCGTGGTACGACGCATCCCAGGGCAGTCCCGTCAGCCGTTCGTGACTGGTCGGGTGCCGACCACTGAACGGATCGTCAGCGAGATTTCCTGATCGCTCCGACAACTTCATCCCCTCCCTGCAACTGATCTTGCCACCTCATCGTGGCACGCCAATCCACCGCACTGTGTCTCGTTAGTGCAGCTTCTCAATCTGTTGCTGCACCTGGCTGCGAAATTCCAGCGGATGCGCGACTTTGTGAAATGGCTCGGGAGTCCCGCCCGTCCCGATCACCACAATCGTTCCATAACCCAGCATCCTGCCGAAAGCCGCCTCGCTCACTTCGATGCTCTCCACTTTGTTTAGCAGCATTTCGATCGTCTTCCGGCTGACCAGGCCCGTCTTGATCACCACNCGTCGGTTCGTCACCGCCATTTCCGTCGCGTTCCGCCGCACCATGCCNATTAGAATCGTCACGACGCCGCAAACGAGCAACGCNACGCCCCCGCCTTCCNTGATGTGCAAAGTCTTGCTCNCAATTCCGGTCTGGCTGAGTGCGTAATAAAGCAGAAGCAATCCGGGCAGACCGAGCAGCAAGCATCCCAGGACAATGTGCCACAGCATCACGATCCGATGGAGCCGGGTCTGGTAAATCACCGTTTCACCGGGAACCAAGTTCGATTCTACGTAGCTCATCTGCTCTTTCCCCCGAATCGCTCAGCCTGCTTCGTCACTCCGGTCTGAAACTGATTACTCATTTGGTGGGGAAATCCAAGCTGTCCGCGGGCCAGACGCCGCGGACAGCGCCTCAAGTTCGAGTCCCGTCGTCCCCGCCATTCCCAAGAGGGTGCGATTTTGCCGGGAACGCCGGCTTAGGTGCGACTGGCCGCCCAGCGTGAGCGCTGCAGGCCCGTTCTCTGCCTCGTGGACCAGGTGCTGGAGCTCGATCCAGTGGTCGAGGCTGTGCTCGTAGCCCGAGTTATAGGAGGCAGGCAGCGGTCCGCCACCGCTCCGGCTCTGGCCGGCGATTTACTTCTGCTTTCGTCGTTCAAGGCTACCCCCTAGCTAGCCGAATGCCTGTTGAAACGTCTCCCACCGCTTCGGATTTTCCAGTTCAAATCTCTGTGTCTCTGTAGCTATTTCGCCGTCACCAGGTTATGGGTGATGGCGTGTACGGAGAGCGTGACTCGGCTCTGCACCCCGACTTTGCGCATCAGCTTGGCGACGTGGGCTTTCACGGTGCGTTCCTCGATGCCCAGCACCGAACCGACCTCCTTGTTGGAACGCCCGACGACCAGTAGCTCGAGCACTTCCTTCTCGCGCTCGGTGAAGCTGACACGCCCGGCGGGGAAGATGCGCCCGGGCGAGGTGGTGACGCGCTCGATGAACGTGGACAGCACGCGGCGCGGCGCCCAGACTGATCCCTGGTTCACCATGCGAATAGCTTGCACGAACTCCAGCGGCGCAGCCGCCTCATCCACGTACCCCATGGCTCCGGCGGCCAGCGCTTTCAGGATGGTCTCGTCATCGGCGCCCGAGCCGGTGACGATGATCTTCAGGTCGGGGCGCGCCGCCTTCAACCCGGCCATAATGTCGAACAGGTTGATGCCGTTGCGGCTGCCCAGCAGCACCAGGTCCACGCTGCCCAGCGACGACAGCTCGGGGATGCTCGACGCCAGGATCTCCAGGTCGGATTCGGTCTCGAACAACGCTCGGAAACCCACGAAGCGCAGGGGATCACTTTCCAGGACGGCGATACGGATACGCGGTTTCTTGGCCCGAGCCGGTTTCATAAACATACTTCCTTATTTGCTTGACATTGTTGGCCCAGCATAGCTGCGTTTGAGCAAAAGGGAAAGTACGGAGGACGATACCAGCTCATGCTTTAGTGTCCTTTTTTTGAACACAAACAGGGAGATTCCCGCTAGCGGGCTCCTGCCCCACGGACAACTGAGCAGCTGCAATCCAGCAGTTCTCCACCACGAGAAAACCACCACCCAGCTGCTCGAATCTGCCTCAACTAACTCTTCACAAGCGCATCACCTGTCGTCGGCTTTGAGTTCCGCGCGCTCAGAGTGCCGCCCGTGGTTAGGCAGTTACTCGGGGGAGGGACTGCCATCCGAGAGCGTCCTGAGCTAAATCAAGTTCAGGACGCTTTCGTTGTGTTGCCCCAAAAACATCGCCGATTTTTGGCGTGACGCACCTACAGCGGAGCATCGGTTTAAAATAGGCATTCAGCAGCGAAAGCAGCACTGCCGTGACTCACGACACCGTCACAATCTCGCCGGGTTCGCGCTTTCGAGCCGCCATGGTGTTGGCCATCGTTGCGGATGCACTCCAAATCGTCATTTTTCCGTTATTCGTCGAAGGCGCTTGGTCGCCCGCTGATGACATACTCGATTTCGGTATCGCAGCCGTGCTGGTTCACCTTCTTGGCTGGCACTGGGAATTTCTGCCATCGTTTCTTGCCAAGCTCG